>JAESFZ010000193.1_pt1 | contig 78052 bp, 82 predicted proteins | sample 9269561 | NCBI WGS metagenome assembly JAESFZ01 (sample SAMN14515552, study PRJNA621657) | algae metagenome | isolation source: Tildeniella nuda ZEHNDER 1965/U140 and co-occurring heterotrophs from wet... | place: Switzerland: Stansstaad, Zurih | collected 1965-01-01 | reverse complement strand
TGTCGAGCGAAGTCGAGACACCCAAGGGGAGCGCGTGCCTTCGCGTGTCTCGACTTCGCTCGACACGAACGGGATTTATAGGTTGGCTTGATAGCCCCCGCCCGGAACCAGCCGTCCTCCCGCCAACGAAAAAGGGCGGCCCTTCCGGACCGCCCTTTCCCTGTTCATTTCTGCCCGAAGGATCAGAAAGCGAAGCCGACGCCCGCGACGAAGCTGTCGAAGTCGCCGAAGTTGCTCACGAACTGGTGGCGATATTCGACCTTGCCGTACACGTTCGAGCCGAACTTGTGCTGGTAGCCGGCACCGACATAGGGATCGTCGAGATCGCTGAAGGTGTAACCGCCGGTGGCGTACAGCTTGCCCTTTTCGCCGAGCTTGGCACCGATGCGGCCGCCGGCCGAGAACTGGACGTCGAAACCGTCGACGAGAACCTTGTCGCCAGCGACTTCGGCACCGACGAACGCGGTGTCGCCGAGGTCGAAATCATAGCCGGCTGCGAGGCCGATGGTGCCTTCGTCGATCCCATTGCCGGTGATCAGGCCGCCGCGAACTTCGACGCGGCCTTCGCCGCCTTCGGCAGCGAACGACGGGGTGGCAACGACGGCCGAGAGGAGAGCGGCTGCAACTGCGAACTTCTTCATTTTATTTTCCTTTGCTTTGACGGATCACATCTTTTTCGAGGCGCGACCCGGGGGCCTAAATGGCGTTCGAAGCTGTCGCGTCAATGAATAGCCCGTTCAGAATATGACAATTTTCTTACCTGTGTTGTTTTTGCAACACAGTTGGTTTCAATTGCAAATGCTTGACAGCGCGGGGCGGGTGGCGGTTAATCGCGGCGCACAGGGGGTGTCATGGCGGACGCACAGGCTTTGCTGATCCGGGTCGACAGCCGCGGCCTCGACGACGAGGGGCGCGAGGCGCTGGCGCGTTCGCTCGCCGCCGAACTCAACGAACATCGGGCGGGCGCCGCCGACCTCGCGCGAGTCGCTGCGCCGCCGGGATCCAAGGCGGGCGAGTGGGCGCTCACCGCCGAAGTCGCGATCAGCCTCGGTGCGCTCGCTTCGTCCTGGGCGGTGCCCGCGATCCAGCACTGGCTGAAGCGGCAGGAGGGCGAAACCACGCTGACGCTCAAGGGCAAGAATGACGCGGGCGAATATTTCGAGGTCAATGTGACCGGCGCCGCGCCCGACGACGTGTTCGAAAAGCTGAACCCCTTCCTGCAGCGGCCGGCAAGCTAGGGTTCGCCGTGAAAAAGGCGCTGATCCTCGCGACCGGCACCTACGCCGACAGCCGGATCAACCCGCTCAAATCGCCGGTCCCCGACGCCGAGCGGCTGCGTCTGCTGCTGATCCGTCCCGACGTCGGTCCCTATGAAGTGACGATGCTGTCCGACGCCGACCAGCGCGCGCAGCGCGTCGCGATCGAGCGTTATTTCCAGTCGGCCGACGCCGACGACACGCTGCTGCTCTTCCTATCGGGGCATGGCGACAAGGACGCCGACGGCGACCTCTATTTCCTCGCGCAGGACAGCGACCGCGATCTCCTGTCGTCGACCGCGATCGGCGCGAACTTCGTGTCGCGCCAGGCCGCGCGCAGCCGCGCGGGGCAAAAGGTGCTGCTGATCGACACCTGCTACAGCGGCGCCTTTGCCAAGGGGCATGTGTTCAAATCGGCTTCGGGTGCGATCAGTGCAGAAGATTTCGGCGACAGCGCCAGTTCCGGGGGAGGCAGGGGCACCGCGATCATCACCGCGGCGTCGAGCACCCAGCTCGCGAGCGAGGCCGATGCCGGCGGGCGCATGCAGTCGCGCTTCACGCGCCACCTGATCGAGGGGATCGAGACCGGCGCCGCCGATGCGAACGGCACGGGCACGATCACGCTCGACGAATTGTTCGACTATGTCCGCGGCGCGCTGCGCAAGGAAGGGCCGGGGCAGGAGCCCAAGCGGCTCAACGCGATCGACGGCGACATGGTAATCGCGCGCAACCCGGTGCGCCGTGCGGCGCCGCTCGCGGCGGGGCTGCTGCGCAAGATAGCAAGCCGCAACTGGGAATCGCGCGCGGGCGCGTGCATTTCGCTCGGCGAGATATTGATGCGCGGCGGCGAGCCGAAGGCGGCGGCGCTCGCCGCGCTGCGCGCGCTCGTCGACGATCCCGACGACCGGGTGAAGCGCCGCGCACAGAACGAGCTGACGCAGGCGGGGGAAAGGGCTGCGGTCGAGACCGCGCCCGATACCAAGGCCGCGCCTTCGCCGACCAAGGCCGAGAAGACCGACCCTCCGGCCGGGCCCGCCGACACGACCCAGCGCCTCGGCCTGCTGACCAAGCCCGAGCCCGACAAGGCCGATGCCACCGGCACCGACGAACCGCCCCCGCCCAAACCCGGGCTCGACAAGGGCGCGAAGATCGGCATCGCGCTCTTCCTCGTCCTGCTGCTCGCGATGCTGATCGCCGCCTGGCCGGGCGACGATAGCGATCCGGTCGAGCCCATTGACCCGCCGGTCACTCCGGTCACTCCGGTCGACCCGCCGGTCGAGCCAGGTCCCGACACGACCGTCAGCACCGACAACTCCTATTTCGGCACCGGCAGCAGCGCCTATGCCGGCTATCAAGTGACCAGCGTGACCAATGCGGCGCTCGCCGAGCAGTGCAACAACGGCACGACCACCGACACCGCGACCGCGTGCAACAGCCTGGGCGTGCTCGTCGAAAAGGGCGACGGCGGCGCGCCCGATTTTGTCGTCGCGACGATCCTCTACGAAAAGGCCTGCTACTATGGGTCGGTTCTCGGCTGCGCCAATGCCGGGATGCGGCTGACCAGCGACGCGGGCGGCGTGAGCCCCGACTGGACGCGCGCGCAGACCTTCCTGAACGCGGCGTGCAGCAAGGACGACGGGATCGGCTGCGAGCGGCGCGGCTGGCTGTACGAGAACCGGCTGCTACCCGACACCGCGGCCGCCCGCACCGCTTACGACCGGGCGTGCACGCTCGGGATCAGCACCGGCTGCACCAGCCGCGACCGGCTGACGCCGAGCGGCATGTAATCAGCCCAGCGCTGCCTGCTTTTCTTCGGCAATCCGGTCGAGTTCGGCGCGCGTCGGCTTGGTTGCCGCGCTTTTCAGCTGCCCGCATGCCGCCATGATGTCGCGCCCGCGCGGGGTGCGCACCGGTGCCGAGATTCCGGCCTTGAAGATCAGGTTGCTGAACGCGCGCACCCGCTCGGGGGTCGAGCACTCATAAGGCGCACCGGGCCAGGGGTTGAAGGGGATGAGGTTCACCTTCGCGGGCAGCTTATATTGCTTGATCAGCCGCACGAGCTCGCGCGCATCGTCGTCGCTGTCGTTCTTGTCCTTCAGCATCACATATTCGAAGGTGATGCGCCGCGCATTGTTCGCGCCCGGATAGTCGGCGCACGCCTGCAGCAATTCCTCGATGCCATATTTGCGGTTGAGCGGCACGATCTCGTCGCGGATTTCCTTGCTGACCGCGTGGAGCGACACGGCAAGGTTCACGCCGATCTCCTCGCCCGCGCGCGCCATCATCGGCACCACGCCGCTGGTCGACAGCGTGATGCGGCGCTTCGACAGCGCCAGCCCGTCGCCATCCATCACGATCTTGAGCGCGCCCTTGACCTCGTCGAAATTATAGAGCGGCTCGCCCATGCCCATCATCACGATGTTGGTGAGCATCCGGCCATCGGCGGTATAATGCCCCGCCGCGTCGTCATCGGCGTCCTCGTCTTCGGGATCGGCGCCGAAGCCCGCCATCGTGCCCTTCGGCCATTCGCCGAGCGCGTCGCGCGCGAGCAGCACCTGCCCGACGATCTCCCCCGCGCCGAGGTTGCGGACGAGACGCATCGTGCCCGTGTGGCAGAAGCGGCAGTTCAGCGTGCAGCCGACCTGGCTCGACACGCAGAGCGTTCCCCGGTCGGCGTCGGGGATGAAGACCATCTCATATTCCTGCCCGTCGGCGGCGGCGAGCAGCCATTTGCGCGTGCCGTCGCTCGACACCTGCGCCTCGCGCACCGTCGGGCGGCCGATGATGAAACGGTCGGTCAGCCACGGGCGCATCGTCTTGGCGATGTCGGTCATCGCCTCGAAATCGGTGACCCCGCGGTGATAGATCCAGTGCCAGATTTGTTTGGCGCGCAGCTTCGCCGCCTTGGCGTCGAGCCCAGCCTCGACCAGCACGCCGCCGATCGCGTCGCGGGTCAGCCCGACCAGGTCGATACGGTTGCCCCCGCGCAAGGGAACGGTGCCCGTCGTGACGGGGTCGATATGGCCGGGGATCTGCATGATGCGCGGCCATATAGTGGGGAAGGGCGATTTGTGCAATCTATGCTCATCCCCTCCCGCACGCGGGAGGGGCAGCGAGACTTACGAACTTGTTCGTTAGTCGCAGCGGGGTGGGCAAAGCGACGTAGCTTGCTCGCTGCGCTCGCGCCCACCCCCGACCCCTCCCGCAAGCGGGAGGGGAGAAACAGATCAGTGCGCCCGCGCCTCGCCCAGCGCTTCGGCGAACGGCTCGGCGCAGCCCACGGCTTCCTCGGGCGGCACGCCTGCGCATTTGGGGAAGATCGCGTCGAGGCGGCGCTTGAGCGTGTCGTCGAAGGTCGGCTGGTTCGAAATGCGCGCGTTGCACACGGTGAGTTCGGAGCGGATCGCGCCCTTGATGCGCTCCAGCCCGTCGGGGGTCAATATGCCCGCGTTGAGCAGTTCTTCGCACAGCTGGATCAGCCCGACGGTGGTGGCATGCGCGCGCAGGCCGATGAAATCGAGCGTCCGGTGCCGCTCGCGGGCTTCCGCATCACAGCGGCTGGTTACAGTCATTCCGGCATCTCCCTCTCCGTTGCCGTTTGCGACCGCACGGCGCGCTTGAGGGCGTCTATCCGTATCGTTCGGGAGGGATCATGCGCCGAGTCGGGGGCTTCGGCAAGCGCTTATGTAACTAAGTGTCTCAACGCGGGAGAAATGCGCAACATCCCCTCCCGCGCGGCGAGAGGGGATGGTGGGGATTTACAGCGACTTCAGCATCGCCAGCACCTGCGGCACAGTGCCGTTCGCCTCGGCGGTGCGCAGCGGCAGGACATTCTGCACCAGGACCTCCTCGGGGGTCGGTTCCTGCGCGAACAGGCCCATTACCTCGTCGGCGAAATCGTCGAGCGGCATATAGCCCTCGCGCGTCGACTGGCCGGGGGTCAGGTCGGTGCGCACCGCGGGCGGCGCGAGCTCGATCACCTCGACCTTGCTTTCCAGCTGGATGCGCAGCGCGACCGAATAGCTGTGCATCGCCGCCTTGGTCGCCGAATAGGTCGGCGCCTTGGGCAGCGGCACGAAGGCGAGGCCCGAAGTGACGTTGACGATCGCCGCGTCCGCCTGCGCCGCCAGATGGTCGACCAGCGCGTCGGTCAGCCGTATCGGTCCCAGGATGTTGGTGACGACCGTCGCCTCGGCATGCGCCAGGTCGCGCTGCGTGCTCGCATCCTCGGGCGCCATGATGCCGGCATTGTTCACGAGGACGTTGAGGTCGGGATAGCGCGCGACAATCTCCTTCGCGAAGGCGGTGATCGCATCGGGGTCGGTGACGTCGAGCGCCACCGCGGCCATATTCGCCCGCCCCGCGATCGCGGCGTCGAGCTTCGCGGCGTTGCGCCCGGTGATGATCACGGTGTTGCCCGCGTCGTGCCAGCGCTGCGCCAGCGCCAGCCCGATGCCCGAGCCGCCGCCGGTGACGAGGATGGTGTTGCCTATGGTCTTCATGGTCGTTCCTCCATTGGGGGGTGGTGAGACCGTCCAGATATCGCTATACTCTCCAAATGAAAGTAGGCACCAGAAAGTGCTGTACTTACCGAAAAGAGAGATTTGGATTTCCAGTGATGCACAGCCCCGAAAAAATTTCCTACGATCCCGATGCGCCCGTCGACCCGCGCGTCGAGGCGCTGGTCAACGACCTGATCGGCCGAGTCGCCGACAAATGGACATTGCTGATATTGGAGGCGCTGGAGGAGCATGGCGAGAGCCGCTTTACACGGCTGGCGCAGCTGGTGCCGGGGATCAGTCAGAAGATGCTGACGCAGACGCTGCGCGCGATGGAGCGCGACGGGTTGGTCCACAGGACGGTGCATCCGGTGATCCCGCCCAAGGTCGAATATCGGCTGACCGGGCTGGGGCACAGCTTGGGCGAAGCCTTTTGCGGGGTCTGGCAATGGGCCGAAGCGCATCTTTGCGAAATCGAGAACGCGCGCGCCGAATTCGACGGCCGCGCCTGACGGCAAAAGGCCGTGTTTCCCCGCCGAAACGGGGAAACACGGATCGCCTGGAGTGCCTTCAGGCTTTGGTGGATTATTTCGCGAGCGCGCTCACGCGGATCGGTTCGGCGCGCGCCGCGCTGGCGATCACCGCATCGGCCTGCGCCGTCGCGAGTTGCCGCGTGTCGCGGCGGCACTGGCGCACGTCGTTGGTGCCCGCGAGGTCGAAGTTCGACACCGGGCCGCAGACTTCGACGACCGCGCGCCAGATGCGCCGGTCGAGCGCCTTCGCGCCCGCTTGGGTCGCGAGGTCGAGATCCTTGTGCTGGACCACCACGCTGGGATTGGCGGGCGCGTCCTGGGCAAAGGCGGGCTGGCCGACCGACACGGTGGCGAGCGCGGCGAGGATCAGAAGCTTTTTCATCTCTTGTCTCCTTCGTCCGGCTGAAAGGGAGGGGAGGAAGCCGGTAGGAGACAGATAGGCCGGACGCGAACCCCGCGGGAGCAACGATGTTGGCGGGCTATTCTGCAAAATTGCAGAATAGCGCCGGGGCGATTATGGCGCACAGGAAAGCCATGTACGACTGGAACGACCTCAAGGCCTTTCTCGCGGTCGCCGAGACCGGCAGCACGCTCTCGGCGGCGCAGGCGCTGCGCGTCAGCCAGACCACCGTCGCGCGCCGCATCGCTGCGCTCGAGGAGGCGACCGGGCTCAATCTCTTCGAGCGGCGGCAGGCGGGCTATGCGCTGACCCCGGTGGGCGAGGCGATGATGGCGAGCGCGCTCGCGGTGCGCGACGCCGCCGATCGTTTCGGTGACGCGGCGGGCGCGAAGTCGCGCGACGCCGGCGGCACGGTCAGCCTGACGACGATGGAAATCTTCGCGGTGACGATCCTGCCGCCGATCCTCCGCGATCTGCGCGCCGAGCATCCGGGCATCCACATCCATCTCGAGACCACCGACGAGCCGCGCGACCTCGCCTCGGGCGCGGCCGACATCGCGATCCGCAGCACCAAGCAGCCGTCGGGCGGCGGGCTCGTCGGGCGGCGCATCGCCGACAATCCGTGGACCGTCTATTGCAGCCGCGACTATGCCGACCGCCACGGCATCCCGCACACGCGCGAGGAACTGGCCACGCACCCCTTCATCGGCGGCGGCGGCTATGTCTGGGAACCCTATCAGGCGTGGCTGCGCCAGCACCGGCTCGAAGATTCGGTCGTGATGCAATATGATACCGGATCCGGGCTGCTCGCCGGGGTGCGGTCGGGCATGGGGCTGACGATCCTTCCCGCCTTCCTCGCCGACCGCGAACCCGACCTCGTCCGCTGCCTCCCGCCCAAGACCGAGGATACCACGGGACTGTGGCTGCTGACCCACGAAAGGCTGCGCCATGTGCCGCGCGTGCGGCTGGTGCTCGACTTCCTCGCCGCCGCGCTGACGCGGCTGGCGCGGAGCTAGGCGGCGTCTCCGCTCAATTCAGGCGATGATTGCCGTCGAGCGAGTCCGCCAGCGCCTTCACCAGCGCGGCTTCCTCCGGCCCCAGTGCGGCAAACCGCTTGTAGAGCCGTGGGTGGTGCAGCGCGAGGCCATAGCCGGCGAACCGGCCGAAACTGGGACAGCCCTTGGGGAGCGATTTGCGGTCGAGATCGGGTCCGGCGCGCCACTCGCCCGCGAGAATTCGGCTGTTGACGATGTCGAACAGCGCCCGGCCGGTCGCCGCAAACTCGTCATCGGGCAGCGCCGCGAGCATCATCGCGGCGTCGCGGACACGATAATATTTTTCGCCCGCGCGCGCCGCCTTCAGCCAGGCGACCAGCCTTTGCCCGTCGCCGGGACGGAACAGCCTTGGCGTGTCGCACATCCGCTGGAAGATGTTGCCATCGTTCGGTTCCAGCGGCGCCTCGGCGACGCTGCGCCAGAAAACCGCGATGCGATCGCGCTCGTCCGCCGCCGCTGCGGCCAGGCTCGCCGCGAGCAGCCCGCCTTCGGCATCGACCCCGAACAGCATCGCGTCGTCGTCCCGCCCGCCATCCTCCGCCCGCGCGGTGAACAGCTTGGGCAGCATGCGATAATCGTTGCTCCACTCCGGACCCAGCCGCACCGTCTTGTCGGGTGCGAAGCCGATATACCATTCGCTCTTGCCGCCGAAGATCGCGGTCCAATGGAAGACGGTGAAGATCGGCCACGGCGCAACGATATGCGCCTGGCCCCAGACCACCGCGCGCTCGCCCGCGCCATCGGCAAGGCTCAGCCGGTGCAGATATCCGCCGACCAGCAGCGAGCGATAGCGCGCGATCGTTGCGGTCAACCCTTCCGTCGGCTCGCCTTCGACCGGGCGTTGCAGCACGGGCTTGGCGTCTTCGCGCGGCAGATGCCAGCCCGCCGGGGAGATGTCCTCGCACGCCGCGCGCAGCCGCGCGATGCCCTCCGCCGACAATCGGTGCAGCATCACGCGCTGCGCAGCGCGCTGGCCGCGCAGCGGCGGGCCAGGAAGCGACAGTACGCGCGCTATATCGGCGCTGTCGATCAGCGTGCGCGCCTTCGACGCGGTATGCACCTCGCCCGTCACGATCACCGTCGCGTCGCCGGGATCGACCGGGGACCAGCTTTCGGCTGCCGCTTGCAGTTCGACCAGTTTCCGCTTCCCGCCGATCCGCTGCACGGCATAGAGCAGCACGAAACCCGCCGGCAGCGCCGCCCACCACGGCGCCACACGCCCCATCGCGAAGTCGATCGCGAGTAGCAGCATCGATCCTGCGATCAGCACGCCCTGCGCCAGCGGCGCGCGAAAGGCCATCATCCCCCAGGCAATGATCGGGATCGACATCGGGATGCCGAGCAAAAGTGCCGCCAGCAGCGGGTGCCACCAGGCGAGGCCGCTCCCGGGCGCGATCGCCGCCGACAGCGCCAGCCACGCCACCCACAATATCGGGCCGAGCGAAAAGGCGATGCCGATCAGCGGGTGATAGGGGATCGGCATCGTCCCGATCGGGAAGATCCAGCGAAACCCCAATTTGCGCAAAACCCCGCCGACCGCCATGCCGCTCCGCCCACCATCTTCGCTTGCCGGTGTAGCTGCCTTTCCTTTCACTTGGGTTAGGATGGGAGCGGCCGCAAACGATGTCGCCCACGCTGTCGTCCGACAAAGTGCCGGAGGCGGTTTTATGTTGCGTTTCAAAGACTAGTTGGAAATAAGAATCCCAAATGGGCCGCACTATGCTTGCGACCGCGGACAATCCGCGGCGGGCTTAGTCAATAGCGCCCATATGCTGCACCAAGCGAGGGGAGCGAAACTTGGCCGTCATCGATGGAACGCCCGGAAACGACACGCTGACGGGAACGACCGGCGCCGATACCCTCAATGGTTATGGCGGCAACGACAGCCTCGATGGCGGCGCCGGCGCCGATACGCTCAACGGCGGCGACGGCGACGATCAGATCCATGCCGATCCCGACGATGTCGCCAACGGCGGTGCCGGCGTGGATACGCTGCATCTGGACGTCGCCGACGTCCCCAATTTCGCGCTGCCGATGGCGAATTACAGCGGCTTCGAGCATCTCGCCCTTTCAACCAGCGACTCCGGCAAATTGGCGAATTTTTCGGGCTTCACCGGTTTTACGACGACGACCATCGGCGCCGACGTCAATGCCTCCTTCGTGGGCAGCGGCGGGCTCGGGACGGTCGGCATCGAGGGCGGGTGGATCATCCTGGCGCAGGGCAGCCGGGCATCGGCGGTGAGCGGCTCGCAGGCCAATGACGGGGTATGGCTGACCGGCGGTGCGATCGACGGCAACCTCGCGCTCGGCGGCGGCGACGACGAGTTGCGGCTCCAGGTCGACGCGGTCGGTACGATTGCCATCGGCGGGACGGCCAATGGCGGCGTGGGCGTCGACGTCCTGATAATCGACTCGCCGCAAGCGGTGGTCCACGCGTCGATCGACCTCGCCCGTTTCTCGGGCTTCGAGGCGCTGCGCACCTATTACAACGTCACGCCCGGCGCCGACCAGCGCTGGGTTTTCAGCCATGCGCAGAATTTTTCGGAGATCAGCGTCGGTTCGGACGGCACGGTCGCGACGATCACCGCGACCAACGCCCCCGGCCTGCGGCTTTGGGCGCTCGCGGGCGCGACGCTGATCCTCGACGCCGGTTCGACGGCCGGCAGCTTCGCGCCGATGGATGGCATTTCGCTCGATATCGCGGTGCCGGGTACTGCCACCTTCATCAACAACGGCACCGTGCTGGGCGACGTCCATTTCTATGGCAGCGACGATGTCTACGACGGGCGCGGCGGCACCGCCGGCGCGATCTACGGCCATGCCGGCAACGATGTCCTCCGGACCGGCGCGGGCAACGACCTGCTCGACGGCGGGATCGGGACCGACAAGCTTTACGGCGGGGCCGGCGACGATCGCTATGTCGTCGACCGGCAGGACGATCTGGTCTTCGAAAACCAGAACCAGGGCCATGACGCCGTCGAGGCGCATGCCAGCTATTATCTCTTCGCCCATATCGAGGATCTGACGCTCGCGGCCGGCGCGGGCGACGCCTTCGGGGTCGGCAACGACCTCGCGAATGCGCTGCAGGGCAATGCCGGCGCCAATCTGCTGCTCGGCGGCGGCGGCAACGACCGGCTCTCGGGCGCCGCGGGCAACGACAATCTGTTCGGCGAAGCGGGCGACGACAGCCTCTATGGCGACGACGGCGTCGACTATCTCGTCGGCGGCGCGGGCGCCGACATGCTCGACGGCGGGCGTCAGGCCGACGCGCTCTATGGCGAGGATGGCAACGACACGCTGTGGGGCGGTGCCGGCTTCGTGACCGACATCCTGGTCGGCGGCGCCGGCGACGACATATTGCACGGCGACAGCGGCGAGTCCGATTACGACCTGCTCGACGGCAGCAGCGGCAACGACACATACTATGTCGATACCGGCGACGACTTGACCTTCGAGGCGGCGGGCGGCGGCACAGATACCGTCTATGCGCGCGTGCTCGGCGCCAACAACGGCGTCTATCTCTACGCCCAGGTCGAAAATCTGGTGCTGGTCGACGACACGCGCTTCGGGGTCGGCAACGAGCTCGCGAACAGCCTGACGGGCAGCGCGGCGGTGAACTGGCTGCTCGGCGGCGCCGGCAACGACGTGCTCAACGGCAAGGGTGGGAACGACGTGCTGTTCGGCGAGGGCGGCGCCGACCGCTTCGTGTTCGAACGCGGCACCGGCGGCGACGCGGTCGGCGATTTTGCCGTGGGCACCGACAAGATCGACCTGTCCGCGTTCGGCCTAAGCTGGCAGGCGGTCCAGAATGCGATGCGCGAGGTCGACGGGACCACCGCCATCGACTTGGGCCAAGGCGACCTGATCGTGCTGAACGGCGTGGCGCGCGCGAGCCTGACGCAAGCGGACTTCATCCTGACGTCCACGCCGTCGCGCGTTGCACCGGCGCATTGGGCGGACTTCGGCCACGGTTGGACGAACGAAAGCAAGCAAGGCGGGGAAGGGCTCGACGCCCTGCTCGATGCATCGCACCGCACCGACGCCTATTTCTTCGCCTGACGGGGGGCTCACCCCAGCCTTGCGCACCCCAACGCCGCGGCATCGATCGCGGTCGCGGCGCCGCGCAGGCGGTAAGTGTCGGCGATCGAGCCGCCGCTCGTGCTCGTGCTCTCGACGCTCATGCTCGGCGCCGATCGCATCGCGGCGACGATCGCCGCGTCCATCCGCGCGTCGCTCGCCCAGCCGTGCGCGCCGTTGCCGGTCAGGATGAAGCGGCGGCTGCCGATCGTCAGCCGCAGTTCGGCGCCCTCGCGGCGCGCCTTCGACAGCCGGATGTAGAATTGGCCGCGGATGCGCGACTTGGGCCAGTAACCGACGCTGGCATAGGCCTTGACCTGCGGCGTACCGATCGTCGCGGCTGGCGCGGCGATGGCATAGCAGCGCGGCGTGCCGGGATCGCGAAACGCCCCCCAGCCATCGAAGATGCCGAGCGCGGTGCGCGGCGCCGCGAATGCGACGGCGGGGACCGCCGCCAACAGGAGCAAAAGGGGGAGGGCGCGGCGCATCGCGCCTCGATTGCGCGATTGGTCCTGCTTTGCAAGCATGGCTTGCACGGCGCCACGCGCACGTTAAGGATGGGTGACATTTTCGGGGGCAGGGAATCGGGGTCTTTGGGCCTGCGGTGCCTTTGACCCTTCAGGGGCTTCTCCCGCACGAGCATTAGGATGGCGGAATACAAATGAAAGCGACGATCGAACGCGCGGTACTTCTGAAGAGCCTCGGCCACGTCCAGTCGGTGGTCGAACGGCGCAACACCATTCCGATCCTGTCGAACGTGCTGATCGAGGCCGACGCCACCGGCCAGCTCAAGCTGATGGCGACCGACCTCGACCTGCAGGTGGTCGAGACGATCGCCGCGAAGGTCGAGACCCCCGGCACCACCACCGTGTCGGCGCACACTTTGTTCGAAATCGCCCGCAAGCTGCCCGAGGGCGCCGAGGTCAGCCTCGCCGCCGCCGAGGGCAAGATGCAGGTCAAGGCCGGCCGCTCGAACTTCAACCTGCCGACGCTGCCGCGCGACGATTTCCCGGTGATCGCCGAGGGCGACCTGCCGACCAATTTCGAGCTGCCCGTCGCCGAGCTGATCGAGATCATCGACAAGACCCGCTTCGCCATCTCGACCGAGGAAACGCGCTATTATCTGAACGGTATCTTCTTCCATGTCGCCGAGGATGCGACGGGTCCGGTGCTCAAGGCCGCGGCGACCGACGGCCACCGCCTCGCGCGCTACACGGTGACGCGCCCCGACGGCGCCGCGACTATGCCCGACGTCATCGTGCCGCGCAAATGCGTCGGCGAGATCCGCAAATTGCTCGACGAGGCCGAGGGCAATGTCGAGATCAGCCTGTCGGCGACCAAGATCCGCTTCCAGCTCGGCAACGCCGTGCTCACCTCGAAGCTGATCGACGGCACCTTCCCGGACTACAGCCGCGTCATCCCGACCGCGAACGACCGCCTGCTCAAGGTCGACCCGAAGAGCCTGTTCCAGGGCGTCGATCGCGTCTCGACGATCGCCAGCGAAAAGACCCGCGCGGTCAAGGTCGGGCTCGACAAGGACCGCATCACGCTCAGCGTCACCAGCCCCGAGAACGGCACCGCGGCCGAAGAACTCGCCGCCGCCTATGACAGCGAGGCGATGGAGATCGGCTTTAACGCGCGCTATTTGAGCGATATTCTCGGTCAGGTCGACGGCGACAATGTCGAACTCCACCTCGCCGACGCCAACGCCCCGACGCTGATCCGCGAAAGCGAGAAGAGCCCGGCGCTGTATGTGCTGATGCCGATGCGGGTGTGATGCCGTTCCGGGCGCGTCAGTCGCGTCTGGTCTGGCAGTACGCGCACACCCGGCTCGCCGGGACGAGCAGGTTTATCCGATAGTTCTTCGTGCGATACAGGCTGTATCCGCAGCGAGGACATTTCAGCGCTACGAGTATCATCGCCGTCGGGATGAACATAAAAATAAAGAGTGCGTTTGTAACAAGGCCATCGCCAAGCTGGCTCGCCGACACCAACAGGCCGACGCCGCCCGTGAGATCAATAAGCTGGATCAGTCTCGCGAACGTCAGCTTTGACAAGGTCTTACCCCGCCTTCGCCACCCGCCAGATCACCCCGCCGGTGTCGTCGGCGATCAACGCGCTGCCGTCCCTGGCGACCTTGACGTCGGCCGGGCGGCCGCGGGTGGTCTTGCCGTCCTTGCCCAGGAACTGGTCGAGCAGGGCGATCGGCAGCGCCTCGGCGGGTTTACCGTTCGCGCCGAACTTTACGAACACGACGTCGTAACCCGACACCGGCTCGCGGTTCCACGAACCGTGGCGGGCGATCAGCGCGCCGTTGGCGAAACGCTCGCCGAGGTCGAGGCCCTGGGTGAAGGTCATGCCCAGCGGCGCGGTGTGCGCGCCCAGCGCATATTCGGGGCGCCGGACATATTGGCGGCGATCCTCGGCCTCGGGCTCGACCCGCGGGTCAACGAAGCCGCCCCAATAATACCAGGGCCAGCCATAAAAATCGCCCTCGTCGACCTCGGCCAGATAGTCGGGGACGAGGTCGCTGCCGAGCATGTCGCGCTCGTTGACCACGGTCCACAGCTGGTCGCTGCCGGGGTAGAAGGCGACGCCGACGGGGTTACGGATGCCCGCGGCGAAGGTGCGCATATATTTGTTCTCGGGGCGCACCTCGAGCACCGCGGCGCGGCGGAACTCGCGGTTCATGCCCTTTTCGCCGATGTTCGAATCGGCGCCGACGCCGATGTAGAGCCAGCCGTTGGGCGCCGCGGCGAGGCTCTTGGTCCAGTGGCGGTTGGTCCCCTTGGCGGGCAGGTCGACGATCTTGGTCGGCTTGCCGCTCATCTTGGTCTCGCCCGCGACATAGGGGAAAGCGAGCAGCGCGTCGGTGTTGGCGACGTACAGCGTGTCGCCGACCAGCGCCATGCCATAGGGCGAGTTGAGCCCCGTGATATACGCGGTCTTGACCTCGGCCTTGCCGTCGCCGTCGGCGTCGCGGAGCAGCGTGATGCGGTTCGCCGACGGGCGGCGGCCGGTGCCGCCCTTGCCCATCAGATTTTTCATCACCGCGCCCTCGATCCCGCCGTCCTTGCGCGGCGGGCTCTGGCTTTCGGCGGTGAGCACGTCGCCGTTGGGGAGCACGAGGATGGTGCGCGGATGGTCGAGCCCCTCGGCGAAGCGCTGCACGGCGAGGCCGGCGGCGGCGCGCGGCGCCTGGCCCGCGGGCCAGCTCGTCGCTTCGGGCACGTTGATCGTCGGGATGGTCTGCGCGTCCTGCGCCCCCATCACGGGCACCCGGCCGCTCGTCTCGGCGGTCGAGAAGCGCGCCACGTCGGGCCGCGACATGATGTAGAGCGTGATGCCCCCGACGATCAGGATCAGCAGCAGGGCGAGGAGGACATATTTCAGGATCTTGCGCATGGCATCCTGTCTACACATGCGGCGGGCCGTGGCAAAGGGGCGAAAAGCGGCGGCGCCATGGTTAACCGATGGCGCGCTCCGATTAACCTTACCCGCTTATTCAGCACTATTGGGAACGGCGCGGTGAGGCGGCGCGCGTAGAGCGGTGCCCGACATGATCGGGGACACCATGGAACTGCCGGCACCTTATCTGCCCGACCGCGCCGCGGTCGACGAGGCGCATGCGCTGATCGCGCGCCACGGCGACGAGGCGGGCTATGCCGCGGCGGCGCGCGCCGAGCAGTATCGCGTACTCGGCAACCACATCCACTTCGCGCGCTGGCGCCAGATCGAGCGGCTGATCACCTATCTCTCGATCGAGGACGTGCTCGGCACGGTGCATTGAAGCCCTAGAGCCGCAGCCCCGCGGTCTCGGGCAGCCCCGCCATGATATTGAGATTCTGGACGCAGGCGCCGCTCGCGCCCTTGCCCAGATTGTCGAGCCGCGCGACGAGGCGCAGTTGGGTGCCGTCGGCGCTGGCGTAGAGCATCAGCTCCATCGCGTCGGTCGCGGCGTCGTCCTTGCGCAGCAAGAGCTCGCTCTCGTCGCCCGCACGCCGCACACTCACCAGCGGCGATCCGGCATAATGCGCCGCGAGCGCTTCATAGGCGGTATCGGCGGTCGGCGTGTCGAACGCCAGCGGCACCTCGACCAGCATCCCGCGATAGACCGGCACCACCGCCGGCGCGAACAGCGGCGGATGGGCGAGCCCCGCGCCCTGCTGCATTTCGGGCACATGCTTGTGCGCCAGCGACAGGCCGTAGCTGCGAAAGCCGATATCGGGCTCGGCCTCGAAACGCGCGATCAGCTCCTTGCCGCCGCCCGAATAGCCCGACACCGCATTGATGCTGAGCCGCGCGTCCCTGGCGACGATCCCCGCCGCGACCAGCGGCGCGACCAGCGCGAGGAAACCGGTGGGATAGCAGCCGGGGTTGCTCACCCGCGTCGCCGCGGCGATCGTTTCGCGTTGGCCCGCGTTCAGCTCTGGAAAGCCGTAAGCCCAGCCTGGCGCGACGCGGTGCGCGGTCGAAGCGTCGATCACCTTGGTGCGGTCATTAGCGATCATGCCGACCGCCTCAATCGCCGCGGCGTCGGGCAGGCAGAGGATGACGAAATCGGCGTGGTTCAGCGCCGCGCGCCGTGCGCCCGCATCCTTGCGCCGCGCCTCATCGAGCGTCAGCAGCGAGAATTCGGCCCGTCCTGCGAGCCGCTCGGCGATTTCGAGGCCCGTCGTTCCCGCCGCGCCGTCGATGAAAACCGTATGTGTCATAAGTCTATCGCAGTCTTTTATAACCGCTCACCGGCGGCTCATGTCCCTTGGCGGCCGAGCGTGCGATGACGTCGGCCAGCGGCTCCACCTTCACCGCCATCCATCGTCGGCTGGCGTGGATGATGTTGCCGGCGTCGGCCATGATCCCGACATGGCCGGGGAAAAAGACGAGGTCGCCGCGCTGGAGCTTGGCCGGATCGACATCCTTGTCGGCGCCGAGCGATGCGAGCTGGAGGTCGCTGTCGCGCGGCAGCTGTACGCCCGCCGCGGCCCAGGCGAGCTGGACGAGGCCCGAGCAGTCTATCCCCGCGGCGGTGCGTCCGCCCCACAGATAGGGGGCGCCAACCAGCTCCTCGGCGATCGCGGCCGCATCCTTCTCGGCGGCATCGGCCTCGATCAGCGCCGCAAGCGGCAGATAGCCGTGCGCGGTCGCCAGCCATTCGCCCTCGGGCTCGCCCATCACCAGCGCGCCGCGCGGCAGCACCGCCGACCCCCCGCTCGCGGCGTCGGGCGCGCTGTGCAGCAAGGCTTCGCTCGCGCGCACGCGGTGCGTCGGGGCGATCGGCGCGCCGAGCGCGTCGGCGGCGAGATAGCCGACATAATGGTCGGCGAGGCAATAGCCCCACGCCCAGCCGCCGGTGAGGTCGAGCAGCGCAAAGCCCTCGCCATAGAGCAATTCGCTCGTCTGGTCGGCATCGAGCGACGGCGCGCTGCGCAGCACCGCCGAGGGCAGGACGCAGCTGCTCATCATCGGCGCGGCATAATGCGGCGCAAAATGCTGCCCCGCGACCGCGATGTCGGCGAGGTCGGGGCGGATCGCGACGACGCGCGGGTCGTAGCTTTGCGACGTCCCGCTCAGCCCGAAACGGTCGCGTCCCGCGCCGACTGCGCCGGGGCGTCCCATGCGGATGCGACCCGCCGCCAGATGTTCGCCCTCTGCTGTCACTCGATGTTCCGATATGTCGTCAAAACCGCCGTACGGCGCTCAATCGCGGCGCATTAGACCGCGCTGGGCCTGCGATCAAGACGCATCGCTCTTGCGCCGGCGGTCATAGCGGGACTGCAGCATCGCCCAAGTTGCGCGCAGCCCCAGCGCCGCGCCGCCCTTGGGCCGACCGTGCTTCGCCGAGGGGCGCCAGGCGAAGGTGTCGATATGCGCCCAGGCGATGCCCTCGCCGACGAAGCGCTTGAGGAACAACGCTGCTGTGATCGTCCCCGCGAAAGGCGACGAGCCCGCATTGCCGAGGTCGGCGATGTCGGTCTCGAGCAGGTCGGCATAACCGTCCCACAGCGGCATGCGCCACAGCGGGTCGTCGCGCTCGATGCCGCCCGCCAGCATCGCCTCGGCAAGGCCATCGTCGTTGGCGAAGAGCGGCGGAAGGTCGGGGCCCAGCGCGACGCGCGCCGCGCCGGTCAGCGTCGCAAAATCGACGATCAGCTCGGGCTTGTCCTCGCTCGCCTTGGCCAGCGCGTCGCCAAGCACCAGCCGGCCTTCGGCGTCGGTATTGCCGATCTCGACCGTGAGCCCAAGCCTGCTCTTGAGCACGTCGCCGGGGCGGAAGGCGTCGGCCGAAATCGCATTCTCTGCCGCCGCGACCAGGCAGTGCAGCCGCACGGGCAGCCCGCTCGCCATCACCAGCTCGGCGAGCGCCAAGACGTGCGCGGCGCCGCCCATATCCTTCTTCATCAGCCGCATGCCCGCCGACGGCTTGATGTCGAGCCCGCCGCTGTCGAAGCTGATCCCCTTGCCGACGAGCGCGACCTTCGGATGGCTGTCCTTGCCCCAGACGATCTCGATCAGCCGCGGCGCATGATGTTTCGCCGCCGCGCGCCCGACCGCGTGGATCATCGGATAACCCTGCTCGAGCGCCTCGCCCTTGGTGACGGTCAGCTTGGCGCCATGCGCCTTGGCGATGCGCTCGGCCTCCTTTTCGATCGCTTCGGGGCCCATGTCGGCGGCAGGCGTGTTGACCATGTCGCGCACCAGCGCTGTCGCGCGCATCTCGGCGACCACCGCTGCGATCGCGCCGACGTCGCTGGTCAGCATCACGCGCGGCGCGCGCGCTTCGGCCTTGGGGCGATAGGTGTCGAAGCGATATTGGCCGCTCATCCAGCCGAACATCGCCTTGCCGGGCTGCGCGCCTTCGACGCGGTAGCGGCCGTCGGGCAATATCTGTCCCAGCTTGGCGAGGCACCAGGCCGACAGGCTGTCGACATTGGCGACCGCGGTGACGACGCCCCATTTCTCCGGATCGTCGCCGGGCAGGATCGCGTGGACGAAAGCGTCGGGTTTGAAACCAACCGCGGCGAGATGCGCGCGCTCGCGGGCGCTGCGCCCTTTAAGCCAGCCGTCGTAGCTCTGCGTGTCGACGAGGTGGATCGGGCGCGCGTCCTGCCCCTTGTCGGGCTGGATCAGGTCGGAATAGTCGGTCATGTGCGCGGTGCTAGGCCCGCGCGGAAACTTTGTCGATTCCCGGCGTTGTTCAGGCATGGCTATCTCATTCTCCCCTCGCTTCGCCGCCGCGCTCGTCCCGGCGATCCTGCTCGTCTCGGCCTGCTCGGGCGAGCCCGAGCCGACCCGGGCCGAAAAGGAGGCCGCGGCCAAAGTGCCGGGTGCGCCGCCGGGTGCGATCGACGACGTGAAGGTCGCCGACGCGACTGCGTCGAACGTCGAGGAAAAGACCGAGCTGATGGAGTTCGCCTACAGCTATCCGCTCGAGGCCGCGCAGATCCCGCGGCTCGCCGAATGGCTCGACAATGACCGCGCGACCAAGCGAGACGCGCTGATCGCCGAATCGCGCCGCGACCAGGCGCTAATGAAGCAGGAGGGTTTTCCCTATCGCGCACACAGCCACCTCCAGAAGTGGCAGCGCGTCACGAACACCCCGCGCTTTCTCAGCCTGTCGAGCGAGATCGATACCTATACCGGCGGCGCGCACGGAATGACCAATTTCGACACGCTGATCTGGGACCGCAACAGCGGCGAAAAGCGCGCGCCGCTCGACCTGTTCGTCAGCGGCAGCGCCTTCGACGCCGCGATCCGCGACGATTTCTGTGCGGCGATCAAGCGCGCCAAGGCGGCGAAGGGCATCCAGCCGCCCGATGAGCCCGACGGGGTGTTCGCCAAATGCCCGCCGGCCTCGGCGCAGACAGTGTGGCTTGGCTCGTCCGACGGGCGCCATATCGACCGGCTGACGATCGCGATCGCACCCTATGAAATCGGCGCCTATGCCGAGGGCGATTACCGGATCAACCTGCCGGTGACGGCGAAACTCGTGGCCGCGGTGAAACCCGACTATGCGCGCGACTTCCGGGCGGGGCGATAGGATCATGGCCAAGCAGCCCAGGGCCGGCAAGGTCGGTGAAACCCCCGCGGAGAAAAAGGGCAAGAAGCGCGCCGCCGCAAAGCTTAAAAAGGAGGTCGGCGCGGCGAAGACGATCCGCAAACCGCCAAAGGACCGCGAGGCCGATCTCGACCGGGCGCCCAAGTGGCAGCCGCGCTATCCAGGGTCGGGGCGGCTCGAAGGCAAGGTCGCGATCGTCACCGGCGGCGACAGCGGGATCGGCCGCGCGGTCGCTGCGCTCTTCGCGCGCGAGGGTGCGGATGTGGCGATCGTCTATCGCGACAACCGCGCCGACGCGGTCGAGACCGCGGCGATCGTGGAGGGCGAGGGGCGGCGCGCGATCATCGTCAAGGCCGACGTCGGCAAGGTCGACGCGGGCGCGAAGATCGTCGCCAAGACGATCGACAAGCTCGGCCGCCTCGATATCCTGATCAACAATGCCGGCGAGCAGCACCCCGCCGAGGATATCGGCGACATCAGCCCCGAGCAATTGCAGCGCACTTTCGCGACCAACATCTTCGGCATGTTCTATCTGGTGCAGGCGGCGCTGCCGCACCTCAAAAAAGGCGCGGCGATCGTCAATTGCACCAGCGTCACCATGTACCAGGGATCGGCCGGGCTGCTCGATTACAGCGCGACGAAGGGCGCTATCACGGCCTTCACGCGCTCGCTGAGCGAAAATCTGGTCGCGAAAGGCATCCGCGTCAACGGTGTCGCGCCGGGGCCGATCTGGACCCCGCTCAACCCGCGCGGCGGGGCGCCCGCCAAGAAGGTCGCGACCTTCGGCGAAAGCACGCCGATGAAGCGCCCCGGCGAACCCAATGAGGTCGCGCCCTGCTTCCTGTTCCTCGCGTGCGACGACAGCAGCTATATGTCGGGCCAAGTGCTGCATCCCAACGGCGGGACGATCGTTAACGGATGACGGGGGCAGGCAGGAGACAGACGATGCCAGCCAAATCCAAAGCCCAGCAGAAAGCCGCGGGTGCGGCGCTCAGCGCCAAGCGCGGTGACACGCCCAAGTCGAAGCTGAAAGGCGCGTCGAAAGAGATGGCCGCGAGCATGACCGAAAAGCAGCTCGAGGATTTCGCCAAGGGTTCGACCAAGGGCAAGCCCGAGCATGTGGATTGAGGGGAGGGAACGGCTGGTTTCGGGCGGAAGCTGCCATTCCAGTTCCTCCCCGGAACGGGGAGGGGGACCGCCGCGAAGCGGTGGTGGAGGGGTCGGAACGGTGCATCATGACGCAAGGTTTCGACCCCTCCGTCAGCCCTGCGGGCTGCCACCTCCCCGTTCCGGGGAGGATCGGCGAGGTCCGCTCCCCACCCCAAAGCCGCCTACCCCCAAAAACACATAACCCCGGGCCCATATCGGACCCGGGGTTACGCGACTGCGACCCAGTGCAGCTCTATTTTTTGGGCGGCGCCTTGGCGACCAGCGCCGGGGCGGTGCCGCCTGACTTCACCGGCAGCGTGTTCGGCACCTCATAGGGCGACCCCATCGCGACCATATGGCTGATCGCGACGCGGCGCGGCGTCAGCGCCTTGGGCTGGATGCCGTTGTACGAGAAGCTCGTCGCGCTGTGGCATTCGAAGCAATTGTTGCCCTGCTGCCCCTTGGCGCTCTGCAGGAAGGTCTCCGCCGTCGTGTTCATCAGGCTGATCGCGCCGACGGCGTTGGTCTGGTTGAGGCTCGCCCAATTCGCGTTGGTGGTGACATAGGTGTTGGGCTTGAACCACGCCGTGCCGATCAGATTGTAATTCTGCAGCGGCGAATTGTTCGGGAAATTCTTCGCCGCGCCCTGCGACGCGGTGTTGATCGCGGTGATGTTCGCGGGGCCGTTCGGCTGGGTGTCGCCGCCGGTCTGGTTCATCTGCACCACCTGCGTCACCGGCGAGAATTTGCCGGTTGTTCCGTCGAAGGTCACCGTCGCCGGGTTGGTGTTCGTTTCGACGAGCAAGGCGGCCTCCGAATAGGGCGTGCCCGCCTTGTAGAAGGTGAAATTGTTCGGGTTGCTCTGGCTCGCGTCGAACACGAAGGTGTTGTCCGGGAACATCGGCGCGTTGAGCTTGTGCTCGAAGGTCGCCCAGACGAATTCGGGATGGTTCTCGGTATAACCTACGACGTGCATGCCGACGAGCGCGACCGTCACCGTCTCATATTTGCCGCTCGGCACCACGGCGCAACTGCCGCCGGTGCAATCATTCTGCAGCACCGGCACCTCGGCCTGCGTCGTATAGGCGCCCGCGGGTGCCGCCTCGCCCGCGGCGAGCCGGTACCAGGTCGCCTTCACGATCGCGTCGCCGACGCTGAAATAATCGTCCTGGTTCGGGTTGTTCTGATACGCGCCGGTGGCGATCAGATTGCGTTTGACGGTGTCGAAATAGTTCGAGGTCATGTGGCTCGACGCATAGACCGGATAGCCGTTGGACCCGATCAGCATGCTGCCGTCGGCCTCGACGATCGCGCCGTCCTGGCTCGGCGCATTGGCGCCCATGTGGATCGGCTTCATATGCACGTCGAGCCGCAGCAGCGACGTGCGCGGGACTTCGGACGTGTTGGCCAGCAGATCGTCGGGCACCTGCCAGGTCAGGAAGCGCGGCGTGCCGTCGATCGGCGCATTGGCCCAGACGAAGGCCTCCCACGACCATTGGTTGAACAGGCAGTCGTCGGCGGTGGCGCTCATCGCGGTCGGCATCGTCGCGGTCGGGCTGAGATAGGCCTGCAACCCCTCGGCCCAGCCGAAACCCTCGGGACAGCTGGCCGCGGCGACTTCCTTCTCGCCATAGCCGCCGTCCTGGCAGCCCGCGAGCAGCAGCGGTACCGCGAGCGCGAGCGCCGAGCGGCGAAGCGGCAATCGACCAAATATCGTTTCCGAAAAATTCATGATGCGACCTCCCCCTGATCGCAGGCAGACTATTATAGTTTGTGAATAGAGTAAATATCGTTGGTCCATGCAAGAAGTCGGGAGTGCGATAATATTACTGCCAATATGGTTGGATCGCGTAGCCGCCTGTGCGCCGCGGCACAGCGGCGCGCGGCGGACCGGGCACAAAGGCGCTGGATTCACGGGCCGCGATTCGTCATCATGGACATGGGTCGGGCATCAGGGGGAGGTTGCGATGCGGACGATTTTTACGGGCATTCTGGGGCTGCTCGCCCTGCTGCTGGCGGGATGCAGTTTCCAGGCCACGCTCGACAAGCTGGTCTCGCCCGAGCGGCAGAAGGAGATCATCGGCATCGCCGAGCGTTTCTGCACCGATCCCGCGAGCACGGTGAGCCTGCTCCATCCCGAGATTGCGAGCACCGCGGTCGAGGCCGCACCGCTGCTACCGCGCGAATGCCCCGAAGGGAAAGCGACCTGGCAACTCGCTTCCTATGAGTGGAAAACCAATGCCGAGCCGGGGGTCAAGCAGCAGCAGGAAGAGGTCGTCGTCGTCGGGCACGCCGGCGCGAAATGGACGACGGTGTCGCTGCGCTTCTTTGCCGAGAATGATGCGCCGCTGCAGATCACCGAGTGGAACGTCCTCGGCAGTTCGACCAAGCCCAAGGCGCTGACCTTCATCGAAAGCTATGAGGCGGGCGCCAAGACGATGCGGATCGTCGTGCCGCTGTTGCTGCTCGCGATCGGCGGGCTGATCTTCTGGCTGGTCAGGCGGAGCCGCGCGAAACGCGCCACCCCGCCCGCCTGATCATTCGGCGGCTTCGAGCGCCGGGGCTTCGGCCTCGGCGGCCGGAGCGCGGGCGTTGCCGAAGCTGAGTACGCCGTCCTCGATCGCACCGGTGCGCATGTCGACGCGGTCCTGCAGATAATTCTGGTTGAGCCGCCACGGCAGCTTGTCGGCATTTTTCGGCATGATGTGCAGCGAGCGCTGGATATAGCCCGACGAGAAGTCGAAGATATTCTCCTCGGTCAGGCTGGCCGGATCGGCGAGGACGGGCGTCGCGACCGTCGTGCGGGTCGCCTGCATATGGTTGAGCACGCGGCAGACATATTCGGCGACGATGTCGGCGCGCAGGGTCCAGCTGGCGTTCAAATAACCGAACACCGCCGAGAAATTCGGGACGTTCGAGAACATGCACGCCTTATAATAGAAATGCTCGCTCCAGTCGACGAGGTCGCCGTCGACGCGCACCGGAATCTTGCCCGCGACCGCGAGGCTGAGCCCCGTCGCGGTGACGATGATGTCGGCGTCGAGATGCTTGCCCGATTTGAGCTGGATGCCCGTCGCGTCGAAACGCTCGATATGATCGGTGACCACCGACGCCTTGTCGCGCTTGATCGCCTCGAAGAAATCGGCGTCGGGGACGAGGCACAGGCGCTGTTCCCACGGGTTGTAGGGCGGGGTGAAGGCGGTGGCGTCGTAGCGGTCGCCGAGGTTCTTCTGGACCTGCTTGGTCAGGAAGTCGCGGACCTTCTCGGGCTTGTTGCGCGCTTTCTGGAAGACGATGTCCTGCATCTTCACATTCTTGAAGCGCGTGATCTTGTACGCCATCTGCTCGGGCAGAATCTTGCGCAGGAAATTGGCGAGGCCGTCCTTCGCCGGGCGGATCGCGAACCAGGTCGGGGTGCGCTGGAGCATCGTGACATGCGCCGCGCCGGGACCGTTCTTGGGATCGGTCATGGCGGGGACGATCGTCACCGCGGTCGCGCCCGATCCGATCACCACGACCTTCTTGCCGACATAGTCGAGGTCCTTGGGCCAGAATTGCGGATGCACGATCTGCCCCTGGAAATCGTCGCGCCCGGTGAAATTGGCGTCGAAGGGCGAGTCATAGTCGTAATAGCCCGCGCCGAGGTACAGCCAGCGCGCGGTTGTCGTCGACGTGCCGCCGGCAGCATCCTCCATCGTCACCGTCCAGCGCGCCGCCGCGCTGTCCCAGTCGGCGCCGACGACCTTGCGGTCGAAGCGGATGCGCTCGCGGATGTGGCGCTCGTCGACGATGCGGTTCAGATATTCGAGGATCGCGGGGCCGTCGGCGATCGACTTTTCGTGCTTCCACGGCTCGAAGACAAAGCCCAGCGTGTGCATGTCGCTGTCCGAGCGGATGCCGGGATAGCGGAACAGGTCCCATGTGCCGCCGAGGTCGGCGCGGCGCTCGACCAGCGTAAAGCTGCGGTCGGGGGCGTGGGTCTGCAGGTGCACGGCCATGCCGATGCCCGAAATGCCCGCGCCGACGATCAGCACATCCTGATCGACGGGTGCATCCGCCGCGCCGCCTGCGCGTTCCATGGTCGCACTGTCTGCCATGATCTCGTCTCCCATATGTCGTTAGGGTGCAGCTTACGCACCGCGTTGCATTTTGCAATGGATTAGACGGGGGTGCGGCGGGGGGCGAAGCGCGCTTGTCGCTGTCACATTATTGTCATAGGGGCGTAACCCGTTTGTCATGTCGGCCGTCACGCGGCGGAAACCACAGGAAAGGATGAAAGCCGAGATGCGTCAGATTGCCGTCCTTCCCTATCGGTTCAGCGGACCCGCGCAGGACGGACCGACCGAAATCCTGCTGATCACCTCGCGCGAGACCAAGCGCTGGGTGGTGCCGAAGGGCAATCCGCTGACCGGCATGGAGCGCCACGCCGCCGCGGCGATCGAGGCCGAGGAAGAGGCGGGGGTGATCGGCGCGGTGTGCCCGACGCCGATCGGCAGCTATGAATATCGCAAGCGCCGCGCCAATGGCGCGTCGATCATGTACCAGGTCGAGGTGTTTCCGCTCGCGGTGACCAACGAACTGGGCGAATGGAAAGAAATGGATGAACGCGACCGCCGGTGGTTCTCGTTCCGCGACGCCGCCGCGGCGGTCGAGGAACCCGACTTGCAGGCGATGATCCGCTCGTTCGGCGACGGCGGTTTCCGCGCCGTCGCCCAGCCGCGCGGCGCCGTTCAAAATGTAGCCGACAAGACAGGGGTTAGCTGGATGTTCGCATGGTTTCAGCGTTTGCTGCCGCGACAGGGAAATTTCTTCGAATTGTTCGAAAGCCACGCCGCGACCCTGGTCGCGGGCGCCAACGCGCTGTCGCGCATGCTGCAGGGCGGCGAGGGCATGGGCGACCATGTCCGCGAGATCATCGAGCGCGAGCATGACGCCGACGCGATCACGCGCGAAGTGCTGCAGACCGTCCGCCGCACCTTCCTGACGCCGTTCGACCGTAGCGCGATCACCAGCCTGATCGCGTCGATGGACGATGCGATCGACGAGATGCAGAAGACCGCGGGCGCGGTCGACCTCTACGACGTCACCGAATTCGAGCCCGAGATGCGCGACATCGCCGGCATCATCGTCGACGCCGCGCGCCTGACGGCCGAGGCGCTGCCGCTGCTGCGCAACATCGGCGCCAACGGCCCGCGGCTCCACGAGCTCACCGAGCGGCTGGTGCGGATGGAAGGCCATGCCGACGAGATCCACGCGGCGGGGCTCAAGCGCCTGTTCCGCGAGCATGGCGAGGCGAACCCGACGCGCTTCCTGATCGCGCGCGAACTGTTCCGCCACCTCGAACGCGTCACCGACAGCTTCGAGGATGTCGCGAACGAGATCGACGGCCTGGTCATCGACCACGCCTAAGCGGGGGCGCCCTCATGCACGAACTCGCTTTTCCGCTCCTCGTCGGCCTCGTCATCCTGGCGCTGGCGTTCGACTTCCTGAACGGGCTGCACGACGCCGCGAACAGCATCGCCACTGTCGTCGCGACGCGGCTGCTGCGCCCGGTGCAGGCGGTGCTCTTCGCCGCCTTCTTCAACTTCGCCGCCTATTTCCTGTCGATCATCTTTCCCGAGCTGCACAAGGTCGCCGAAACGATCGGCAAGGGGATCATCGACAAGGATCTGGTGACCCCCGCGGTGGTGTTCGGCGCGCTGGTCGGCGCGATGTTCTGGAACGTCGTGACCTGGCTCAAGGGCATTCCCTCCTCGTCGAGCCACGCGCTGGTCGGCGGCATCGTCGGTGCCGGCGTCGCGCATGCGGGGTTCGAGGGGATCGAGTGGACCGGGCTCAACAAGACCGTCATCGCGATCTTCCTGTCGCCGATGCTCGGCATGTTGCTCGCGATGCTGGTGATGCTGGTCAGCAGCTGGGCGCTGCACCGCGCGACCGCCAAATTCGCCGAAAAGACTTTCCGCCATCTCCATCTCTTTTCGTCGGCGGCCTATTCGATCAGCCACGGGCTCAACGATGCGCAAAAGACGATGGGGATCATCGCGGTGCTGCTCTATTCGACCGGCTATCTGCAGGGCGAATTCCATGTGCCGCACTGGGTGGCGTTCAGCTGCTATGTCGCGATCGCGCTGGGCACGCTGTCGGGCGGGTGGAAGATCATCGAGACGATGGGCGGGCGCATCACCAAGCTGTCGCACCACCAGGGGTTCGCCGCTTCGACCGGCGGATCGATCATGGTGTTCACCGCCAGCCTGCTCGGCATTCCCGTATCGACGACGCACACGATCACCGGCAGCATCATCGGCGCCGGCGTCGCGCGCCGCGCGAGCGCGGTGCGCTGGGGCGTCGCAGGCAATGTCGTCGCGGCCTGGTTCATCACCATCCCGGCGAGTGCAGTGGTCGCCGCGCTCTTCTACGCGATAACCCGGCTGTTCTGACCTATTTGACCGGGCGATAGTCGACCGTCGCGCCGCCGGTCATCTGGACGGGCAGGTAGAGGCCGTTGCCATAGGCCTTGATCTCGCCGGTCGCGAAGCCGTCGATATGCGTGCGGATGACGAAGGCGCCCTCGCGCCGCTGGCCGACCGCGCGGCGGATCTTGCCCTGCAGTTCCTCGAGGTCGCGGGTGAAATTCTGCGTCAGCGCGTCGGCGATCAGCGGTGCGAAACCCTCGCTCTGCCCGAGCAGGATCAGCAGGTCGCCGCCGACGCCGTCGGTGTCGCCGTTGATCGAAATGTCGGTGAAGCGCACCTCGGCCGATCCCGCCGCGTTGCGCGGGATCGCGGTCATCCAGATCCGCCCGCGCGTCGGCTCGCCCTTGCGGCTCTTGAGCCGCGCCTCGACATCGACCCCGACCGCGATCCGCCCGCCGGGGGCGCCATAGATGGTAGACTTACCGAAGGCGACTTCCATCGGCCCGAGCTCGGGCAGCACGAACGGCCGCTTGGCGCGCTTGGCGAGCGCGCGGTCGACCACCGGCTGGAGCTGCGCATAATCGGCGATCACGGGCACGCGCACGTCGAGATGCGGCTTCGGCGCCTCGTGCACCAGCCTGGGCAGCGGGGTGGGTGAGGGGTTGGCGGGGCGGCTCGACACGAAGGTCTCGGTGATCCCCTCGATCCCGAGGTTGAGGTTCAGCTTCTGTCCGTTCAGCCGATAGCCGCCATAGAGGATGCGCTGCGGCGTGACGCGCATCCACACCGGTGGATTCTCGCGGTTGAGTTCGAGCGTGGTGAAACTCTGCCGCCAGACCTCGGCCGCCTGCTTGCGGATGTCGATCCTGGCGATCTCGCGGTTCACCTCGCGCTCGACCCCGGCGACGACGGGTTTGAGCTTGGCGTCGGCCTCGTCGGTGAAGGTGATGCGCTTGCCCAGGAAATCGATCCCCGGCGCCTTGGTCCAGCCATAGGTGATGCGCGCCTTGCCGCGCGTGCGCCAGTCGGAGGTCAACTCGATCCGGACGCGCGCATGCGCCAGCGCGGCCCCGGTCGCGGTCTCGCCCTTCAGTACCCCGCCGACGTCGCGCGCGCTGATCGTCGCGTTGATCGGCACGTTGACGACGATCTCGTCGCCCTCACCGCGCAGCCGCAGCGGCCCGCGCGTCACCTGCCCGACGATGGTGCAGGGGATCGCGGGGGTGACCTTGACCTTCTTGCCGAAGACCTTGACCCGCTGCGGCGCGACGCAGGCTTTCTCGCGGCGGTTGATCGTCCACAGCGTCCGCGGCACCGCGCGCTCGAGTTCGCGCTTCAGCGGGCCGATGTCGGCGTCGATCGGCACCGCGATCAGCGAGATCTGCGAGGGTGAGGGAGCGGTGTCGGTCGCGCGCGGCGGGGCTTCGTCGCCGCCCTTGGCGGGATCGCAGCCGGAGAGCAGGGCCGCCGCGAGCAGCAGGGCGGCGGGCAGCGGCGAACGCCTTTTGGGAGCGGTTCGATCCATCGCGGCAAAGGCTAGGACGGCCACGGGCATTAGGACAGCGATTTCTGGCCCGCCCGCGACCGCCCCAATCGGCGCGTTCGGCTGATGGTCAGGCGGGCACCGGCGGCATCGGCGACTGGATGATATTGGGGATTTCGCTGTGGACCGGAGGCTGCGGATAATATTGCGTCGATTGCTGGACGTCGATCGCGAGGTCCTCGCCGCCGAGCAGCGCGATGAGTTGCAGCGCCTCGTCGAGCCCCGACGAGATGCCGCCGCCGGTCAGACGGTTGCGGTCGAGGACGAAGCGCGGATGGCCGGGCGCGACGCTGATCGCCGGGTAGTTCTGCAGGAGATAGGGAATGAAGGCCCAGTGCGTCGTCGCATTATAGCCGTCGAGCAGCCCGCAATGGGCGACGAGCAGCGCGCCCTCGCACACCGAGCAGACATAGCGCGCCTGCGCCGCCTGCGCGGTGATGAATTGCCGGTAGCGGGGGTCGCTGCCGAACATGATCGTCTGCAGCGCGTCGGGCTCGCCGCCGGGAACCCACAGCGCGTCGCACGGCGTCACGCTGTCGAGCCCCGTCGTAACGTTGAACTGGAAGCCGTTGTTGAAGGTGATCGGGCCGGGATCGGCGGCGACCAGCGCGACGTCGAACTTCGCCCAGTTGAACATTTCGGCCGGCCCGCAGACGTCGAGCAGGTCGACTTCGGGATAGACGGGCATGACGATGCGCATGGTCGAACCCTCCTGTTTGGCGCCGCTCACACGATGTCGACCGTGAAGGCGGGCTGGGCCTCCGCCAGCGGCGCGGCCTTGGCTGCGCCGAGCAGCGCCGGGCCGCCGATGCGGTGATGGAGCGCGCCGTCGTGGGTGCGCACCGATACATAGACGGGCGGCGAGTCGGGCGCGGTGCTCGCCAGCGCCGCAAGCTGGGCGGGCGAGGCGGGGGGCAGGTTGAAGTCGGCGCGGACCTTGAGATGCGTCTGGCAATTGGCGCAGCCGCCGACCTGCCAGCGGCTGAGCACGGGTTCGTGGCCGAGCGACTTCAGCTGGCCATCGACTTCGGCATAGGCCTCGATGATAAACGAGCCGCGGATCTTCGAACGGTCGATGCCGTCGACGCGCACGGTGCGGCCCGGCGCGCCGGCGACCGCGGCGAGCAACGACGGGGCGGCGCGCGTCGCATATTTGTCGAGCGAGCCGGGACCATAGCTATAGCCGAGCTGGCCCTCGATATCGATGCAGTGGGCCGAGGTGTAATAGTCCGAGCCGCCGGGCAGGATGAAGGGTTCGAGCGGGGTGTCGAGCGACAGTATGTCGGTCGGCTTGGCGCCGGCGGGCGGCGGGCCGCTGCTGTAATTGGCGCCGGGGTCGCTCGAATCGATCGTGAATTGGGTCTGGAAGCCGTTGCGCCGCTGCCAGATCCAGAAGGCATAATCGATGAAGCAGTGGTGGAAGAAGAAGATCGGGTCGAGCGCCGCGGTGTCGTTTTCGCCCATGTCGCCGTTGGCGCCGTCGATCAGCGAACTGTCGGCATTGTTGTCGGGGTTGGGATTGTTCTGGACGTCGTAGCCGCCGACCGCGAGGTGCATGAAATTGTGCGGCGATTCCAGCGCCATGATCTTGTTCGACGGGTTCGCCTTGTTCCAGGCGCCCATCGAGGTGGTGTTGGAAAAGAGCGTGTAGTTGGGCGCGTCGAGGCAGGCGACGAATTTGGAGTAGATCTCGCCGCGCGGGTGGCCGTCGATCTCGAAGGCGAAGTTGAGCCAGGTCGAGATGTTGATGTTGAGCAGCTTCGTGCGGTTTTCATAGTCGCTGAACTGCGCATTGTGCGTCGCGGTCGCGGCCTGGTCCGCCGGGGTCCCGACGAGGCCCGACAGCGGGAAGCGGACGGTCTCGTAACCCTGCGGTTTGCTGTAGAGCGAGCCGTCGTTCGACACCCGGTCCTCGATCGCGACCGGCAGCACGAAGGAGCGCAGCGGGTTGGGAATCTGCTCGCCGTCGAGGGTGAAGAATTCGTCGGTCAGCGCGCGCGGGATACCGTTCAGCCGCGATTCGTCGCTGCACTCGTCCCAGAAGGGCAGGGTGACGCTCTCGCACCCCGCGATGCTCTGCAGCGCCTTTTCCAGCTGGTGCAGATAGGCGCGGTGCCAGGTCGGGAACAGGACGGTGCCATGCTGGCAATAGCCGCCCCACCAGGCGGGATCGGTCGTGCCGGGCCCGCGAAAGGGTTCGCCGTGAAAGCCGCCGAGGTTGAAAAAGGACCGCGGGTCCTGCGGGTCGAGCTCCTTGATCCCCTTCCACGCGCGCATCAGATTTTCGAGCGGCGCCTTGTTGCCATCGTCATATTCGCGCTGAAGGTCGGAAATCGAATAGCGGATATTCGGCGCAGTCTTTTGCACGATGCTTCTCCCGGCGGGGCTGGGCCAATGGCTATTTCGGCAGGCTTTCTTGCGTCCCCGAGTCGCAATACATGGAAGATTACGGCGATTCGCGATGAAAGCAACGCAGGTTAAAGAGATACTTTGATTTCTTCAGTGTTTACCAAGAGTTTCAGAAAGATGTCGAAATAATGACCGGAAATCATTACTTTTTATGACATCCGTTTCGCGCTATGACCCTGCATCGGCCGCGCGAGTCAGGCGCGGCCAAGCTGTTGCGGGAGCCCTGTACATGCTGGCCGGCCGATGGACCTATCGCAGTTTCGTCAACACCCCGGCGCTGGTCGGCAGCGATGCCCAAGCGGCGCTGGCGCTGATCTTCGGCGAGGGGGTTTTCGACTTCACGGTCGACGGCGACGGCGCGGTCGCGGGCCGGCTCGACATGGGGCCGGGCTATGCGCTGACGATCACGGGCGAGGAGAAGGCGCGGGGCGGCTTCGCGCTGATCGGCCTCGGCATCGCGGGGACCGCGACCGAGGGATGGCGCTACGATTATCATGGCGGGCCCGGCTACGACTGGCCCGACGGCATCGATCAGCTGCCCTCGCTGCTCGGCACCGTCGTCCGCGTGCTGGCGCACGGCCCGAAATCGCCCGCCGGCGTCACGGCGTCGTTCATCGCGGTGCGGCAGACGGCTGCGAAATGATGCGTGCGGACGCCCGCGACGATGAAGAGGTCGTGCCGCGGCGGCGCAGCCCGCTGCACCTGATCCCCGCGCTCGCGATGCTGGCCGCGACCAGCGCGCCCACGGCGGCAGAGCCGGGCGGGCTGATGGTGCGCGTCTGTTCGGGCGAGCCCGGCGAATATATCACCATGCTGCTGCCGGTGGGCGAGCCGCTTGGCGAAGGGCCGGCGCGCCACGACCAGGCGCCCTGCCATGCAGCCTGTCCTGCCGCACTGCGCGAGACGCGCAGGGCCGCGGGCTAGGGCCTGGCACGATTGTTCCAACGGAATCTTCGGCGACGAGGGCGGTTTTGACATCGCTTTCCGGGCGCTCCATGATGCGGAGATGGCACATATGTTGAAGTCCGGTTTGGCGCTCAGTCTTCTGCTCATCGGCGGTGTCCCCGCGAGTGCGGCGGACCCCGCTACGGGCGACAATCTGTCGGCGCTTTCCAATGAGCAGTTGATGGCGCGCCTGAACGGGCTCTACGGCGCCAAGGACACCAGTGCGTGCCGCGACATGGTCCCGACACTCGACGAAATGATCCGCCGCAAATCCTTCGATCCCGGCTATGGTCAGTTCAAGCTGCGTTTCGATTTGCAATGCGCGATCGACGAGCGCCGCTATGCCGATGCCTATCCGCTGCTGCTGAAGAACGAGAAGATCAATGGCGAGGTCGTGGCACCCATTGCCGCCGTGATGATCTCGCTGGAAGCGAAGCAATATGATGCGGCGGTGGATCGCTTCATCGCGGCGGCAGGCAAGCCCGCCGATTCGGGAGGGTTGGCCGACAGTTTTACCAACATGCGCTGGCTCGACCGCAAGCTCGCCGCCGCGAGCCGTCATGATCTGGCGCTTGCCTTGGGTCGTCGTTTCTCCAGCTCCGCTGCTTATCGCGCGCTCGCCGATCGCGAAAAGGACCATCTTCGCGAAACGCTGTTCCGCCGGGAAGTCGAAGCGGGCGATGTCGAAGCGGCCCGTCCGCTGCTGTCGAGCATAACCGAGCCCTATTGGTTTTTCCGGTTGCTGCCCGATCGACGCTATGCGGCGTTCTGGCCGGATCTCGAGCGCAGGGCGGGGCCAAATATGTCCGCCGTCTTTGCCGCCAATATCGACCGGGCCCAGGCCGAATATCGCGCCGACCCCGGAAGTGCCGAGAAGCTCTCCGATCTGGCGACGGCGCTGAACGAGGCCGGGCGTTATGACGAGGTATTGGCGCTCACCGACGATTTTGCGGCACCCGGGAAATTGCCAGTTTTGGGCGAATTTCATTTCTGGGCGCTCGATGCCCGGGTCAACGCGCTCGACGGGCTGGGGCGCGAGGCGGAAGCAAGCGCGCTGTTCGACGCCATGGCGGCCGTCCCGTTCGACAAGAGCAAAAACGGATGGTTGGTCAATTTCGTGGCCAATCGCTCCGGCCGCCTTGCCCGGATGGGCGAATGGAGCAAGGTGCTGGAGGCTTCCGAGCGCGCCGCTCTTGTCGCGAACCAATATGGCAGTCCCTATGTCCGCCAGATCATCGCGGTCGACCGAGCCTGTGCGCTCGCCGAACTGGACCGCGTGGATGAGCTCGAGCCGCTGCTCGTCGCGATCGAGCAGAATCGCGCCGATGATCCGGCGGCCGCGGTTCAGGCGATGCAATGCGCCGGTCGGGAGGATCGGGCAGCCGAAATCGTGATAGAAGCGCTTCGCGACCCCGATCTGCGCGCGGGAATGCTGCGCAATCTGCAAGGGCAGGAATATACGACGCTGGCCGGGCGAACGGGCGCACCCGACCTCTTCCTGCCGCTCAAGCGGCGTCCGGCGGTCGCAGCGGTTTTTAACGAGGTCGGTCGCGATCTGCCGCCGTCGCTCGTGACCCCCGCCGGAAAGCGCTGGCTGGAACAACAGCCGGCGGGAACGGCGAGCGCGAGTAACTAACCCGCGACCACCCCGAACAGGTCGTGCTCGTCGGCATCTTCGATCTCGACGTCGACGATGTCGCCGGCTTTCAGCGTCGCCGCGACGTCGCGGAGATAGACGTGGCCGTCGATCTCGGGCGCGTCGGCCTGGCTGCGGCCGGTCGCGCCGATGCTGCCATCATCGTCCGCCTCGCCGACCTCATCGATGATGACGCGCAGCGTGCGGCCGATCTTGGCTTCGAGCTTCGCAGCGCTGATCGCGGCGGTCTTGGCCATGATGCGCTGGTAGCGTTCTTCCTTGACCGCTTCGGGCACGGGATTGTCGAGGGCATTGGCCTGCGCGCCTGCGACGGGTTCGAAGCGGAAGGCGCCGACGCGGTCGAGCTGCGCTTCGTCGAGCCAGTCGAGCAGATACTGGAAATCCGCCTCGGTCTCGCCGGGGAAGCCGACGACGAAGCTCGAGCGGATCGAGATGTCGGGGGCGATCGCGCGCCAGCTCTTCAGCCGCTCGAGCACTTTCGCTTCGTTGGCGGGCCGCTTCATGCGCTTGAGGACGCTGGGCGCCGCGTGCTGGAAGGGGATGTCCAGATAAGGAGTCAGCAGCCCCTCGGCCATCAGCGGGATCACCGCATCGACGTGCGGATAGGGGTAGACATAGTGGAGGCGCACCCAGGGGGCGCGGCCTTCGCTGGTCTTGAGTTGGCCGAGTTCGCGCGCGAGATCGGTCATGTGCGCGCGGACCTCGCGGCCGTGCCACTGCCGCGGGTCGTGGCGGATGTCGACGCCATAGGCCGAGGTATCCTGGCTGATCACCAGCAGTTCCTTGGTTCCCGCCGCGACGAGCTTTTCGGCCTCGCGCAGCACCGCGTCGATGCGGCGGCTGACGAGTTTGCCGCGCAGATCGGGGATGATGCAGAAGGAACAGCTGTGGTTGCAGCCTTCGGAAATCTTGAGGTAGCTATAGTGGCGCGGAGTGAGCTTCAGCCCGCCCTCGGGAACGAGGTCGACAAAGGGGCCCTGCGTCGGTGGCGCGGCCTCGTGAACCGCGTCGACGACCTGCTCATATTGATGCGCGCCGGTAACCGCGAGCACCTTCGGGAAGCGCGCACGGATCGCCTCCGCCTCATTGCCCATGCAGCCCGTGACTATGACGCGGCCGTTTTCGGCCATCGCTTCGCCGATCGCCTCGAGGCTCTCTTCCTTGGCGCTGTCGAGGAAGCCGCAGGTGTTGACGAGGATAACGTCGGCGCCCGCATAATCGGGCGACAGGCCGTAGCCGTCGGCGCGCAGCTTGGTGAGAATCCGTTCGCTATCGACCAGCGCTTTCGGACAGCCGAGCGAGACCATGCCGACCTTCGGCTGGGTGGGGAGCGTTTTAATTGCCATGATTGGCGGCGCCCCTAGTCTATTTTTCAGACTTTGTCACGCCTGCCGACGGTATCGGCAGGAGCCTAGCCGAGATAGCCGAAAATCACGCCCATCAGGCTGTAGGTGACGATCCAGTATCCCGCGTCGATGGCGAAGAGCGTGAAGGATTTGCCCGCGAACAGATAATTGACCCCGAACGCCGTGACGATGAACCCCGCGGCGACGCCGAAGGCGATCATGATATCGGTCGCGAGCGGCGGCCGGCCATAGGTTGCGAGCACATGGCCGAGGATATAGGCGGCGAACAGGTTGAGCAGGAACGCCCCGCCGAACACAGAGGCCGGATGGCGTTTCTGCATCGATTCTTCGGACACGCCGGCTTCGCGCTGCCAGGCTTTCAGGAACAGCGGGCCGTACCATATACCCCCGACCACAAAGGTCACCAGTGCGGCCAAGACCACCGCGAGCCAGCTGATTTCCCACATCGTTTTTCCCCTCCGCGGCCGGCGCACGGTTTGTGCATCCGTCCCCGCTGCCCATTTATCACCGGAGGCGTTGCGATCCAACAGCAGGACGATCATGGTCGCACTCTCGCGCGATGGCAGCGCGGCGCGTTGGCAAGGGGTTCAAATGATGATGGGCGTATTGGCGGCGATTTCGGCGGCGATGGCGGTGGCGGCGGGCGCGTTCGGCGCACATGGCGCGGCGGGGCCGCAGCAGGCCGAGTGGCTCCGCACCGGCGGACTCTACCAGCTGATCCACGCGGTCGCGGCGCTCGCGATCATGGGCTTCGCGCGCGGGCCGGCGATCATGCTGCTGGCGGGCGGCGCGATCTTCGCGGTGACGCTCTATGCAATGGCGCTCGGCGGACCGAAATGGCTCGGTGCGGTAACGCCGATCGGCGGGACCCTGCTGATCGTCGGCTGGTTGTGGGCGGCGTGGATGTACTGGAAGGCGTAATAGCGGCGGCGCTGCGCTGTTAAAACCATCCTATAAATCCCGTTCGTGTCGAGCGAAGTCGAGACACCTTTGGGGAGTGCATGCCTTCGCGTGTCTCGACTTCGCTCGACACGAGCGGAAAGAGAGGGTGGGCTGGAAATCACCAAGCCCAAGAGCTGAAACCTAATCCGCCTCGCACACCTCGCATGGTATGACCTCGACCACGACATCGCCCGCCTGCAGCACCCGCACCTCGTCTTCCCAGAAGCCGTGCGGCTTGCCGTCGCGATAGATGCGCAGGCCGCGCCCGCCGCTCGCGAGCTGGTCGAGGCTGCGGCCGACTTCCTCGACGCTGACCGGGCGTTCGCGCAGTTGCACCTTGCCGCCGACCGCGGCGAGATCGGCCATATAGCTCGCGACATGCTCGCCCTGCGCTGATCCCGCGAGCAATAGCCCGGTGAAGCTGACCGGGTTGATGACGTTGCTGGCGCCCGCCTGCCGCGCGAGCAATTCATTGTCCTGCGCGCGGATCACGACGCTGATCGGCACCTTCGGCGCCAAGTGGCGGACGGTGAGCACGATCAGGATCGAGGTGTCGTCGCGCCCCGCCGAGACGAGGACATTCTGCGCGCGCGCGACATGGACGTCGAGCAACGTATCGTCGTTCGACGCGTCGCCCTGCAGCACGTTGCAGCCCGCGGCCTCGGCCTCGGCGATGCGGTTCCCCGCCTGGTCGATGACGACGATGCAGTGCGGCGGGGTGCCGCGCGCGATGAGTTCGCGCACCGCCTCGGCGCCGCTGGTGCCGTAACCGAGCACGACGATATGGTCGGTGAGCTTTGCCTGGATGCGGGCCATACGCCATTTTTCCCATGTGCGCTTGAGGACGAAATTATAGGCGGTGCCGACGAAGATGAAGAGCACTGCTATGCGGATCGGCGTGACGATCACAGCCTCGATCAGCCGCGAGCGGTCCGACACCGGCGCGATGTCGCCGAAACCCGTCGTCGTCACCGAAATCATCGTGAAATAGACGACGTCGAGGAAGCTGATCTGCCCGTCGTGGCTGTCCTTCAGCCCCGCTCGGTCGATCCAGTGGACCAGCACCACGATGCCGATCAGGAAGAAGGCGAGCCCGAGCCGCGCGATCACGTCGGCCCAGATCGGCCATTTGCTCGCGCGCTTGAGCGGGCGGAAAATATGCTGCAAATGCAGCTTCTCGTTCGGCTTGCGGCTCATCGCGCGGGCAATTGCTTGAGCGGGTCGACGGGGATGCGGTTCTTCCTGAGCTGGAAATGCAGCTGCGGCGTCTGGACCTGCCCGCTGGCACCGGCGAGGCCGATGACATCGCCCGCTTTGACCGCCTGGCCGCGGCGGACGTCGATCTGCTGCGCATGGCCATAGGCGCTGACCCAGCCGCTGCCATGGTCGATCAGGATCAGCCCGCCATAGACCGCGATCTGGTCGCCGGCATAGGAGACGACGCCGTTCGCGGTCGCGTGGATCGGCGTGCCCGCGGGCGCGGCGATGTTGATACCGTCGCTGACCTTGCCCGGCGCGAGCGGGCCGAAGCGCGCGATGACCTTGCCCGGCAGCGGCCAAACGAAGCGGCCGGTGAAGGCGGCGGGGGTGGCGATCGCGGCGGTGACCGGCCGGCGCGGCGCGGCGCTGGCGGGCGCAGGCGCCTTGTTCGCGGCGAGTGCGGGCTGGCTGCCCGTCGCGATATCGTCGATGTCGAGCGTGAAGGCGGCGGCGCGCGCGGCGATATCGACCTCCTTCTTCGGCAGCGGGCGCGCGTCGGCGGGCAGGCGCAGCCGCTGGCCGACGCGCAGGATATAGGGTTCGCTGAGCGCGTTGATCGTCACGATCTCGCCCCAGTCGGCGCCATAGGCGCTGGCGATGCCGATCCCGGTCTCGCCCGCGGCGACGCGGTGGTAGAGGCCGGCGGGGATGCGCAGCCGTTGGCCGGGTACGAGCGTGTAGGGCGGCGCGAGGTCGTTCTCCATCGCGATTGCCTCGGACCCCGCGCGCGTCATCTCGCCGATCGCGCGCAGCGTGTCGCCCGAGCGGACGGTGTAGGTCGTCGCGGTGACCGTGGCCGCGTTGGTGGCGACCGGTTTGAGCGTCCAGGTCGGCTGGACGTCGCCGCCCGTCACATCGTCATAGGCAAGCGGCGCGGTGGGCGCGGGCGTCGTGGTCGCGGTCGCGGGCCGCTGCGGCGGCGCCGAAGCGGGGATGCAGGCGGCGAGCGGCGCCGTCAGCAGCAGGATCGAAATTATGCGGCGCGGGTCCCCCATGCGCCTTATCTGCCAAAGCCTTGCGCGCTTGACCAGCCCGTCAAGACGTCATGGGAGCGGCGGCGCATCGGACACGGTCATCGCCTGGCCGGGGAAGGGCGCGACGAGCCCCTGCGCGTCCTTCCAGTCGGCGGTCAGCCAGCGCTCGTATGCATCGGCGGGCAGGATCAGCGGCATCGCGCCGGGGTGATGGTGCGCGACCAGCCGGTTCGGATCGGTCGCGAGCATCGCGAAGGTTGGAATCTCGTCGGCGAAGCGGATGATGCCCGCCATCGCGAAGATCGGCTGGTCCGCGACCGCGAACCAATGCTGGCGCCGCGTGCCCGCGGCCCCCGACCATAAGGCAAAGCTCGTCGCGGGGATCAGGCAGCGGAATTCGGTGTGGCGCAACGTGCCGATCCAGAAGGGGCTCTCCAGATTGCGCACGCTGGTGATCGGGTCGGTGCCGCGCGGCGGCGGCGGGACGCCCCAGAACATCGGCCGCACGCGGCGCACGCGAAATTTTTCGTCGCGGATCAGTATCGGCGCGGGGCGGCCGGGCGCGACATAATCGCCGGTCCACGGATCCTTGCCCGCCTCGGCGCCGAAACGCGCCGCGATGTCGGCGGCGGGGGCGTCGAGGCGATAGAGGCGGGTCATCGGGTTACCAAGCTGCCCTATAAACCCCGTTCGTGTCGAGCGAAGTCGAGACACGCCGAAGCCTTGCGCGTCCCAAGCGTGTCTCGACTTCGCTCGACACTAACGGAAGAGGGAGGCGGGTCAGGCCGACGCGGCTCCGTACGCGCTGCGCAGCGCGGCGAGCGACGCGTCGTGCGTCAGGTCGAGCTGGAGCGGGGTGACCGAGATATACTCATCGTCGATCGCCTCGAGGTCGCTGTCGTGGCCCAGGCTGTGCTCGATGCCGTGCAGCCCGAACCAGTAATAGCGGTAACCGCGCGGGTCGGTGCCCTCGACGATCGAGCCGCGGCCGTAATCGTGGAAGCCCTGCCGCGTAACGCGGATGCCCTTCACCGCGTCGGCGGGGATCGCGGGGAAGTTGACGTTCACCAGCGTGCGCGGCGGCATCTCCATGTCGAGCAGCGGGCGCAGCACCTTCGCGCCCCAGGCCTCGGCGGCTTCGAAGGGCACGCTGTCGCCCATGCCTTCCTTGGCATAGACCTGGCTCAACGCGATCGAGCGGATGCCCGCGAGCGCGCCCTCGATCGCCGCCGAGACGGTGCCTGAATAAGTGATGTCGTCGCCGAGGTTGGCGCCGCGGTTGACCCCCGAGAGGATCAGGTCGGGCTTTTCGGGCATCAGCTTGCCGATCGCCATCATCACCGAATCGGTGGGCGTGCCGGTGCACGACCAGCGGCGCTCGCCATGCTGGCGGATGCGCACCGGGCGTGAGAGGGTGAGCGAATGGCCCGCACCCGACTGTTCCTCGGCAGGGGCACAGACCCAGATATCGTCGCTGAGCTGGCGCGCGATCGCTTCGAGGACCGCGAAGCCGGGGGCGTGATAACCGTCGTCATTGGTGAGGAGGATGCGCATTCTTTTGTCTTTCTCAATTCCGTTCGCATCGAGCGAAGTCGAGATGCCCCTCGTCGTGGCGCGAGGCCGATGGGTGTCTCGACTTCGCTCGACACGAACGGGAAAATAGCGTCAATCTAACCGCGCCTTAGGGTTCGAGCTTCGTAATCCCGCCCATGTAAGGCAGCAGCGCCTCCGGTATCGTGACACTCCCGTCGGCCTGCTGGTAATTTTCGAGGATCGCGACGAGCGTCCGCCCGACCGCGAGCCCCGAGCCGTTCAGCGTATGCACGAACTCATTGCCCTTTACGCCTTCGCGGCGGAAGCGCGTGTTCATGCGCCGCGCCTGGAAATCGCCGCAGTTCGAGCAGCTCGAAATCTCGCGATAGCTATCCTGCCCGGGCAGCCACACTTCGAGGTCGTAAGTCTTGCGCGCGGCGAAACCCATGTCGCCGGCGCAGAGCAGCATCTTGCGGTACGGCAGGCCCAGCCCTTCGAGGATCAGTTCGGCGGCGCGGGTCTTGCGCTCGAGTTCGGCGTCGCTGTCCTCGGGCCGCACGATCGAGACGAGCTCGACCTTCCAGAACTGGTGCTGGCGGATATAGCCGCGCGTATCGCGCCCCGCCGACCCGGCCTCGGAGCGGAAGCAGGGGGTGAGCGCGGTCATGCGGACCGGCAACTGCTCCTCGGGCAGGATGTCCTCGCGCACCGCATTGGTGAGGCTCATCTCCGAGGTCGAGATCAGCCAGCGGCCGTCGGTGGTCTGGAACAGATCCTCGCGGAACTTGGGGAGCTGCGTCGTGCCGAAGGCAGCCTCGTCGCGCACCATCAGCGGCGTCGCGCATTCGGTATAGCCCTGCTCGATCGTCTGGCGGTCGATCATATATTGGCCGAGCGCGCGTTCGAGCCGCGCCATCTGGCCTTTCAAGAAGGCGAAGCGCGCGCCCGACATCTTCGCCGCGGTTTCGAAATCGAGGCCCAATGCGGGGGCGAAATCGGCATGTTCCTGCGGTGTGAAATCGAAGCTACGCGGCGTGCCCCAGCGAGAGATTTCGACATTGCCTTCCTCATCCGCGCCGTCGGGGACTTCGCCCGCGGGGAGGTTGGGGAGCGCGGCGAGCCTGTCGTGCAGCGCGGCGAGCTGTTCGCGTTCGGCCTCTTCCTGCGCGGGAAGCGCGGTCTTGAGGCCCGCGACTTCGGCCTTCAGCGCTTCGGCCTTGTCCTTGTCGCCCTGCGCCATCGCCTGGCCGATCAGCTTCGACGCCTCATTGCGGCGCGCCAGCGCGGCCTGCATCTCGGTCTGGAGCGCGCGCAGCGACGCGTCCATCGCGAGGATGTCGGCGGACAGTGGAGCGAGCCCGCGGCGGGCGAGGCCGGCGTCGAAGGCTTGCGGGTTTTCGCGGATCAGGCGGATATCGTGCATGCGCGCGCTATGGCGTCGTGGCAGAGCAGGCGCAACCCCGAGCTTGGGTCAGGCGGGCTTCTCCAGCAGCGCCGCGAGCTGGCCGAGCACCGTGCCCCAGCCGTCCCGGAAGCCCATGTCTTCATGCTTGGCCGCATCCTCGGGCGAGCGGTGCAGCACGCGTGAGCGGTAGAGCGTGCCGCCTTCCCGCGCTTCGAAGGTCAGGATCGCGGTCAGCGCGAGCCAGGGCTCCACCGGCTGCCAGCCCGCCGTGAGCGCGGTGGTCCAGACGAGCCGCTCGTTGGGCATGGCTTCGAGGAAGCAGCCCTCGACATGCGGCTGCCAGTCGCCGCCGCCTTCGCACATCCGCGTCTCGAAACCGCCGCCGGGGCGGAGGTCGAGCTGGACGACTTCGCACGCCAGCGGCGCGGGGATCCACCATAATGCTAGCTTGGCGGGGTCGGACCAGGCGTCCCATACCGCGGCGGGCGGCGCGGCGATGAAGCGGTCGATGGTGAGGCTCGATTCCATGGTCACTCCTGATTTTCGACGAAGGCGGCAAGGCGGTCGGCGCGGCCCTGCCAGAGGGTGCGTTGTTCGGCGAGCCACTGCTCGGCTGCGGCGAGCCGCGCGGCGTCGACGCGGCAGGTGCGCACGCGGCCCTGCTTCTCGCTATGGATCAGCCCTGCCGCTTCGAGCACGCCGAGATGCTTGAGGAAGGCGGGGAGGCCCATCGCAAAGGGCTGGGCAAGTTCCTTGACCGGCGCGGCGCCGTGCATCAGCCGGCCGACAACCGCGCGCCGCGTCGGATCGGCGAGGGCGTGGAAGATGGGGTCGAGCGATTGGTTTGCCATATGGCGAACCATGGAGAATGCTTTTCCGTTTGGCAAACTGTTTTTGAAGATGGGGTGGAGAGCTGGTATCGGGCGGAAGCTGCCATTCCCAGCCCCTCCTCTTCAGAGGAGGGGCAGCGAGACTTACGAACTTGTTCGTTAGTCGCAGCGGGGTGGTGGTGCTCTCGGGCGTGGCGTAAGCCTTCGGCCACCACCCCGTTCGACTAAAGGCCCGGCTGCGCCGGACCAAGTCTCTCTGCCCCTCCTCTGAAGAGGAGGGGTTTAATGTCTTGTTCCCCCCCCAAAAACTGCCGCCCGCAAAAAAAGGACTTTCCTAATAAATCCGGCTATGCCAGCGTCGATCTCGACTCTTCCGCTCGGCGAATACAGCGGTCTCCGAGGTCTCTATTCGGGAGGCGCACTGGGCTGAACTTTCCTGAACTTTGGAATAAGGCAACGTCCGCTCCCCACCCCAAAACAGTCACAAAAAAAAGGCCGCCCCGTGGGGCGGCCCTCGATAGGTGGCCGGATGAACCGGCCGCCAGTGGATAGGTTTAGGCCGCGTCCTGTTCCTGGTCGTTGCGGTTGGCCGCGCGGCGGCGCGCGACGAGCGCGGCGGCGGCGCCGCCGAAGAGCAGGAGCATCGGCGGCGCGGGGACCGGCGTCGGAGTGCCCGACGAACCGCCGCTGCTGCTGCCGCCCGAGCTCGACGAGGAGCTCGACGACGAGCTGCTGCTCGACGAGGAAGACGAGCTGCTGCTCGAACCGCCGAAGCTGCTGGTGCCGCCGGTCGCGCCCGACGAGGTCGCGCCCGAGGAAGTGCTGCTGCTCGACGAGGACGACGAAGAGCTCGACGAGGACGAGCTGCTGCTGCCCGACCCGCCGCTCGACGACGAACTGCCGCCCGAACCGCCCGAGCCGCCGTTCGAACCGTGCGACGATCCGCCCCAGCTCGAGCTGCCATGCGACGATCCGTGCGAGCTGCCGTGCGACGAACCATGCGAGCTGCCATGCGAAGACCCGTGCGACGATCCGCCCTTCGACGAATTGCCGCCGCCCGACGAGGACGAGCTCGACGAGGAGGACGAAGACGAGGAACTCGACGACGAGCTGCTGCTCGACGACGACGTGCTGACATTGCCCGACGAGGTCGAGACGTTGCCCGACGAAGTGCTGACGCTGCCGGTCGAGGTCGACACGCCGCCGGTCGAGGTGCTGACGCTGCCCGTCGAGGTGCTGACGCTGCCCGTCGAGGTCGACACGCCGCTCGAGGTCGAGACGCTGCCGGTCGAGGTCGAGACGCCGCCCGTCGAGGTCGAAGTGCTGACGCCGCCCGTCGAGGTCGACACCCCGCCCGTCGAGGTCGAGGTCGAAACGCCGCCGGTCGAGGTCGAAACCCCCGACGAGGTGCTCGACGAGGTGCTGACGCCGCCGGTCGTGGTCGAGGTCACGACGATGCTGCCGCTGCTGCCGCCGCCCGACGACGAGCCGCCGAAGAAGCCGCCGAAGAAACCGCCGCCGAAGCCGCCGCCGAAGCCGCCGCCGACCACGGTCACACCGCCGCCGCCGCCACCGCCGCCTTCCCAGCCGCCGCGCTGCGGGAAGGGCGCATAGGGGATCGGGGGCAGGGGGATCGTCTGCGTCACGACCTGGGTCTGCGGGGTCGCGGTACGAATGACCTTCTTGGTGGTGACCACGCGGCGCACGCGCTTGACCGGCTTCTTCGCCGCATAGCGCTTGCGCGCGACGGGCTTCTTGCCGGTGCAGGGCGAGCAGCTGCTGACCTTGCGTACCTGTGCCGCCGCGGGCACGTCGCTGATCTGCATCGCGCCGGTGCCGATGATCGCGCCGCCGCAGGTGCAGGCGCAGAGCTTTGCGAGGGCCATTCGGACTGACATAGACTTCTCTCTCTTTTCCCGTTGCTTGGTGGGAAGGCGCCACACCCCGGCACCCGCTTGCACCTCTTGCTAGGGCCAAATGGCCAAAGCTTTGTGAACGCGTCCACGGCGTTAACCGCGTTTAAGTGTCCAGCAGCGGGAAAAGGTCGAGGGAATCAACACCCATCGCGCCGACTGTCCCAAAACCGGACGGAAGTTACCGCATTCCCTATGCTTGGTTAACTTCGGCCCGAAATCATGCCCCGGACGCGTGCGGCGAGCGCTCCGGGAATCGGGCCGGCGTGCGCGCCGGTTCAGCCCCGCTTCACGCCGCGCGCCCTATCCGCCGCTTCGGCGCTTGTGTCCCACCCAACGGCTGGTTATAGGCGCGCCACTCCCCCGGTCCGCCACGCCCGGCGGAGCGCGAGACGAAAGGACGTTAGAGCCCGTCATGCCCACCCAAACCGCCGACATTGGCGCCGACGCGCTCCGCGAAGCCAAATCCAACCTCGATTCGGACTATGTCCCCAGCGACGACGAAGAGTTTATGAATCCGCGGCAGCAGGATTATTTCCGTGGTCTGCTGCTCGCCTGGAAAAAATCGATCCTGACCGAAAGCGAATCGACGCTGGCGCAGCTGCAGGACGGGCCGCTCCGCGAACCCGACCTTGCCGACCGCGCGTCGAGCGAGACCGACTGGGCGATCGAACTGCGCACCCGCGACCGCCAGCGCAAGCTGATCTCGAAGATCGATTCGGCGATCCGCCGCATCGACGAGGGCGAATATGGCTATTGCGCGGTGACCGGCGAGCCGATCTCGCTCGCACGGCTCCAGGCGCGCCCGATCGCGACGATGACGCTCGAGGCGCAGGAGCGCCACGAGCGCAACGAGCGGATTTCGCGCGAAGACTGACAAAGTCTGCACCAAGTCGGGACGACTTCGCTTTATTTACGTTTCCGCAAGGGCTGCGCCCTAGGTTCCCGCCCGTGAGTTTTTAACGCGGGGAACAGGTCGCAATGGAATCGCGCGTGCCGACATCGGTGGACGAAGAAGTGGCGGCGCTGTCGCGCGGCGCCGACCGGGACAGCCTGTTCATGCAGGCCAGGGTGGCTATCGCCGGCAACGCCGAGCCGGTCAGCGTGCGCGTGCGCAACCTGTCGGCGGGCGGCATGCTCGCCGAAAGCCCGGTGTCGGTCGTGCAGGGGACGGTCGTCGAGGTCGAGCTGCGCAACATCGGGCCGGTGCCCGGGCGCATCGTCTGGACCGGCGAGAAGAAATTCGGGATCGCCTTCGACCGCGCGATCAATCCGCAATCGGTGCGCCGCGACGTCGCGCCGCAAAAGGAAGAAGTGCCGCCGACGCTCGCCGGCCTTCGCCTGAACAAGGGCCGACCGCCGATCCGTCCGCGCTGACCCGTTCCACCTTTGGAAGGAGCAGCCGACCAACCGGCGGCCTGACTTGTGGGTTCCGCGGGGGCCCCTGGGCGATCGTCAGCCGATCGCGTAAAGCTCTTCCTTGATCTTGAGCTTCTGTTTCTTGAGCTGTGCCAGCACGCCCACATCGGGGCAGGGGCGCCGTTCTTCATTCGCAATTTTCGCGTCGAGGTCCGCGTGGCGGGACTTCAGGGCGGAAAGGTGCGACATGTTCATCGGCCAGTCTCCTTCTTTTCGACTCGGTTGGCTTGGAAAGTAAAACATGGATTGGCGCGATTGTGGAGCGGTTAACGCGGCGATTCGCCCAGCCGGTCCCCGTTGCGGACAAAGTGTGATTCTGGCACTAGCCATGCTGTGACCCCCGAAGAGATCAGCCAGCGCCTCGAATTGCTCCGCGTCGAACATCGCGACCTCGACGCCGCGATCATCGCGCTCGGCGCATCGCCGATTCCCGACCAGCTGCAACTGGCTCGATTGAAAAAGAAAAAGCTGCGCCTGCGCGACGAGATCGCCTGGTGCGAGGATCAGCTGGTCCCCGACATCATCGCCTGACGCCGCCGCGGCGTGATTCAAAACGGGACGCCGGACGCCCGCGATAATGATGGTTAGCGGCGTTGCTACCACCCCCGCCGGCGTGGCATATTTTTTTTCATGAACAAGGGGCTTTCCGCACACGCGCCGATCGGCTTGCCGGTCCAGCGCGCACAGGTCGAGAATCTCTATATCGACGCGATGCTTCTCGCCGACGAGGCGCACACGGCGTTCGCCGCGGCGCGCGACCTCGGCGAAGCGGGCAGCCGCGACGCTTTGCTCCACATCGGGCTCGCCTGCGAATCGCTCAAGACCACGACGCGGCTGATGCACATCATCGCCTGGCTGCTCCACCGCCGCGCGATGATCGCGGGGGACCTCGGCGCGGGTCCGAACGACAGCGCGGCGCGCATCGGCGAACCCGTCGCGGCCGACTGGGACATCTGCATCCAGTTCGAATCGCCGATCCGCCGCATCATCGCGGCGAGCGAACGGCTGTTCGAACGCATCGCGGCGCTGGAAGCCGGCTGGCAGGCGCCGGTGACCCCGCCGCCGGTACAGGCGTTGCTCGCGCGGCTGGAGGCGCGGCTATAATTCCTTCTCCCTCGATGGGAGAAGGATATGGAGCCTTGCGCCTATGGCGCTAGGCGCAGTTGGATGAGGGTGATGGCGCGTCCATGTACCGCCCGCTTCGGGCCGAGAGCGCACCCCCACCGCTGCGACTAACGAACAAGTTCGTAAGTCTCGCTGCCTCCCCCATAAAGGGGGAGGGGGCTTGGCTAGCTGAGCCACTCCACCCACGCGCCATGCGCGTGCGAGCGGCCGAGCAGCTTCGGCGCGTCGCCGCCGGGCCAGTATCGCACCACCAGCTCGTGGCTGTGCACCGTGCGGTTCGCCTCGAGCGCGATCCATGCCAGCGGGCGCTCGGCGGTCGCGCGCGCGCCCGCGACTTCCATCGCCGCGGTCACGCGCGCCTGCTGGTCGGCGGGGACATATTGCCAGACGATCGAGTGCATCAGCAGCCGCACCGTCCCCGCGGCCTGCGGCTTCGCAAGCTCGGCTTCGACAAAATCGGCGGCGTTCATCTGGACGATGTCGGGCTTCGCCTCGCGCGCCGCGGCGATCGCGGCCTCCATGCGTTCGAACCGCACGCGGTGCTCGGGCCAGATATAGGCCTTGAGCCGCAGCGCCTGCGCCGGATCGGTCAGGTCGACCGGCGCGACGTCGCAGCCTTTCGTCCCCGCAATCTCGATCTTGTGTTGCGGCGGATGGCGCCCGCGCCATTCGGGGGTGAAGGCCATCACGCCGGGCTGGGGCCCGACCTGCACGCCGCCGAGGTCGTAATGATAGCGCGCGAGCATCAGGTTGATCCCCGCGCTCGACCCGATCTCGAGGCACTGGAAAAGCGGCGGCAGCCCCTGCTCGGTCAGCCACAGCATCGCGGCGACAAAATTGGCCGAGCGCCCCGCCTCGTTGGTCTGCGGCGGGCCGTCGAGCCACGGCAGCAGCGCCGCCTCGTGCCGCCGCACCACCCCCGCGACGATCGCCGCGTCGTTGATCCCGTCGGCGTCGGCATAGATGGGCGACAGCTCGTGCGCCGCGCCCGCGAGGTGCAGCGCGTGCAGCCCGCCCGCCGCGCGCAAGGGCAGCGCATCGGCGAGCGGCGCGCCCTCCCACGCCGCGATCCGCCGCGCGAAATCGGTCGTCGGCTTGTCGAGCAAGGTCGCCAGCGCCGCGACGATCCGCGCGGTCACCGGGGCGTCGTTCGCGCGGCAGTAAAGCACCTGATTGTGAAAGGCGTCGCGGACCATGCCGGCTCCCTTATCGTCCAGTTCCATCGGTCGATACCGCTCGCTCATTGCCCTTTCTCCCGGCGCGCCTTATGGGCCGGGGCGCTTATGCCCGAACCGATCATCTTTGCCATCCCGAAAGGGCGCATCCTCGACGAGGCGCTGCCCCTGCTCGCGCGCGTCGGCATCGAGCCCGCGGCCGATTTCTTCGACCCGAAGAGCCGCGCGCTCGTCTTCGGCACCAATCAGCCGCATGTCTCGCTGATCCGCGTGCGCGCCTTCGACGTCGCGACCTTCGTGGCGCATGGCGCGGCGCAGCTCGGCATCGTCGGGTCGGACGTGATCGACGAGTTCGACTATTCGGAGCTTTATGCGCCGGTGGATCTCGGTATCGGCCATTGCCGCCTGTCGCTCGCCGGCCCCGCCGACAGCGCCCCTCCCGGGATCGGCGCGAGCCACATCCGCGTCGCGACCAAATACCCCGGCACCACGCGCCGCTGGTTCGAGGCGCAGGGCATCCAGGCCGAATGCATCAAATTGAACGGCGCGATGGAGATCGCGCCCAAGCTCGGGCTCGCCTCGCACATCGTCGACCTCGTTTCGACCGGGCGCACGCTCGTCGAGAATGCGCTCGCCGAGCAGGTGGTGATCAGCGACGTGTCGGCGCGGCTGATCGTCAACCGCGCCGCGTTCAAGCTGCGCTCGGCCGAGGTGCCGGCGCTGGTCGAGCGCTTCCGCCAGGCGGTCGGCGATGCGGCGGCTTGACGCCTCCGACCCCGGCTTCGCCGCCGAATTCGACGCGCTGGTGAACGACCGGCGCGAAAGCGCGTCCGATGTCTCGGCCGACGTCGCGGCGATCGTCGCGCGGGTGAAGGCCGAGGGCGACGCCGCGCTCGCCGACTACACCGCGAAGTTCGACCGCTTCGATCTCGACGCACGCGGCTGGAGCATTTCGAAGGAGGAATGCGCCGCCGCTTATGAAGCATTGGCGCCCGAACTCCGCGACGCGCTCGACCTCGCGGCAGAGCGCATCCGCGCCTATCACGCGGCGCAATTGCCCGAGGACCGCGACTATCGCGACGCGACCGGCGCCCGCCTCGGCGCCCGTTGGAATGCGGTCGATGGGGCGGGGGTCTATGTCCCCGGCGGGCGCGCCGCCTATCCCTCGTCGGTGCTGATGAACATCATTCCGGCGAAGGTCGCGGGCGTCGAACGCATCGTGATGATGACCCCGACCCCCGACGGTGAGGTCAATGCCGTCGTGATGGCCGCCGCGCATATAGGCGGAGTCGACGAGATATGGCGCATCGGCGGCGCGCAGGCGGTCGCGGCGCTCGCCTACGGCACCGACAGAATCGCGCCGGTCGATGTCGTGACCGGCCCCGGCAACGCCTGGGTCGCCGAGGCCAAGCGCCAGCTCTACGGCGTCGTCGGCATCGACATGGTCGCGGGGCCGAGCGAGATCGTCGTCGTCGCCGACGCGCGCAACGACCCTTATGTCATCGCCGCCGACCTGCTGAGCCAGGCCGAGCACGACCCGACCAGCCAGTCGATCCTGTTCACCGACGATGCCGCCTTTGGCGACGCGGTCGCCGCGGCGGTCGCGCAGGTCATCCCGACGTTGAGCACCGCAGCAACGATGGACGTCAGCTGGGCCGACAATGGCGCGGTTATCGTCGTGCCGACGCTGGCCGACGCGATCCCGCTCTGCGACCGGCTCGCGCCCGAGCATCTCGAGCTCGCGGTCGACGCCGATGTCGCCGACGCGCTTTTCGCCAAGGTGCGCCACGCGGGCTCGGTCTTCCTCGGCCGCCACACTCCCGAGGCGATCGGCGATTATGTCGCGGGGCCGAACCACGTTCTCCCCACCGGACGCCGCGCGCGTTTCTCAAGCGGGCTGTCGGTGACCGATTTCATGAAGCGCACCAGCTTTCTCGCACTGGACGAATCGGCGCTGGGCGCTATTGGGCCCGCTGCCGTCGCGCTCGCGCGCGCCGAGGGGCTGCCCGCCCACGCGCTCAGCGTCCAGAACAGACTGAAATAGAAAAGCCATGAACAAACGCGCCCAATCCCGCTCCGCCGCCCGCCTCGCCGCCGTGCAGGCGCTCTACCAGCACGAGATGGAGGCGACCCCGGTCGCGCAGCTGATCCACGAATTCCACCAGCATCGCATCGGCGCGACGATCGAGGACGCCGAATATGCCGATGCCGACGTCGCCTTCTTCGACGACATCGTGAAGGGCGCGCTCGCGCGGCTGCCCGAGATCGATGCCGCGATCGTCGCTCGCCTTGCCAGTGGCTGGTCGATGGAGCGGCTCGACCGCACGATGAAGGCGATCCTGCGCGCGGGTGCGTATGAACTGATCGCGCGCGGCGACGTGCCGGTGGGCGCGGTGGTCAGCGAATATGTCGACGTCGCGAAGGCATTCTTCGACGGGCGCGAAGCGGGCTTCGCCAACGGCCTGCTCGACGCGATCGGCAAAGATGTGCGGGCGAAATAATTCCCTCTCCCATTGGGAGAGGGTTGCGAAGCCTTGGCAGCTTGCTGCCTAGGCGAAGCTGGGTGAGGGGATCGACCCTTGCGCACCAAGCCCGGTCCGATCCCCTCACCCGCTGCGACTAGAGCCTGCTGGCGCAGACCCAAGTCTCGCTGCCCTCTCCCGATGGGAGAGGGGGCAAACTTAACTATATGTATATTTCGGAGCCGGCCGCCATTACGTAATCCGTAATGTCCGAAGCCGACTTCATCGCCCGCCTGCGCGCCATCGCGATCGATCCCGCCGCGCGCGGGCTCGCCGACGACGCGGCCGAGTGGGAAGGCCTCATCCTCACCCACGACATGATCGTCGAGGGGATCCATTTCCTCCCCGACGACACGCCGCAGGACGTCGCGTGGAAGCTCGTCGCGGTGAACCTGTCGGACCTCGCCGCCAAGGGCGCGGTGCCGATCGGCATTCTCGTCGGCTACAGCCTCGGCGACGCGGCCTGGGACGCCGCCTTCGCCGAGGGTCTCGACGTCGCGCTGCGCCGCTTCGGCATCATCCTGCTCGGCGGCGACACGGTGCGCGCGCCCGCGGGCGCACCGCGCAGCTTCGGGCTCACCGCGATCGGCCGCGCGCCCGCGGGCGGCGCGCCATCGCGCAGCGGGGCCCGGCCGGGCGACCAGATCTGGGTGACGGGCACGATCGGCAACGCCGGGCTCGGGCTCGCGATGCGGCTGGGGCAGGAGGAGGCGAACGAGACCTGCCTTGCCGCCTATCGCCGGCCGCAGCCGCAGCTGACTTTCGGCCAGGCGGTGGTGCCGCACGTCCATGCGATGATGGACGTCTCCGACGGGCTGTTCATCGACGCGCAGCGTATGGCGGAGGCCAGCGGCTGCGAATTCGGGATCATGATCGAATCGATTCCGCTGTCGGCGGCGCTGCTCGCGGTGCGCCCCGATGTCCTCGACACGCGGCTCGCAGCGGCGAGCGCGGGCGACGATTATCAATTGCTGTTCACCGCCGATACCAATGCCGCCGCCGCCATTCGCGACATCGCATCGGGGCTGAATGTCGCCGCGACGCCGATCGGCCATGTCGGGGTGGGGCAGGGAATCACGCTCACCCACCGCGCGCAGCGCATCGCGCTGCCCGCGCGTCTCGGTTTCATGCACTGACCCGAAACCGACCGAAAATTGCCGAAAAAGCGGGGTTGCCCTCGGCTTTCTTTCTTCCCATAACCCCGGCGTCCAAATTTGGGGCGGTCGCATCAGGGGAGAGAGCGAGCCGGCATCAATAAGTCGGACGTTCGACTGCTATCTCACGCGTCGCCCTTCTCATGGGGAAGGAAGAGACACGCATGAATCCGGTTTTGATCGCGATAGCGTGCGGCCTGTTGGCCGTGCTCTATGGCTTCGTTACCTCCCGGCAGGTGCTCGGCGCCTCGGCCGGTAACGAGAAGATGCAGGAAATCGCCGCCGCCATCCAGGAAGGCGCCAAGGCCTATCTCGGCCGCCAATATCGCACCATCGCCATCGTCGGCGTCGTCGTCGCCGTGCTGGTCGGATGGTTCCTCGGCCCGATCTCGGCCACCGGCTTCGTCATCGGCGCCGTGCTGTCGGGCGTCGCCGGCTATATCGGCATGAACATCTCGGTGAAGGCCAACGTCCGCACCGCGGCCGCGGCGCAGACCGGGCTGCAGGCGGGCCTGACCATGGCGTTCCGCGCCGGCGCGATCACCGGCATGCTGGTGGCGGGCCTCGCTCTGCTCGCGATCGCGGTCTTCTTCTGGTACCTGCTGGCTGTTGCCGGCTACACCGTCGGCGGCGACGACCGTACCGTCGTCGACGCGCTCGTCGCGCTGGCCTTCGGCGCGTCGCTGATCTCGATCTTCGCGCGTCTCGGCGGCGGCATCTTCACCAAGGCCGCCGACGTCGGCGCCGACCTCGTCGGCAAGGTCGAGGCCGGCATTCCCGAGGACGATCCGCGCAACCCCGCGGTGATCGCGGACAATGTCGGCGACAATGTCGGCGACTGCGCCGGCATGGCGGCCGACCTTTTCGAAACCTATGTCGTCACCGTCGGCGCCACCATGGTGCTGATCGCGCTGCTGCTGAAGGGCGCGGGCGATGCGCTCGTGCCGCTGATGAGCCTGCCGCTGCTGATGGGCGGCGTGTGCATCATCACCTCGATCATCGGCACCTATTTCGTCCGCCTCGGCGGCGGAACCAACGTCATGGGCGCGATGTACAAGGGCTTCCTGGTCACCGCGGTCCTGTCGATCCCGGCGATCTGGTTCTCGACGCAATATGCGCTCGGCGACATGGCGACCAACATCGCCGGGACCGAGTTCAACGGCACCGACCTTTTCTATTGTTCGCTGCTGGGCCTGATCATCACCGGCCTGATCATCTGGATCACCGAATATTACACCGGCACCAATTATCGCCCGGTGCGGTCGATCGCCAAGGCGTCGGAGACGGGCCACGGCACCAACGTGATCCAGGGTCTGGCGATCAGCCTGGAATCGACCGCGCTGCCGACGCTCGTCATCTGCGCTGGCATCATCATCGCCTATCAGATCGCGGGCATCGTCGGCATCGCCTTCGGCGCCACCGCGATGCTGGCGCTGGCCGGCATGGTCGTCGCGCTCGACGCTTATGGTCCGGTGACCGATAACGCCGGCGGCATCGCCGAAATGGCGGGCCTCGACGACAGCGTGCGCGAAAAGACCGACCTGCTCGACGCCGTCGGCAATACGACGAAGGCGGTGACCAAGGGCTATGCCATCGGTTCGGCGGGTCTTGCGGCGCTGGTGCTGTTCGGCACCTACACTGCCGACATCACCGAATATTCGGCCAAGCTTGGGTTGAGCGAACCGCTGACCTTCTCGCTGTCGTCGCCGTACGTCATCGTCGGGCTGCTGCTCGGCGCGCTCCTGCCGTACCTCTTCGGGGCGTTCGGCATGACCGCCGTCGGCCGCGCGGCGGGCGAGGTGGTCAAGGATGTTCGCGAGCAGTTCAAGAACAACCCGGGCATCATGACCTATGAGAGCAAACCCGACTATGCGCGCACGGTCGACCTGGTGACCAAGGCGGCGATCAAGGAAATGATCATTCCGTCGCTGCTGCCGGTGCTGGCGCCGATCGTCGTCTATTTCGTGATCCGCGCGGTCGCGGGCCCGGCCGAAGCGCTCGAAGCGCTCGGCGCGCTCCTGCTCGGCGTGATCGTCGGCGGGCTGTTCGTCGCCATCTCGATGACCTCGGGCGGCGGCGCATGGGATAACGCGAAGAAATATATCGAGGACGGCAACCATGGCGGCAAGGGCAGCGAGGCCCATAAGGCCGCGGTGACCGGCGACACCGTGGGCGATCCGTACAAGGATACCGCGGGTCCGGCGGTCAACCCGATGATCAAGATCACCAACATCGTGGCGATCCTGCTCCTCGCGGCGCTGGCGCACGGCGCGGCCTGAGCCGTACCGCCCTCGCGGGCAACGAAAGGCCCCGCCGGAGCGATCCGGCGGGGCTTTTTGGTTTCATTTTCAACTTAAGTTTGTTGCCATCGCCGGGCCGCCTTCCTAGGCTCGTGCATGGGGTAGCTGCGGGCAATCGGCCCGCAAGCCAGTGGGTTGCGCCGTTCGTCAGGGGCGCGAGGACGGAGACGATGATGATCAAGAAGATGTTTGCCGCGGCGTTGCTCGCGTCGGCAATGGGGATGCCTGCGGCCGCCTTGGCGCAGGCGGCGAGCGATATCGTGGTGACCGCGCAAAAGGGGCGTGTCGACACCGCGCTGTTCGGCAAGCGGCCGTCGATGAGCGGCGTTCGCATGTCGCCCGACGGCAGCAAGGTCGCGCTCAAGATGACGCAGGACGGCCGCGAATATCTGGTGTGGCTCGACCTCAACGATCCGGCAGCCAAACCGCAGATGATCGCGGCAACCGAAGAGTTTCGCGAGGCCGGCGACCGGACGACCACCGGCTGGAACTGGATCGGCAACGATATCCTCGTGCTGACGTTGATGGCGCGCGAGAATTTCGGGGGCGAACGCGGCGACATCCGACGCCTCGCGACTTATGATCTCAAGACCGGCAAGGTTGCGCCGCTGGCGTGGGACGGCGTGGCGGCCGATGGCGGCAGCATCCTGCATGTCGACCATGACAAGCAGACGCTGCTCATCGAGCGGACGTACAAGCATGAGAATACCGAGGCGTGGGACGATCCCGAAGTCGTTTCGATCGATGTCCGCAGCGGCAAGCTGACGACCGTCATGCGGCCGAATCCGGTGGTCGGCACTTGGTTCGCGGATCCCGACGGCGTCGTCCGCGGGGGCGTCGGTTACGATCGCGACACCGGCAAGCAGCGCCTGCTCTATCGTTCGGACGCCAAGGGGTCGGTCAAGACCGTGACCAACGAGGCGGACAAGGATTTCACGGGCGCCGGCATGAAGCCGATCATGTTCCTGCCCGAACCCGACATGATGCTCGTGTCGGACAACAAGGACGGCTATTCGAAGCTCTACAAGGTCAATATGACCAACCCTGCGGGGACCGAGAGGCTGGTGTTCCAGTCGAAGGGCTACGACGTCGAGGGCGTCGAGGCCGATTATCTGGGCAAGCGCGTCGTCGGCTATACGGTGACCGAGGCGCGCGCGCGAACGGTGTGGACCGATCCGATCTACCGAGAGGTGATGGCGGGTCTCGACGAGATGTTCGGCGCGGGCAACAGCCAGATCGTGTCGAGCGACCGTGCCGAAAAGAAGTTCGTCGTCTTCGCTGCCAAGCCCAACCAGGCCGGCGCTTATTATATTTATGACACGCAGAGCGGAAAGATGAAGCTGCTCGGCCATCGCGCGGCGGCGCTCGGCGATGCCGAGCTCAACCCCGTCTCGGCCTTTCGCTACACCGCGTCCGACGGGCAGGAAATCGAAGCGATCATGACGATGCCGCGCCATCGCAAGCAGACCAAGGGCCTGCCGCTCGTGATCCTGACTCACGGGGGTCCGTTCGGTGTGCGCGATACCGCGGACTTCGACAATTGGGCGCAGTCGGTCGCCGAAATGGGCTATGTGGTCGTCCAGCCCAATTATCGCGGTTCGGGTGGCTACGGCGCCGAGTTCATCAAGAAGGGCCGATCGAACGGCTTCGGACTGCGCATGCAGGACGATCTCGACGATGTGATCACCCATCTCGCGGGGCAGGGCCTGATCGACCCCAAGCGCGTTTGCATGATGGGCTGGTCCTATGGCGGCTACGCCTCGGCGCGCGCGGCGCAGCGCAATGCCGACAAATATCGCTGCACGATCGCCGGCGCCGGGGTTTACGACCTGGCGATGATGCGTAGCTACGACAAGGGCTATCTCGGCAGCTTCGGGTCGAACTATCTCGCCAAGGGTGCGGCGGAACTCAACACGGTCTCGCCGGCGAAGAATGCCGAGGGGAAATGGGCGCCTATCATGATCGTCCACGGCGTGCGCGATCAGCGCGTTCCCGTTGCGCAGGCGCGCACTCTGGTGTCGGCGCTGAAATCGGCCGGCAAGAAGGAAGGCGTCGATTTCGAATATCTCGAACAGCCGAAGAACACCCACAACCTTCCGTATGACGATGTCGCCATCGAATGGCTGAAGGCGGTCGAAACCTGGCTGGGCAAGCACAACCCCGCCTATATCGACAGCGACAGCGACAAGGCGGTGCCGATCGTCGTCGGGGCACAGGTCGCGGCTGCCACCGCCCCCTGACCGGCGGGCGAATACCGATGGGGCGGGCCGCGGGGGCTATCCCTCGCGGCCCGCTTTCATTTGGGCGGCATAGCCCGCCTGGACCATCGCGCTCATCCGGTCGAACAGCGCGTCGGGGTCGGCGCGGCGGAGCTGGGGAATCGCGGCCTCGGCGCCCTCGGCGACGACGAGTTCGCGCGTCCCGGCGGCGACGGCATCCAATATCTGCGCCGCGGCAAAGTCGGGCGACAGGCCGTTGTCGATCGCCTTGTCGCTGGTCCCGCGCGTGCTCCCGTCGGCGTTGAGCGCGTTGCGGCTGACGTTGGTCGCGACCGATCCGGGCGCGACGACGAGCACTTTGAGCCCCAGATGTTCGTTCTCGGCGCGCACGCTGTCGTGATAGCCGATCAGGCCGTGCTTGGCGGCGCAATAGGCGCTGCGCAGCGGCACCCCGGCGATGCCTGCGACGCTCGATATCGCGACGATCTGCCCGCCGCCCGCGCCGATCATGCGCGGCAGCAACGCCTGCGTCAGCGCGATCGGCGCGAGCAGGTCGACCGCGACGATCTTTTCATAGACCGAAAAGTCGGTCTCGACTGCGAGGCTGCGCTGCGAGATGCCGGCGTTGTTGACCAGCCCGTCGATGCGCCCGCACCAGTTCCACGCTTCCTCGACCATCGTCGGCAGCGCGGCATAGTCGGTTGCCTCAAAGGGCAGGATCATCGTACCGGGGCCGACGTCCTTCGCCACCGCCTCGAGCGCGGCAAGGTTGCGGCCCGACAATATCAGTCGCGCGCCGCGCGCCGCAAGTCCCCGCGCCAGCGCGGCGCCGATCCCCGACGAAGCCCCTGTAATCCACCAGACTTGATCCTGCATCGCGGCATCCCCATTTCCTGATTTCGTCCCAGCCTGAAACGGTCCGCCGGGGCCGTCAAGGCGGCCACCCACGCATTTCCGCCAAGGGGTGGCAATTTTGTTGCGACTCTGTTATAATAAATATCAACACGCCGACATTCTGCCTCTTCCCGTCGCTGGGCTGGGGCGCGATCGGCGTTTCCGATGGAGCCATATCCCTTGTCACTTTGACTGGCTAGCGCCGCCGAAATGCTTCGATCCACCTCAACCGAGGGCAGGATGCACCGGCTTTGACGCGCTTTCCCGTTACCGACAGGGCACAGAAAGGAAACTGCATGTCCGCAAACACCCTCCTCTTCGAAGTCGGTGACTATGTCGTTTATCCGAAGCATGGCGTGGGGCGCGTCATCGAACTGCAGCGGTCGGAAATCGCCGGCATGCAGCTCGAACTTTATGTCCTGCGCTTTGAAAAAGAAAAAATGACCCTGCGCGTCCCGACCAACAAGGCCGAGGGCGTGGGCATGCGCAAGCTGTCGTCGGACAAGACGCTGAAGGAAGCGCTGCAGGTGCTGACCACCAAGCCGAAGGTCAAGCGCACCATGTGGTCGCGCCGCGCGCAGGAATATGAAGCGAAGATCAATTCGGGCGACCTGGTGTCGATCGCCGAGGTGACCCGCGACCTGTTCCGCGCCGACGACCAGCCTGAGCAGAGCTATTCGGAACGCCAGATCTTCGAAGCCGCCTCGAGCCGCCTCGCCCGCGAACTGGGCGCGATGGAAGAGAGCGACGAAAAGACGGCGCAGGCCAAGATCCTGCAGATCCTGAACGAGCATGCGCCGAAATATTATGTGGAGAAGGCGCTCTAAGCGCGGGCTCCGCCACGGCGAGAAAAGGAAAAGGGCGGTCCGGAAGGGCCGCCCTTTTTTTTCTTTGCCCTCTCCCCTTGGGGAAGAGGGAGGGGCCCGCGCGGCGTAGCCGCGTGGGAGGGTGAGGGTCAGGCGGTCAATCCCTCACCCAACTCCAGCTAGGCAGTAAACTGCCAAGCTTCCGTATCCCTCTCCCCCGAGGGGAGAGGGCTCAGGGATAAGTCGCGCTCACGAAATAGAGCCCGTCGGGCGGAGCATTGAGCCCCAGCGCCTGCCGGTCCGCGGCGTCGAGCGCTGCCTGCAGATCGCGCGCCGACCATTTGCCCTCGCCGACCAGCGCGAGGCAGCCGACCATCGAGCGCACCTGATGGTGCAGGAAGCTGCGCGCCGCGGCCTCGACGATGATCTCCTCGCCGTGGCGGCTGACGGTCAGCCGGTCGAGCGTCTTCACCGGGCTTTGCGACTGGCAGTTGACCGAGCGGAAGGTCGTGAAGTCGTGCAGCCCGAGCAGCAATTTTGCCGCCTCGTGCATCGCCGCGGCGTCGAGCGGGCGCGCGAACTGCCACGCGAGCCCCTTGTCCCAGGTCAGCGGCGCGCGGCGATTGACGATGCGATACTCATAGCTCCGCCCGGTGCAGGCGAAGCGCGAATGCCAGTCGTCGGCCGCCTCCTCGCACGCGGTGATCGCGATCGGCGCGGGGCGGAGCTGCGCGTTGATCGCCTCCATCAGGCGAAAGGGCGTCAGCGGCTTTTCGATATCGACATGGCCGCGCATCGCGATGGCATGCACGCCGGCGTCGGTGCGCCCCGCGCTGAACACCGCGGCCTCCTCGCCGGTGATGCGGTGGACCGCGGCTTCGATTGTCTGCTGCACGCTCGGCCCGTGCGCCTGCCGCTGCCAGCCCATATAGGGGCGGCCGTCATATTCGATGGTGAGGGCAAAACGCGTCATGCGAGCCGCGTGCCCTTAGGGATCGGGCGCCCGTGCAGCAGTTCGGCGGCGTCCATCGCCGGCTTGCCGGCGCGCTGGACGCGCGTCGCGCGGATCGCGCCGGGGTTGCACGCGATGGTCAGCGCATCGTCGAGCGTGACGCCGGGCGCGGCGCCTGCGACGGTCTCGGCGGGATGGACGACCTCGGCGGCGAGCAATTTGTAGCGCTCGCCCTCGAGCTCGAAGAACGCGCCCGGCATCGGATTGAAGGCGCGGATCTGGCGCTCGACCTGCACCGCGCTCGTCAGGAAATCGAGCCGCGCCTCGCTCTTGTCGATCTTCGCCGCGTAAGTGACGCCCTCGTCGGGCTGCGCGTGCGGGGCAAAGGCGTGGAGGTCGCTCAACACCTTGACCATCATCAGCGCGCCCATTTCGGCGAGCTCGTGCGTCAGCATACCCGCGCTCTTGCCCGCGGTCGGCGTGGTCTCGACCAGCCGCATCGCGCCGGTGTCGAGGCCGATATCCATTTGCATGATCGTCACCCCGGTCTCGGCATCGCCCGCCAGGATCGCGCGCTGCACCGGCGCCGCACCGCGCCAGCGGGGCAGGATCGAGCCATGGACGTTGAGGCAGCCTTCGCGCGGCGCATCGAGGATCGGCTGCGGCAGGATGAGGCCGTAAGCGGCGACCACCGCGACATCTAGGTCGAGTGCGGCGAATTCGGCCTGCGCCTCTTCGCTGCGCAGGCTCTTCGGCGTGCGCACGGGCAGGCCATGCTCCTCGGCCCAATGATGCACCGCGCTCTGCTGCAATTTCTTGCCGCGCTGCGCCGGGCGCGGGGGCTGGGTGTAAACGCACGCGATCTCATGCCCCGCGGCATGCAACGCGGCGAGCGTCGGCACCGCAAAGGGCGGCGTTCCCATGAAGGCGATGCGCATTGTCATTTCTCGCGCGCCGCTTAAGACCATCCGTCATGGCATCGCAAGAGATTGAAGCCCTCGTCCAGCAACTCGCCCGCCTGCCGGGGCTCGGCCCGCGGTCTGCGCGGCGCGCGGTGCTGCACCTGATGAAGAAGCGCGAGAGCAGCTTCGCGCCCCTGCTCGCGGCGCTGCAGACGGTGTCCGAGCGGCTCGTCACCTGCGGCATTTGCGGCAATGTCGATACGCAGGACCCCTGCGCGATCTGCGCCGACCCGCGCCGCGACGAACGCAGCCTGTGCGTCGTCGAGGAGGTCTCGGACCTGTGGGCGCTCGACAAGTCGCGGCTCTTCCCCGGCAAATATCATGTGCTCGGCGGGCGGCTGTCGGCGCTGGAGGGCGTGCGGCCGCAGGATTTGAGCATCGATGCGCTGGTCGCGCGCGTCGCAGCGGGCGGGATCGACGAGGTGGTGCTCGCGATGAACGCGACGCTGGAAGGGCAGACGACCGCGCATTATCTCGCCGAGCGGCTTGAGGGCTATCCGGTGCGGCTAACGCAACTTGCGCACGGCCTGCCGGTGGGCGGCGAGCTCGATTATCTCGACGAGGGGACGCTGGCGCAGGCGCTCAGGGCGCGGCGGCCTGTCGGCTGACATTCCCGCTAACGCAGAAAGGCGTGTCACGTTTATCGAGCACGTCCATTTTGAAGAGTGTCGCCCAAGGCTGACTGTTGTGCGCATAAGCGGGCGGCATGCTGGCATTGCTGGGATAGGTCTTTCCATCGAACGGCAGCGCTGCACGATGCGGCGTCGCCCCTCCACCCGAAATATGAACACTGAGGTCGCGCCAACCTTCATGTGTGGTTTCGAGCACCTCGATTGGTGGCCAGCCAAGCGAAATATCACCGACGAGTTCGAACCGGTCGCCGACGGGCGTCAACACCATCAAGCCGCATCCACCCGTGCCACAATTACAGGCGTCGATCACATAGATGATCCGTTCCATCCGGCCGTCGCTATTGAGGTCATAGAAGGTTTCTTCGAATTCAGGGACTTTCGGCGATTTAGCGGTTAGTAGGTCATAGCCATTGCGATAGGTCTCGGCAGGCCGTTCGGGTTCGACGGTCGGCGGTGCTTCTCGGTCCGGAGCATCAGCTGTTCCGCACGAGCCTAGCATCACGAACGACAGGGCGAGCAGAGGAGCAAGAAAGCGGCGCATGGGCGGACCATAGGCGCGGCGGTTCTTTGCGCCTAGTCTCCCCTTGACCCGGCGCCCGCGCATCCATACCTGCACGCCATGGCCCTGTTACCCATCATAGAGACCCCCGATCCGCGGCTGCGCGTCATTTCGAAGCCCGTCGAGACGTTCGACGCCGAGCTGAAGACCCTGGTCGCCGACATGTTCGAGACGATGTACGACGCCCCCGGTATCGGGCTCGCCGCGATCCAGGTCGGGGTGCCGAAGCGCATCCTGGTCATCGACCTGCAGGAACCCGATCCCGACGATGAGGAGGGCAAGCGCCTGATCCGCACCCCGCGCGTCTTCATCAACCCTGTCTTCTCCGACGAGAGCGAGGAACATAGCGTTTATCAGGAGGGCTGCCTGTCGGTCCCCGAGCAATATGCCGATGTGACGCGCCCCGCCGAGGTCACCGTCGACTGGCAGGACGAGGACGGCAACAGGCACCGCGAGCGCATGACCGGCCTGATGGCGACGTGCATCCAGCACGAGCACGACCATCTGGAGGGCATTCTCTTCATCGACCATCTGTCGCGGCTGAAGCGCGAAATCGTGCTGAAGAAGCTCGCGAAGATGCGGAAAGCGGCGTAACTCCCTCTCCCCTCGGGGGAGAGGGCAGCGAGACGTGCGAATTTATTCGCTAGTAGCAGCGGGTGAGGGCGGCTGTCCGTCGATAGGCCGCAGACCCTCACCCAACTCCAGCTAGGCAACAAGTTGCCAAGCTTTCGTATCCCTCTCCCCCAAGGGGAGAGGGTTTTTCTTTATCCCGCGGCCTTCGCCACGCCCACCATCGCGGGGCGCAGCAGGCGGTCCTTCATCATATAACCCGCCTGCATTTCCTGCACGATCGTGCCGGGGGCCTTGTCGCTCGGGATTTCGAGCATCGCCTGGTGCTGGTTTGGGTCGAGCGGCAGGCCGATCGCCGCGATGCGCGTGATGCCGTTGCGTTCGAACACGCCCAGCAGTTCGCGCTCGGTCGCCTCGAGCCCGGTGACGAGCGGCTTGATCCCCTCGTCGGCGCGCTGCTCGGCGGTCAGCGCGGCGAGCGCGCGGCCGAGGTTGTCGGCCACCGACAATATGTCGCGCGCGAACTTCGTCGCGGCATAGGCGTGCGCGTCGGCGATTTCCTTGTCCTTGCGGCGCGACACATTCTGCGTCTCGGCGCGCGCGTAGAGCAGGTCCTGCTGCACCGCCGCCAGCTGTTCGGCGAGCCGCGCGACCTCATCGTCCTCGCCCGGCGTGGGCGCGGTCGCATCGGCTTCGGCGGCGACATTTTCGGGGGTCAGCGCGTCGTCTTCGACGGGCGTGTCATTGTCCATATTCGTCATAAACCTATCGTATCAGTCTGGAGAGCGATTGTGCGGTGAAATCCACCATGGGTACGATCCGGGCATAGTTCAAGCGCGTGGGGCCGATCACGCCCACCACGCCGACCACGCGCCCGTCCGCGCCGCGATAGGGCGCCGCTATCACGGACGAGCCCGAAAGCGAGAATAATTTATTCTCCGACCCGATGAAAATCCGGGTCGCGCTGCCCTCGCGCGCGCTGTCGAGCAATTGCGCGATATCCTGCTTGGTCTCGAGCTCGTCGAGCAATTGGCGAACGCGGTCTAGGTCGCCGACCGCGCTGTCGTCGAGCAGGTTCGCCTGCCCGCGGACGATCAGCACCGGCCGGTCGGCGCCGTCCGACGACCAGATGGCGAGTCCGCGCGACACCAAATCCTGCGCGGCGCGGTCGATCGCGATGCGCTCGGCCTCGATCTCGTGGCGGACGCGCGCCATAGCTTCGGTGAGGGTGAGGCCCGATAGCATCGACGAGATATAATTGCCCGCCTCGACCAGCGCCGAAGGGTTGAGGCCCGCGGGGATATCGATGACGCGGTTCTCGACCGATCCGTCGCCCGCGACCAGCACGACGAGCGATTGGCTCGCCGACAGTGGCACGAAGGCGAGCTGCTTGAGCACGCGCTCGTGCTTGGGAACGAGAACGAGGCCCGCACAGGCCGAGAGGCCCGAGAGCGCCGAGGTTGCCTGCGCGAGCGCGCTTTCGATCGGGCCGGCGTCGGACAGCGAGGCCTCGATCTGCGCGCGATCCTCGGCCGAGGGTTCGGCGACCTGCATCATGCCGTCGACGAAGAGCCGCAGCCCCTGTTCGGTGGGCAGCCGCCCCGCGCTGGTGTGCGGGCTGGCAAGCAAGCCGAACTCCTCGAGGTCCTGCATCACGTTGCGGATCGATGCGGGCGAGAGGTTGAGGCTGGCGAGTTTCGACAGCGTGCGCGATCCCACCGGCTGGCCGGTCTCGAGATAAGCGTCGACCACCAGCCGGAACACGTCGCGCGCGCGCGTGGTGAGTTCGGTGATCGGCGGCGTGCTCATGGGGAGGATTTAGGGATGGGGAGGGGATGGGGCAAGTTTATGATCCTCCCCATCGACTTGCGATGGGGAGGGGGACCGCTCGCGAAGCGAGTGGTGGAGGGGCGGCGACGGTGATGTCATGGCCCCTCCGTCAGCGCTTCGCGCTGCCACCTCCCCATCGCAAGTCGATGGGGAGGATTGCGTTACGCTGGATCGCCGCTAGCCTCCCCACCGGGGGAGGAGCACATGACCACACGCCCGCTCGATCAGGATGACCCGCTCGACGATTTCGAGCATCGCGACATCGTCCTGCTCGGCCGCAAGCACCGCGTCTATGTGATGGGTAGCGGCCCCGCGGTGGTCGTGATGACCGAAATGCCCGGCATCAGCCCGCATGTGACGCGTTTCGCGCGCTGGGTCCGCGATGCGGGCTTCACCGTCTACATGCCGCATATCTTCGGGAAAGACGGCGCGGTGCCGCGCATGCCCGGCGCGCTGTTCACGATGATCGGCGGGTGCATCAGCCGCCAGTTCCGCGCCTTCCAGGCCAATGAAAGCTCGCCCGCGGTCCAGTGGCTCCGCGCGCTGGCGGCACTCGCGCATCAGGAATGCGGCGGCAAGGGCGTCGGCGCGATCGGCATGTGCTTCACGGGCAATTTTGCGCTGTCGATGATGCTCGAACCCGCGGTGCTGGCGCCGGTGCTCGCGCAGCCGTCGCTGCCGCTGAACGACCCGGCGGGCCTGCACATCGCCCCCGACGAGCTCGCGGCGGTGAAGGCGCGGATGGAGGCCGAGGACCTGACCGTGCTTGCCTATCGCTTCGAGGGCGACAAATATTGCAAGGCCGCGCGCTTCGCCGCCTATGAGGATGCGCTCGGCGATCGCTTCATCGGCAAGGTGCTGCCCGACGAGGCCGCCAACCCCGACAGCCCGATGAAGAACCCGCACAGCGTGGTGACGATCCACCTCATCGACGAAGCGGGCCAGCCGACGGTGTCGGCGCGCGACGAAATCCTTGAATTTTTCAGGATGCGGTTGAGCGATCGAAGCGGATTTCCCGGCTAGAGCCGGGCCGCCACTGCAGGGGCGAGACGATAGCGAGAGGGCATAAGTGGAGCAAAGCTCGTGGTCGCCGCGTCCAGCAATTTCGCATTCGCCTTTTCACTGACCACACAGCCCACGTCGTTAAAATGGTGCGCCTCCTCGCCGTAGATGGCCAGTAAGGCATAGAGCGGACCCGGCTTTTCGACGAACAGATAACGCTCCGCCATCGCGTCGGTATAGGTGCCACTGCAACCCGATGTTTGTGACGATGGCGTGGCGCCCTCGGTTTGCCATTGCGCTGACCATCGTATCGCGTCCAACTGGTTTAGATAGGCGGACAAGCCCTCCCTGTTGAGCGCAAATTTTTCGCGGGCGATGATGGGCTCGTCCCATTTCTCCTGATCGTCCAAGTCGGAGTCGAAGCTCATGGCGCGGCTGCAGCCATGAATGCCGGCCGTCTGCACGAACCAGATTATTTCGCCATTGCCCTTTCCATCAATCGCGACCTGCCGACCGAGTGGGCATTCGCCAAAGACGTCGATTTGCCCATGCTCGATGGGCCGGGTGTAGGTGATCGTCAGAAAGTCGGCGGGAATCTCCGCGTCGCTGCTCGAGGACGCGATGCCCAAGGCGGTCCCGATCGCGACGAGCGTCGCGGTGATAACGGCCGCCATAGTGCCTTTTCGCATGCGCGACATCCTAGCTCATGCCCCGAATGTTCACACGTGCTTTTTCTGGCCAACGTCGCCGCACCCCGCTAAGCGCCGCCGCACACTTCACAGGAGAATCCCCCATGCGCCCTTCCGGCCGCGCGCCCGACCAGATGCGTCCCATCGGCATCGAGACCGAATTCACCATCCATGCCGAGGGCAGCGTCCTCGTCAGCTTCGGCAACACCAAGGTGCTGGTCACCGCCAGCGTCGACGAGAAGGTGCCGCCCTTCCTGCGCGGCAAGGGGCAGGGCTGGGTCACCGCCGAATATGGCATGCTGCCCCGCGCGACGCACACGCGCGGCAGCCGCGAGGCGGCGAAGGGCAAGCAGTCGGGGCGCACGCAGGAAATCCAGCGGCTGATCGGCCGCTCCTTGCGCGCCGTGGTCGATTTCCAGAAGCTGGGCGAGCGGCAGATCGTGATCGACTGCGACGTGATCCAGGCCGACGGCGGCACGCGCACCGCGTCGATCTCGGGCGCGTGGGTCGCGCTGCGGCTCGCGGTCGACAAGCTGATCGCCTCGGGCGCGATCACGACCGACCCGATCGAGGACCAGGTCGCGGCGATATCGTGCGGCATCTACAAGGGCACGCCGGTGCTCGACCTCGATTATGACGAGGATTCGGTCGCCGAGGCCGACGGCAATTTCGTGCTCACCGGGCGCGGCCAGATCGTCGAGGTACAGGCGAGCGCCGAGGGCGCGACCTATGACGAGGAAGGCCTGCTGCGCCTGCTCCGCCTCGCGCGCATCGGCTGCGCCGACATCTTCGCCGCGCAGGCGAAGGCGGTGGGGCGCTGAGGTGAACCGCAAGCTCGTCCCCGGCAAGCTCGTCATCGCAAGCCACAATGCGGGCAAGGTGCGCGAAATCCGCGCGCTGCTCGAACCCTTCGGGATCGAGCCTGTGTCGGCGGGCGACCTCGGCCTGCCCGAGCCCGAGGAAACGGGGACGACCTTTCGCGAGAACGCACTGCTGAAAGCGCATGCGAGCGCGTCGGCGGCGGGGCTGCCCGCGCTCGCCGACGACAGCGGGCTCGAGGTCGCGGCGCTCGGCGGCCGGCCGGGGGTCTATACCGCCGACTGGGCGGAGCGGCAGCGCTTCGAGGGCAATCCGGGGCGCGACTGGTATCTGGCGATGGGCAAGGTCGAAGGCCTGCTCGCCGAGCAGGGCCCTGACGTCGACCGCAGCGCGCGCTTCGTGTGCACGCTGGCGCTGGCGTGGCCCGACGGGCATGCCGATGTCTACGAAGGGGCCGCGGAGGGCAGCCTGACCTGGCCGCCGCGCGGGAAGTTGGGCTTCGGCTATGATCCGGTGTTCGTTCCGGTCGGTAACGCACTGACTTTCGCGGAGATCGATCCGGCGGAGAAGCATCGGATCAGCCACCGGGCGGATGCCTTTGCCAAGCTGGTGGCGGCGGCGTTCTGATGGGCCCCGCATGGCCGAACCGCTCGCCCTTTATGTCCATTGGCCCTTTTGCGTCAGCAAATGCCCCTATTGCGACTTCAACAGCCATGTGCGCGACAGCGTCGACCAGCAGGTCTGGCGCGCGGCGTTGCTGGCGGATTTGCGGCATGAGGCGAGGTTGCTGCCGGGACGGCGCGTGTCGTCGATCTTCTTCGGGGGCGGCACGCCGAGTTTGATGCCGCCCGCCACCGTCGCGGCGGTGATTGCCGAGGCGGAAGCTTTGTGGGGGCTCGCCGACGATTGCGAGATCACGCTCGAAGCGAACCCCAATTCGGTGGAAGTTGCCGCTTTCGCCGATCTGGCGGCGGCGGGGGTTAATCGCGTGTCGATCGGAGTGCAGAGCTTCGACCCGCACGTGCTTGAGTTTCTGGGGCGGGCGCACAGCGGCGACGAGGCGCGGCGGGCGATCGCGGCGGCGCAAACCTATTTCCCGCGCGCCAGTTTCGACCTGATCTATGCGCGGCCGGGGCAGGCGCTTTCCGACTGGGAGGCCGAGCTGTCCGACGCGCTGGCGTTCGGGACGGGGCATTTGTCGCTGTACCAGCTGACGATCGAGCCGGGGACGCGCTTTGCGACGCTGGCGGCGAAGGGCGACCTCGTCATCCCCGACGGCGATGCCGCAGCCGACCTGTTCGACGCGACGCAGGCGCTGACCCGCGCGGCGGGGCTGCCGCGTTACGAGGTGTCGAACCATGCGCGGCCGGGCGAGGAGAGCCGGCATAACCTGACCTATTGGCGCTACGGCGATTATGCCGGGGTCGGGCCGGGGGCGCATGGGCGGCGGCTCGCCCAGGCGACAGAGCGGCACAAGAAGCCCGAGAATTTCATTTCTGCGGTCGAGCGCAATGGCCATGGGCTCAGGCACGAGAGCGACCTGCCCGCGCACGAACGCGCGACCGAGGCGATGCTGATGGGGCTGCGGCTGAGCGAAGGCGTCGATCTGGCGCGCATCGAAGCGCGGAGCGGACTCGGGCGGGCGGCGTTCGTCGATGACGCGGCGGTGGGGCGGCTGGCGGCCATGGGGCTGATGCGCGCGGAGGGCGACCGGTTGGTGGTAAGCGACGACGGAATATTGCTGCTGGACTCGATCCTTTCCGACGTGGTCAAAACCCACTAATCCTTCTCAAACCCGTTCGCATCGAGCGAAGTCGAGATGCCCCTAGACCTTGCGTCTGCCTTAGGGGTGTCTCGACTTCGCTCGACACGAACGGGGAGAAAGGGAGTTTTCTTGGCGCAAGATTTGATCCGCGACTGGGATGCCCATCTGGCGCACGAGAAGCGCCGGTCGGAGCATACGCGGCGCGCCTATGTCGCGACCGCCGAGCGCTTCTGTGCATTTCTTTCGGGCCATCACGGCGGCCCGGTCGACGCCGCGATGTTGCGGCGGACGAGCGCCAACGATCTCCGCGCCTATCTCGCGACGCGGCGTGCCGAGGGGCTGGGCAATGCCTCGGCGGCGCGCGAGCTCAGCGCGCTGCGCGGCTTCCTGCGCTTCGTCGGCGGCGAGGGTGCGACGCTCCCCGCGCTGCGCGGTCCGCGCGTCAAGAAAGGCCTGCCGCGCCCGGTCGCGCCTGCCGAGGCGCTGCAACTGGCGCAGGATGTCGAGGACAATGCGCGCGAGGGCTGGGTCGGCGCGCGCGACTTCGCACTGCTGCTTTTGCTCTATGGCGCGGGCCTCCGCATCGGCGAGGCGCTGTCGCTGACCGGCGCGGCGCTGCCGCTCGGCGATGTGCTGCGCGTGACGGGCAAAAGGAACAAGACGCGCGTCGTGCCGATCCTGCCTGCGGTGGCGAAGGCGGTTGCGCGCTATGTCGAAGCCTGTCCCTGGCCGATGGGCAAGGAGGTGCCGCTGTTCCTCGGCGCCCGCGGCGGGCCGCTGCAGCCGGGCGTGGTGCGCGCGAGCGTGCGCTCGACGCGGCGCGCGCTGGGGCTGCCCGAGCGGACGACGCCGCACGCGCTGCGCCACAGCTTCGCGACGCATCTGCTGGCGGGCGGGGCGGATTTGCGCTCGCTGCAGGAATTGCTGGGGCACGCGAGCCTCGCATCGACGCAGGTCTACACCGCGGTCGATGCGGCGCATCTGCTGGATATTTACCGGAGCGCGCATCCGCGGGCTTGAACGGCGCTAATCCCGCTTCCGTTCGTCTCGAGCGAAGTCGAGAGACGTTGTGCTGGCGCTTTCCTTCGCGTGTCTCGACTTCGCTCGACACGAACGGGATGGGGGTGGGCCTTAGGCCTCTTCTTCTTGCACCTTCGGCTTCCACCGGATCACGCGCCACACATAGACCAGCACGAGCGAGCCGATCGCGACCAGCGCCACCGGGCCGATGAAGGCGTCGAGGTTGGCGAACTGTCCGAACCACGTCCCCGCGCCCGCGAGCGCGGCGATCCAGATCGTCGAGCCCGCCGCGGTCCACGCCAGGAATTTGAGCTGGTTCATCTTCACCATGCCCGCGGGCAGCGACACCATCGTGCGCGCGACGGGCATGAAGCGCGCGACGAAGACGATCGCCGGACCGTGCTTCAGGAAAAAATTGTGCAGCCTTTCGACCTCGTTCCAGTCGAGCGTCAGCCAGCGCCCGTGGCGGTCGATGAAGGGCTTCAATCGCTCGTAACCGATCCAGCGACCGATCGCGTACCAGACGTAATTGCCGAGCGTCGTCCCCGCGACCGCAACCGCGACGAGGGTGACGAAATCGAAGCGCCCCTTCGCGACCGCGATGCCGCCGAGCCCCATGATCACTTCGGACGGGATCGGCGGGAAGACATTCTCGAGCAGCATCAGCACGAAAATGCCCGCATAGCCCCACGACTGGATCAGGTTGAGGATGAAGTCGGTCATGTGGAAAGGAACGCCCCGCGAGGCGCCGAAGTTTCCCTTCCCACTCGATGGGGGAAGGATACGAAGCCTTGCGCCTGTGGCGCTAGGCGGAGTTGGATGGGGGTGATGGTGCGGCCTTGCGCAGTTGCGTCAGGACGAAAAGGCACCCCCACCGCTGCGACTAAGGCAGCAAGCTGCCAAGTCTCGCTGCCTCCCCCATCGAGGGGGAGGGGTGACGGTGCTGGGGGCACGGTTCAGCCGATCCGTCGCAGAATCGCATCCCAGATCAGCCCCGCCGTATCGCTGTTGTTGAAGCGGTCGATCGCGACGATCCCGGTGGGCGAGGTGACGTTGATCTCGGTCAGCCATTCGCCGCCGATCACGTCGATGCCGACGAAGACGAGTCCGCGTTCGCGGAGCGCCGGACCGAGCGCGGCGCAGATTTCCTGTTCGCGCGGGGTCAGCTCGGTCGCCTCGGCATAACCCCCGACCGCGAGGTTCGAGCGGAACTCGCCTTCGCCGGGCTTGCGGTTGATCGCGCCCGCGACCTCGCCGTCGACGAGCACGATGCGCTTGTCGCCCTGGCTGACGCTCGGCAGGAATTGCTGGACCATGAAGGGCTCGGGCCAGACCTGGCCGAACAGCTCGACCAGCGCGCCGAGATTGCCGCCGTCGGCATCGACCTTGAACACCGCCTTGCCGCCATTGCCGTGCAGCGGCTTGATGACGACGGCGCCGTAGCGCGCCTGGAAATCCTTCACCGCGTCGAGATCGCGCGTGACCATCGTCGGCGGCATGAACTGCGGGAAGTCGAGCACGAACACCTTTTCGGGGGCGTTGCGCACCGACACCGGGTCGTTGACGACGAGCGTCTGCCCGGCGAGCCGTTCGAGCAGCCAGGTACCGGTGAGATAACCGAGGTCGAAGGGCGGATCCTGCCGCATCAGCACGACGTCGATATCGCGGCCGAGGTCGAGCAGCACCTCGTCGCCGAACGTGTAATGCGCGCCCGCTTCGCGCTTCGCTTCGAGCACGCGGTGCGCCTTGACGGTCAGCCGCCCGGCCTCCCAGGTCAGCCCGCGCACGTCGTAATGATAGAGGGTGTAGCCGCGCTCCAGCGCCTTCAGCATCAGGTGGAAACTGCTGTCGCCATTTATGTTGATGCCATCCATCGGGTCCATTTGCACCGCGGCGCGCAGGGTCATGCTCTTCTCCTTGGGCGCCGTCAGGGCTGCCAGACGTGGACCAGATGGCGTGGCAGGCGCCCCGGCGCAAGGAGCATCACGTCGATCCTTATATCGTCCTGCGGCCGGGCGAAGCGCGGGGACAGCATTTCGGCCGCCGCGGCGACGCGGCGCAGGCGATAGTGATCGACCGCGAGGTCGAGGTCCTCGGCCTTGTCGCGCCACTTCACCTCGATGAAGGCGACCGTGTGCCCGCGCCGCGCGACGAGGTCGACCTCGCCGACGGGGACGCGGAGCCGCTGGCCAAGGATGCGCCAGCCGTGGAGGCGGAGCCACCACGCGGCGCGGCGCTCGGCCTTGCGCCCGCGCGCCTCGGCCGCGGCGCGCTTCAATCGCCGCCCTTCAGCGCGAGCGCGCGGGCGTAGACCTCGTGGCGGTCGAGCCCGAAGCGTTTGGCGATGGCTTTTGCTGCCTGCGCGACGGGCCTATCGGCCATCGCATCGCGCAGCGCGGCGTCGAGCGTGGCATCGTCGGCTTCTTCCGCGACCGTCTCGCCCGGCGGGCCGACGACGATCACGATCTCGCCCTTGGGCGGCGCTTCGGCGTAGCGCGCCGACAACTCGCTGAGCGTGCCGGTGACGCACTCCTCGTAGAGCTTGCTGATCTCGCGCGCGACCGCCGCCTCGCGGTCGCCGAGTCCCTCGGCGAGCGCCGCAAGCGCCGCCGACAGGCGCGGGCCGCTTTCGTAGAAGACGAGGCTGGTGCGCAGCCCGGCGAATTCGGCGATCGTGTCGGCGCGCGCCTTGGCCTTGTTCGGCAGGAAACCCGCGAAGAGGAACCGGTCGCTCGGCAGCCCCGACAAAGTGATCGCGGCGATTGCCGCGCAGGGACCGGGCAGGGTGGTCACATGCCGCCCCGCCGCGCGCGCGTCGCGCACCAGTTTGTAGCCCGGATCGCTGATCAGCGGCGTGCCCGCGTCGCTGACCAGCACGACGACTTCATTCTCCATCCGCGCAACCAGCGCGGCGCGCGCGCGTTCGTCGCTATGGTCGTGATAGGGGGTCATCGAAATCCGCAAACCCAGGTGCGCCAGCAGCTTCGCCGTCACACGCGTGTCTTCGGCGGCGATCACATCGGCGTGCGCCAGCGTCGCTGCGGCGCGCGGAGTGATGTCGCCGAGGTTGCCGATGGGGGTCGCGACGATATAGAGACCGGGCAAGGGAGAATCTGAGATGGTGGATTTCGGCATGACGCAGCAGATGGCAGAAACTGCGGCGCAGCGCCAAAAAATTGCGTCGCCGCGGCGGCAGATGCTGCGCATGGCGGCCACGCTCGCGATGGCGGGTTTCCTCGCAGCGTGCCAGATGGTGCCCAAGGCCGACGGTCCGGTCGCGCCGCCGCCGCCCGAGCGCCCGCCCGAAACGGGGATCGAGCCCGGGCTGCCGACCGACACCGATCGCCACCGCGTCGCGCTGCTGGTTCCGCAGACGGGGCCCAACGCCGACGTGGGCAATGCGATCGCCAACGCGACGACGCTGGCGCTGCTCGACACCAAGACCGAGCGCGTGCGCATCACCACCTATGACACCGCGCTCGGCGCGGGCGCCGCGGCGCGGCAGGCGATCGCCGACGGCAACAAGCTGATCCTCGGGCCGCTGCTCACCGAAGACGTCACCGCGGTCGCACCGATCGCGCGCGAGGCGAAGGTGCCGGTGCTGAGCTTCTCGAACGACAGCGGCGTCGCGGGCAACGGCGTCTTCATCATGGGCTTCGTCCCCGGCCAGTCGGTCGAGCGCGTCGTCGCCTACGCCCGCAGCAAGGGCCACAGCCGCTTCGGCGCGCTGGTGCCCAAGAATGTCTATGGCGACCGCTCGGCGGCGGCGTTCCGCGCCGCGGTAGCCGAGGCGGGCGGCACGCTCGTCGCGGTCGAAAGCTATGACCGCAGCGCGACCGCGCTGACCGGCGCGGCGCGGCGGATCGCCAATGCGGGCGCGATGGACGCGGTGCTGATCGCCGATTCGGGCAGCAACGCGATCCGCGCGGTGCCGATCATCAAGGGCACCGGCGGCAAGCAGATACTCGGCACCGAGCTCTGGAACACTGAGGCGTCGCTGGGCAGCAACGCCGCGATGCGCGGCTCGTGGTTCGCCAGCGTGTCGGACGGGCTCTATGGCCAGATGGCGGGTAGCTATCGCACACGTTACGGCCGCGCGCCGTACCGGCTGGCGAGCCTCGGCTATGATTCGGTGCTGCTGACCGTGCGCATCGCGCGCGAGTGGAAGCCGGGGACGGCCTTTCCCGCGAGCCGGCTGCTGTCGGCGGACGGTTTCGGCGGGATCGACGGGATTTTCCGCTTCAACAACCGCGGCATCGCGATGCGCGCGCTCGAGGTCAGCGAGGTCGGCGCCGGCGGCTTCCGCGTGATCGATCCCGCGCCGGCCAAATGGCCCGACGCCAGGTGAGGTTCGGGCGGTAGTGGCATAGCCGCCACAGTCGGCGAAAAAGCGGCAACAAAGGCGCGCTCGCAGCCTTTACGATGGCCGCGCGTTCACTATATGAGCATGGCGCGCGCGATGCATCGATTCCGCGCGTCCCTATAACGATCAGGAGATACAGCTATACCACCGCCCATGACCCGCCGCCCGATGGCGCCGCTGCCGCCGAAAAACGGCCCGCGATACAATGAATTCATCGCCTCCCCCAAAGTCCGCGTGATCGACGAGGAAGGCGAAAATCTGGGCGTGATGCTGACGGCCGAAGCGATCGAAGCCGCGGCCGAAGTGGGGCTGGATCTGGTCGAGGTGTCGCCGAACGCCGACCCGCCGGTGTGCAAGTTCCTGGACGTCGGCAAGTTCAAATACGAGGCCCAGAAAAAGGCCAACCTTGCCCGCAAGAGCCAGAAGACGCAGGAGATCAAGGAGATCAAGATGCGTCCGAACATCGACGACCACGACTTCGACGTGAAGATGAAGAAGGTGTTCGACTTCCTGGGCGAGGGCGACAAGGTCAAGATGACCATGCGCTTTCGCGGCCGCGAAATGAGCCACACCCAGCTCGGCCTCAACGTGCTCCAGCGCGTCGCCGAGATGACGGCCGAAGTCGCCAAGGTCGAGGCGCACCCGCGCACCGAAGGCCGCCAGATGCTGATGGTGCTCGCGCCGAAGTGACCGGCTGACGGGCCGCCGCTGCGCGGTGGCCCGTTACCGCACGGCCTCAGGGCCGGAGCTTGTAGCCCTTTTCGGCCTTGATCTTCGCCTGCTGCGCGAAGTGCTTCGCATAGATTTCGTCGAAGGTCGTCGAGGCGTCGACGATGCGCCAGCGCTCGCCTTCGAGTTCCGCGGGCAGCGCCGCCTTGCGGACGAACCTCACCCGGGCGCCCGCCTCATAGCCCGCAGGGGCGTTGATATAGCCGGTGTAATTGCGCTGGATCAGCTGGCGGTTGAGCAGGATGAACCCGTCATAGCCCTTGTCGCGCGCATATTTGGCGCACGCCATTTCGAGCAGTTCGTCGACGACATGCGCCGGCGCCCAGGCGTGGGTGAAGCGCACGGTCCAGATGTCGCTGCCCTCGGGCCCCTCGCGCTTCGCCGAATAGCCGTTCTCGTTGGTCCATATGCCGTCGGAGCGCTTGAACCCCGGCAGTTCGGCCTTGGTCATCAGGTCGGGGACCGCGCGATAGACGTCGGTCAGGTCGATATAGCGCGTCTTTTCAGTCTCGCCGTCGATCATCGTTTCGAACTGGCCGATCGCCGCCTTGGCGTCGGGATTGTCCTTGTCGAGCAGCGCGAGCGTGCGGATCAGGTCGAGGATCGCGGGGGGTGGCAAATTGCCGGTCTCGATCTTCGCGAACGCCACCTCGGACTCCATGGTGGATATCTCGCCGCGCAGCTTGATCGCCGCGGCCCATTGGTCGAGCGCGCGATTGGCATGGCCCGCGATACTCAGCCGCAGCTGATAATCCTCGATCACCGACTTGCGCTGCTGCTTGCCCTCGGGCGGCGGCGGCGGCGGGGTCATCGTCGCCGCGACGCGCGCGCGCATGGCGTCGAGCCGCGGCGCGGCGTCGGCGGGATGGCCCTGGACGAGCGCGGCATAGGCCCAGAGCCCCGCCATCTGCGCGTCGAGGACCAGCGGATCCTGGTCGCGCGGGCGCGGCGACGGTGTCCAGCCGGGCAGCGGCTCGGGCGGGGTGGTACGGATCAGCCCGGCGAGCCGGTCGACGACATCATATTTGCCGAAGGCCGAGGCGCGCGCGACCTGACGATAGAGGAACATCGGCGAGCGCGTGTTGCGCTGGTCGAGCAGCGCCAGCTCGTTGTCGCGGCTGCCGTCTATGCGCATGCGATAGGATTGCGCCGCCGCCTGCAGCATGTCCGAATGCGGCCAGCGCGCCGCGAAGCGCGTGACGATCGCCGCGGCATCGGCCTTGTTTCCCTTTTCGATCAGCAGATGCGCGCGCAGCATGTCCGATCCGGTCAGGAAACTGTCCTGGTCGATCCACACCGGGGTCTTCGCAAGCTCGGCATCGGCGGCGTCGAGCGAGGCCATCGCATGATCGAATTCGCCCATCTTCGCCTCGTGAAAGGCGCGGGCGCGCAGCAGGTTGGCGCGGCGCGGGAATTGCTGCGGCAGCAGCGCGGGGTTCTGGAGCGCGCGGTCGCACGCGCCGGCACGCGTGCCGCCGAGGACCGCGCGGGCGCGCACCGGAAACAATTCCGAATCGCGTCCCGCCAGCGGGATCGCCTCGACGCTGACGTCGCCATAACCGTCGTCGCGTTCGGGATAGCCCTGCCGGTCGCAGGCAATAAAATCCTCGAGCCCCGGCTTCTTGTCGTTGGCCAGCGCGCCCGTGGCCAGCCCCGTCGCCGCCATCGCCGTGGCCAGCAACACCCCATAAAACGTCTTCACCCCTAATTCCCCCTGCTACCCGTCTTCGTCATGGCGGGCGGCAAGCCGTTCGTCGAGCGGCAAAATCGGCTTCGGCGGCTCAGCCGATCGTGAAGTCGAGCGCGGTGGTTTCGGCGGCAACCCCGCCCTCCGCATAGCGGCGCTCGATCATCCGGACTGCGCCGTCGGCCGACATCAGCACCAGGGTCGAGGCGCGCGTGCCATAGACGTCGCCGCGCAGGAACAGCGCCGGTTCGTCCTCCGCCATCAGCGCGTCGAGCAGGCTTTCGGGATCGGCCCCCGCCGCCACTGCCGCCGCGAGCGCGGTCCGCAGCCGCTCGGCGCGCGGGCAGGGGGCGTCGACGGGCTCGTTGGCGAGCGCATGTACGCCGGGCTCCAGCGGCATGATCAGCGGCACCGGGCGGTTGGTGAACAGGCGTGCGTCGCCATCGCCGACCGCGAACAGGTTGAAGGCGTTGAGCCGGCCAAGCTCTTCGGCGGCCGGATCGGCGAAGCGCCCGCTGCCGCGCAGCATGTCGGTGACCAGCGCGCCGCGCGATTCCTTCGCGGGGTCGGGCATCGCGCCGCGGACGTTGGTGACGACCACCGCGCGGCCGCTCGGCTTATGCACGCCGAGCCAGGTGCCGCCCGCCTGCAGGTCGCGTCCCGCGACGATACCGCTGCCGTCGTCCCACTCATGCAGCAGCGCAGCGGGGCGGCCGTGGAATTCGTCGCGATTGCCGACGAGGATCAGGGGCCAGTCGGGATGGACGCGGTGGGCGAGGGCGACGACGCACATGGCGCGCATATCGGGGCTCGCGCGCGCTTTGCCAAGACGCTTGACGAATGACTTGATTGAGTATTCAATCAAGTCATTGGGGACTCGCATATGGGAGGCAGTCTATGGCCGACGAAATGGCGACGATGGCGGAGAATCTCCGCACCAAGACGGGCAAGACGCTCGACGAATGGATCGCGGTGGCGCGGGCGAGCGGGATCGGCGCGCATATGGCGCTGGTCAATCACCTGAAGGCCGAGCACGGGCTGGGGCATGGCTATGCCAATATGGTCGTGCACGCCGCCAATGCTTCCTCGTCGCTGTCGCAGGACGACGACGCGCTGGTCGATGCGGCCTTCGACGGCGCGAAGGCGCATTGGCGTCCGCTCTACGACCGGCTGGTCGCCTGGGTGCAGGGCTTCGGCGGCGACGTCGAGCTGGCGCCGAAGAAGGGTTATGTGAGCCTGCGCCGCAAAAAGCAGTTCGCGCTGCTCATGCCCTCGACCAAGGATCGGTTCGATATCGGCCTCGCGCTCAAGGGCGAGGAACCAACGGGCAGGCTCGAACTCGCGGGCAGCTGGAACGCGATGGTGTCGCACCGCGTGCGGATCGCCGCCGATGCCGACGCCGACGAAGAGGTCGCGGGCTGGCTGCGCGCCGCCTATGACCGCGCGGGTTAGGAGAGCGCCATGAACGCCGCCGATACGCGGGGCCGCATCCTGATGACCGCGATGGAGCTGTTCTGGGAGAAGGGCTATCTCTCGACCTCGGTCAGCGACATCCTCTCGCGCAGCCAGGTCCATTCGGGCAGCCTCTACCACTTCTTCCCCGGCAAGCAGGACGTGCTCGTCGGCGTGCTAGAACTCTATCGCGACGGGATCGACGAGATGCTGCTCGCGCCCAATTGGGAGGGCGTCGACGATCCGATCGAAAAGATCTTCGCCTTGCTCGCGGGGTACCGCACGCACCTGATCGTCACCGATTGCACTTACGGTTGCCCGATCGGCAGCCTCGCGCTCGAGATCCACGAGCCCGACCCGGTGGTGCGTGAGCTGATGGCGGCGAACTTCACCAACTGGTCCACCGCCATCGCGGGCTGCTTCGACGCGGCGGCCGACCGCCTGCCAGTCGGGAGCGACGCAAAGGCGCTCGGCGAGTTCGTGCTGACGGTGATGGAGGGTGCGGTGATGCAGGCGCGCACCTATCGCGACATCGGCTATTTCGACCGCAACATCGCTGTATTGCGCGACTATATCACCACGTTGATGGCGGGCGCAAAATCTGGTAGCTTCGCCTGAGTTTTCCGGAGGGGGAGAAGATCATGACCGACGCTGTAAAGACGCCGTGGCACCTGTGGGTCATCGGCGCGATATCGCTGCTGTGGAATGCCTTTCCCGTGGTCGATTTCACGATGACCAATATGCAGAGCGAGGCCTGGCTGTCGCAATATAACGAGGCGCAGCGCGCGCTGGTGCTCGGGGCGCCGGCCTGGTCGAACATCTGCTGGGCGCTCGGCGGTTTCGGTTCGTTCCTCGGCTCGCTGCTGCTGCTCTTCCGCTCGCGCCATGCACTGACCGCGTTCCTCGTGTCGGCGGTGGGGCTCGCGGGGGTGACCTATTACCAGCTCGTCGCGAACGGCGCGGCGTTCAAGGAGGCGCTGGGCGACGTGCCGCTGTACATCAGCATCACGATCTGGGTGATCCTGCTGGCGCTGATCTTCTATGCGCGCGCGATGAAGGCGCGGGGCGTGCTGCGCTGAGGAATGGGGTTCAGGGTAATTCCTGAGCCGTCCTCCATTTCCGCTCGTGTCGAGCGAAGTCGAGACACGCCGAAGTCGCGCGTGCCTTCACGTGTCTCGACTTCGCTCG
>JAESFZ010000190.1_pt1 | contig 82952 bp, 78 predicted proteins | sample 9269561 | NCBI WGS metagenome assembly JAESFZ01 (sample SAMN14515552, study PRJNA621657) | algae metagenome | isolation source: Tildeniella nuda ZEHNDER 1965/U140 and co-occurring heterotrophs from wet... | place: Switzerland: Stansstaad, Zurih | collected 1965-01-01 | reverse complement strand
ACAATCCTCTGGAAGCGGCGCCGATCGATCGGTTCAACCAGCCTGCCAAGAATGCTAGATGCAAAGCGCATGCCCCGTCCCTTTCTGAGTCTCGACAACCAGAAGGTAGACGGAAAATCCCCGTCTCACGGGGCATGCGCCTGTGGCATTTCGATTCACCAACAACTTTCCCCGGACAGCCCTGCCACAAGGGGGAGGGGGTTTCTGAGGCGTCGACGACCCCCTCCCCCTGGAGGGGAGGGGTAAGGGGTGGGGGTACGGAAGGCCTCGATGATGGAGGCTGCGCATGACTGCCGCGCCCGCCAAACGCCGCTCCGCCTGGCCCTCCATCCTCCGCCGCGGGCCGATGGAAAACCTCGCCACCGCCGTCATCGGCATCGGCTTCCTGATGCTGTTCCAGCCCTTCGCGCTGGCGCTCTACACCTGGTCCTTCGTCACCATGCTTTTCGGCACGCTGATGTTCATCGTCGTCTCGAAGTTTCCGGAGTAGGGCGGTGGCCGAGATCCGCGTCGAAAATCTCAGGAAGGAGTTCGGCAGCTTCACCGCCGTCCAGAACTCCAATTTCGTCGTCGAGGACGGCGAGTTCTTCGTCATGCTCGGCCCGTCTGGCTGCGGCAAGACGACGACGCTGCGCATGATCGCCGGGCTGGAACTGCCCAGCAGCGGAAAAATCCTGCTCGGCGGCGAGGACGTGTCGCAGAAGCGCGCCCGCGAGCGCGACATCGCCTTCGTGTTCCAGCTCTTCGCCCTCTACCCGCACATGAACGTGCGCAAGAACATCGCCTTCCCGCTGCTCGCCCAGGGCATGCCGCGCGCCGGGATCCGCCAGCGCGTCGAGGAGACGGCAAGGCTGCTCATGATCGACCATCTGCTCGACCGGCCGGTGTCGGGCCTCGCCGGCGGCGACCGCCAGCGCGTGGCGCTCGGCCGCGCCATCGTGCGCCGGCCCAAATGTTTTCTCATGGACGAGCCGCTCGGCACGCTCGACACCGAGTTCCGCGACCTGATGGTCCATGAGCTGCGCGAGCTGCACAACCGCATCCGCGCCACCACGGTCTACGTCACCCACGACCAGTTGGAGGCCATGGCCATGGCCGACAAGATCGCGGTGATGAACCACGGCGTCATCGAGCAGTTCGGCAGCCCCCGCGAGATCTACGATCGCCCGGCCACAATGTTTGTCGCCGAGTTCATCGGCTCGCCGCCGATGAACTTTTTACCCTTCGCCGGCGCTCTGCGGCGAGGTGCGAAGGAAATCGTCGTCGACGGCGCGGCGGTCGCCGTGCCCGAGCTGCGCGAGGACGTGGCGCCGGCCGACATGGCGCTCGGCTTCCGGCCCGAGCACATCCGCTTCGACGGCGGCTCGACGCTGCGCGGCGCCGTCTACGGCACCGAATATCTCGGCACCACCCAGATCGTCGCCGTCGAGACGGCCGGCGGCATGGTCAAGGCGCGCGTCCCGGCCGACATCCGGCTGACGGCCGGCGAACCGGTCGGGCTGACTCTCAACGCGGCGCGCCTGTCGCTGTTCGACAAGGCGTCGGGCCGGGCGATCCGCACGGCGCTCTATGAAGGAGCGGCACATGGCTGACGTGAGGCTGAAAGGCGTTGCCAAGGCGTTCGGCGACAAGCAGGCGGTCAGCGGGCTCGACCTCGCCATCGCCGACGGCGAATTCGTGGTGCTGCTGGGGCCCACCGGCGCCGGCAAGACGACGACGCTGCGGCTCGTCGCCGGGCTGGAGCGTCCGGACACCGGCAGCGTCCACATCGCCGGCCGCGACGTGACGCGGCTGGAGCCGTCGGCGCGCGACGTCGCCTTCGTCTTCCAGCAATATTCGCTCTATCCGCACCTCTCGGTCTTCGACAATCTCGCTTTCCCGCTGCGCTCGCCGGCCCGCAGGATGAGCGAGGCTGACATCCGCCGCCGCGTCGCCGAGGTGGCGAGGCTGGTGCGCATCGACCACAAGCTGGAGAACCGCTCGACCAAACTCTCCGGCGGCGAGATGCAGCGCGTCGCCATCGGCCGCGCGCTGGTGCGCAAGCCGTCGATCTTTCTGATGGACGAGCCGCTGTCCTCGCTCGACGCAAAACTGCGCGGCGAGCTGCGGCTGGAGCTGAAGCGCATCCAGCGCGAGCTCGGCGCCACCGTGCTCTACGTCACCCACGACCAGATCGAGGCGATGACCATGGCCGACCGCATCGGCATATTGGCCGACGGTGAACTCGTCCAGATCGGCACGCCGCGCGCCATCTACACCGAGCCGGCGAACCTGCATGTCGCTGCGCGCCTCGGGCAGCCGGCGATTAACCTTCTGCCGCGCGGCCTGCTGCCGGATGCCGACGCGCCGCCCGGCACCGCCACCATCGGCGCCCGCACCGAGCACCTGGCGATCGACAAGGCCGCCAACGGCCATGCCGACGGCGTGGTCGACTGGATCGAGCATCTCGGCGACCAGAACCATCTTCATCTGATCGTCGGGGAGAGGAAGCTGATCACGCTGGTCGATCCCGACACGCCGTTCGGCAAGGGCGACAAGGTGACTATCCGTTTTCGCGACCCGCTGTTCTTCGACGCGAGCGGTCAGAGGATCGGAGGGTAGGAAAGATGCTCTTCTTGCGACTACCACGCCCACCCCTTACCCCTCCCCTCAAGGGTAGGGCAATCGCATATGGGATTTCAGGAACTGCCGCTCGGCCCCGTACCCCCATCCCTAACCCCTCCCCACAAGGGGGAGGGGGACTTTGCGGCCGCTACGCAACGCAAAACCGTCGACGATTAGTGCTCGGCGGAGACGCCAGCCGGTCCCCCTCCCCCTTGTGGGGAGGGGTTAGGGGTGGGGGTAAACTCATATGCGATAGCCCTCCCCTCAAGGGGGAGGGGGGCGTCTACGCGGCAGAATCCCCCTCCCCCTTGAGGGGAGGGGTAAGGGGTGGGGGTAAGGCCGGGTGGATGCCATGACGAACGTAGCTCCAGCCTCCCTCCCCACCCTCATCGCCGCCGCGGCCGACACGATCGCCGCGCACGCCGACGAGCTGACCGCGCTCGACCAGGCGATCGGCGACGGCGATCATGGGCTCAACATGAAGCGCGGTTTCGAGGCGGTGCGCGCCGAGGCCTATGCGTTCGCGGCGAAGCCGCTGCCCGAGGCGCTGAAGGCGGTCGGCATGAAGCTGGTGATGACGGTGGGCGGCGCGTCGGGCCCGCTCTACGGCACGCTGCTGATGACGCTCGGCAAGGAATGGCCGGCAACGCCGGACCGGGTGAGCGTGGCCGAGGCGCTGAGGAAGGCCGTCGACGCCGTCGCGGCGCGCGGAAAGTCGCAGGCCGGCCAGAAGACCATGCTCGACGTGCTCTATCCCGTCCAGGCGGCGCTCGTCGAAGGCAAGAACCTGCCCGAGATCGCCGCGATCGCCGATGCGGCGGCCGAGGCGACCATCCCTATGAAGGCGATCCGCGGCCGCGCCTCCTTCCTCGGCGACCGCTCGATCGGCCACATGGACGCCGGCGCGCGCTCCTCCGCGCTGCTGGTGCGCGCGCTTGCCGAAACGTTGGAGATTTCTGAATGAGCAATGTCGGGATCGTCATCGTGTCGCATTCGCCGCTTGTCGCGGAAGGCACCGCCGACATGGTGCGCCAGATGGTCGGCGACGAGGTGCCGCTCGCCTGGTGCGGCGGCAACGGCGAGGGCGGGCTGGGCACCTCGGTCGGCGCCATCATGGAGGCGATCGACAAGGCGTGGTCGGAAGCCGGCGTCGCCATCCTCGTCGACCTCGGCGGCGCCGAGACCAACAGCGAGATGGCGGTCGAGATGATCGGCGAGCCGCGCGCTTCCAGGATCGTCATCTGCAACGCGCCGATCGTCGAGGGCGCCGTGATGGCGGCGACCGAGGCCTCGGGTGGCGCATCGCTGCAGGATGTCGTAGCCACGGCGCACGAACTGGCGCCGGCCTGAGCAACGGGAAAGTCTTGATGTCGAACACCGCCCAAACCACGGTCCTCATCACCAACGAGGTCGGCCTGCATGCGCGGCCCTCGGTGAAGTTCACCAAGCTGGCGAAGACGTTTGCCGCCGATGTCGAGGTGGCGCTCGCGGCCGACGGGCCGTGGTTCGACGCGAAAAGCATCGTCAAGATGATGGCCGCCAAGGCGCCGAAGGGCACGGTGCTGCACCTGCGCGCCCGCGGCGAGACGGCCGCCGCGGCCGTGGCGGCGCTCGCCGCGCTGGTCGAGCGCAATTTCGACGAGGACGAGGCGCATGCGCGGACGGCTTAGCAAGCGGTCAGCATGAGAGAATCGGAGAAGGTCGTGCCTGGTCGCACCCCCCTCTGGCCTGCCGGCCATCTCCCCCGCAAGGGGGGAGATCAGCCGTCGCCGCCGCTTTCGCCAATCGCCGGCGTTGCTGGAGATGCGGTGAGCGCGACACAGCCAATCTCCCCCCTTGCGGGGGAGATGGCCGGCAGGCCAGAGGGGGGTGCGAAGGAGCGCGACATCGGCGCAACGGGCGCGCATGAAGACGATGTGACAACCAGCGGCAGTCTCCTCTCTGGCACCCCCGCCTCGCCCGGCTACGCCGAAGGTCCGCTCTTCCGCCTCGACCGTCCGCAGGCGACTTACAGCCCGAAAGGCTCGGCCGATGCCGAGAAGGCCGCGCTCGATCAGGCGATGGCCGCCGCGACCGATGGGCTCACCGAGCTTGCGGTACAAATGTCGGGCGAAGCCGCCGACATGCTGGAGTTCCAGATCGCCATGCTGTCCGACGATGCGCTGGCGGTGCCGGCGCTCGAGGCGATCGCCGCCGGCGAGCCGGCGGACATGGCCTGGCGCATGGCGCTGGATGCCGAGATCGCAGGCTACGAGGCTTCCGAGGACGACTATTTCCGGGCTCGCGCCGCCGATCTCGCCGACATCCGCGACCGCGTCCTGCGGGCGCTGTCCGGCGAAGGCGAGCAAACCGCGCCGGCCGGCGCCATCCTGGTCGGCGAGGACATCACGCCGACGCGCTTCCTCCGGACCGACTGGAACGCCGGCGGCGGCATCGCGCTGTCGGGCGGCAGTGCGGCGAGTCACGTCGCCATGCTGGCGCGCGGGCGCGGCGTGCCGATGGCGGTCGGTTTTGGCGCCGGCCTGGCCGGCGCCCGGGGTTTTGGCCTGCTGGACGCCGAGCACGGCCGGCTGATCGTGGATGCCGATCCGGTCGCTGCGGCGGCCTTCCATGAAGCCGCGGCGGGTTTTCGCCGAGGGCGCGAGGTCGCAAGAACCTATCTCGCCCAGCCCGCCGCAACCAGGGACGGCACCTCCATCCGCGTGCAGGTCAACATCGCCGACCCCTCCGACGTGGAAACCGTCGACATCGGCCATTGCGACGGGGTCGGCCTGATGCGCACCGAGTTCTTGTTCGGCAAGGTATTGCCGGACGAGGGGACGCAGCTCGCCGCCTATCGAAAGGTGCTGGAATGGGCCGGCGGCAAGCCGGTGACCATCCGCACCGTCGATGCCGGCGGCGACAAGCCGGTGCCGGGCTTCACGGTGGAGGAGACCAACCCGTTCCTCGGCCTGCGCGGCATCCGGCTGTCGCTGGCGCGGCCGGAGATTTTCCGCGTCCAGATCCGGGCGCTGCTGCGCGCCGCCGTCCACGGCAATCTCAAGGTGATGGTCCCGATGGTGGCGGTTCCCGGCGAATATGCGGCGGCGGCCGCCCTGTTCTCGGACGAAGCGGCAATGCTGGCGAAGGCGGGCGTGCCCCACAAAATGCCGCCGCTCGGCATCATGGTCGAGGTGCCATCGGTCGCCGTGGCGCCGGAGCTGTTTTCGGACGCCGCCTTCTTCTCGATCGGCTCCAACGATCTCACCCAGTATGTGCTTGCCGCGGCCCGCGACAACGGCCGCGTCGCGGCCCTTCATGACGTCGGCCATCCGGCCGTGCTGCGGCTGATCGGCAACGTGGCGGCTTTCGCGCGCGAGCAAAAAATCCCCGTCAGCCTGTGCGGCGATGCCGGCGGCGACCCGGTCGCGATCCCTGCGCTGCTTGCCGCCGGCCTGCGCGATCTTTCCGTGGTGCCGGCGCAGCTTGCCGCAGCCAAGGCCGCCATCGCGGCTGTCGAGCTCTGAGTGATGGCGGCGGAAGAGGAATCGCCGGACGGCGCCGCGGCGGACGACGCGATCCGCGCCTACAAGACGATCTTGGCAGAAATCATCGACCGGCGTCCGTCCGGCACGCGGCAGCGGCTGGCCGACGAACTGGGCAAGAACCGCAGCTTCGTCACGCAGATCGCCAGCCCGGCCTATTCGACGCCGATCCCGGCAAAGCACCTGCCGGCACTGATCGCCGTCTGTCATTTCAGCCCGGCCGAGCGCGACCGCTTCCTTGCCGCATACGAGCGCGCCCATCCCGGCAAGGCGCCGCTGCCGGCCGGCTTCACGCGCATGCGGCATCTGTCGATCGGCGTGCCGGACCTCGGCGACGCGGCGAAGAACGCCGCCCTCGACCGCGCCGTCGCCGATTTCGTGCAGAGGATCGCCGATCTGTTTGAGAAGGACGACAATACCGGCGGCCACAGGGGTGACCGATGAAGCAACCCCGTGACGGACCGTGGTTAGCGATTCCTCTCTCCCGGCAGGCAGGGCAATCGCATATCGGATTTCAGGAACTGTTGCTCGGCCCTCTACCTCCACCCCTGACCCCTCCCTCAAGGGGGCGGGGGACTTTGCGGCCGCTATGCAACGCAAACCGTCGACGATTGGTGCTCGGTGGAGACGCCACCCGGTCCCCTCCCCCTTGTGGGGAGGGGTTAGGGGTGGGGGTGAACTCATATGCGACAGCCCTTGCCGGCAGGGGGAGAGGTGGCGAGCCCGAAGTGCTTTCATCGGGAGCCGTATGCGCGCCAGCCGATACTACTACCATAGCCAAGCCGATCGGGAGGAGAACCATGAAGAAACTGATCAATTCCGTCGACACGGTGCTGACCGAGAGCCTCGACGGCTTCGCCGCAGCCCATGCCGACATTCTTGCGCTCGGCGGCGGCCACAAGTTCATCCGCCGCAGGAGCCTGAAGCCCGGCAAGGTGGCGCTGATCTCGGGCGGCGGCTCGGGCCATGAGCCGCTGCATGGCGGCTTCGTCGGACACGGCATGCTGGACGCGGCCTGCCCCGGCCAGGTCTTCACCTCGCCGACGCCCGACCAGATGGTCGAGGCCGCCGCCGAGGTGGACACCGGCGCCGGCTGCCTGTTCATCGTCAAGAACTACGAAGGCGACGTGATGAATTTCGACATGGCCGCCGAGATGTCGGAGGGAATCATGCAGGTGGTCACCAATGACGACGTTGCGGTGGAGGATTCGCTCTACACCACCGGCCGGCGCGGCGTCGCGGGAACGCTGGTGGTCGAAAAGATCGTCGGCGCGGCAGCGGAGGAGGGCAGGGGGCTGGCCGAGCTCAAGGCGCTGGGCGACAGGGTCAACGCGGCAACGCGCTCGATGGGCGTGGCGCTGACCTCATGCACCGTGCCTGCCGCCGGCAGGCCGACCTTCGACATCGGCGACAACGAGATGGAGTTCGGCGTCGGCATCCATGGCGAGCCCGGCCGCCGTCGCGATGCGTTGAAGAGCGCGGACGAGATCGCCGACGAGATCTGCGCGGCGATCTCCGGCGATCTCGGCACGCGCGTAAACGGCAACGCCTTGCTGTTCGTCAACGGCTTTGGCGGCACGCCGTCGATGGAACTCTACCTGATGTACAACAGCGCCAGGAGGCTGTTCGAGAAGCGCGGCGTCACCATCGTCCGCTCGCTGGTCGGCTCCTACGTCACCTCGCTCGACATGGCCGGCTGCTCGATCACGCTGTCCATCCTCGACGACGAAACTGCACGGCTCTGGAACGCGCCGGTGCATACGGCGGCGCTCAGGTGGGGGATGTAGCGCTGGCTCTCCCTCTCCCTTGAGGGGAGGGTGGCCGCGAAGCGGCCGGGTGGGGTCGCTGCGGCAGTGCTCGACTCCTTGTTGGCTTTCTGCATGGCAGACCGGGCGTCGCGCTGCCTGGGCCAATTCCCTTTGGCCGCTTCGCGGCCTTCTCCCCCTGAGGGGGAGAAAACTCAGCCCTCACCGATACGGATCGGCAGCGTCCCTCAGGCCGTCGCCCATGAAATTGAAGGCGAGGATGACCAGGATCACCGGGATCATCGGATAGAGCAGCCAGGGGTAGAAGGCGATGACGTTGACGCTGCGCGCCTCGGTGAGCAGGATGCCCCAGCTGGTGATCGGCGGCCTGAGGCCGAGGCCGAGGAAGGACAGCGCCGTCTCACCCAAAATCATGCCGGGGATGGCGATTGTTGCCGAGGCGATCAGGTGCGACATGAAGCCGGGGACAAGGTGGCGGCCGATGATGCGGGCGGGCCTTGCGCCCATCAGCTGCGCGGCGAGCACGTAGTCCTCCTCGCGCAGCGACAGGAGCTTCGAGCGTACCGCCCGCGCCAGCCCGGTCCAGTCGAGCAGGCCGAGGATGATGGTGATGCCGAAATAGATGACGATCGGGCTCCAGGTCACCGGCATGATCGCCGCCAGCGCCATCCATAGCGGGATGCTCGGCAGCGACTGCAGCACCTCGATGACGCGCTGCACGACGAGATCGAAGACGCCGCCGTGATAGCCGGCGAGCCCGCCGATGACGACGCCGAGCACGAAGGAGAAGGCGACTCCGATCAGGCCGATGGTGAGCGAGATGCGGGCGCCGTAGATGATGCGGGACAGCACGTCGCGGCCGAGCCGGTCGGTGCCGAGCGCGAAGAACTGGCCGCCCTCGGCCGGGCAGACGAAATGGAAGCTGGCCGGCACGACGCCCCAGAACTTGTAGGGATCGCCGGAGCAGAAGAAGCGCAGCCTCTGCACCTGGGTGCGGTCGTCGGCATAGACCCGCTTCAGCGTGTCCATGTCGAGCGTCATGGTGCGGCCGTAGACGAACGGCCCGACGAAGCTGCCATTGTCGAACAGATGGACGCGCTGCGGCGGCGCGTGGATGAAGTCGACGTTGCGCGTGTGCAGATTGTAGGGCGCCACGAACTCGCAGATCACGATCATGGAGTAGAGCGCGGCGAGGAAGATCGCCGACCACAGCGCCAGCCGGTGGCGCTTGAACTTCCACCACATCAGCCTGAGCTGCGAGGCCTGGTAGACCTTGGCCTGCTCCTCCGTCATCGCCTCGACCGACAGCGGGTCGAACGGCGCGGTGGAGACGAAATGGCCGAGCGGCGCGCCCGGCGCCGGCAGCGGCGACGTCGTCGCCTCCGTCGTCATTGGCGGCGATGTCGTCATTTGGTGCTCCCGCCCTGCAGCCGGATGCGTGGATCGAGCAACGCCAGCGCCAGGTCGGAGATGAGCACGCCGATGACGGTGAGGAAGGCAAGGAACATCAGGAAGGATCCTGCGAGATACATGTCCTGGCTTTGCAGGGCCTTGATCAGCATCGGCCCGGTCGTCTCCAGCGACAGCACGATCGCCGTGATCTCGGCGCCCGAGATGATCGCCGGCAGGATCGAGCCGATGTCGGCGATGAAGAAGTTGAGCGCCATGCGCAGCGGGTATTTGACCAGCGTCCGGAACGGGTGCAGCCCCTTGGCGCGCGCCGTCATGACGTACTGCTTCTGCAGCTCGTCGAGAAGGTTGGCGCGCAGCCGCCGGATCATGCCGGCGGTGCCGGCCGTGCCGATGATGATCACCGGTATCCACAGATGCTCGAGGATCGACTTCGCCTTGTCCCAGCTCATTGGCTGGCTGAGATATTTCTGGTCCATCAAATGGCCGATCGAGGTGCCGAACCAGATGTTGGCGAAATACATGAAGATCAGCGCCAGCATGAAGTTGGGGATGGCGATGCCGAGCAGGCCGAGGAAGGTCAGCCCGTAGTCGCCCCAGCTGTACTGGTGCGTCGCCGAATACATGCCGATCGGGAAGGCGATCAGCCAGGTCAGCACGATCGTGCAGAAGGAGACGAGCACGGTCAGCCACAGCCGGTCGCCGACCACGTCCGTCACCGGCAGCTCGTATTCGAACGAGTAGCCGAAATCACCGGTCAGCATCCCGCCGACCCAGTAGAAGTAGCGGATGAGCGGCGGCTTGTCGAAATCGTACTCGGCGCGCAGCGCGTTGATCTTGTCCATGTCGACGCCTTCGCCCTGCGCCTGCAGCTCGGCGGCGTAGCTCTCGAAATAGTCGCCGGGCGGCAGCTCGATGATGGCGAACACAAGCGCCGAGATGATCAGCAGCGTCGGCACCATGACCGCGATGCGCCAGAAAATGTAGCGGATCACGGTCAGGCGTCCTCGAGCCAGAAGGTGTCGGGATTGTAGAAGCCGAGGTAGGAGGTCGGGTCGAAGCCGTAGATGCCGTCTTCCGGCAAATTGTGCAGCCGCGCCGACCGCAGGATGGGCTGCAGCGACTGGTTGACCGTGCCGATGGAGAACACCTGGTCGGTATAGATCGACAGCATCCGGTCCCACACGCGCGTTCGGTCGGCCATCGAGGCGGACCTTTGCCATTCGCCGAGCAGCCGCATCAGCTCGACGACCTCGGGCAGGTCCGGCGCCGTGCCCTGTGCCCCGTGCGAAACGTAGTGGACGCCCCACAACGGCCACTGGTACGCGTATTCGGCGGTCGGCGCGAGTTGGGCGGGGCTCATGTCGGCCGTCGGCACACCGTTGTCCAGGCCTTGCCACAGCGACAGCATGACCTTGCCGGCGAGCGCGCGGCTGCGGAAGATGTCGCGCTGCGAGGTCCGGATGAACATCGCCAGGCCGACCTGCATCCAGTGGTCGGCGACGAGTTCCAGCACGTCGGTCTCAAGCGTGCTTTCGCCGGCCGTCTCGACGATGAGCTGGGCCGGGCGTCCGTCCGGCAGGACGCGGATGCCGTCGTCGTCGCGCTGCGTCAGGCCGGCTTCGTCGAGCAGCCTGTTGGCGAGATCGGGATTGTAGTCGATCCAGGCGTTTGCGAATTCCGGCCGGAACAGCGGACTTTGCGGCAGCACCGTATCGGCGCTGGGCGTCGCCAGGCCGAAGAAGGACGCCATGTTTATCTCGTGGCGGTTGATCGCCACCGACAAGGCGCGGCGGAAGCGTACGTCACGCAGGATATTGGACCAGACCTGGTCGTCGTAGTTGAGATTGGGCAGGATCGAGAAACGCGAGCCTTGCGTCTTCTTCCACAGCGTGACCTTGACCGGGTAGCGCTTCTCGGAGTCCTTGAGGAAGGTGTAGTCGTTGAAGTCGATGCCGTGCGCCTGCAGATCGCTCTCGCCGGCGCCGGTCTTGGCCGGCACGATCGACGAGGAGCTGACGCTGAGCACGACCTTGTCGATATAGGGAAGCTGCAGCCCGTTCTGGTCGGTGCGGTGGAAGAAGGGGTTGCGCTCGAACACGAACTGCTCGGCCGGCAGCGGGGTCCGGTTGCACCACGGATCGAGCATCGGCAGCTCCGGATTCTCCGGCCGGTAGGTGCGCGACATCTTGATGTGCAGGCCGGTCCACTTCTTGGCCTTGTTCTTCTTCATCAGCTTGGCGAGCTTGTCCTCGTCCTGGTATTTCTTGTGGAACTGCTTGAGGTAATGGGCGGGCAGCGCCAGGGTCAGCGGCTGCGGCGCCGCCAGGTTCGGCAGGAAGTCGGGATTGGGCGCCTTCCAGGTGTAGCGGACGGTCAGCGGATCGACGATCTCGAACAGCGGCTTTTCGCCGCCGACCAGCAGGCTGACCGACAGGCCGCCCGAGCTCAGGTCCTCGTTGTTGAGCACGTCCTCCCAGCAGTAGCGGAAGTCCTCGGCCGTCAGCGGCGCTCCGTCGGACCATCTGTGGCCGTCGCGCAGCTTGAAGGTGAAGATGCGTTCCTCGACGACGTCGAAGCTCTCGAGGACGTCCGCGACGAACGCCAGATTGCGGTCGTAGCCGACCAGCCGGGTGTTGCCGTAGAGCGTCATCAGCCGGATGTCCTTCTGGCTGCTGACGATGGTGCGGATCGTTCCCCCGTGCCGTCCCGGCAGGCCGCCGAACTCCGTGACGTCCATGACGCGCGGCACCTTCGGCAACCGTTCGGCGGCGGGCGGCAGCTCGCCGGCGTCGATCCGCTTTCGCAGATAGTCGGGCTCCCGGTCGGCCGCTTTCAGTCTGGCCGGCAGGAGGGCCGTGGCGAAAAGCCCGAGGGCGGTGCGGCGCGTCAGCATCAGACCAGCTCCCTTTTATCGACGGAGCGTCGCGCCAGCACCAGATGGCCGCCGCCGAGATCGGTCGGCGTCAGCGCGTCCCCGTCACCGTCATTGCGGAATTGCGGCGCCCAGGCGTTCTGGTCGGAGGCGCCGGCGGCATGCAGCGTATCGAAGTCGAGCGGACGGTCGAGATCCGGAAACGGCACGGCCGCCAGCAGCGACCGCGTGTAGGGGTGGACCGGGCGCTCCATCAGCGTCTCGCACGGCGCGAGTTCGACGATGCGGCCGGCGCACATCACCGCGATGCGGTCGGCCATGTAGTCGACGACAGCCAGATTGTGCGAGATGAACAGGTAGGTGAGGCCGAGCTCTGCCTGCAGGTCCTTGAGCAGGTTGAGGATCTGCGCCTGCACCGACACGTCGAGCGCCGACACCGGCTCGTCGCAGATCAGCAGTTCCGGCCCGAGCGCCAGCGCCCGCGCGATGCCGATGCGCTGCCGCTGCCCGCCGGAGAAGGAATGCGGGTAGCGGTTCAGCGCCCGCTCGTCGAGGCCGATCGCCTTGAGCAGCGCGGTGACCTTCTGCAGCCGCGACTGGGCGTCGCCGCGATCGTGAATCTCCAGCGGCTCGCTGATGATGTTCTGCACCGTCATGCGCGGCGACAGCGACGAGACCGGATCCTGGAACACCATCTGGATCTTGGTGCGGACGGCCCGCAGCGCCTCGCCTTCCGCTGCCAGCAGGTCGATCGGCCCGTCGGCGCCGTTGAAGACGACGCTGCCGCTGTCCGGCCTGACCGCCCGCATCAGGATCTTGCTGATCGTGGTCTTGCCGCATCCGCTCTCGCCGACCAGCCCGAGGCATTCGCCGCGCCTGATGTCGAAGCCGACATCGTCCACCGCCTTCACCGGCCTGTCCCGGCCCTTGCCGAACCAGCCGGAGCCGCGGGTCGTGTAGGACTTGACCAGGTCGCGTGCCGACAGCAGCACGTCGGAGCGCGGTTGCGCGACGGCCGCGGTCGCCTTCGGACTGTCGAGCAGGGTGCCGACCTTGACCGGAACGTCGCGCAGCGCCTTCAGCCGCTCGCCCGGCTTCATGTCGAAATGCGGCACCGCCGCCATGAGGCCCTTGAGATACGGATGCTGCGGCCTGCGGAAGATGTCCTCCACCGTGCCCGCCTCCATGATCTCGCCGTGGTAGATCACCACCACCTCGTCGGCGACGTTGGCGACCACGCCGAGGTCGTGGGTGATCAGGAGCATGGCCATGTTCAGCCGCGACTGCAGGTCGCGCAGCAGATGCAGGATCTGCGCCTGGATGGTCACGTCCAGCGCCGTCGTCGGCTCGTCGGCGATCAGCAGGGCCGGCCGGCAGAGCAGCGCCATGGCGATCATCGCGCGCTGCCTGAGGCCGCCGGACAGCTCGAACGAATACATGCCGTAGGCCCGCGCCGGATTGGGGAAGCCGACCAGCCCGAGCATCTCCAGCGTGCGCGCCTTCACCTCGGCGGCATCGAGGTCGGAATGGATTTTGAGCGCTTCGTCGATCTGGTTGCCGATGGTGTGCAGCGGCGACAGCGACGTCATCGGCTCCTGGAATATCTTGCCGATCCGGCTGCCGCGCAGCGCCCGGATGTCCTCGCCGTCGCGCGGCAATTGCAGGATGTCGGTGGACTTTCCGGTCAGCGGATCGTCGAAGAGGATCGACCCGCGCACCCGCGCGGTATTGGGCAGGATGCCCATCACGGCCTGGCTGATCACCGACTTGCCGGACCCGGATTCGCCCACCAGCGCCGTCACCTTGCCGGGCAGGACGCGGAAGCTGGCGTTGCGCACGGCATGCACGGGCCCGCCGACGATCGCGAACGAGATACCCAGGTTCTCGATCCGGAGAAGATCGCCACTTGAACTCTTAGCCGCCGCGTTCATGTCTTGCGACTGCCCCCACCCACGTCACAAATGCCCCAACAACGCGACACTAGCCGACAGTAGATCGCCTGCAAAGGCCGTGCGGATGGATTGGTGAAACTGCTATGCGGCCCGGCCGAAGACTTGGCTTCGACCGGGCCGTTTGAAGGCGCTGTTCTATGCGCGATACATGACGGAATCTTGAAGATTCCGTGTCAGGATGCAAGCCACGGGTAGCGTGCCGTATCCTTCCCGGCATAGTCCGGGTCGAGATAGATGAAGCAGCGCTGGATCTTCCAGTCGCGGATCTCGAAGACGTCGCACCAGCGTCCGGCCTGCCATTCCGGCAGTCCGGCGCGCCACGGGCCGTCCTGGTGCTCGCCGTGGCTGGTTCCCTCGCAGACCACGAGGTCCGAGCCCGAGAAGATCCAGTTGAAGTGCGAGTAGTGGTGGACGATCGACTTCAGAGTGCCGCCGACGTCGCCGAACATCTTTCCGATCTGCTCCTTGCCGGTGGCCAGTCCCCATTTCGGGAAATAGACCTGCGCGTCCTCGGCGAAGAGGTCGAGGATCGACCCGCCGGACGAGGTCACGCCGCCATTGTCGAAGGCCTTCAGATATTCGGTCGCCACCGACTTCCTCTGCTCGTCGGTCATCGTCTGGGTGGTCAATGCCATGGTTTTCTCCTCCTTTGGTTATGATCGTTGTGGCAGGCTGTCGCGTGTGAGGTTACCCCCACCCTTCAAGGGGAGGGGAACCGGCTTGCGTCCTCACTATGCGCCAATCGTCGACGATTTCACTCGGCATGGCGACCACAAAATCCCCCTCCCCCTCGAGGCAGGGCTATCGCATATGAGTTGTATCGGAGCGGCAGACAGCTCTGCGTCGTCATTCCGGGGCCGCGCAGCGGAACCCGGAATCCAGAGTGCCGACGCTGCTCGAAATGGCTGGATATTTGCGAGGTCTCGCTTTTCCTTCGACACCAACGCTCTGGATTCCGGGTTCCGCTGCGCGGCCCCGGAATGACGATCAACATCGGCATATGCGATTGCCCTGCCCTTGAGGGGAGGGGTTAGGGGTGGGGGTGCAAGGGCCGCCGAATTCATTTTGCGTTTGCCGCCTCCATCAGCGCCGCGGCTCCGCGTCGGCGGCGCTGGCGGCCAGATAGGCGAAGGCGAGGATCGGCCCGAGCGTCGCGCCGCCGGCCCAGTAGGCGCGCGCCGAGGCCGACGCGACGCAATTGCCGACGCCGTAGAGCCCGGCGATCGGCGTGCCGGTGTGGTCGAGCACCTGCCCGTCCGTATTGGTGACCGGACCTCCTTTGGTGTCGAGATTGCCGCCGGAAAGCAGCGCCGCATAATACGGCCCCTTGCCGCTGATCGGATACATGGTCGGGTTGGGGGCGGCCGGGCTTTCCGCGGCCGGACCGTTGAACAGCAGCTCCACCTGCCGCTCGCCGCGGCGGAAGTCGAGGTCCCGGCCCGCTTCGGCGAAGCCGTTGAAGCGCTCGACGGTGGCGCGCAGCGTCGCCTCGAAACTCTCCGCCAGCGCCAGGTTGCTGGTGCGGGCGGCATATTTGTTCAGGCGCTCGCGGATGTTGGCGGTCAGTTCGGCAAGCGTGCCGCCCCGGATCACATGCGCGTCGTCGCTGCCTTCCGGCACGATGAAGCGGCCGTATTCGTCACTCGCCGAATGTTTTTGGCTGCGTTCGTCCCAGATGGCGATGAGCACCAAATTGGGGTAGGCGGAGGCGGCCGGATCCCAGGTGAAGAAGGCCTGCGCGGATTCGTTGTAGGCGAGTTTTTCGTTGGTGACGCGCCGGCCGTTGCGATCGACATAGATCATCGAGTCGCCCGATGGCGAGAACGTGCCGATCAGCCCCGGATCGCCGTTCAGCGCCTTTTCCAGCACGATCGGGCACATCCAGGCATAGTTCATGTTGCGCAGCTCGGCGCCGACCGCCGCGCCGATGTTGACGAAATCGCCCTCGTTGCTCTTCGCCGCGCAGCCGCCGAACACCGGCACGCTCTGGAAATTCCTGCGCATCGTCTCGTCATGGGTGAAGCCGCCGGAGGCGAAGATCACCGCCTTGCGCGCCCCGAAACGAAGGGTCCGCCTGTCGGCGACGTCGGCCTCCACGCCGACCACGGCGCGGTTGTCGTCGACGATGACGCGCTGCACGCGGTGCCCGGCGCGGATGTCGACGCCGTCGGCCAGCGCCTTGGCGCTCATCGTGCGGATCGCCACCTCGCCGCCGTCCGACATCGACTCGCGCGCGCCCTTGGGCAGCAGCACGCGGCCTTTCGGTGCCTTGTCCTCGGGGAGTTCCGCCCAGTAGTCCGGCACGAAGTCGCAATGCCGGTATTCCAGCGCGCCTTTCTCGGCCAATAGTTCGGTCGCCGGCGAGGCGTTGTCGTAGATGGCCGCATAGGCGTCGTATTCCCACTGCGACAGGCCGAGCGTCGGATGGTCGGGATTGTAGGCCTCCGGCCGCGACAGCCGGGCCATGTAGCGGATGCAGTCCTCCTTGCGGTCCTCGATGCCGACTTCCCGCATGTGCCGGTTGTTCGGCACCCAGTACCAGAACGCGGCTTTCTTGGTGGTCCCGCCGAGTTCGTCGGCCTTTTCCAGCAACACGACGCTGTTTCCGCGCCAGCGGCTGAACAGCGCCGAGGCGAGCCCGCCGGCGCCGCTGCCGACCACGATGACGTCGGCCTCGGCGTTGAAGCCGCCGGCCTTGGCCGGCAAGGCCGACCTCCTGGCGATCGAAGACATGGTTTCCTCCCTGCTTTTGCGCGGGCAAAAAGCCGCTCGAAGCCGGAGATTCTTCCCTGCTTTCCACCGATTTTCTTCCAGAATGCTGCCGGTCTTTCCACGTTTCCGCAGAAAATGCCGGCATTTTGGACGGCCTGGCGTCCTCGCGGCGATTGAACCGGCTCCCGGATGGTGTAGATTTTGCCCGTCCGGGGAGGAGACCGGGGTCGAGGCCATCAAACCTCGGTACGAGCGAAAATTCACGGAGCGCAGCGGCGGTCTGACCTGCCGCTGCTGGAGGAGCGTGAATGGCAGCAGCGACCATCGGGCGCGCCATGCCTGTCCGCTATGGCGGTCTGGAGCAGTTTCCCGAGCGTGCCAGCCATGGCGGCGTCGACTACTGCGTGGCCGGTTCGCGGCCCTATGCGCTGGAGTTCGCCAACGGCTCCGACGTGGTGTGCCTGCTGCTCGGCGACATCGACTCGACCAGCCGCTTCGACGACGGTCGCGAAGGCCCGCTGGTGTTCCGCGGCGAAACATCCGCCTTCCATCCGGGACGCGGCAATGTGCGGGTGCTGGCGCGCTCGGTGCGCCACGGCTTTGTCGCCTTCGCCTATTCGGATGTGTTCCAGGAGGCGATATCGGAGCGGGGACTGCGGCAGTGCGGCGTCTCCGGCAGCACCAACAACATCGGCACCGGCCCCATCCGGCATCTGGCGCGCTATGCTCGCGACAGGATCGCCGCCGGCGCCATGCTCGACCCGCTGGAGATCCAGTATCTGGGCGGCATGGTCTATGTCGAGACCATGCGCGGCCTGCGCGCCGGGCGGCTTGCCGACGCTTCAGGGCTGTCGGACGCCGCCTTCCGGCGAATCGTCGACTTCATCGAGGCCGGGCTGGAGGGCGCCATCAATTGCGAAAGCCTGGCCGGTGTTGCCGGCCTGCCGCTGCGCTGCGTCTTCGACGGCATCAAGGCCCGCACCGGCCTGTCGCCCTACCAGTTCGTGATCAACCGCCGGGTCGAGCGCGCCCGTGTCCTGCTCGAACAGTCCAACCTGCCGATCGCCGACGTCGCGCTGGCCTGCGGCTTCGCCTCGCAGCAGCATCTGACCACGACGCTGACGCGCAAGCTCGGCAGGACGCCGAGCCGGATCCGGAAGAACTGAGGTCTGGGTATTCAGACCCAGCCCCTAGTTCCTTATCCAATCCTCCCTGTGCAAGCTGGTCAGGATCTCATCCTTCCACGATCCGTCGGCAAGGCACTGGCGCCGACGCGGCTGCGCGGGAATGCGCTTGTAACCAAAGCGCTTCTGCAGAACCCACGACGGTTCGTTGCCGGCAAAGTAGCCGTTGTGAAGTTCGAGCAGATGCAACGTGTCGAAAGCGAAGCGGATGCGCTCGCCGAATGCTTCGCGTCCATGGCCCAGACGCTGGTACGGCGCGCCGATCCAGATTCCGCCGCCTGCGCGGCCGCGCCCTATATCGATGTTGTTCAAGCTGACGCCGCCGATCACCGCGTGATCGACTTTCCGCTCGATCGCAAATTCGTAATCACGCTGCGCGCCTTCACCAGGCGAAAGCCGCTTGCAATGTTCAATCCATTTCAGGCCGTCCGATCGCAGATACGGGTGCGGAACGAATGCCAGCCACTGCGAGACGTTGATGTCGTTCAGGCCCTCGACGAGCTGGTCGATGTCTGCGAGCCGCCAGGGGCGAAGGATCAGCGCCTCGGTTTCCAGTGCGGTTTCCATGGTCACCTGCGACTTGGAACTATCACGATAGCCGGTGGCTGCCGGGACCCGGCTTCTTTGCAGCGGTTGTCTTCCGTAGCCTTTTCGTTCCCAGGATTGTCTACCGATCAGGTTTGGCAGCGAGAAGCCAAGGCAGACCGCCCGCCGGCTATTCAGGCGCCGGGCAATCGCCGCCGGCGAGCACGTCGGCGCAGTTGGGCGAGCGCCGGAAATCGTCGTAGTAGAGCGTCCACTCGGTCGTGTGCGCGGCGCGGTACGGGCCGAACTTGAAATACTGGTTCTTGCCCAGACCCTTGTCGGCATGGCCGATATGGCCCTTGACGGTGACGATCGGCTTGCCGTTGGCGAAGATCTCGACATGCCCGGTGCCGTCCGGTCCGGGCTTGGTGTAGATGGCAAAGTCGATCCAGCCGGAATCGGCGGCCGGCAGCTTGTTGCCGTGGTCGATGATTTGCAGCGCCGGCGTGCAGGCGCTGAACATGCGCCCGTCCTCCGGCGTCCAGTCCGCCTCCGTCGCGATCAGCGCGCGCATCTGATTGGTCTCCGGCCGGAACCAGACCGGGACCGTACCGTCGCCACAGCTTGCGGTCGTGCCGTTCGCCGCATCGCCGCCCGGCGCGAGATAGTTGGTCTCGATCGTGGCGAACAGCTTGCCGTTGCGCAGGCGCAGCGCCAGGAACGGGCTGAAATCGCCCTCCGCGCCGGGATCGATCTCGCGCTTCCATTGCGCGATCAAATAGCGGTGGTCGTCCTGCGGGATCGGCTCGCCGAACCGGACGGCGAAGCCGTACCAGACGCCCTGGTCGTAGGGCACGCGCAGCTCGGTCTTCTCCCACACCTCGGCGCGTTCGCTGCAGCCGTCGTTGGTCATCCCGCACAGCGGCTTGATGCTGAGCTTGAGCGCGCCGTTGCCGGTCCGCTTGACTTCCTTCTGGAACTCGGCGGTGCCGGCGGTCTGCTCATAGTTCTCGCGATAGTAGAGGCCGCCGCTGTCGGCGAAGTCGGTGCCCTCGAAGCCGTCGGAAAGCACGATCGATCCGGGATCGGCGACGGCCGGAGCGGACATCCAACAGAGAGCCGCGACCGTCGCCATCCGGATCAATCCCGTTTTCACTGCACAGCCTTTCCATTGCCGGTGGAGCCGGCTCCCGCACTGTCGCGATAGAGCAGCATGAGCTGCTCGGCATCCGAGACGCCGTCATAGCTGATCTCGAAGGCATCGTCCTCCGAATCGACGATGTCGGTCATGTCGGGGTGGAGGATGGTGAGTCTTTCCTTGACGCCGCGCAACTTCTCCTTGCCGATGTTGATCCAGCCGCCGCCGCTGTAGCCGGCGAACTCCTCGCTGGCGATCAGGCTGTGCGGATATTTCTTGGTCAGCGCCTGCAGTCGCTGCACCTCGTTGACCGCCGAGCCGAAGGCCGAGAAGGTGAGCCGGTCGTTCAGCCCGACATTGCCGAACATGACGTTGCCGACATGCAGGCCGATGCCGTAGCCGATCTCGGCGAGGCCCCGGCGGCGCCGATCCTCGTTGAGGGCCGCCATCCTGGCGGTGGCCCTGTGGGCGGCCGACAGGGCGGCCTTGCAGGCGATCTCCGAAGGCTCGTGGTGGCGGTCGCAGGGGTAGACGGCGATGAAGCCGTCGCCGAGGAAGCTGAGAATCTGGCCGCCGCGGCGGTTGAAGGGAGCGGCGATGGCGTCGAAGAACTGGTTCAGCGTGTCGATATAGGCCTCGCGGCCCTCCTGCTCGGCCATCATGGTCGAGCCGCGCATGTCGGCCATCACCAGGGCGGCGCGGATGGTGTCGCCCTGGCCCCGGCGGATGTTGCCGTTGAGCACCCGCTTGCCGGCGTCGTTGCCGAGATAGGTGGTCAGCATGTTGTCGGCCAGCCGGTTGAGAACCGCCATCTTGGCGGCCACGGCCAGATGGTTCTGGATGCGCAGCAGCGCCGCGATCATGCCTTCGGTGAAGCCCGACGGCGCGTCGGTCGACCAGGAGCCCAGCATGCCCTGCTCCCTGCCGGCGGTGAACATATGCCGGAAGGCAAGATAGTCGGTGACCCCGAGCGTCTTGAGGTCGTCGAAGATCGGGAACTCCGAAGGCCCCGAATAGTCGATGCGGCGGCGCAGATGGTCGAGCTTGTTGTTGAGCAGGTAGTAGTAGGGGCTGCGCAGGAACTGTTCCGATTTCTGCCCGGGCTTCTGGCGGAAGCCTTCCACCCGCATGCCCGAGCCGCGCTCCCAGGTGAAGCCGAGCGCGTCGTAGAGCGGATGCAGCATGGAAAAGGAAAGATGCACGCGGGCGATCGGCATTCCCGCCGCCGCCAGGCGTTCGCAAAAGCCGCGCACCATCGTCTCGAGATCGTCGCCCGCCAGTGACGAGGCCGTCAGCCAGTCGGCGACCTTGTCCATGAGAATTGTGGAAACGTCGGCTTGGGCACCGTTTGTCATCCGGGATCCTCCGGTCGTGGAAGTCATTGTCGGAAAAGCAAAACCGCGCCGGGGAGGATGGCGCGGAGGCTGGTCCGAAAGGGTATATAGGTGTGGGCCAGGCGTTGTTGAACAAGCCAGCTGACAGAAACCCAAGATTGCGTGTCGATGATGATCAGGCAGCCGCCGCCATCTGCTTGGACTTGAGGTTGGCGGCCGCCAGGGCGTAGCCGCCGGCGGCGCCGTCGATGAAATGGATGTGATCGGACTGGAGCGGCGTGGCGACGATGCAGGTCATCAGCGCCGAATCCTGGCGGTGCAGGCCGAACCGGCACACGCCCTCCGCCTCGGCCTGACGCAGGCGCGCCTCGATCCTGGCCAGGCCGGTCTGGTCGAGGTCGAGGGTCATCTTCAGCCCGTCGTCGAACTTGCGGAAGTCCGAATTGTCGGCGACCTCGCGCGTGTAGCGGCGGGCGTCGAAGCGGCCGATGCTGAGATTGGCCTTGTGCAGCGCCATGACGAGCAGCATCTGCGCAAGCACCGAAAGCTTGGTCAGGAAGCGCCGTCCCTTCGGGGCGGCCGCCCGTGCCTCTGCTTCGAGGCCGGCCGGCGAGATGCCGAATTCGGGACCTTCCGACGGCACGGGGTGGCCGCCGCGGTCCTGCTCGGCGGCGATCGCCAGCACGTCGGCGACCAGCTTCTGGAAGGCCTGCATGTCGGCGCCCGAAGCCGGCACGGCGATGATCGAGACGATCTCGCCGTGGCGGGCATGGATCGGGTTCCAGCGGCAGGACAAGCCGCTGAGGTCCGGCCGCGTGCCGCTCGGCGCCGCCGCGACGGCATAGCGCCCGGCCTTCATCTCCGCCTCGGCCCAGCTGGCACCGCCGCCGATGAACATGGCATAGGAGACGTCCGGGCTGGCGCGGAACAGCGCGACGCGCACGTCCAGCCCGCGCGCCCGCACCTCGCGCATCGGCACCAGCGCGGCGCGCAGCGTCAGCTCCAGCTCGTCGGCGGCCCAGGCCTGCGTCGCCGCCAGCGTGGCCTCGGCGATCGCCGCGCCCTGTTCGGGGAAGGCGACCAGCGCCCCGTCGCCGCCGAACACGAAAGGCAGGTCGCGGCGCCCGAGCGCGTTGAGCAGCGCCGAGATCATGCTGGCGCCGGCCATGTTCACGGCCTTGTAGCGCCCGCCGGCGATCGCCCGGGTGGAGCCGACGATGTCGGTGGTGGCCAGCACCCAATGGTCGGGCAGCGGCCGGTAGTTGGCGGGATCCACGACGCCCTCGAAGCGCGCGAAGGTCGGGATCGCGGCGAAGAACGGATCATCCAGCGTGACAGCGTCCATGTCTGCTTCCTAGCATATTTTCGCGGCCCTGTTTTGGTCCAGTGCGCGGTTGCCGGCCTGCCGCCGCAAATTGACTTGGGGCGGTCGCGTCGGCATAGGCTCGCGCCATGCGCATCGCCTTCTATGCTCCGATGAAAGCGCCCGATCATCCGGTCCCTTCCGGAGACCGGCTGATGGCGCGGCTGCTGATCGAGGCGATGCGTCTTGCAGGACATACGGTTTTCGTCGCCTCGCAGTTTCGCAGCTACGCGCCCACACCCGACGGCTTCGCCCAGCGGCGGGCGGCGGGCGAGGCCGCCGCGGCGGAGCTTGCCGCCGGCTGGCGCGCCGGCGGCAGGCCGGACCTCTTCTTCTGCTACCATCCCTACTACAAGGCCCCGGACTTCCTCGGACCGCCGCTGACGGCCGAGTTCGGCATCCCCTATGTCACGGCCGAGGCTTCGCTTTCCCGACGCCGGCGCGAGGGGCCGTGGGCCGAGGCGCAGGCCGTGGTCGAGCGCGGCCTGGTGCATGCGGCACTCAACCTGTGCTTCACCCGCCGCGATTTCGACGGCCTCGCCGCGGCCCTCGGGCAGGACAGGCTGGCCATGCTGCCGCCTTTCATCGACACGGCCGCCTTCCCAGCGCCGGCGAAGGGCTCGGCGCCGCCGCGGCTGGTGACGGTGGCGATGATGCGGCCGGGCGACAAGCTGGACAGCTACCGGATGCTTGCCGCGACGCTCGGAACCTGCCTGGATCTGCCCTGGACTCTCGCCGTCGTCGGTGACGGGCCTTCGCGCGACGAGGTTCGCGGCTTCTTCGCAAACCTGCCTCCGGAACGGGTCGAATGGCTGGGCGAACGGCGACCGGAAGAGGTGCCGGGCATTCTGGCCGGGGGCGACATCTATATCTGGCCGGGCTCCGGCGAGGCCTATGGCCTCGCCTATCTGGAGGCGCAGGCGGCGGGCCTGCCGGTCGTCGCCCAGGCCGCCGCCGGCGTGCCGGAGGTGGTGCGCGACGGCGAGACCGGCCTGCTGACCCCTGAGGGCGACGTCGAGGCCTATGCGACGGCTGTCCGAAAGCTGCTGTCCGGTGTAGATGTCAGGCGGGACATGGGGGAGCGGTCGCGCCGTTTCGTGCTCGCGGAGCGGTCGCTGACGACGGCCTCCGCCACGCTGGCCGCCTGTCTGCGGAGACTCGGAGCATGACTCCTGCCGTCAGGAGCTGGCAAAGCCTTGCCGCCGCGCTCGAGCGCTGGCGCGACGCCGGAAGGCAGCCGGTGTTCTGGCTGCGCGACGACGATGCCGCGGCGCCGACCGCGCCGCTCGACCGCCTTGTCGGCCTCACCGCCCGCCGCGGCGTCCCCGTGGCGCTGGCCGTCATACCGGCGCATGCCGAGCGCGACCTTGCCCGGCGCCTCGCCATGCAGCCGCATGTGACCGCCGTCGTCCACGGCTGGTCGCACCGGAACCATGCACCGGCGGGCGAGAAGAAGCAGGAGCTCGGCCCGCACCGCCCGGCCGCCACCGTTCTCGGCGAGCTGGCGCAGGGCCTGAAGCGCATCAGGGTGATGTTCGCCCGCTCGGCGCCGCTGCTGGTGCCGCCGTGGAACCGCATCGACGCGGCGCTCATTCCCGCGCTTGCCGGCCTCGGCTATCGCGGCCTTTCCACCTTCGGGCCGCCGAAGCCGGCGCCGCTGCGGCTCGTCAACACGACCGTCGACATCATGGACTGGCACGGCACGCGCGGCTGCCGTGATCACGCGGCCATCGTGGCCGAGATCGTCGCCGGGCTCGACGCGGGTTTCGCCGATCCGTCGCGCCCGCCCGTCGGCGTGCTGACGCACCACCTCGTCCACGACGAGTCCGCCTGGGATTTTCTGGAACGGCTGTTCGAGATCACCACGCCGGATGGCGCCGGGCGATGGGTAGGTGTCGACGCCCTGCTGGGCGATTGAGCTCAGACCTGCTTCTTCGCCGCCTGCCTTGCCTGAAAGGTCAGCGACTGGCCGTCGCGGGCGGCGAAGGCGCCGGGAAAGGCCTCCTTGGCGCGCGCCTCGATGCGGGCGAGCTCGATGTCGGTGCGGAACGGATCGTGGTGGAACAGCGCCAGCTTTTTCGCGCCGGCCGCCCGGCACAGCCGCACGCCTTCCTGCCAGGAGGAATGACCGAAGCCGCGGCGGCTCTTCATCTCCTCGTCCGTATAGGCCGCATCGTAGATGACCAGGTCTGCGTTCTCGATCAGCGCCAGCACATTGGCGTCCGGCGCCCCCTCGACATGCTCGGTATCGCAGATGAAGGCGACGGCGCGGCCGCCATATTCGACCCGGTAGCCGATGCAGCCGCCCGGATGGTTGAGGCTGCCGGTGCGCACGGTGACCTCGGGCCACGGATTGATCACGTCGCCGGAGCGGAAGTCGCGCGACACCACGGCGGCCCGGCAGATGCTGATCTCGACCGGGAACCATGGCGCCCGCATCAGCCCGCGCAGCATCTCGCGCGTCGACATGATGCCGGCGAGATGGCCGGACCAGATCTCGAGTCGGATCGACGGATCGTAGAGCGGCGCGAAGAAGGGCAGGCCGAGGACGTGGTCGTAGTGGAAATGCGAGAAGAACAGGTGCACGTCGCGGACGCCGGAGCGCAGCATCGACACGCCGGCCGGGCGGATGCCGGTGCCGGCGTCGAAGAGCAGGGTGCGGCCGCCGCAGCGCATCTCCACGCACGGGGTGTTGCCGCCGTAGCGGCGGAACTCGCTGCCGGAGACCGGCACGCTGCCGCGCGCGCCCCAGATGCGGACCTTGAAGGATGTGTCGCCGCCTCCGGCGAGCAGCGGCGTCGGCTCGGCGGCTCGGCGCTCGGCGAGCACGCGGGCCGGGTCGGGCGGCGGATCGCAGTTCTCGAGGGCGCGAAGCCCGTGGGCGTCGAGCGGATTGCCCTTCACACCGTAGCCGATACGGCGTTCGGCGGGTCTCACGTCCAGGTCCGGACGTTGCTTTGCGCGCGCGCTACGAATTGGCTTGCCTCGCTCTGCTGCGGGCGGCCGTCAGCTCTGCCGTGGTATGGCTGAGCCGGTCCGCCAGAACCTTGACGATCTCGACAGTCATTTCGGGGAATTCGGTCAGAAGCCGCAGGAAATGGTCCTTGCGGATACGCAGTGCTTCGAGGGGCGCGCTGGCCCGCACGGTGGCGGTGCGCGAGACGTCGCACAGGATGGCGATCTCGCCGACGATCTCGTTGGGCTCGACCTCGGCCACCTTGATCTGGCCGGCCGCCGAATCCACGAGGATGTCGGCCGTGCCCGACAGCACGACATAGGCGGCGTCCCCCTCGTCGCCCTGATGAAACAGCGTCTGCCCCTCCTTGTAGGACACGCGGTCCGACGTGAAGGCGAGCAGTTTCAGCTTGGCCGGCGCCACACGGGAAAACAGCGGAACCTTCCGCAGCATCCCGACTTCGTCGTTAAGCAGCATGATCGTTCAACCCCGAATGATCATCGCACAGCCTGGCTCCCTATGCCAACATCCGTGTGAAAATACCGTTTTCCTTCTTCAGAGTCTCGTGCGTTCCATCCTCTACGAGTTCGCCGCTATGGAAAACGATTATCCGCTCGAAAAGGTCCGCAAGATGTGGATTCGGCAGAACCCAAAGGATTGCCGGATTGCGTCCGCCTCGGCTTGCCTCCTCGAGCACGTTCCTAGTGACCACATCCTGCGCGCGCTGGTCGAGCGCCGCAAGGGGGCGATTGAAGATGATGAAATCGGCGCGTTTGAGTAGCGCGCGCGCCACATCGAGCTTCTGCCGCTGGGCGCTGGTCAGGCGGCGGCCGCCGACGCCGACATTGTAATCGAGCCCGATGTCCAGCACCTCGTCGTGCAGGCCGAGCGTGTCGAGCAGCTCGCGCACCAGTGAGCGGATGCGCTCGGGCCCGTCCGGCTGGTTGTGGGCGATGCGGCCGAACAGCATGTTGTCGCTGAGCGTGGCGGCGGTGTTGTATTTCTGCGGATCGTAGCGCTCGATGGCGCCCTGCAGCTCGGCGGGCAGGCCGTCGTAGAAGCGGTGGCGCGCCGCCACGATCTTGTCCATCAATTCCGGCGTGAGCAGGCCGAAACGATGCCTGGGCTCGATATAGGCGAAGGACAGCTTGATGATCCTGGCGCGGTCCTCGTCCGAGGCGGCGTCGATCGGCTTGCCGCGCAGGCGCTGCAGCAGCTGCTGGTACTCGGGAATGTCTTCCGCCGTCATGAAGGCGAGCTGCTGGAAGAAGGGATGGTCGGGCGGCAGGTCGGCGAACAGCTCGATGGCCTGCTCGGCGATCTCCAGGCCCATGCGATAGAGCGTCTCGCCGAGGCCGTCCTGCCTGAGCACGGCACGGAAATAGGCGTTGCCGGCCAGTTCCTTGCCGGTGAGCTCCGGCCCGGTCGCGGCGCCGAACAGCAGGTTCTCGCCGATCGTCGCCTGGGTGTTGTAGGCGCCGGGCTCGAAGAACTCGACGAGGCTGCTGAGGCCTTCGGTGTCGAGCCGCTCGCGCAGCGCTCCGCGCACCTCGACGATACGGCCGCTGATCTCCGGATGCAGGCCGGGATCGACGCGCGAGCGCAGGCCGAGGTCGAGGATGTCCTGCGACAGCACGACCGCGTCGAGCACCGGGCGGATGGAGTGGTAGAGATCGCGCGGACCGCTGGCGCCGGCCGAGGCGTAATCGACCCAGTCGCTGCCGACGTCGAAGTCCGGATTGCCGGCCTTGCGCGCCTCGTCGACGTTCCAGCGCCGCCGCGTGGCGCTCGTCCCGTCATACTGAACCTCCGTCAGCGGCGCGTGCTTCAGCCCGTAGAGAAGATTGTCGCGCAGCGAGCCCTGGAACAGATAGGCATCCGAGGACGCATAGGCCATCCGCCGTCCGGTTACCGATTCGGAGAGGTCGAGGAGATCGCGGCTGCCGACGGCGATGCGTCCCGATTCCGGCCAGATCAGGCCTGCGAAGGCCTCCGCAAGCGCTTCGGCGCCGCTGCCGGCCGTGCCGACGATCGCCACCTTCTCGCCCGGATGGACCTGCAGGCTGACCCGATCGAGCAGCTTGGCGCCGCTGTCGTCGACGAGCGTCAGGCTGCTCGTGGTCAGCGCATCCTCCAGCGGCGTCACCTTGTCCACGGTCAGGGTCTGCCGCTTCTGGTCGATGATCGTCTCGACCGTGAACTGCTCGACCACCTGCTGGTACTTGACCTGCACGTCCTGGCGGTTCTGGTCCCAGTCGATCAGCTCCTTCAGCGGCCCGGGCAGGTCCTTGTAGGCGTTGATGACGGCGACCAGCTGGCCGATGTCGAGGCGGCCCTGCAGCGCGAACCAGCCGCCGACGAGGTAGAACAGGAACGGCGTCACCTGGGCCAGGAAGTTGTTGATGAACTTGACCAGGAATTTCCACTGGTAGAGGTCGTAGCGGATCTTGAAGATCGTGCCGAGCCGGTCGGCGATGTCGGCGCGCTCGAAGTTCGACGTGTCGTTGATGTGGATGGCGCCGATGCCGTCGACGATCTCGCCGACGCGGCCGGACAGCGCGCGCGCCGTCAGCTGCCGCTCGCGGCCGAGCCGGATCAGCCGCTTGCGCATCTGCGGGATGATCACGAGCTGGATGCCGACGATCACCGCGGCGATCATGCCCAGCCAGAAGCTTTGCAGGACGATGAAGATCAGCGCCGTGAGCGCCTGGCCGCCGAGCTGCGCAGGCGTGACGAAGGCGTCGCCGATGAAGCCGCCGAGCGGCTCCACCTCGTCCTTCACCATCGTGGCGACCTCGGCCGACTTGACCCGCTTGAAGTGCCCGGGCGGGAAGCGCAGCACCCGGTCGACCAGCTCGAAGCGGATGCGCCGCAGCATGCGCTCGCCGAGCCGCCCCTTGTAGGTGTTGATGTAGAGCTTGAAGATGCCGTTGATGATGACCAGCGCCAGGAAGACCAGGCTCAGCCCGACCAGGGTCTGCGTGCGGTTGAGCTGAAAGCCGTCGAAGAGATGGACCGTTCCGAGCAGGGGCAGGTCGAAGTCGATGGCCAGGAACGGCTGGGTGGCGCCCGGCGTCTCGAAACCCTGTCCCTGGATCGGGCCGTTGACGATCTGCTTGGGCAGGTCGAACGACATGAAATAGGGGATCATCGACAGCGCGACGACGAACAGGATCCAGAGCTGCTGACGCCAGGTGTGAATCCAGATGTAGCGGGCGAGACTGCGTTCCATGAAAGGTCAGCCCGCCAGTCCGCGCGCCCGGCAAAGCCGGCGGTCCGCATCCACAGTGCCGCCCAGGGTCAGCGTCTTCGCGAAATGCATGAGAATCCGTCTGAAATGCGTGGATGCCGTCCTCTGCCGGCAGCCTACAACAGCCGTTTCGCGGACGCCACCCGGGTGTGCTGCGGAGCCGTGGACAGCTTCGAGATGTAGCTGGCCGTGCGCAGCGCCATTGTCCGGGCAAGGCGGCACGATGTGTCCGCCGGTGCTCACAGCAGCGCCCGCAGCAGCCGCGCCGAGCCCATGGCGCCGTCGAGGTCGAGCGTCGCGCGCGGCGGCTTCGGCCGCGCCAGCGCCGCGCGGATCGCCTCGGCGAGAACCGGCCCGGTCAGGCCGGTTTCCGGGAGCGCTTCGGCCAGTCCGAGCCGCGAAAGCCGCGCCGCGCGCGCCGGCTGCTCGGTCTCGCCGCCGGCGGCGAACGGCACCAGCAGCGAGCGGCAGCCCGCCCGCAGCACGTCGCAGACGGTGTTGTAGCCTGCCTGCGACACCGACAGCTCGGCGCCGCCGAGCAGGACGGGAAAATCCTCGCGGAACCGGAACAGTTGCAGACCGGACGGCGCTGCGGCCGCCGCCGAGTCGAACTCGGCTTGCGGCAGGTTCGGCCCGGTGATCAGCGCCCAGCCTGAGGCATCGGGCAGCAACCGCGCCGCCCCGACGGTCGCCCGCACCAGCTCGGCGCCGGCGGCGCCGCCGCCGGCCGACACCAGCACCTTGAAGACCTCGCGCGGCGGCCGCGGCGGCGGCGCGGCGACCAGGCCGGAATAGCCGACCGGCGGCCTGATCTCGGCGGCCAGCGGAAAGGTCTCCTCCAGCCGCGCGAAGGCCGGGTCGCCATGCACCATCACCAGATCGAAATGCCGGTTGAGCAGCTCGACCGTCTCCTCGTTGCGACCCGGCTTGACCCGCTCCTGCAGGAGGTCGCGCACGGAAGTGACGAGCCGCGGCCGCGGCGCCATGGCGGCGACCGCGTCGAGCAGCGGCAGCAGCTCGAAACGCATCTGCCGGCGGCCGAACGGAAACGCCTCGATCACCACGATGTCGGGACGGCGCTCGTGCAGGGCGGCGAGCAGCAGGTCGCGCCGCCGCGCCAGGAAAGCCTCGTCGACCGGTTTGCCGTCGGCCTCGACCAAGCCGGAAAACGCCTCCGACGCCGAGCCGACCGCCGGCAGCGCCACATGGTCGAGCCCGGGGCCGGGAAAGCCCTTCACCGGGAGACCACCGGTCACCATCGTCACCCGAAACCCGTCCTCGACCAGTGCAGCCGCCACCCTGCTGGCGCGGGCGAGATGGCCGATGCCGAGCAGGTGCTGGACGTAGAAGAAGACGCTCGCCATCAGGCCTTCCGCCATTCCTGCTCGAACAGGCCGACGAGCTGGCCGATGCTGGAGTGGTGGTCGAAATGGCAGCGCACGCGGTGCTCCGCCGCCTCGCCGAGCTTTTTGCGCAGGGCCGGGTCGCCGATCGCCCTTGCCAGCGCGGCGGCGAGCGCCTGGGGATCCTCGGGCGGAACCAGCAGGCCGTCCTCGCCGTCGGTGATCAACTCGGGGATGCCGGAGACCGTCGTCGACACGCAGGGCAGGCGCTGGCTCGACGCCTCGACCAGCACGTTGGGCAGGCCGTCGCGGTCGCCGTCGCCGGCGATGCGGCAGGCCAGCGCGAATAGGTCGGCCCGCCGGTAAAGGGCAAGCACGTCCTCCTGCGCCAGCGCGCCTTTCCAGGCGATGCGGTCGGCGATGCCGAGCCGCTCCGCCAGGGCCTTGAGCTGCGGCAGCCGGTCGCCGCCGCCGACCTGCTCCAGCCGCCAGGCGAGAGAGGCCGGCAACAGGGCGAGCGCCTCCAGCAGGGTCTCATAACCCTTCTTCTCGACGGCGCGGCCGACGCTGGCGATGAGCACCGGCTGTTGCGGGTCCGAGCCGTCGGCGTCCGATCGCGTCCCGTGGAAGGGGGCGAAGCGGTCGAGGTCGAGCCCGTGATAGCTGAGATGCACCTGCTCAGGCGCCGTCGCCAGGCCGCGCAGATGCTCGAAGCCCGACTGCGTGCAGGTCACCGCCCAGCGCGCGTGCTTCAGCTTGTCCGCCAGGTCCCAGCCCGCCGAGGTCCAGATGTCCTTGGCATGCGCCGAGCAGGTCCAGTCGATGCCGGTGATGCGGCTGGCATAGCTGGCGACGGAAGCCGGGGTGTGGATGAAATGCGCATGCAGCCACCCGGCGCCCTTCGGCCATTCCGCGGCGAGCACCAGCGCCTGGCCGAAGCGCCGGAACCGGTTGCGGCTGAAATCGCGCGTCAGGTCCGGCAAGAACCGGGCGAAGGCACGCCAGAACCCCGGCCTGAACAGACCGGTCAGCGCCGCGCGAGCCACCCGCAGCGGCTCCTCGTGCAGATATTCCGGCAGGTAGACGACCGGCGCCCTGATCTCGTCATGGATCGGATGCCGCTTCTTGTCGGTCGGCCGGCGCATCGAGACCAGCACCAGGTCGAGCCCGGCGCGCTCCAGTCCCAGCAGTTCCTGGGCGATGAAGGTCTCGGACAGGCGGGGATAGCCCTTGAGCAGGACGGCGACCTTGCGATGCATGCTTTGGGGATCAGCGTTCGACGACGGAGAGCTGCGGTGCTGGCCGCTTGTCCAGCCAGTCGCCGACGATCTCGGAGATATGCACGAGGCCCTCCAGCCGCAAGTCCGGCCGCGATTTCGATGGCGGCGCCCGGTTCGGCAGCGCCTTGAGCGCGGCGGCGAAGCGCTGTGCGTCCTCCGCCTCCTCGGGCAGCAGCATGTCGATCAGCCCGAGCTCGGCGGCGCGCCGCGCCCGGATGAGCTGCTCCTCGCGCGGCGCGACCCTGGGCACGATCAGCGCCGGCTTGTCGAAGGAGAGGATCTCGCAATAGGTGTTGTAGCCGCCCATCGCCACCACGCCCTTCGAGCCGGCGATCAATTCTTCCATGCGGTTGTCGAACTCGCGGATCTCGATGAACGGGATCTTCGCGCCCTTGGCGATCAGCCTCTGCCGCTTCTTCGACGGCATGTAGGGGCCGAGCATGATCAGCGCCTTGTGGGTCAGGCCGGGATCCTGCTGGTAGGCATGGATGACGTCGTGGATCAAGTCGGCGCCGTCGCCGCCGCCTCCGGTGGTCACCAGGATATAGTCGCCCTCGGGCCGATGGTCGGGCACCTCGTCGTTGGACAGGCTGCGCTGCAGGAAGCCGACGAAATTCATCTTGGCCCGCACGGAGGGCGGCACGTCGAGGCCGGTGAGCGGGTCGTAGAAGTCCGGCGGCCCGTAGGCCCAGATCATGTCGTAGAACAGGCCGATCTTGCGCATGACGTCGCGGCGCGTCCATTCGGCGTCGAGCAGATGCGGCGCGTCGAGCACCTCGCGCAGCCCCAGCACCAGCGTGGTGCCGCGCGTCTTCAGATAGGCCAGCGTTTCCTCGACCTCGCCGCGCAGGCCGAGCGGCTCCTTGTCGACGATGAAGATGTCGGGCTGGAAGGTCTCGGCCGTGTGGCGGATGATCGACTGGCGCATCTTCAGCGTCTCGTGCAGGTCGATATGCCGCTCCAGCGAGGTGTACTCGCCGTTCCTGAGCTTGATGACGCTCGGGATCTTCACGAAGTCGACGCGGGCGCGGTAGTCGAAGGCGCCGGCGATCTGGGCGCCGGAGATGATCAGCACCTGCAGGCCGCGGAAATCCTCGACCAGAGAGTGCGCGATCGCCCGGCATCTCCTGAGATGACCGAGGCCGAAAGTATCGTGGCTGTACATGAGGATACGAGCATGTTCGAAGCGCCGCATCATGCCGGTGTCACCTTGGTCCTTGCCCTTGCGGCGTCCCGCTCCAACGCGCGCTACCCTATACGGGCAGAGCCGATCGGTCTACGCCCTGAGCGGCCTCAGATAGGGGCGGATGGCGCGTTCGAACAGGGCCGTGGACAGCACGAACGCGTTGATTGCCGGGGTGTGGAAATTCGCATAACCTTGACCAAACGATAAAAAACGGGGCGAACCCGAAGCCTGCCAACCAGAGGTGGTCCAAATGCCTATCCGTCACTCTTCCCGGAGCGTCTCCGGGTTCTCCCGCCGTACCGTCCTGAAGGCCGCGGGCGCCGGCGCGGCGCTCTCCGCGGTTGCCGGCCTGCCGACACGGCTGTTCGCGCAGGAACCTGTAAAAGTCGCGGCGATCTATACGGTTCCCGTCGAGCAGCAATGGGTGAGCCGCATCCACAAGGCCGCCAATGCGGCAAAGGAGCGCGGCGACATCGAATATGTGTTTTCCGAGAACACGTCCAACAACGATTACGAGCGCGTCATGCGCGAATATGCCGAGGCCGGCAACAAGCTGATCATCGGCGAGGTGTTCGGCGTGGAGGACGCCGCCCGCGGCGTGGCCAAGGACTATCCCGACGTCGCCTTCCTGATGGGCTCGAGCTTCAAGCCGGACGACGCGGTGCCGAACTTCGCGGTGTTTGACAACTACATCCAGGACGCTTCCTATCTCAGCGGCATCGTCGCCGGCGCCATGACCAAGTCGAAGTCGATCGGCATGGTCGGCGGCTATCCGATCCCCGAGGTCAACCGGCTGATGCACGCCTTCATGGCCGGCGTGAAGGAGGTGGCGCCCGACACGAAGTTCCAGGTGGCCTTCATCGGCTCGTGGTTCGACCCGCCCAAGGCCAAGGAGACGGCCTTCGCGCAGATCGATGCCGGCGCCGACGTCATGTATGCCGAGCGCTTCGGCGTGTCCGACGCGGCCAAGGAGAAGGGCGTGCTGGCGATCGGCAACGTCATCGACACGCAGGCGGACTATCCCGAGACCGTCGTCGCCTCGGCGCTCTGGCATTTCGAGCCGACGCTCGACAAGGCGATTGCCGAGGTCAAGGCCGGCAGCTTCAAGGCGGCCGATTATGGGCTCTATTCGTTCATGAAGGAGGGCGGCTGCTCGCTGGCGCCGCTCGGCAGCTTCGAGGCCAAGGTGCCGGAGGAGGCGAAGAAGCTGGTCGCCGAGAAGGAGAAGGCGATCAAGGACGGCTCGTTCACCGTGGAGATCAACGACGCGGAGCCGAAGTCGAGCTGACGCCGCTTCCCTCCCCCTTGAGGGGAGGGTGGCGGCGAAGCCGCCAGGTGGGGTCCGTGCGGCCGCGCTCGGCGTCTCTTCTGGCGCGGATATTTCAGGAAAAGGACGTCGAGCCCTGCCGCAAGAACCCCACCCGGCGGCTTCGCTGCCACCCTCCCCGCAAGGGGCAGAGGAGCACCGCGAAACCGTCCTTCGCTTGCAAGGCATCACCAAACGCTTCGGCGCGCTGGTGGCGAACGATTCCATCTCGTTCGTCCTCGCCAGGGGCGAGATCGTCGCGCTGCTCGGCGAGAACGGCGCCGGCAAGACGACGCTGATGAACATCCTGTTCGGCCACTACGTCGCCGACGAGGGCAGCGTCGAGGCGTTCGGCCGGCCGCTGCCGCCCGGCGACCCGCGTGCCGCGCTGGATGCCGGCATCGGCATGGTCCACCAGCATTTCACGCTGGCCGAGAACATGACGGTGCTGGAGAACATCGCGCTCGGCACCCAGGCGCTGTGGCGGCCGCGCCTCGACCGCGCTGCCGCGCGGGCGCGCATCGCAAAATTGTCCGCCGATTTCGGCCTCGCCGCCGAGCCGGATGCCCTTGTTTCGGCGCTCAGCGTCGGCGAGCGGCAGCGTGTCGAGATACTCAAGGCGCTCTACCGCGACGCAAAAATCCTGATCCTCGACGAGCCGACGGCGGTGCTGACGCCGGCCGAGAGCGAAGCGCTGTTCAGGACGCTCAAGCTGCTGGTCGGGCAGGGACTGTCGATCATCTTCATCTCGCACAAGCTCAACGAGGTGACCGCCGTCAGCGACCGCGTGCTGGTGCTGCGCGGCGGCAAGCTTGCCGGCGAACGGCTGACGGCCGCGACCAGCCGCGCCGAGCTCGCGGCGCTGATGGTCGGCCAGGACGTGGCACTGCCGCCGATCGTCGACGTGCCTTATGGGGGACGCATCCTCGTCCTGGACGAGGTCTCGACCGGCGGAAAAAGCTCCGGCGCGCCGCTCGACCGCGCCGCGCTGACGCTGCGCGGCGGCGAGATATTCGGGCTCGCCGGCGTTTCCGGCAACGGTCAGGCGGCGCTGGCGGCCCTTTTGTCGGGCAGCGAGCCGTCGACCGGCGGCGACATCCTGCTCGACGGCGAGAAGCACCGGCCGTGGTCGACGCGCGAGGCGCTCGACCTCGGCATCGGCCGCATCCCGGAGGACCGGCATGCCGTCGGCACGATCGGCGACATGACGGTGGCCGAGAACCTGATCGCGGAGAGCTATCGCTCGGAGCGCTTCAGCCGCCGCGGCTTCCTCGACTGGGGCGCGGCCCGGACCTTCGCCAGGGAGATCATCGCCGACTACGACGTGAAATGCCCGTCGCCGGACACGCGCATCCGCCTGCTGTCGGGCGGCAACATGCAGAAGCTGATTCTCGGCCGGGCGCTCGACCCCGAGCCGCGCATCGTCGTCGCCAACCAGCCGACGCGCGGCCTCGACGTTGGCGCCGTCGCCTATGTGCATGCAAAGCTCATCGAGGCGCGCGGCCGCGGCGCGGCGGTGCTGCTGATCTCCGAGGATCTGGAGGAGATCGTGGCGCTGTCCGACCGCGTGGCGGTGATCTTCAAGGGCCGCATCTCGGCGCCGTCGAAGCGCGGCGAGCGCTCGGTCCGCGAACTGGGCGAGTTGATGGCGGGTCACGGGCTGGAGGCGGCTGCATGAGGGTGGCGCTCCTTCGCACCCCCCTCTGTCCTGCCGGACATCTCCCCCGCAAGGGGGGAGATCGGCTTGCCGGTCGGGTTTCGCCAAACGCCGACGTTGACGATCGCGCGGCAGCCGTGACGCTGCCAATCTCCCCCCTTGCGGGGGAGATGTCCGGCAGGACAGAGGGGGGTGCGAAGGAGCGCAGGCATCCGTCCAACAGCCGCTCCGGCCGCGGAGCACTTCATGCGCCTTGAGCCCAAACCCGCCCCATCGCTTGCCGCGACGCTGCTCTATCCCGTCGGCGCGGTCGTCGCCACGCTCGGCTTCGCCGCGCTGCTGGTGCTGGCGGCCGGCGCCTCGCCGCTGTCGGTGTTCACCCTGGTGGCGCGCGGTGCCGCCGGCTCGCAGTTCGCGCTGGTCGAGACGCTGACGCGCGCCACGCCGCTGATCTTCACCGGCCTCGCCATCGCCGTCGCCTTCCGCGCGAAGCTCTGGAACATCGGCGCCGAGGCGCAGCTCTATGCCGGCGCGGTGGTGACGGTGGTGCTCGGCACCGGGCTGCTGCCGTGGCCGTCCCTCCTGCTGATCCCTGTAATCATGATCGCCGCCATGCTGGCCGGCGCGCTGCTGTTGCTCGGGCCGGCGCTGCTGAAGACGCGCTTCGGCGTGGACGAGGTGGTCACCACGCTGCTGCTCAACTTCATTGTGCTCCTGTTCGTGTCCATGCTGCTCGAAGGCGTGCTGAAGGACCCGACCGGGCTCGGCTGGCCGCAGTCGCAGAAGGTGATCGCCGAGGCGCAGCTGCCGCGCATCATCCAGGGCAAGCGCCTGCATTACGGCTTCGTCGTCGCCCTGGCCGCGGCGGTCGCGATCTGGGTGGTGATGAAGAAGACCGCGCTCGGCTACGAGATGCGCGCCGTCGGCCACAATCCGGAGGCGGCGCGCTTCGCCGGCATCCCGGTCAACCGCGTGCTGATGAAGACGGCGCTGCTGTCGGGCGGGCTGGCCGCGCTCGCCGGCTTCTCGGAGGTCGCCGGGCTGAAGGGCAACCTGACGCTAGACCTGTCGCCGGGCTACGGCTATTCCGGCATCGTGGTGGCCATGCTCGCCATGCTCAACCCGCTCGGCGTCATCGCCTCGGCGATCTTCGTCGCCGGCATCTTCGTCGGCGCCGACGCGATGAGCCGCTCCGCCGGCGTGCCGAGCTACATCGCCGACGTGATGGTGGCGACCGCCCTGCTGACGATGGTGGTGGCGATCCTGCTGACGCGGTTCAGGGTGCGGTGGAGGTGAGGATGAAGGCGCTCCTTCGCACCCCCCTCTGTCCTGCCGGACATCTCCCCCGCAAGGGGGGAGATTGGCAGCTTCGTCGACACCGCCTCTTCTGCAACCTTGGCGATTGGCGAAACCGAAACGGCCGGCCGATCTCCCCCCTTGCGGGGGAGATGTCCGGCAGGACAGAGGGGGGTGCGAAGGAACACCGGCGCCACCATCAGGCCTCCCCGTCGACATCGCGAGGCATGTGATGGAAGCCCTCGACATCCTCCTCACAGCCTCCTTCTGGGTCGCTGCCATCCGCATCGCCTCGCCGCTGATCTTCGCCACCATGGGCGAGCTGATCTGCGAGCGCGCCGGCGTGCTCAACCTCGGCATCGAGGGCATCATGACGGTCGGCGCCTTCGCCGGCTGGTTCACCGTCTATTCAGGCGGCGATTTGTGGACCGGCGTCGCCGTCGCAGCGCTTGCGGGGGCGGCCTTCGGCCTGCTGCATGCGACGCTGACCGTGCCGCTCGGCCTGTCGCAGCATGTGGTCGGCATCGGCATCACGCTGCTCGCCACCAGCCTGACCTACTTCACCTACCGCCTCGCCCTGCCGGAGGTCACCTCGCCGCCGAAGATCGAGCCGTTCCAGCCGCTGCCGATCCCCGTCCTGTCTGAGATACCGATCCTCGGCCAGGCGCTGTTCTCGCAGACGCCGCTGACCTATCTCGCCTTCCTCACCGTCGCGGTCGTCGCCTGGGTGCTCTACCGCACGCCGCTCGGCCTGGCCCTGCGCGCCGCCGGCGAGAACCCGTCGGCCGTCGAGGCGCAGGGCATTTCCGTCAGCGGCATGCGCATCGGCGCCGTCATGGCGGGCAGCGCGCTGATGGCGGTGGGCGGCGCCTTCCTGACCATGTCGGCCTTCAACTCCTTCTTCTTCGAGATGATCAACGGCCGCGGCTGGATCTGCATCGCGCTGGTGGTGTTCGGCTCGTGGCGGCCGGGCAAGGCGCTGATCGGCGCCATCCTGTTCGCCGCCTTCGACGCCTACCAGGTGCGCCTGCAGCAGATTACCGGCGGGGTGGTGCCCTACCAGATCTTCCTGATGATGCCTTATGTCCTGTCGATCCTGGCGCTGGTGCTCGTCGCCCGCCGCGCGACTTATCCGAAGGCGCTGATGATCCCGTACCAGAAGGGGGAGAGGTGAGCTTGCGCTTCGGGCCATTGAGAGCAGTAGCAGGGGCTCACGAAGTTATTTGTATCATCTCGCTTTGCCCGCTAAGCCAGAGGGTAAAGTCGGTTTTTGGAAGGGCGGGCCAATGAAGTATGCGGTTTGGAATAACAAGGGCGGTGTCGGCAAATCCTTCGTCACGTTCATAACGGCCTGTGAATATGCTCGAGAGCACCCCGACAAGCTGGCAGTCATAGTTGACATGTGTCCCTAGGCCAATGTCAGTGAGGTTGTCCTCGGCGGCAATGGCAAAGGGGCGAAGGAACTGGACAAGCTTCTATCTGGCGCGCCCCGTCGCACTGTCGGCGGCTACTTCGATGAGCGAATTTCTAGCCCTCACAAGATAACAGGCAACGAAACCAGCTATCTGCTTAAGGCCTCGGGGATCAATTCGAACCTCCCTGAGAACGTTTATCTCGTCGCCGGCGATCCGTCTCTGGAAATCCAAGCGGAAGCCATCAACCAGATTGCTGCCCAGACGCTTCCAAGCGATTCGTGGGCAAACGTTCACAGATGGCTTAAGGATTTACTTTCTGCCATCTTACGAAAGCATGAAAACGCCGTATTCTTCATAGATTGCAATCCCAGCTTCTCAGCTTACACTGAACTAGCGATTATTGCTTCTGACCGCCTTATTGTTCCGTGTACTGCCGATGGCTCATCGGCTCGAGCTATTTCCAATATCGGACAATTGATCTACGGGATTAACGTCCCGGCAGCCTATGCGTCGGTCAGTTTTTCCAAGAGGGCGAAAAACAACAGTTTGCCTCTTCCTACTATTCATATCGTTCCGCTTAACCGCAGCACGCAATATGAGATGAAAGCTTCAAAGGCTTTTTCTGCAATGTACGATGAAATTAAAAGTCGTACAGCGATACTTTATAAACAGGATAATTCCATCTTTTCCGCCTCAAAAGTGTTTTTAAATTTGCCGGATGCGCATAGTGTAAGTGTGGTTACATCTCATCTTGGTTTGCCGCTTCACCTAATAAAACTCGGAAAGTATAAGATTCACAACAAGGACACGCAAGTTCCAAAAGATTCGCTGGATCGCTATAAAAAGGCTTTTGCCGATTTAGTGTCCCGTCTTTAGGCTCAACGTTGCAGGGCGAACCAGGCGCGTAGAACAAGAACGGGTCGAACGAACGTGTTAGCAAGAATGGAATAGACCTTCGTGCCGTTGATAGCGGCCGCTACTTCCTTCGGACCTGTTCCTTAATGAGCGCACGACGCTCGTCGCCGCTCAGGCCGGCGCTCCGGTCGAGCAGGCGCGCCATGCGTTCACTCAACGTCAAGCCTTCGACCGCGCTGATCTTTTCGCCGCGGCCGCGGCCGAGTACGAAGCGGCTGCTCTCTGCGGGGCGCGGCTTGCGAGGCGTGGAGCTTTTCATGCTTTCACGCTAACACATTCAAGGGCCGGGCAAAATCGTTGATTGGCAAGCCACGAAAGGCGAAAGATGAGTTTTGACCTGATCGTCAAGGGCGGCACGCTTCCCGATGGCCGCGTCGCCGACATCGGCATTTCCGGCGAAATCATTCGCGCGATCGAGCCGAAGCTGGATGTCGCCGCCGGCCACGTCGTCGACGCGACCGGAAACCTCGTCTCGCCGCCCTTCGTCGACCCGCATTTCCACATGGATGCGACGCTCTCCTACGGCATTCCGCGCATCAACGCCTCGGGCACGCTGCTGGAAGGGATTTCGCTGTGGGGCGAGCTGAAGCCGCTGCTCACGCACGAGGCGGTGAAGGAGCGGGCGCTGCGCTATTGCGACTGGGCGGTGTCGATGGGCCTGCTCGCCATCCGCACCCATGTCGACACCTGCGACGACCGGCTGCTGGCGGTCGAGGCGCTGCTGGACGTGAGGAAGGAGGTGTCTCCCTATATCGACCTGCAACTCGTCGCCTTCCCGCAGGACGGGTTTTACCGCGACCCGGCGGCGCGCGAAAACACCATCCGGGCGCTCGACATGGGCGTTGACGTGGTCGGCGGCATTCCGCATTTCGAGCGCACCATGGACGACGGCCGCCGCTCGGTGACCGAGCTCTGCGAGATCGCGGCGGAGCGCGGCCTGCCGGTCGACCTGCATTGCGACGAGACCGACGACCCGCTGTCGCGCCACATCGAGCAGCTCGCCTGCGAGACGCAGCGCCTCGGCCTGCAGGGCAGGGTGACCGGCTCGCACCTCTCCTCGATGCACTCCATGGACAATTATTACGTCTCAAAACTGCTGCCGCTGATCGCCGAGGCGCAGGTTTCGGCGATCCCCAACCCGCTGATCAACATCATGCTGCAGGGCCGGCACGACACCTATCCGAAGCGCCGCGGCCTGACCCGCGTGCCGGAGATGCTGAAGCATGGCATCCGCGTCGGCTGGGGCCAGGACTGCGTGCTCGACCCCTGGTATTCGCTCGGCACAGCCGACATGCTCGACGTCGCCTTCATGGGGCTGCATGTGGCGCAGATGTCGAGCCCCGCCGACATGACCCGCTGCTTCGACATGGTGACCAATGTCAACGCCGCGATCATGGGCCTCGATCATCTCGGCCTGGAAGTGGGCAAGCGCGCCAGCCTGGTAGTGCTCGACGCCGGAAGCCCGGTCGAGGCGCTGCGCCTGCGCGCCGAGCGGCTCTGTGTGATCGCCCGCGGCAAGGTGGTCGCCGAGCGGGAGAAGCGGGCGACGAGACTGTCGATCGCCGGGCGGCCGGCGGCGGTGGAGCGGCGACACGATCCTGCCGGTCATTGAATAACCCATCGCGATCGGAAAATGCTGGTTGAGCTCAGGAGCGGCGCCTCGGTTTCGTTCCCTGTCGACAAGGTGCAGGATCTGGCGAATGCCCGGGACGAGGATTTGGCAGAGGTGGAGATCGTCGGCGACGGCATCGGCCTGCATTGGGAGAGGCTCGACGTCGATTTTACCGTAGCGGGCCTCGCCGCCGGTATTTCCGGCACGGCCAAATACATGGCAGCCCAGGCCGGGCGGGCCAAGTCGCAGGCAAAGCCGTCGCCGCGCGTCTCAACGGAGCCAGGAGCGCGGGTTGAGCCTTGGGCCTGTTCGCACCAAGCGCTGGCCATGCCGCGCTGCCATATTGGAGATCGCTGCGAACTGCGATAAGTAGAGAAAAAGTTTCAACTTAGGAGCGGACCATGCGCTGGGCAGGCATTGTGGCGGTGGCCGGTCTCGCTTTTCTGGTTTCGGGATGCATGACGGCGGAGGAACGCCGCGCCGCCGACGAGGCACAATGCCGGTCCTACGGGTTCCGGGGACGCACCGACGCGTTCGCCGAGTGCCTGCAGCGGCTCGACCTGTTCCGCCGTGCCGAGAACCGGCGCGACCTCGATACCTGGGACCGCCCGGTCGTCGTTTACCGGCCGATCCTGGCCACGCCGTGATCGACTGCGCCGACGGGCGCCGTGCGTCGAGGCTTGCCGCCGACGATTTTTCGTTCACGTCACCGATGCTCCGAGATGCGACTCCGCAAAGATGATCATGCGAAATCATCGGCGGCGAGCCTCGACGCGCTTTCCAGCCGCCGAGCGTGTGACAGCGTGATCCGACAACCGCTGGCCAACGGCCGAGCCGTCCCGACTTCGCTCAGCCGGATTGCCGGGGCGATCTTGACAGCGAAACGCCGATGCGGCTGTTGATGTCATTCGCTTTTTCAGGAGACCACAGGTGCGGAAGCTTGTCTCATATGCGTTCGGGCTTGTCTTGCTGGCAGCGAGCGGCTGCGTCAGCGCGGAGGATCAGCAAACCGCCGATCGCGACAAATGCAGCGGCTTCGGCTTCCAGCAGGGCACGGACGCGTTCGCGAGCTGCATGATGAACCTGTCCGAGCAGCGGGACCAGAAGGCGGACGACGACCAGTACCAACGGGAGCGCAACAAGGCGCTCAGCATTCAGCGCCGGGGAGACGACCGCTATCCCGTCTGCGGCGCCGCGGATATGGACAACGATCTCGACACCACGACGGGAAACTGGTTCGGTCCGAACTGCCAGATGAAATCAGACTGACGGCTTGAACTGCTGGCATGTCATTGGGCTGAAGCCGCGGCTTCGCAACCCTCTGTCACTCGAACACGATCGCCGGCGTCGCAGCGGCGGAGCGACCTTGCTCCTCCCTCAGACGCTCCAGAACTTTTGCGGCGATGTCGCGATAGATCTTCGCCTGCGGGCCGTCGGGATCGGAGGCGACGACCGGCGCGCCGGCGTCGGAGGTCTCGCGGATGACCATCTCCAGCGGCACCTCGCCGAGGAAGGCCACGCCCAGGCGCTCCGCCTCCTTCCTGGCGCCGCCATGGCCGAAGATGTCGTAGCGCTTGCCGGTGTCGGGAGCGAGGAAATAGCTCATGTTCTCGACGATGCCGAGCAGCGGCACGTCGACTTTCTTGAACATGTTCAGGCCCTTGCGGGCGTCGATCAGAGCAAGATCCTGCGGCGTCGAGACGATGACGGCGCCCGCCAGCGGCACCTGCTGAGCCATGGTGAGCTGCGCGTCGCCGGTGCCGGGGGGCATGTCGACCACCAGCACGTCCAGCTTGCCCCATTCGACCTCGCGCAACATCTGCGTCAGCGCCGACATCACCATCGGGCCGCGCCAGATCATCGGCGTCTCCTCGTCGACCAGGAATCCCATGGACATCAGCTTGAGGCCAAAATTCTCCATCGGCTTCAGCACCTTGCCGTCGACCGTCTGCGGCCGGCCGTGGACGTTCATGAGGCGCGGGATGGAGGGGCCGTAGATGTCGGCGTCGAGCAGGCCGACCTTCAGGCCGTTGGCGGCGAGCCCGAGCGACAGGTTGACGGCGGTGGTCGACTTGCCGACGCCGCCCTTGCCCGAGGCGACGGCGATGATGGCGTCTATGCCCGGCACGCCGCGCTTTCCCGAAGCGTGCGAGGCCGGCGCCTGCGGCGGCCTTTGCGGTGCGGCGGGGCGGGGCGCAGGTGCGGCGGGCGGCGGCCGCTTGACCGGCTGCTCCATGCCACCGCCCTTCTTCTCCGCGGTCAGCGCCACGACCGCCCCGACGACGCCTGGAATGGACTTCACCGCCCGCTCGGCGGCGGCGCGCAGCGGCTCCAACTCCTGGGCGCGGGCGGCCGGCACGGTGATCGAGAAGAACACTTTTCCGTCGGCGATGAAAATCTCCGAGACCAGACCGAGCGAGACGATGTCGCCCTCGAAGTCCGGCCCCTTGATGGTCTTCAGCTTGTCGATGACGATTTCGCGGGTGACGGACATGGCTCGTTCTTCTGCTTGTTCCGGCTGCTTGTTGGGCACCAGATAATGCAGTTTCGGCCGAACACCAAGCCGAGGGCCGGTTTCGGGCAGCGGCGTAAATAATTCGCGCGTCCCTGTCGGAACGGACGCTGCTCATCCGTCTTCACAACGAGTGCAAGCTGCCCGCCCGGCAGGAGCGCCCGAAACCCGCATGGAGGAACCGCAATGCGTTTCATAGCCTATCTCTCGTTCGACGGCCGCTGCCGCGAGGCGTTCGAGTTCTATGCAAAGGTCCTCGACGGCAAGATCGTCGACATGATCGCCCATGGCGACACGCCGGCCGGCGAGCATGTGTCGAAGGACTGGCAGGACAAGATCATCAACGCCTATCTCAAGGTCGGCGAGGCCGAGCTGATGGGCGCCGACTCGCCGCCGGAATTCGGCGATGCCGCGATGCAGGGCGTGTCGATCTCCATCCAGATCGACGACGAGGCGCGCGCCGAGCGCATCTTCAACGCCTTCGCCGACGGCGGCACCGTGACCATGCCGCTGGAGCAGACGTTCTGGGCCAAAAAATTCGGCATGGTGAAGGACCGCTACGGCACGTCCTGGATGATCAACTGCGCCGACGGGCAGAAATAGCGAGGCGAAGGCAGGACGATGAACAAGATCACGACATGGCTGTGGTTCGAGACCCAGGCCGAGGAAGCCGCCAGATATTACGCGTCGGTGTTCCGCAATACCCAGCTCGGCGAGGTCGTCAAGGCGCCCGGCGGCGCCGAGCCCTACACCACCGAGGGGCAGGTGCTGACCGCGGAGGTCACCATCGAGGGCCAGACCTTCGTCTGCCTCAACGGCGGGGTGCACCCGGAAGGCAAGCCGAACGACGCTGTCTCTTTCCAGATCCTGTGCAAGGACCAGGCGGAGGTCGACGAATATTGGGATAAGCTCGCCGCCGATGGCGGCAAGGAAGTCCAGTGCGGCTGGGTGAAGGACAGATATGGCTTCGCCTGGCAGATCGTGCCCGAGGTGCTGCCGCGCCTGACGTTCGGTCCGGACCGTGAGGCCGCGAAGCGCGTCACCGCGGCGATGATGAAAATGGTCAAGCTCGACGTGGCGGCGCTCGAGGAAGCGGCGAGGGGCTGAGGAGTCTCATTTCGTCCTGTGACCGGGGGTCCGGCGCAGGACGAATATCGCCGCACTGCTTGCGCTCGAAGGCGCATTCATCCATATTTTGTACATGGCGAAGGCGGCAGCACCAAAGACAACAAAGCGGGTCAGGAACGCGGCCGCAGGCAAGACGTCGGACGGCGTCGTCATTTTGATGCCGGCGGTTCCTCCCCGCAGCTTCACCTATCGAGAAATCAAGAAGACGATCGATTTCGTGAAGGACAGAGCACGCCTTGCGGAGCAAGAGCCCGCTCAACAGGATGGCGGCGTCCGCCCGAAGCGTAGCGCACAACAATAGTGCCGCGATCGTTCGCGCGAAACGTGTTTATAAACTGTGCCTTCGACGCGCAGTTCCGACCAGTTTTCCAGGCGATGGTCTTTGCGATCATCCGATCAGGCTTCCGGGCCAGATGCGCAATGGAGACCGACGACGGCGCGGAGAATCGCTTCGCGAAAATTCAGGCCATAGTCGAGCAGTGCCGCTACGGAATACACGATCTTTCGCGGACTGAGTCGGACGGCAATCCTCCCTTGCCGCGCTTCAACATGCCGCTGGAACTTGGTCTCTTCATCGGCGCGCGGCGCTATGGGAACGAGGAGCAAAAGCGAAAAAGCGTCCTGATTCTCGATGTCGAACAGTATCGATATCAGCGTTCATCTCAGACATCGCCGGGCAGGACATCAGGGCGCATGGCGGCGAACCCGCGCGTGCGATCGAGGCTGTAGCGACGTTGCTGAGAATTCAGTCCCACTCCACCACTGTTCCGGGAGGACGGCGGATCGCCGGAGAGTTCGAGCAATTCCGCGAGAAACTACCCGAAATCCTGGCTGCGCGACATCTGCATGTTGACGAGATGAGCTTTGGAGACTTTGTGGCGATTGTTACGGCCTGGACCGCCGAGCTATAGGCCCGCTGTCGCCCACAAGCAAGCGGGTATGGCTCAATGTTGAAATGATGCCTTCATGATCGACAAGCTCGAATTCTTCATCGCGCTCGCCAAGGCGCAGCATTTCGGCAGGGCCGCCGAGGATCTCGGCATCACCCAGCCGACGCTTTCGGCTGCGATCAAGCAGCTGGAGGACCAGCTCGGCGTCATGCTGGTCAAGCGCGGCTCGCGCTTCCAGGGGCTGACGCCGGAGGGCGAGCAGGTGCTGGTGTGGGCGCGCCGCATCGCCGGCGACGCCCGCGCCATGCGCGAGGAGATGCGCGCCGCCCGCCACGGCCTGTCAGGCCGCATCCGCATCGCCGCAATCCCGACCGCGCTCGCCATGGTGCCGCGGCTGACCACGCCGTTCCGGGAAAAGCATCCGGGCGTCAGCTTCTCGGTGCTGTCGCGCACCTCGATCGAGGTGCTGTCGCTGCTCGGCAATTTCGACATCGACGCCGGCATCACCTATCTCGACAACGAGCCGCTCGGAAACGTCGTCAGCGTGCCGCTCTATTCCGAGCGCTACCATCTGATCACCGCCGCCGGAAACCCACATTCGGACCGGCAGAAGGTGACGTGGGCGGAGGTCGCCAACCTGCCGCTTTGCCTGCTCACGCCCGACATGCAGAACCGCCGCATCATCGACCACCATGTCGGCGAGGCCGGCGGCGTGGCGCGGCCGACGCTCGAATCCAATTCGATGATCGTGCTGTTCTCCCACATCCGCACCGGAAAGTGGTCGTCGATCATGCCGCTCAACCTCGCCGAGACCTTCGGTTTTTCCGAGCCGATCCGGGCGATCCCGATCGTCGAGCCCGACGCCAGCCATCTGGTCGGCCTGGTGGCGACCAGGCGTGAGCCGCACACGCCGCTGGTGGCGGCGCTGCTAAGCGAGGTGATGACGCTGGCGGGCGATTTCGCCGCCGCGCGCTGACAACGGCCTGGATCCGGTCGTGCTCAGTCCCGCGCCGGCGCGGCAGGAACCATCGGCAAGGTCGACATGCCGTCGCCGATCCCGGTGGGCATCACGACGCCCGCTGCCCGGCGGTCGAACTCGATCGCCGCATTGAGCCGCTGCGCCAGCCGCAGCAACTCATATTCGATGTCCTCGAGCGCGGCGTTTTCCCGCGTATTGCGGCGCCTGATCTCTTCGGCAAGAACCGGGATGTTGATGATGCCGGACCTTGTGATGGCCGAATGCGCCGCGTGGCGGACGATCGATCTCAATTCTGCTGATAGAACGGGTTTCATAGCGCCACCATGTCCAGTGTCGGCCACCCAGTTCGGAAATCCTATAGCCTGCAGTCATCGCGCGCAAGAGAAGAGTCAAAATTCATTCTTTAAATCAATGAGTTAGTCAAATAGTACAAGGCCCCAGAGACATCCGCTGGGCATTTCTCCCTCACCGGCCTATTTGCAGCCACTGCCGCATTTCAGGCACTTGCTGCATATGCAACCAAACAGCCGGTTACTCATTATAGGCACTTACTCATTCTGCATGACCGGAGGTGCGACGGTGAACGATCTTGAGCGGGGCGAACGGCTGCAAATCATGCTGAGCGCCGAAGAGCTCGAGGCCGTCGAAAACTGGCGCTTCGAAAAGCGCATGCCCAGCCGCGCCGCGGCGGTCCGTGAACTGCTGCGGCGGGGGCTCGCCGCCGAGGGCTTCGTCACGGCGCAACCGCGGACAAAGTCCCGGGATTTCGGTGTGGTCGCGCGCAAGGGGAACGGCGACGGCAAGGCCGACGAGACCGGCTGAGTTGAACAGCCCCTGGACCGCGACACTCCCCCTTCACTCCGAAGCGCAAGCCGGCGGCTTCCATTCGCGGATGAACAAGGCAATGACGCTTGCAGGCACCCTTGCCGCGGTGTTCCGGCGTAGAGACGTTCAAGACGGCGTTGATAGAAAATCCCTATCGAACAACGAGACCGCTTTATTGATTCCGCGTGTTTCGTCTGATTTCTTAAGGGCTTAACGTCGCCTTGACGTGAAATGCCGATCAGGGAGGGCGCTGCATCATGATGCAGCCAGCAAGTACCCAGGCTCCGGAGGACGTCGTCGCCAGGACGGCGGCGGTCATTGCGGACTCGGACGGACTGGAAGGTCCGCTGCTGCCGATCCTGCACGGCATCCAGGAAGAATTCGGCTTCGTGCCCAATGAATCCCTGCCGGTGATCGCCGAGGCGCTCAACATTTCCAGGGCGGAAGTCCACGGTGTCGTCACCTTCTACCACGACTACCGGCGCGCGCCGGCCGGCCGGCACGTGCTGAAGATCTGCCGCGCCGAGGCCTGCCAGTCTATGGGCTCGGACGCGATCGCGGCAAAAATTCAGCAGCTTCTCGGCATCGGCTTTCACGAGACGGCGGCCGACGGCTCGGTGACGCTGGAGCCGGTCTACTGCCTCGGGCTCTGCGCCTGCGCCCCGTCGGCCATGCTCGACGGCGAGGTGATCGGCCGGCTCGACCCCGACAAGCTCGACGAGATCGTCGCGGAGGTGCGGTCGTGAGGTTTTTGATCGTACCCCCACCCCTTACCCCTCCCCTCAAGGGGGAGGGGTACGTAAGCGCTGCAGAATCCCCCTCCCCCTTGAGGGGAGGGGTAAGGGGTGGGGGTGCCCAAGCATGGGACCTCCGCCCATGACCCCCGTCATCTACATCCCCGACGATTCCGGCGCGCTGGCGCTTGGCGCCGAGAAGGTCGCGAAGGCGGTTCACGCCGAACTTTCCGCGCGCGGCATCGAGGCGAAGATCGTGCGCAACGGCTCGCGGGGCGCCTATTTCCTCGAGCCGATGGTCGAGGTGGAGACGGCGGAGAGCCGTGTCGCCTACGGTCCGGTCTCGGCCAAGGACGTGCCGGCTCTGTTCGACGCAAATTTCCTCGCCGGTGGCGAACACAAGTTGGCGCTGGGGCCGACCCACAAGATCCCGTTCCTCGCCAAACAGACTCGCCTCACCTTCGCGCGCTGCGGCATCACCGACCCGCTGTCGCTCGACGACTACCGCAAGCATGGCGGCCTTGCCGGCTTGGAGAAGGCGGTGGCGATGGCGCCGGCCGACATCGTCAAGACCGTCACCGACTCCGGCCTGCGCGGCCGCGGCGGCGCCGGGTTTCCGACCGGCATCAAGTGGAACACGGTGCTGAACGCGGTATCTGAGCGCAAATACATCGTCTGCAATGCCGACGAGGGCGACAGCGCCACCTTCGCTGACCGCATGATCATGGAGGGCGATCCCTTCGTGCTCATCGAAGGCATGGCGATCGCCGGCATCGCCACCGGCGCCACGAAAGGCTTCGTCTATATCCGCTCCGAATATCCGCATGCCGTGGACAAGATGCGGCGCGCCGTCGACATCGCCCGGCAGGGCGGCGTACTCGGCGCCACAGTGCTGGGCTCGCCCAATGCTTTCGACATCGAAATCCGCGTCGGCGCCGGCGCCTATGTCTGCGGCGAGGAGACCTCGCTACTCAACAGCCTCGAAGGCAAGCGCGGCGTGGTGCGGGCAAAGCCGCCGCTGCCGGCCATCCAGGGCCTGTTCGGCAAGCCGACGGTCATCAACAACGTCATCTCGCTGGCGTCCGTGCCGGTCATCCTCGACAAGGGGGCAGAGCACTACAAGAACTTCGGCATGGGCCGCTCGCGCGGCACGATCCCGATCCAGATCGCCGGCAACGTCAAGCATGGCGGGCTGTTCGAGGCGGCGTTCGGCATGACGCTCGGTGAGATCGTCGACGACGTCGGCGGCGGGACGGCCACCGGCCGGCCGGTCAAGGCGTGCCAAGTCGGCGGCCCGCTCGGCGCCTATTTCCCGCGGGCGCTTTTCGACACGCCGTTCGACTACGAGGCGTTCGCCGCCAAGGACGGCCTGATCGGCCATGCCGGCATCACCGTATTCGACGACACGGCCGACATGCTGAAGATGGCGCGCTTCGCCATGGAATTCTGCGCCATCGAGAGCTGTGGAAAATGCACGCCCTGCCGCATCGGCTCGACGCGCGGGGTGGAGACCATCGACAGGATCGCTGCGAATATCGAGCCGGAGAAGAACCTCGCTCTGGTCACCGACCTCTGCAACACGATGAAGTTCGGCTCGCTCTGCGCGCTCGGCGGCTTCACGCCCTATCCGGTGATGAGCGCGATCAACCATTTCCCGGAGGACTTCAAGCCGCATCCGGTCAGGGAGGCGGCGGAGTGATGACGCGCGCCGACGCCCTCTCCCCCCTCGCGGGGGAGATGTCGCCAAAGGCGACAGAGGGGGTAACCTCAGAAGGCACCGCCGGAACGTCGAGCACTGCCGCACGTACCCCACCCGGCCGCTTCGCGGCCACCCTCCCCTCGATGGGGAGGGGGACGCAGCGCTTGGCCGCACCGCCTTCGCGCCCTATGTTTTCGCATTAGGAGCCTCACCATGGGTCTCATCCAGGAAATCGACTACGGCACGCCCGCCTCGAAGTCCGAGAAGCAGGTGACGCTGACCGTCGACGGCTTCACCGTCACGGTCCCCGAAGGCACCTCGATCATGCGCGCCTCGATGGAGGCGGGCATCGCCATCCCGAAACTGTGCGCCACCGACATGGTCGACGCCTTCGGCTCCTGCCGGCTCTGCCTGGTGGAGATCGAGGGCCGCGCCGGCACGCCGTCCTCCTGCACCACGCCGGTGATGCCGGGCATGGTGGTGAAGACGCAGACCGAGCGGCTCAAGACCATCCGCAAGGGCGTGATGGAGCTCTACATCTCCGACCATCCGCTCGACTGCCTGACCTGCGCGGCCAATGGCGATTGCGAATTGCAGACCCAGGCCGGCGTCGTCGGCCTGCGCGACGTGCGCTACGGTTATGAGGGCGACAACCACGTCTTCAAGAGACAAGACGGCGCGGAAAATTTCCGCTGGATGCCGAAGGACGAGTCGAACCCGTATTTCACCTACGACCCGTCGAAATGCATCGTCTGCTCGCGCTGCGTGCGCGCCTGCGAGGAAGTGCAGGGCACCTTCGCGCTGACCATCGAGGGCCGTGGCTTCGAAAGCCGCGTCTCGCCGGGTATGCACCAGCCCTTCCTGGAGTCGGAATGTGTGTCCTGCGGCGCCTGCGTGCAGGCCTGCCCGACTGCGACGCTGACGGAGAAGTCCGTCATCAAGATCGGTCAGCCGGAGCATTCGGTGGTCACCACCTGCGCCTATTGCGGCGTCGGCTGCTCGTTCAAGGCGGAAATGCGCGGCGACGAGCTGGTGCGCATGGTGCCGTGGAAGGACGGCAAGGCCAATCGCGGCCATTCCTGCGTCAAGGGCCGCTTCGCCTATGGCTACGCCACCCACAAGGAGCGCATCCTCAACCCGATGATCCGCGAAAAAATCTCGGATCCGTGGCGCGAGGTGAGCTGGGAAGAGGCGCTGGCCCATACGGCGAAGGAGTTCCGGCGCATCCAGTATCAGTACGGGCGCGGCGCCATCGGCGGCATCACCTCGTCGCGCTGCACCAACGAGGAGACCTATCTCGTCCAGAAGCTGATCCGCCAGGGTTTTGGCAACAACAATGTCGACACCTGCGCCCGGGTCTGCCATTCGCCGACCGGCTACGGCCTCGGCCAGACCTACGGCACCTCTGCCGGCACCCAGGACTTCGACTCCGTCGAGGAGTCGGACGTGATCGTGGTGATCGGCGCCAATCCGTCGGCCGCGCACCCGGTCTTCGCGTCGCGCATGAAGAAGCGCATCCGCCAGGGCGCGAAGCTGATCGTGCTCGATCCGCGCATCACCGAGACCGTGGATTCGGTGCATGCCAAGGCCGACTATCACCTGCCGCTGAAGCCCGGCACCAACGTCGCGGTGATCACCGCGCTGGCGCATGTCATCGTCACCGAGGGCCTGTTCGACGAAAAATTCATTCGCGAGCGCTGCGACTGGTCGGAATTCGAGGACTGGGCCGCCTTCGTCGCCGAAGACCGCAACAGCCCGGAAGAGGTCGAAAAGCTCTCCGGCGTGCCGGCCGAGCTCATCCGGGGTGCGGCGCGCCTCTACGCCACCGGCGGCAACGGCGCGATCTATTACGGCCTCGGCGTCACCGAGCACAGCCAGGGCTCGACGACCGTCATCGCCATCGCCAACCTCGCCATGGCCACCGGCAATATCGGCCGGCGCGGCGTCGGCGTGAACCCGCTGCGCGGCCAGAACAACGTGCAGGGTTCCTGCGACATGGGCTCGTTCCCGCACGAGCTGCCGGGCTACCGGCACGTGTCGGGCGACGCTGTCCGCGACATCTACGAGAGCCTGTGGGGCGTAAAGATCGACAACGAGCCGGGCCTGCGCATCCCCAACATGCTCGACGCCGCCGTCGAGGGCACGTTCAAGGGCATCTACATCCAGGGCGAGGATATTCTGCAGTCCGACCCCGACACAAAACATGTGTCGGCTGGCCTGGCCGCCATGGAATGCGTCGTCGTGCAGGACCTATTCCTCAACGAGACGGCCAACTACGCCCACGTCTTCCTGCCCGGCTCCACCTTCCTGGAGAAGGACGGCACCTTCACCAACGCCGAGCGCCGGATCAATCGTGTGCGAAAAGTGATGGCGCCGAAGAACGGCTATGCCGACTGGGAGGTCACGCAGATCCTCGCCCAGGCGATGGGCCTGAGCTGGAACTATACGCATCCCTCGGAGATCATGGACGAGATCGCCCGGACGACGCCGTCCTTCGCCTATGTCTCCTACGGCCTGCTCGACGAAAAGGGCTCGGTGCAGTGGCCCTGCAACGAGAAGGCGCCGGACGGCACGCCGATCATGCATATCGGCGGCTTCGTGCGCGGCAAGGGAAAATTCATCCGCACCGAATATGTGGCGACCGACGAGAAGACCGGGCCACGGTTCCCGCTGCTGCTGACGACCGGCCGCATCCTGTCGCAGTACAATGTCGGCGCGCAGACGCGGCGCACCGACAATGTCCTGTGGCATTCGGAGGACCGGCTGGAGATCCACCCGCACGACGCCGAGCAGCGGGGCATCCGCGACGGCGACTGGGTGCGGCTGGCAAGCCGCGCCGGCGAGACGACGCTGCGGGCGCTCATCACCGAGCGCGTCGCGCCGGGCGTGGTCTACACGACCTTCCATCACCCGGACACGCAGGCCAACGTCATCACCACCGACTTCTCCGACTGGGCCACCAACTGCCCGGAATACAAGGTGACGGCGGTGCAGGTCTCGCCTTCGAACGGCCCGAGCACCTGGCAGCAGGACTATGACGAGCTTTCCCGCCGCTCGCGCCGCATCGAGGGAAGGCTCGAGGCGGCGGAGTAGGGGACGCCGGCTTTTCCCTCCCCCTTGCGGGGAGGGTGGCTCGCGAAGCGAGCCGGGTGGGGTAGCCTCGGCAGTGCGCCGGCGTCATTTTGCTAGGAGTTTGGTCGTGCCCCGTACACTCGTGACCCCGGAAATGCGCGCGAAGGCAACGACGCAGCGCAGGTTCGCGACCAAGGGGGAGACTTTGCTCTGGTACGAACTGCGCGATCTCAGGCCCGAAGGCCTCAAGTTCCGTCGGCAATCGCCAATCGGGCCTTATGTCGCCGACTTTGTCTGCTTCGACCCAAAGGTCGTCGTGGAGGTGGACGGTGACCATCATGAAACCGGCAAGGGCAGGCGTCACGATGCCAATCGCGACGCGTATTTGAAAGAATCAGGGTTTCTCGTGCTGCGCTACGACGCCTCCGATGCGCTCGACCGGGCGTGGCATGTCGCACAGGACGTGAAGAGCAAGGCTGGCGCACTGCCGAGACTACCCCACCCCCGGCCTTCGGCCGGCCCCTCCCCGCAAGGGGGAGGGGGAAGTTCGCGCAAACTCCTCTCCCCCCTTGCGGGGGAGATGTCGGCGAAGCCGACAGAGGGGGTAATCTCAGAAGGCACCGCCGACAGGCCGAGCACTGCCGCAACTACCCCACCCGGCTCGCTTCGCGAGCCACCCTCCCCGCAAGGGGGAGGGGAAGGCCGGCGCCCTCCCATCACCTCCACAACCCGCATCGCCCGCCGTGCCGCCGGCACATCGGCGGCTGCGCGCATGGTGCCCGAGGAAACGCCGATCGCGCTGAGTTACGCCGGCACCACGCACGCCGTGATGATGGGCTCGCCCGCGGATTTCGAGGATTTCGCGCTGGGCTTCTCGCTGACGGAAGGCATCATATCCTCGCCGGAGGAGATCGAATCCATCGAGGTGGAAGACCTCGGCGCCGGTATCGACATCCAGATCAAGCTGAAGGACACCGCCAACACCCGCTTCCAGGCGCGCCGACGTCGGCTTGCCGGGCCGGTCGGCTGCGGGCTGTGCGGCATCGAATCGATCGAGGAGGCGATGCGCTTGGTCGATGACGTCAGTCAGTCGACGCTTACGCTCTCACCTTCCGACATCGTCCGCTCGGTAAAACTGCTGTCAAAGCACCAGCCGCTGCATGCCGAGACCGGCGCGGTGCATGCCGCCGGCTTCTACGTGCCGGGAAAAGGTGTCGTCGCCGCGCGCGAGGATGTCGGCCGCCACAATGCGCTGGACAAGCTGGCCGGGGCGCTCGCCAGGGCGGGCGTCGACGGCGCGTCCGGCGCGGTGGTCGTCACCTCCCGCGTCTCGGTCGAGATGGTGCAGAAGACGGCGGCCATCGGCGCCTCATTCATCATCGCCGTTTCCGCGCCCACCGCGCTCGCCATCCGCACGGCGGAAGGGGCCGGGATGACGCTGGTCGCGTTGGTGCGCGGCGACGAGTTCGACATCTTCACCCACCCCGACCGCGTGACTGACGGAGCCGCCAAGAATGTCGCATGACGAAGAAAACCCGGCCGCCTCCGGCATCGCCAAGATCGTGCGCATGGCCAACCAGATAGGCACCTTCTTCGAATCGAAGAAGCACGACGAGGGCGTGCATGGCGTCGCCGAGCACATCAACAAGTTCTGGGAGCCGCGCATGCGGCGGCATTTCTTCGAGGTGGTCGACGCCGGCGGCGAAGGTCTGAAGCCGATCGTGCTGGAGGCCGCCCAGCAAATCCGCCGGCCCAGCGCGCCGCTGACGGCGGAGCACGAGGCCGAGGCCAATGCCGACGTGAGCGGTTGAGCCCTCTTCACGCCGTTGCAGGCGCCGGGCAATCGCAAAAATACCCCCACCCCCTAGCCCCTCCCACAAGGGGGAGGGGAACAAGCTGGCATCTCCGCCAGTCGCCAATCGTCAACGGTTTCGCGCGGCATGGCGGCCGCAAAGCCCCCCTCCCCTTGTGAGGAGGGGTTAGGAGTGGGGGTACAAGGCGGCCAATTTGCTCGCGATTGCCCTGCTTGAAAGTGCGAGCGGGCGCGGCAACGTCTACAGTTCCGATTTGGAACCGTCCGGTAGGCGTTACCGCCCCGCCCTCTTCCAATGATCCTTGATGTGCTTGAAACCCTCCCGGTAGACGGCTTCCGGGCTCTCGGCGAAGTCGCGCCAGACTTTTGTCGCGGCGGCCAGATCCTTCAGGCCGCGACCGAAGGATTCGATGGTGAGCCAGCCGTCGTAGCCGCTCTCCCGGATCGCCGAAAAGGTCTTCTTCCACGGGATGTTGCCGCGCCCCGGCACGCCGCGGTCGTTCTCGGAGATATGGACGTGGACGATGTGGCGAAAACTTCTGGTGAAGGCGCCGATCGGGTCCTGCTCCTCGATGTTGCAGTGGAACGTGTCGTACATCGCCTTGACGTTGGGATGATCGATCTCGTCGAGATGGGCGCAAAGATCGTCCATCGTGTTCACCAGATAGCACTCGAAGCGGTTGAGCGCCTCCAGCCCGATGATGACGCCTTTCCCGGCGGCATGGTCGCCGATGGCGCGCTGCGAGGAGACGGAGCGCTTCTTTTCGGTCGCGGTCGGGCCGGTGCCGGAAAAGCGGCCGAGGGTGGAATGCAGCGGCCCGGAAAGCCTGTCGGCGCCGAGGGCGGCGGCGCAATCGATCGCCCATTTCATGTAGGCGACGCCGGCCTTGCGCTCGCCGGCGTTGCCGATCAGGTTCATCGCCGGGTCGCCCATGGCGGAAACGGCGGTGCGCTCCAGCCCGATGCGGTCGAGCAGATCGCCCAACCGTCTGTAGTCGTCCGGCGTCCCCTCGAAGATCGGGATCTCCACCCCGTCATAGCCGGTCGCCTTGATGTCCCTCAGCAATTTCTCGTGCTTTCCCGTGACGTTGGTCGTCCACAGGAACATGCAGAACCCGATCTTCATGCGCTCCCCCTCCGGTCTCGGTGGGACCCTAGCGCGAAAAATCTGGTAGGACCAGATGGAGTTGCCAAGCCGAGGGGGCGAGTGCCGGCAAGGCGCGGCCGGCGCGATGCGCCGGCCGCGTCCGGTCTAGTAGACCAGGAAGTCGTTGTTGGTCAGAGCCAGCCCGGTTGCCAGCGTCGCGAACTGGATGGCTGCCGTTCCGCCGGTTCCGTCGGCGTCGTAGAGCAGCCTGCCGGTGTCCGTCTCGTAAATGATGCGGTCGCTGGCATCTTCGGCCGCGCCGGTAGTGTTGGCGCGGAATGCCGCCGCCGACAGGGCGCCGGGCGCCAGCGCCGTGAAGATGGCGTCGCTGAGGCGTATCTCGTCCTCGTTCACTACGAAGCCGTTGACGGTGTCGACATTGGCCTCGTTGTGCAGAACCGAGTTGAAGTAATACCGGTCGGCGCCGCTCCCGCCGGTCAGCGCGTCGTTGCCGGCGCCGCCGCTCAGGATATCGTCGCCATCCCCTCCCAGCAGCGTGTCGTTGCCGGCGTTGCCGGCCAAATTGTCGTTCTCCGTGCCGCCGTCGAGATAATCGCTGCCGCCGCCGCCGGTCATCAGGTCCTTGCCGGATTCGCCGTAGACGACGTCATTGCCGCTGTCGCCATTGAGAGTGTCGTCACCTTCCTCGCCATAGAGATAATCGTTGCCGGCACCGCCGTGAAGCGTGTCGTTGCTGAACTCGACGGTCGAATTGCCGAGGCCGCCGTGGAGCGAGTCGTGGCCTTCGCCGCCATAGATCGTGTCGGCTTCGACGCCGCCATAGAGATAGTCGTTGCCTTCGCCGCCGTTCAGCTTGTCGACACCGACCTCTCCGTAGAGAGAGTCGGCGCCTTCGCCGCCCAGCAGATAATCGTCGCCGGCATTGCCATAGATCGTGTCTGGGCCAAAGCTTCCGGCGATCGTATCGGCGCCGGCGCCGGCGCGATAGATCATCTGCTCGATGCCGGTCGACGTCGAGCCGTCGCTGCCGGTCGCACCGTTCAGATAGAACTTCTGGGCCGTCGAGGTACCGCTGCGATCGAGGTCGAGATAGTCGTACCCATCGCCACCGAGGATGGTCTTCTTGCCAAGAGTCCCATAGATGCGGTCATCGCCGACGCCGCCGTCGAGTATGTCGGTCCCGATGTCGCCGTAGACGTAGTCATTGCCGGTGCCGCCGGTCATGTTGTCGTTGCCGGATTCGCCATAAAGCACGTCGTCGCCGCCTCCGCCGTCGACCCGGTCGTTGCCCTCCTCGCCATAGACATAGTCGTTGCCTTCGCCGCCATAGAGGCTGTCGTTGCTGGTCTCGACGGTCGAGTTGCCGAACCCGCCGTGGATCACATCGTTCCCATCGCCGCCGAGCGCCGTGTCGGCACCCGCTCCGCCGTAGAGATAATCGTTGCTTCCCCCGCCGTAGAGCTTGTCGTCGCCGAGGTGACCCTGAAGGTTGTCGTTGCCGTCATTGCCCTTGAGGAAGTCGTTGCCTTCGTTTCCGAGCAAGGTGTCGTCTCCGGAGCCGGCCGTGACATCGTCATCGCCGCTGCCGCCCCGGTAGTAGAGCTGCTCGATGCTGCTCGTCTTGGTGCCGTCGCTGCTGGTGCCGTTCAGCACGAAGACCCGATCGGTAATGTTCGTCGTCAGATCGACATCGAGATAGTCGAAGCCGGTGCCGCCGTTGATGGTCTTCTTGCCGACAAGAGCATAGATGCGGTCATCGCCGCTGCCGCCTACCACACTGTCCGTTCCTATGCCGGTGTAGATGTAGTCCGCCCCGACACCGCCGTTCAGCGTATCGTTTCCGTCCCCGCCCTGCAGATTGTCATCGCCGTCGCCGCCGGCGATGGTATCGTTTCCCGCCTCGCCATAGAGATAGTCGTTGCCGTCGCCGCCGCTCAGCGTGTCGTCGCTGTTCTCGGTGGTGCTGTTTCCATAGCCGCCATAGATGACGTCGTCGCCGTCGCCGCCGCTCAGATTGTCCGCGGCGCCATGACCATAGATGTAGTCGCCGATACCTGAACCGGTGATCGTGTTGGCACTTTCATTTCCAGTATAAACGGGCATCTCTCAGTCCTCACCTTTGCGCGCTGCATTCCCCCCGACGCGAAGCAATCGTGCTCCGCCCAATGACAGCCGCGGGAGGGCGGCCGCCGCCAAGATCAGTGTAGGAATCCCTCACGGATCCGCGATATGCAGAAAGAAGAATACAGGCAATGATATTTTGCGATCATGGTCGTCATCCAGAAAATAGCAAAGCTCTCTTCCGCAGACCACGGTCGCGGCGTTAGAGCTTAGGCCGGATGAACTGCCTCAATGAGGCCCACGTACTTCTAAGCGATCTACTTATTGCTTAAAAACCTACAACGAGCAAGCCACCTGCACTTCACTGCAAAGATGTCAGCCCGTTGCACCGCCATACGTCCTCACCTCCTTGGCGTCACCGCGGCACCGGAAAGGGCCGCTTCGACGCAGCAGGACGGCATCCTCGCGCGGCGTTGCGACGGCACGATGTCGGCAGGCAGGACGGACGGCAACAAGGGAGGATACAAAGGGGCGGCCGCAGGGGCGCCGGCAACGTGGTGGACTGCACCGGAAATCCGGCGGGCAGCCGCCGCGCGAGTGCGGATGCGGGCGGCTGCCTTGCCGTTCAGGTTCTCATCCGTGCGCGACCATGACGTGGCGCACGGCGGTGTAGTCCTCGAGCGCGTAGAGCGACATGTCCTTGCCGTAGCCGGACTGCTTTACGCCGCCATGCGGCATCTCGTTGGTCAGCATGAAGTGGGTGTTGATCCAGGTGCAGCCATATTGCAGCCTGGCCGCCGTCGCCATGGCGCGCGACACGTCCTTCGTCCACACCGAGGAGGCGAGGCCGTAGTCGCTGTCGTTGGCCCAGGCGACCGCCTCGTCGACATCCGAGAAACGGGTGACCGAGACGACAGGGCCGAACACCTCGCGGCGCACGATCTCGTCCTCCTGCAGCGCGCCGGCGACCACGGTCGGCTGATAGTAGAAGCCGCCGCCCTCGCCCGGCTTGCCGCCGGTCGTGATGTCGATGTGCTTGAGTTCGGAGGCGCGTTCGACGAAGGAGGCGACGCGGTCGCGCTGGCGCCTGGAGATCAGCGGGCCGATCTCGTTGTCGGTATCGTCAGGCTTGTCATAGCGGATGGTCGAAACGGCGGAGGAAAGGTCGGCGACCAGTTTTTCGTAGATTTTTCCACCTGCATAGATGCGGCAGGCGGCGGTGCAGTCCTGGCCGGCATTGTAGTAGCCGAAGGCGCGCAGGCCCGAAACCACCGCCTCGAGGTCGGCATCGTCGAAGACGATGACCGGGGCCTTGCCGCCGAGCTCCAGATGCGTGCGCTTGACCGATTTCGCCGCAGCCTGAAGCACTTTCTTGCCGGTGGCGACGTCGCCGGTGATCGAGATCATGTTGATTTTCGGATGATTGATCAGCGCATTGCCGACGCTCTCGCCGCGGCCGAGCACGACGTTGACAACGCCTTCCGGCAGCACGTCGGCAAGAATTGTAGCCAGCTTCAGCGCCGTCAGCGGTGTCTGCTCGGAAGGCTTGAACACCACCGTGTTGCCGCCGCCGATGGCTGGCGCCAGCTTCCAGGCCATCATCATCAGCGGGTAGTTCCACGGCGCGATCGAGGCGACGATGCCGATCGGGTCGCGCCGCACCATCGAGGTGAAGCCCGGCAGATATTCGCCGGCCACCACGCCCGGCATGGTGCGCACCGCGCCGGCGAAGAAGCGGTAGCAGTCGACGATCGCCGGGATCTCGTCGTTGAGCACCGCATTGATAGGCTTGCCGCAGTTCAGCGCCTCGAGTTTTGCGAATTCTTGCGCCTCGGCCTCGATGCGTTCCGCGATCTTCAGGAGGTAACCAGAACGCTGCCCGGGCGTGGTCCGCGACCAGGTCGCAAAGGCTTTCTCCGCGGCGGCCACCGCCGCGTCGATCTGCGCCTGACTGGCTTCCGGCAGGTTGAGCACCGTCTCGCCGGTGCGCGGGTTGAGGATGGCTTCCTCGGTCTCGGTGCCCTTTTCGAAGCGTGCTCCGATCAGCATGTCGGTCAGCATGGTTTTTTCTCCCTTTGCTGAGCGAATAGCGATTAGGGAATAGCGAATAGCGGTCTCCCCAGCTAAGGCGCCCGCTGCCGACCCGCGATCTTCCTATTCGCTACTCCCTATTCGCTATTCGCTCTCTTTCATTTCCCCGCCCCCGCGACCTGATCGCCGTCACGGGTGAGGTAGTAGGCAAGCAGGATGGGCAGCGCCGTCACCAGCACTACGACCATGGCTACCACATTGGTGACCGGCCGCTGGCGCGGACGCACCAATTCCTCCAGCATCCAGATCGGCAGCGTCTGCTGCTGGCCGGCGGTGAAGGTCGTCACGATCACCTCGTCGAAGCTGAGCGCGAAGGCGAGCATGCCGCCGGCCAGCAGCGCCGTGCCGATGTTGGGCAGCACCACGTACCGAAAAGTCTGGAAGCCGTCGGCGCCGAGATCCATCGACGCCTCGATCATCGATCCGGAGGTGCGGCGGAAGCGGGCCACGGCGTTGTTGTAGACCACCACCACGCAGAAGGTGGCGTGACCGAGCACGATGGTCCAGGTGGAGAACGGTATCTCCATCAGGCTGAAGGCCGAGCGCAGCGAAATGCCGGTGATGATGCCGGGCAGCGCGATCGGCAGGATGACCAGCAGCGAGATCGCCTCGCGGCCGAAGAATTTGGTGCGGCTGACGGCGGCGGCGCAGAGCGTGCCGAGGATGATGGCGATGGCGGTGGAGATGGCGGCGACCTTCACCGACAGCCACAGCGCCTGCCAGACGTCCGGCCGGCTCCAGGTGACGGCGAACCACTGCGTGGTGAAGCCCGGCGGCGGCCACTGGTAGCTCTTCTCCTCGGTGGTGAAGGCATAGACGAAGATCAGCAGGATCGGCAGGTGCAGGAACAAGAGCCCCGCCGCCGCGGCGATCTTCAGGGCAAGAGGGGCGGGGGACGAGCGGTCAGAGCGCATGGGGGTTTCCTTGCGCTATTCGACCAAGATTACCCCCACCCCTAACCCCTCCCCTCAAGGGGGAGGGGGACTTTGCGGCCGCTATGCAATGCAAAACTGTCGAAGAGCGGCGTCTGGCGGAAATGCAATCTTGTCCCCCTCCCCCTTGAGGGGAGGGGTTAGGGGTGGGGGTTGGCAGCGCGCAAAGCGTCTCACAGCGCATCGAAGGCCCCCAAACGCTTGGCGCCCCAGAGATAGAACCCCATGATGACCACGGGCACCACGGTGAAGGCGGCGGCGAGCGGGATGTTGCCGGCGGTGCCTTGGTGCGCGTAGACGGCCTGGCCGATGAACAGCCGCGATGTGCCGATGATCTGTGGGATGATGTAGTCGCCCAGCGTGAGCGAGAAGGTGAAGATCGAGCCGGCGACGATGCCCGGCAGCGCCAGCGGGAAGATAACGTTGCGGAAGGTCTGGCCGGGCGAGGCGCCGAGGTCGGAGGACGCCTCGGTGAGGCTGACGGGCACCCGCTCCAGCGCCGCCTGCACCGGCAGGATCATGAAGGGCAGCCAGACATAGACGAAGACGATGAAGGTGCCGGTGGCGCTGACCGACAGCGAGTTGCCGCCGACGGTCGGCAGCGCCAGCCAGGCGTCGAGCAGCCAGGTCAGATGCAGCTTGGCGAACAGCCAGCCCAAAATGCCTTCCTTGGCCAGGATCAGTTTCCAGGCGTAGACCTTGACCAGATAGCTCGACCACAGCGGCAGCATGATGCCGAGATAGAACAGCGCCTTCCATGTGCCGCGGGCGTAGCGGGCCGCATAATAGGCGATCGGGAAGGCGATAACGGCAGAAGCCAGCGTCACCAGCGCCGCCATGGTCACGGTGCGCAGGATGATGTCGAGGTTGGCCGGCAGCAGCAACTCGCCATAGGTCTTCAGCGTGAACTGCCGGTCGATCATCCCGGAGAACTCGTCGATCGAGAAGAAGCTCTGCAGGAGCAGCGCGAACAGCGAGCCGAGATAGACGATGCCGAGCCACAGCAGCGGCGGGGCGAGCATCAGCATGAGCAGGAAGCGCGGATTACGCCACAGCACGTCCGACAGCGCGCCAGCCGTGCCGCCGCGGCGCGGCAGGATTGCGGAGGCGGGCTGGGCGGCGGGAAGCGCGGCGTCCAGGCTCATCTGGCTGCCTCGCCACAAGAAGCGGCAAAATTGCAAGCAACTGCCCCCGCCCTTGAACCGATATCCGCACTTGTGTATCTTTGTGTATAGAAAAATGGCGGATTCCCATGGCGGGCAGGCGCAATCGGACCCCGCGAGAAATCGCAGCGCGGCTCCGCAAGGAGGGATGGACGATCAAGCGGCACGGCCCGGGCGACCACGTCCAGTACGTTCATCCAGCGAGACCCGGCAAAGTCACGCTCGACATGGGGGCCGATCCGATTCCGACGGGCACGCTGCGCTCGATCTACAGGCAGGCCGGCTGGCAATGGTGAGAACGAAGAGGAGATTTGGCGATGCCTCTCGCCTATGCGCTGATCCATGAGGAAGATGGAGTGTTCGGTATCTCCTTCCCCGATTTCCCCGGCTGCGTCTCTACCGGCAGGACGGAAGAAGAGGTACTTCGCAAGGGTGCGGAAGCACTCGCCTTCCATGTCGCGGGAATGATCGAAGACGGCGATCCGCTCCCGATCGCAAGAAATCTGTCCGAACTGCGCGCCGATAACAGTTTCAGCGACGATTCTGCCGGAGCGATCCTGGCGCTTGTGCCATTCGATCCGCCCGGACGCGCGGTCCGGCTCAACATTTCGATGGACGAGACCCTGCTTGAGGCGGTCGATCGCGCAGCCTCCGCGGCCGGACAATCGCGCTCGGCTTTTCTCGCCGAGGCGGTACGGAGGCGTTTGAAGGACGCCGCCTGAGTGAGCCGGCGCGCCGGGCAGGAGCCGGTCCATCATGCGCCCTCCTCCATCAGATGCAGCTGCTCGCGGTTGAAGGTGAGCATCACCGCGTCACCGGCCTCCGGCAGCGCCGTGCCGGCCGGAACCGTCGCGTGCAGGCGCAGCCCGTCCGCATCCAGCGCCAGCCGTGTTGCCGACCCCAGATAGTTCATGGCGACGACCCGCGCCGGCACGCCGTCACCGGTGCCGCGCAGGACGCGGATCGCCTCCGGCCGCAGGCTGCCCCAGCGATGCTGGCCCGACCAGCGCTGGACGAAATCCGGCGGCAGCACGTTGGAGGAGCCGACGAAGTCGGCGACGAAACGCGAGCGGGGCTTTTGGTAGATGTCCTGCGGCGTGCCTATCTGCATGATGCGGCCGTCGTTGAAGACGGCGACGCGGTCGGCCATCGACAGCGCCTCGCCCTGGTCATGGGTGACGAACACGAAAGTGATGCCGAGCGCCTGCTGCAGCGTCTTCAATTCTTCCTGCATGTTCTCGCGCAGCTTCAGGTCAAGCGCGCCGAGCGGCTCGTCGAGCAGCAGCACCTTCGGGCGGTTCACCAAAGCGCGTGCCAGCGCCACGCGCTGGCGCTGGCCGCCGGAGAGCTGGCTGGGTTTTCGTGCGCCGTAGCCGGGCAGGCGCACCAGCGACAGCGCTTCCTCCGCCGCCTTGTGGCGTTCCGCCTTGCCGATGCCTTTCACCATCAGCCCGTAGGCGACGTTGTCGATCACGTTGAGGTGCGGGAACAGCGCATAATCCTGGAAGACGGTATTGACGTTGCGCCGGTAGGGCGGCACGCCGTCCGCGCGCTCGCCGAAGATCTTTATCGCCCCGCTCGTCGGCTGCTCGAAGCCGGCGATCAGCCGGAGGCAGGTGGTCTTGCCCGAGCCGGAGGGGCCGAGCATGGCGAAAAATTCGCCCGGCGCGATGTCGAGGTCGACCGCGTCGACGGCGCGCACGCTGCCGAAATGGCGGGAGACTTTTTCAAAGGAGACGGCTGGGGTCATGGGACCGCTATGGGCTCGATCAGATAAAAAGCACCCCTTCACCGGCCCTTCGGGCCACTTCTCCCCCCCTGCTCGGGGGAGAGGAACCCAGGCTGGAGAAGCGCCGGCATGGCGGCTGCGGCACCTCTCCCCCGGGCAGAGGGAGAGGTGGCCCGAAGGGCCGGTGAGGGGGTGCCGCGGCGCTGGATTTCCCGCGCCGACGCTATCACTCACCGCCCGCCGATCACGCCGATATAGTCCGACACCCAGCGGTAGTAAGGCACGCACTGGTCGTTCTGGCTGGCGCATTTCGAGGTCGGCGTCGTCCAGAAGCGGATCTTCTCGAAATCGTCCATGCCGTTGGCGGTGCAGCCTTCCTTGGTCTGCATGCCGCGGCCGTCGGTGCAGGCGGCCGGCACCGAGGGGTTGGCGCCGAACCACACAGACAGGTCGCTCTGCAGGTTGGAGGACAGCGTGTGCTCCATCCACATATAGGCGCAGTTGGGGTTGGGCGCGTCGACATGCATCATGGTGGTGTCGGCCCAGCCGGTCGCCCCTTCCTCGGGAATGACCGAGGCGACGGGCTGCTTCTCGCCCTTCAGAAGGTTGACCTGGAACGGCCATGAGCCGGAGGCGACCACGCCCTCGTTCTTAAAGTCGTCGATCTGGATGAAGGCGTCGTGCCAGTAGCGGCCGACCAGCTTGCGCTGCGTCCTGAGCAGATCCAGCGCCGCCTTGTACTGGTCCTCGTTGAGTTCGTAGGGGCTCTTGATGCCGAGTTCCGGCTTGTGGGCCATCAGGTACTGCGCGGCGTCGGCCACATGGATCGGGCCGTCATAGGCCTGCACTCGCCCGGCGTTGGTCTTGCCGTCGGGCAGCGTCGTCTCCTCGAAGACGACGCTCCAGCTCTTCGGCGCTTCCTTGAAGACGTTGGTGTTGTACATCAGCACGTTCGGGCCCCACATGTAGGGGACGCCGTAGTGGACGCCGTCGACCGTGTGCCACGGCGCGCTCTTGAGGCGGTCGTCGACGGTCGACCAGCTCTTCACCAGGTCGACATTGATCGGTTGCACCCGCTTGCCGGCGACGAGGCGCAGCGAGGCGTCGCCCGAGGCGGTGACGAGGTCGAAGCCGCCCTCGTTCATCAGCGCCACCATCTCGTCCGAGGTGTTGGCGGTCTTGACGTTGACCTTGCAGCCCGACGCCTCCTCGAATTTGGTGACCCAGTCGAACTTCTTGTCGGTCTCGCCGCGCTCGATGTAGCCCGGCCAGGCGATGATCGTCACCTGCCCTTCGCCGGCACCGACTTCCTTCAGCTGCGCCATGGCCTGGCCGCTCATGGCAAGTGCGGCGGCAAGCGCCGTACAGGATTTCAGGAATGCTTTCATGGCAACGTCTCCCATTACGGGGCGTCGCTCTCCGGCGGCGACGTCATCCCTCAAGGATGAAGGTGACGCGAATGCTGCGCTTTCGCAAATTCATTTGTCAGAACGCCGATATCGGATTTTCCGATAGATTGGGACTGGCCTGACTATATGGCTTCCAGAGTGGAGAGCGTCACCGAAAGACCGGGTACGGCTGTGGAAACCAGCGGCTGATCTTCCGAAACCTTGGCGACCTCATCATAGCCTTCCAGACCCGGGCGCCTGTGGACGTGCACGACACGTGACACCGCTTCGACGACCCAGAGTTCCGGAACGCCGAAATTGGCGTAAATCCTGGCCTTGCGGCCGAGGTCCCATTTCAGGCTGGAATCCGCGACCTCGACGGCGAGCAGCGCGGTGCGCGGATTGAGGTTGGCCAAGCCGTCGGCTTTGCGGAAAAAAATGAAGTCCGGTTCGATAAAGCTGCCCTCGTCGAGACGGAAGGTCGTCGCGACAGCCAAACGGAACTCTTCCGGAGTGTTCCTTACAAGATAATAGCTGAGCGCATTCTTCAGGAGCTCGTGGTGGATGCCTTTCACATCTATCGGCACGAGTTCGCCACCGATCAGTTCGAAACGTTCGTTCTCATCGATGATCCCGGCTCGCGTTGCCGCCTCGATCTCGGCCACGGTCCAGCGCCGCCGCATCAGGCCCTCGGCGGCCTGCGTCGTGGGTGAGAGCCCTGGAGATCGGAACTGCTGGTTCATAAGGTCAGGCTAGCATCGACAAACCAAGGTGCAAACAAGCATGCGAGCGTCGGCCGCCCCAGAGTTCCCGGCGTTGTAGTTGCTGAGGCGACATCGGATTTCTGTTGTGCTTGGCGCGTCAGGCGCATCACGCCCGCGCCGTCGCCAGCCAGCAGGCGGCGGCGAACCGCGCGGAACCGGCCTCCACGAACGGAGCAAACGCCAGGCGCAGCGCCGCGGTCACCCTTTCCACCGTAGCGTCGTCCGCCTCCCGCAAGGCGAGGCCCACCGGACCGAGCTTGGTGACATAGGCCATCAAATCGTCCTCATCCACCCGGCATGCGACGTCCGCCCGCTGGAGATCGACCTCGGACCAGCCGCTCGCCTCCAGGATCGACGTCACCCGGGCCTTGTCGGCGAAGGCGAATTGTCCGGGCGCGTCCGGATCGGGAACGGGCATCGGCGGCAGCAACGGAGCCGCTGCGCGGGCCGCTGTCGTCATGAACTCGTTCTCGGCCCTGCTGCGCCAGGCGACGAAGGCCAGCTTCGCACCAGCCCGCGCGCTGCCACGTATATTGGCGAACGCCGCCACCGGATCGTCGAAGAACATGACGCCGAAGCGCGAGATGACGGCATCATACCGGTCCCGTTCGAACGGATGGGTCTGTGCGTCGCCTTCGACGAAGCTTGCATTGGTCACGCCTTCGGCGACGGCACGCGCCTTCGCCGCCGCGACCAGCGGGCGGGAGATGTCGAGCCCCAGGCAGCGGCCGCCGGCACCGACGCGCCGCGCCATCGCCAAGGTGGTCGCCCCGCCGCCGCAGCCGATGTCGAGGACCCGGCCGCCCTCGCCGGGATCCCCGGCATCGACCACGAGCCGTCCGAACGGCTCCAGCATACGATCAAGCACGGCCTGCATCTCGACCCAGGCCGTGCCGCTGGCGGTGTTCCACAGCGCTGCCTGATCACGATTGGGCGACATGTCCGACATCTGGCTTCTCCCTTGGCATTGATTGCATCGACGGCATGCGCCACTATGCCAGTTCAAGTGAACTTGAGGTCAAGGGTGAAAAATCTGGATATTGCCGCCGTTGCGCGCGGCTCCGGCGTTCCGGCATCCACGCTGCGCTTCTACGAGGAGAAGGGGCTGATCGCGTCGGTCGGCCGGCGCGGCCTTCGGCGGCTGTTCGACCCCGAGATATTCGAGCGCCTGGCGCTGATTGCGCTCGGCCGCGCCGCCGGATTCGCGCTGGACGAGATCGCCGAGATGCTGCCGCCCAGCGGCCGGCCGCACATCGACCGGGACCGGCTGCGGGCCAAGGCCGAAGAACTCGACCGCACCATCCAGAGGTTGACCGCCATGCGCGAAGGGCTGCGCCATGCCGCGGCGTGCCCGGCGCCGCACCCGATGGATTGCCCCACCTTCCGGCGTGCGGTGCGCCTCGCCGGCGCTGGCGCCTTCGAGCCGCCGAAGCTGGTGTTCAAGGCGGAGGAGGTCGCCCCGTCAGGTCGCGCCGCAACCTCACAGCGCGCCGGCGCCGCACGACGCCGGTGACGTCTTTTCGGAGCCTCCGCGTCGTGAGTTCCGGCGGAATGACCCCCTCCCAGCGCAATCCATAAGCAGGCGAGGCTTCGAGCAGCCATTCGTCGAGGCCCTTTCTCCGCCTGCCTCTCGAGAACCGCGTTCAAGCCGCTGGGTTCACCCAGCCGTTCGGCGGCCCGAAGCCGGCCATGGCCTCGGCCGGGCCCCAGGTGCCCGGCTCGTAGAGATGCGGCGGCTTGGTGTCGTTCAGCACCGGCCCGACGATCCGCCATGCGATCTCGCTGGCGTCCTGGCGGGTGAAGAGTTGGGCATTGCCGTTCATGGCGTCGCCGATCAGGCGCTCATAAGGCTCCATGTCGCCGGCGGCGTCGTCCATCGCGCTCAGTTCCACCTGCTCGCCGACCATGGCATCGCCGGGGGATTTGCGGCGCGCGCCGAGGCCGATCGCGATCTCCGGCGAGATGCGGAAGCGGAAGAAGTTGGCCTGCGCGGCATCGATGTCGTCGAACACGCCGAGCGGCGGCGGTTTCAGGCGCACCACAACCTCGGTCGCCCGGACCGGCAGCATTTTTCCCGCGCGGATGAAGAACGGCACGTCCTTCCAGCGCCATGTGTCGACGAAGAAGCGCACCGCCGCGAAGGTCTCGACCGGCGATTCCGGCCTGACGCCCGGCTCGTCGAGATAGCCCTTGAACTGGCCGCGCACCACGTCGTCCCTGGTCAGCGTGCGCACCGCCTTCAGCACCTGTACCTTCTCGTCGATGAGGTCCTCGATCGAGCGTGTGACCGGCGGTTCCATCGCCAGTAGCAGCAGGACGTTGAGCAGATGGTTCTCGATCACGTCGCGGATCGCCCCCACCTCGTCGTAGAAGCGGCCGCGGCCCTGGACGCCGAAATCCTCGGCCATGGTGATCTGCACGCTGTCGACGAAGTTGCGGTTCCAGATCGGCTCGAGGAAGGAATTGGCGAAGCGGAAATAGAGCAGGTTCTGGATCGCTTCCTTGCCGAGATAGTGGTCGATCCGGAAGATCGCCTCCTCCGCGAAGACGATGTGCAGCACCCGGTTCAGCCAGCGCGCCGACTGCAGGTCGCGTCCGAACGGCTTTTCGACCATGAGGCGCGCGCCGGCCGCGCCGCCGGATTGTTCCAGGCCCTGCACCACGGGCTCGAACATGCTGGGCGGTACCGCAAGATAGTAGAGCGGGTGCCGGGCCGGCTCCATGGCCGCCCTGAGCTTGTCGAAGGTCGCCTGGTCGCGATAGTCGCCGCTGACATAGCGGATGAGCGACGCGAACTTCGCGAAAACCGCGTCGTCGATGCCGCCCGCGGCTTTGACGATGCCGTCGCGGGCGCGCTCCAGCAGCTTGCCGACATCCCAGTCCTCCAGTGCCACGCCGATCACCGGTTCGGCCAGCGTCCCGCGCGCCACCATGTCATAGAGGGCCGGGAAAATCTTCTTGTGTGCGAGGTCGCCGGTCGCCCCGAAGAGCACCAGCGCATCGGATCGCTCGGTCGCCATGATCATGCCTCCCCGCTCACGCCTTCGGCTTCTCGACATGCCCGCCGAAGGCGTAGCGCATGGCCGACAGCAGCTTGTCCGCGAACTCCGATTCGCCCTGCGAGGTGAGCCGGCTGAACAGCGCCGACGACAGCACCGGCGCGGGCACGCCGGTGTCGATCGCCGCCTTGAGCGTCCAGCGGCCCTCGCCGGAGTCGGAAACCCTGCCGCCGAACTGCGCCAGCGCCGGATCGGCCTTCAGCGCCCCTGCCGTCAGGTCGAGCAGCCACGAGCCGATGACGCTGCCGTGCCGCCAGACCTCGGCGACGGCGGGCAGGTCGATGTCGAAGCGATAATATTGCGGCTGCGCCAGCGGGCTGGTCTCGGCATCGGCGTCGCGGTGCTCGCTGCCGGCGTTCGCCTGCTTGAGGATGTTCATGCCTTCCGCATAGGCCGCCATGACGCCGTATTCGATGCCGTTGTGCACCATCTTGACGAAATGGCCGGCGCCGCTCGGCCCGCAATGCAGGTAGCCGAGAGGCGCGGTGCCGAGGTCGCCGCCTTCGGCCGAGCCCGCGCCGGCGCCGGGTGCAAGCGTGGCGAAGATCGGCTCGAGATGTTTCACCGCGGCGTCGGGGCCGCCGATCATCAGGCAGTAGCCGCGCTCCAGCCCCCACACGCCGCCGCTGGTGCCGACGTCGACGAAGCTCAGGCCCCTTGCCTGCAACCGCACCGCCTGGTCGACGGCGTCGTGATAGTGCGAATTGCCGCCGTCGACGATGATGTCGCCCGGTTCCAGCAGCGCCGCGACCTGCTCGACGACCCTGTTGGTGATGGCGGCGGGCAGCATCAGCCAGACCGTGCGCGGCCTGGCCAGCTTGCCTATGAATTCCTCCAGCGCGGCCGCGCCGACCGCGCCGTCCTTCACCAGATCCGCCACGCTCGCCGGATTGATGTCGTACACCACGCATTCGTGGCCGCCGCGCATCAGGCGGCGCACCATGTTGGCGCCCATCCTGCCCAGTCCCATCATGCCGATCTGCATCTTTGCGCCTCTTGTCCTGTGCAACTCGATGATCTGCGGTCTACAGCCGATGCCGGATCGTACGCTGGCCCTGTGCAATTCCGATGAAGTCGCGCGCCGACTGCGGCAGGCTGGAGCCGCGCCGCCACACCATGCCGACCTGGACGACCGGCAGCGCGCCTGACACGTCGCGCGACTCGATGCGGTCGCCTTCCAGCGACCAGGGGCGGTAGACGAGGTCGGGCAGGAGCGCGATGCCGGCGCCGGTGGCCACCAGGCTGCGCACCGCCTCGACGGAGCGGGTGCGGAAGGCGACATGCGGCCGCGCGCCGAGCGCCGCCAGCAGCTTGCCGGTGTTCTCCTCGATCTCGTCGACGGTCAGCATGATCAGCGGCTCGGCGACGATGTCGTTGATGCCGATGATCTCGGCGGCCGACAGCGGATGGCCGAGCGGCAGCCACAACCGGTAGGGCGAGACCTCGAGGATTTCCGCCTGCAGCGCCATGCGGTCGCGCAGGTTGGAGATGACCATCACCGCGACGTCGAGCTCGCCGCCGACCAGCAGGTGCTCGAGATAGTCGCCATTGTCCTCGATGGCGCCGACCTCGACGCCGGGAAAGGCGCGGCGATAACGCGCCAGGAGATCGGACAGCACGTAGCCGGCAACCAGCGAGGTGACGCCCAGCTGCAGGCTGCCGCCGCCGCGCTCCTGCTCGGCGGAGAAGGTGCGGCGCGCGTCCGAGACGTCGGTCAGAATCTTCGTCGCGTGGCGCAGGAACTGGTGGCCCTTGTGGGTGATGGTCAGCCCGCGCGGATGGCGCTCGAACAGCGCCACGCCGAGGTCGCCCTCGAGTTCCTTCACCGCCTCGGTGACCGAGGACTGCGAGATCGACAGGTTCTGGGCGGCGCGCGACACCGAGCCCTGCTCGGCGACGGCGACGAAATACTGAAGCTGTCTCAGCGTGAAGGCCATGCACGGAATAGACACCGCGACAGCCGCGATGGGAAGGGCGGGCAAGGCTGTTGACCTCCCGTAATATTGTAACTACGTAAGTTACATGAAGCGCAACAGCCGCCTTTCCGCAGCCCTGCACGCCTTGGTCCACATGGCGCAGGAGCCCGACCGGCCGCGCACCTCCGAGGAGGTGGCGCGCTGGCTCGACACCAATCCGGTGGTGGTGCGCCGCGTCTTCGCGGGGCTGCGCGAGGCCGGCATCCTGTCGACGGAGCGCGGCCGCGGCGGCGGCATGGTCCTGACGCGTCCTCCCGCGGCCATCTCGCTCGCCGAGATCGGCGAGGCGCTGGGCGAATCGCTGCTGCCGGTGCGCAGCGAGCCGGAAAGCCCCGGCTGCCTGGTCGAGGCGGCCGTCGACGAACTGCTGGAGGACTGCCGCCGGCAGGCCGAGAATTTTTTGCGCGGCTGCCTGGCCAAATTCACGCTCGCCGACCTGGCGGCGGATTTCCGGCACCGCTTCGCCAACGAAGGAGCAAGACACCATGGATCATGACGTCGCCATCATCGGCGGAAGCTTTGCCGGCCTGTCGGCGGCGATGCAGCTCGCCCGTGCCCGGCGCAAGGTCGTCGTCGTCGACGACGGCCAGCCGCGCAACCGCTTCGCCGCCCATTCGCACGGCTTCCTCGGCCAGGACGGGCGCGCGCCGGCGGAGATCCTCGACGAGGCGCGGCGCCAGCTGCTCGCCTATCCCACCGCGTCGGTCGTGCAGGGCCGGGCCGAACGATGCGGCGGCACGAAAGGCGCCTTCGCCGTCGACCTGCCGAACGGCTCCTCGCTCATGGCCGCGCGGCTCATCCTCGCTTGCGGCGTGACCGACACGCTGCCGGACATTCCCGGCCTGCGCGAACGATGGGGCAGGACCGTCGCCCACTGTCCCTATTGCCACGGCTACGAAATTCCCGCCGGGCCTATCGGCGTGCTGGCGACGGGGCCGATGTCTTCGCATCAGGCACAGCTGGTCGCCGACTGGGCTCCGGTTGTCTTCTTCCACAACGGCGTCCAGCCGGAAGACGCCCACGCGCATCCGCGCCACGCGATCACGGTGGAGCGGGAGCGTGTCGAGGCGATCGAAGACGACGCGGCCGGCCTTGCCGTCCGCCTCGCCGACGGGCGGCGTGTCGCGCTGTCCGCGCTCTTCACCGCGCCAAGGACGCATCCCGCGGGCGGCATCGCCGAGGCTTTGGGTTGCGCGCTGGAGGACGGGCCGCTCGGTCCGCATGTGCGCGTCGACGGGACTCAGCAGACCAGCGTCGCGGGCGTGTTTGCCGCCGGCGACATCAACCGCAAGGCCGCCAATGTCGCCATCGTCGTCGCCGACGGCGCCATGGCCGGCGCCGCCGCACACCGCTCGCTGGTGTTCGAAGCGTGAGCTACGCCGCTGCGATCGTCAGTTTCGCGGCGGCCTTGTCCAAAGCCTGCGCGATGTCGCGCGGCGGCGCGCGGTCGGTGACCAGCTCGCCGAAGCCGTCGAAGCCGCAGACCTGGACAAGGCCCTGCCGGCCGAATTTCGAGTGGTCGGTCACCACCAGTCGGCGGGCGCCGCGCGACAGCACCATGCGGGCGAACTCCGCCTCCTCGAGATCATAGTCCATCACGCCCATGACCGCATCGACGGCTCCGGTGCTGATCACCGCGTGGTTGACGCTGAAGCGGCTGACGAACTCCACCGCCGAGCCGCCGAAGGCAGCGCCCGAATCGCTGCGCAGCTCGCCGCCGGCCATGTAGACCTTGTTGCCGTTGACGGTGGCGAGCGTGCGGGCGATGTCTGAGGAGTTGGTAATCACGGTCAGCCGCCGGTGGCTGAGCAGCTCGCGGGCAAGGAAGCTCGTCGTCGTGCCGGTGTCCAGCATGACGGAGTCGCCGTCGCGGATGGTCGCCGCCACCGTCCTGGCGATGAGACGCTTGGCGTCGGCGTTCTCGCGCATGCGCCGCTCGAACGGCGCTTCGCCGGCCAGCGCCGGCAGGCCGATGGCGCCGTGCATCTTCAGCACCGAGCCGTCGCTGGTGAGCGGCTTCACGTCGCGCCGCACCGTCTCCAGCGAGACGTTGAGCCTGGTGGCAAGATCGGCGATGGTGATGGTGCCGGCCTCCTGCACCAGGCGCAGGATCTCGCCATGCCGCTTGGAATGGTTCATCAGGGTGTCCCGTCCCGGCGCCTCTCTCTGCCCGGTTGATACGGGAAATGCCGAGAGAACACAACGAATCCACGGCTTCGCCGGTCAACAACGCAGAAATAGCCACAGCTTTTGTTGACACGGCAAAAGGACCGCAAGACAGTGCCGGCCGTGAGGAGCAGGGTACCGGCATGACGGCCACGGAAGACCGCATTCGCGCGCTGCCGCTGTGGAAGGGACCGGTGACGATCGAGCCGCTGAAGGGCGGCCTCAGCAATGAGAGCTTTCTGGTCACCGATCCCGGAGGACGGCACGTCGTGCGGCTCGGCCGCGACTTTCCCTTCCACCACGTCTACCGCGAGCGCGAGATCATGGCGGCGCGCGCCGCCGAGGCGGCCGGCTTCGGCCCCGCCGTGCATTTCGCCGAGCCGGGCGTCATGGTCACCGCTTTCCTCGGCGCCCGCACCTATGGGGGCGGCGACGTGCGCGCCAATGCCGGCCGCGTCGCCGCGCTGGTGCGGCGTTTTCACGAGGAGATGCCGCGCCATGTCTCGGGCGCCGGCTTCATGTTCTGGGTGTTCCACGTCGTCCGCGACTATGCGCGCACGCTCGCCGCCGGCGGAAGCCGCCTGCGGGCGGAGCTGCCGCGCTTCCTGGCGCTCGCCGAGGAACTGGAGCAGGCGCAGAAGCCGCTGCCGATCGTGTTCGGCCACAACGACCTGCTGCCCGCCAACTTCCTCGACGACGGCGAGCGGCTGTGGCTGATCGATTTCGAATATGCAGGGTTCAACACGGCCATGTTCGACGTCGCCGGCATCGCCTCCAATGCCGGGATGGACGAGCCCGAGGCGGACGCCCTGCTCGCCGCCTATTTCGGCGAGACGCCGGACCCTTCGCTGCGCCGCGCCTTCGCGGCAATGCAATGCGCCTCGCTGCTGCGCGAGGCGATGTGGAGCCTGGTGTCGGAACTCCACCTCGACGCGCCCGGCGCCGACTACGTCGCCTACACCGCCGAGAACCTGGAGCGGCTGGAAACCGCGCTGGATCGGTATCGGGCAACGTTCGGGCGATAGGAGCCGGCACCGCCTTCAAAACCATCGGGCGCTGATCAGAGCCCTTGCCGTCACATCTGCGTGAAGCCGGCCGGCGCTGGGCCGACGGCCCAGCTTTCGCCGCGCGCGACACCTATCTCGCCGGCATGAACAGACGCGTGCTCCTTTGCCTCGCCGCCTCCGCCGCGCTCGCGCGGCCCGCTGTCGCCCGGGCCCAGACCCCGCCCGCGACGGTCCCTGACCTGCTCGACGAGGCGGAAAGCCTCACCGCGCTCAAGACCGTGCTGGTGCTGCGCAACGGCGAGACCGTCGCCGAGCGCGGCTATCGCGGCAATAGGCTTGCCGGCCCGACCAACATCAAGTCGGCGTCGAAATCGATCGTCTCGGCACTGGTGGGCATCGCCATCGACAAGGGACTGCTGGACGGGCCGGACCAGAAGATCGCGCCGCTGCTGCGCGCCGACCTGCCGGCCGACCCCGATCCGCGCATGGGCGAGATCACCATCGGCCACCTGCTGTCCATGCAGTCGGGGCTGGGCCGCACCTCCGGCCCGAACTACGGCCGCTGGGTCTCCAGCTCTAACTGGGTGCGCGCCGCCCTCGCCATGCCGTTTGAGGAAGAGCCGGGCGGGCCGATGCTCTATTCCACCGGCTCGACGCATCTGCTTTCGGCCATCCTGACGCGGGTGGGCAAAAAATCCACGCTGGCGCTCGCCCGCGACTGGCTCGGGCCGCTCGACGGTTTCCGCATCGCCTCCTGGGACCGCGACCCGCAGGGCATCTATGTCGGCGGCAACCAGATGGCGATGAGCGCCCGCTCGCTCGCCGCCTTCGGCGAACTCTACCGCAATCAGGGCCGCGCGCCGGATGGCGAGCAGCTCGTGCCCGCCGACTGGATCGCACAATCCTGGCAGCCGCGCACCATTTCGCGCTTCAACGGCGACGGCTACGGCTATGGCTGGTTCCTGCGCCCGCTCGGCGGGCGCGAGGCCGTCTACGCCTGGGGCTATGGCGGGCAGATGCTCTACATCGTGCCCGGCCTCAAACTGACGATCGTCATGACCTCGGCGGAAGACAATCCGTCGGCACGCAACGGCTACCGCGACGAGCTGCACGCGCTGGCGACCGGCGTCATTGCGGCGGTCGAGGCGGCATAAAGCCAAATCCCTGGCCGGGGTCATCGGGCTGCCCAGCTGCGTCCTTCGAGGCTCGGCCGCAAAGGAACCGCCTGACGAGCGAAGCCTACGACGCGCTCACCTTCTCCCCGAACGTCGAAAAGAACTCGCCGGCGAGCTTTTTCGAGGTCGAGCTGACCAGCCGGCTGCCGAGCTGGGCGATCTTGCCGCCGACATCGGCCTTGGCGGCGTATTTCAGCAGCGTCTCGTTGGGGCCGGCCTCGCTCAGCGTCACGTCGGCGCCGCCCTTGGCGAAGCCGGCGATGCCGCCCTTGCCCTCGCCGGAGATCGTGTAGGAATGCGGCGGGTTGAGCTTGGTGAGCGTCACCTCGCCGTTGAACGTCGCCTTGATCGGGCCGATCTTCAGCACCACCGTGGCGGCGAGTTCCGTGTCGGAGGTCTTTTCCAGGCTCTGGCAGCCGGGAATGCAGGCCTTCAGCACCTCGGGATCGTTCAGCCCGGCCCAGACCTTTGCGATCGGGGCGGCGATCGTTTCCTCGCCTTCGATGGTGAGCGCCATGGAACGTCCTCCGCGGATGATGGTGCGCAAGGCCTAGCCGACGGGGAAGGCGCTGTCCATCGCACCAAAGTGCTGGCTGGTCCGCGGCGGCTACTGGTCCAACCGCGCGCCAAGCAGAAACGCCGGCAGCTCCGCGATCGAATCCAGCACCACGTCGGCCAGCGGCGCAAGGCTGTCGCGCGTGCCGGTGCCGGACAGCACGCCGACCGCCAGGCCGGCGCCGCCCGCCCGCGCCATTTCGAGGTCGTGGCGGTTGTCGCCCACCATGGCGATCTGCGACGGCTTGAGGCCGGTCAGGTCGCAGAAGGCGTAGATGGTGTCGGGCGCCGGTTTTGGCTTGGCGACGCCGTCATAGCCGTAGGCCGCGTCGAACATCTGCGCCACGCCGAGCGCCGCCAGCGTCTTCTCCGCACCGCCGGTGGAATCGTTGGTGGCCACCCCCAGCCGGAAGCCGGCGGCATGCAGCGCGGCGATGGCGTCGCGGCTGCCGGGCAGCGGCACGGACTGCGCCGCGCCCGCTTCCGCGGTGAAGCGGTCGAAACCGACCGTCATTTCGGCCCGCTCGGCGGCCGGCACCTGCGGATACCACAGGGCCACGATGTCGGCATTGGTGCCGGCGGCGAACACCGAGTCGGCCTTGAAGCGGTGCGCGGAAAAATCGTAGCCGGCGATCGCCAGCAGCGCGTTCGCCTTGTCGCGATCGCCGCCCGCCGCCTGCAGCGCGAGCAGGTCGCCGATCGCGAACCACGTCGCCTGGAAGTCGACCAGTGTCCCGTCCTTGTCGAACAGGATGCCTTTGATGTCTTGCAAGATTTTGCCCTCAGGTTCCGTTTTCTGCGCGCGTCGCACCCCCCTCTGTCCTGCCGGACATCTCCCCGTAAGGGGGAGATTGGCGGCTTCGCCCTTCGCGCCTCACCTGCGCCGCTGGCGACTGGCGAAACTCAAGCGGAAGGCCAATCTCCCCCCTTGCGGGGGAGATGTCCGGCAGGACAGAGGGGGGTAGGACGGGCGCCAAGCCCGCGATAGTCCTCAGCTCTCCCTCAGCCGATGGATATGCGCCACCAGGCCGGCCGTCGAGGCGTCGCTGCCTGCGGCATCCTTTTTGCCTTCCACGACCGGCAGCAGCGCCGTCGCCAGCTCCTTGCCGAGCTCGACGCCCCACTGGTCGAAGGAATTGATGTCGAACAGCGTGCCCTCGACGAAGACGCGGTGCTCGTAGAGCGCGATCAGCCGGCCGAGCGTGCGCGGGTCGAGCTTTTCGTAGAGGATCGTCACCGACGGCCGGTTGCCGGAGAACACGCGGTGCGGCGCGATCCTGTCGACCTCGTCCGCCTTCATGCCCTTGGCCAGCATCTGGCTCTTCGCCTCGTCGAGCGTGCGGCCCTTCATCAGCGCCTCCGATTGCGCCAGGCAGTTGGCGAGCAGCAGGTCGTGATGGTGCTTCAGCTCCGGCTCGTGGCCCTGGGCCGCCGCCAGGAACTCGACCGGGATGATGTCGGTCCCCTGGTGCAGCAGCTGGAAGAAGGCGTGCTGGCCGTTGGTGCCCGGCTCGCCCCACACCAGCGGGCCGGTGGGCGTCGCCACCGCCCTGCCGTCGAGCGTCACGCCCTTGCCATTCGATTCCATGTCGAGCTGCTGCAGATAGGCGGGCAGGCGTGCCAGCCGCTGGTCGTAGGGAATGATGGCGCGGGCCGGGTAGCCGCAGACGACGCGGTGCCAGAAGCCGACGAGACCCATCACCGCCGGAATGTTTTCGAGCAGCGGCCTGGTGGCGAAATGCCGGTCCATCTCATGCGCGCCGGCCAGGAAGGCGCGGAAATTGTCGGCGCCGATGGCGATCATGATCGGCAGGCCGATCGCCGACCACAGCGAATAGCGGCCGCCGACCCAGTCCCAGAAGCCGAACACGCGCTCCGGCGCGATGCCGAACGCCGCGACCTTGTCGAGCGCGGTCGACACCGCGGCGAAATGCTTTTCGGTCGCCGCCGCGCTCAGCGCCGCCACGATCCAGTTCCGCGCCGTCTCGGCATTGGTCATCGTCTCCACCGTGGTGAAGGTTTTGGACGCGACGATGAACAGCGTCGTCTCCGGTGACAGGCCTTTCAGCGTGTCGTGCATATGCGCGCCGTCGATATTGGAGACGTAGTGCGCGCGCGGCCCGTCATGGTAGGGCGCGAGCGCCAGCGTCGCCATCACCGGGCCGAGATCCGAGCCGCCGATGCCGATATTGACGACGTCGGTGATCTTCTTGCCGGTCGCGCCCGTCGCCGAGCCGTCGCGCACCGCGTCGGAAAAGCGCCGCATGGCGTCGAGCACGGCATGCACCTCGGGAACCACGTCGATGCCGTCGAGCAGGACCGAGGTGCCGGCCGGGTTGCGCAACGCGGTGTGCAGCACGGCGCGGTTTTCGGTGATGTTGATCTTCTGCCCGGAAAACATCGCGTCGCGCCGCGCCGCGACCCCGGTCGCCGTGGCGAACTCGCCCAGCAGCCGCATGGTCTCGGCGTCGACGGCGCATTTCGACCAGTCGAGCAAGAGGTCGCCGTCGCCGAGCGAGAAGGCGGCGAATCGGCCGGGATCGGCGGCGAACGCCGCGCGCATGTCGGAAGGCGTTTTGGCGCGATGCGCGCGCAGGGCGTCGAGCGCCGCTTTGGTGGAAGCTGTCGTCACGGCTCTTCTCCGCAAGCTGGATGGCCAACCGGCTGGCCAATAGCACGGCTTTGCGTCGCTGGGGACAGCGGCGCGGGAAATTCAATCGTTTCGCATCGCGCTCATCGGCTGGCGCCGTGCTGGCCCGGCCTTGATGCATCACTGGTACAAATCCTTGCGATCAGAAATTTTCATTGGCGCAAGCCGTTGGACCAAGAATACCATTCACTGGTCCAAAAAGTATGAAGAATAATCTTGTTCGAGGAAACGCCGATGCCCCAGAGAAACGACACGGCCATATGGTCCGGCCTCTTCCGCATCTCGGCCGAATCCGGCCAGACCTTGCAGGCCCAGATCCGTCAGGCGATCGTCGCCGCCATTCTCGACCGCCAGATCGCAGCCTCCATGCCGCTGCCGTCCTGCCGCATCCTGGCGGAAAAACTCGGCGTGGCGCGCGGCACGGTGGTGCTCGCCTTCCAGCAGCTGGTGGACCAGGGTTTTCTCGTGGCGCGCGAGCGTCGCGGCCACTTCGTCAACCCCGAGGTGCTGGCCACCCCCGCCAAGCCGCACCACAGGCAGCAGGAGACGGCGAGCGACGTCGACTGGAAGGCGCTGCGCCAGTTCGCGCCGAGCGAGATGCCGCGTCCGGCCAAGCACGAGAACTGGATCAAGTCGTCCTATCCGTTCGTATACGGCCAGTTCGACCCGGCACTGTTCCCGACCGCCGAATGGCGCGAGTGCAACCGCATGGCGCTGGCCGTGCTCGAGATCCGCAACTGGGCGGCCGACATGGTCGACCGCGACGATCCGCTGCTGATCGAGCAGATCCAGGCGCGGCTCTTGCCGCGGCGCGGCATCTTCGCCAATCCCGACGAGATCATCGTCACGCTCGGCGCGCAGAACGCGCTCTACATGCTGGCGACGCTGCTGATGGCCAAGGGCACCAGGGTGGCGATGGAGGATCCGGGCTATCCCGACGCCCGCTCGATCTTCCGGCTGGCCGGCGCCGAAATTGTGCCGACGCCGGTTGACGGCTCCGGCATTGTCACCTCGGCGATCCCCGACGCAGCCAATTTCGTCTTCGTCACGCCGAGCCATCATTGCCCGACCATGGTGCCGCTGTCTGCCGAGCGCCGGCAGGATCTGCTCGAGCGCGCCAGCCGCAACGACCAGATCGTCATCGAGGACGGCTATGACAGCCAGCTGATCGACGAGGCGCCACAGCAGGCGCTGAAGAGCCTCGACCGTTCGGGGCGCGTCATCTATGTCGGCTCGATGTCGAAGACGCTCGCGCCCGGCCTGCGCATGGGCTACATCGTCGCGCCGGCGCCGCTGGTCGCCGAGCTGCGGGCGCTGCGGCGCTTCATGTTCCGCCATCCGCCGGCCAACAACCAGCGCGCGGTCGCGCTGTTCCTGTCGCTCGGCCACCACGAGGCGCTGGTGCGCCGCTTGTCCAGCGCCTTCGAGGAGCGGCGCAAGCGGCTCTCCCAGGCGATCTCAGCCTTCCTGCCGGAATGGCGCTCGACCGACTCGGCCGGCGGCACCTCGCTCTGGCTGGAAGGCCCGCGCGGCATCGATGCACGTGGCCTGGCGGAAGCGGCGGCGGCGCGCAGCGTCATCATCGAGCCGGGCGACCGCTTCTTCGACGGCGCACAGAAGCCGGTACGCTTCATGCGCCTCGGCATCTCCTCGATCGCGCTGCAGCACATCGAGCCTGGCATCCGCGAACTCGCGACCGCGGCGGGAAGGCGGCCGGCGGCGGCATAAACGCCGGTCGACGATCTTCCGTCATCCTCGGGCTTGTCCCGAGCATGACGGCCACTCTAGCGCTTCGGCAGCCACTTCTTGTCGATGCGGCAGACCATCGTATAGGCCGGATCGAAGACGTTGCCGACGTCGTAGCGTACGACCTGGCCCATGAGATGGCTGGCGGCCGCCGGGCTCAGGCCATGCTCGCTGGTCAACCAGTTGAACATGTCGGTCGTCGCATGCTGCAGCGCCTGGTCGAGCGGCCGGGCGTTGCCGACCGAAAAGATGTCCGTGGCGTTCTCGCCACGCGGCCACACCAGAGCGCGGCGCTTTTCGACGGTCAGCCGCAACTCGACCTCGAAGCAGGTTTCGATGCCGGTGCCGACGATCTCGCCGTCGCCCTGCGTTGCGTGGCAATCGCCGAGGAAGAACAGCGCGCCGGGCACGGCCACGGGGAACCACACGGTCGCGCCGGGACCAAATCCTCGATAGTCCATGTTGCCGCCGTTTTCGGCGCTGGTGGCGGTCGAGAATGCCTGGCCCAGCGCCGGCGCAACGCCGAAGCAGCCGATCATCGGCTCGAGCGGCAGCGTGAGATGCTCGAGGCCCGGCACCGGCGGGTCGAGCGTCACCGTCAAGCCCTGCCGGTCGACCCGCCAGTTGACCTTGTCGCGCGGCGGCAGGCCGCGCACGAATTCCGGATCGACGACGTTGCCCGCCAGCGACGCGCGGGTCCAGCCGGTGGCGCGGATCGGCGTCATGCGCACGATCTCGACCCGCAGTGCGTCCCCCGGCTCCGCGCCGGTCACGAAGATCGGGCCGTTCATCGGGTTCGGCTCGGCGGCCCGCTGCACGCCGTCCCTGTCGATGCCATGCGCGTCGAGCGTCTCGGTGATCACCGTGTCGCCCGAAGCGATAGTGAGGGCTGCGGGCAAGGTGCCGAGCACGTTGTGCCATTGGGTGGCGGTGAAGCGATGTGTCGTCATGGATGAAGCCGTAGCCGAGCCCCGCGGGCACGGCAAGCCATCGCTTCACTCGGCGTTCGTGCCCGCTCGCGACCCGGCGGAGTGTGCTCCGCTGCGCGCCGCCCCGACCGCGGAGGCGGCGCAGGGCTGGCCTATTGCGCGGCGAGCTCATCGTGCCCGGCAAGCCGCGGGCGTCACCCGACGCTCCCGCACGGCCGCTAACCAGCGCTTTTTCTGGACCATCTTGCCGTATTCTCTGGTCCATCCGTCCGTCACGGCGGCGGAGCATAGTCCGCGTCAAGGGGACTGTTCGGACGAGCCACCGGCCCGCGGTTTCACAGTGGTCGGATCGTTCCGCGAAGGGAGAAAGAGCATGTCGGCTCCGGCGGAGATTGCGACCGTGGTGCAGGATTCCGCGGCGGAAGCGCGCTCGCGCCGCTCCGGCGGGCGCGAGGCGCGCCGGGCGCTGAGGGCCGCGCCGCTTGCCGACGACGTCCGCCCGGTCCGCCCCGGGCTGGAAGGCGGCAGGTACAAGCCTTTGGTCCAGAACGACCTGGAGCGCATCCACGAGGCCGTGCTGACTCTGCTCGAGACGGTCGGCTTCGCCAATGCCATCCCGAGTTGCGCCGATGTCTGCGTGAAGGCCGGTGCGATCCTCGGCGCCGACGGCCGCCTGCGCTTCCCGCGCGGCCTGATCGAGGCGACCATCCGCAAGGCCGCTCGCAACTTCACGCTGCACGGCCAGGACCCCCGCCACGACATGCTGATCCAGGGCACGCGCGTCCACTACGGCACGGCCGGTGCGGCGGTGCATCTGGTCGACGTGGAGAAGCGCGAATACCGCGAATCGCAACTCCAGGACATCTACGACGCCGCCCGCCTCGTCGACGGGCTCGACAACATCCATTTCTTCCAGCGCCCGATGGTGCCGCGCGACGTGCCCGACCCGCTCGCCATGGATTTCAACACGCTCTACGCCTGCGTGATGGGCACCTCGAAGCATGTCGGCACGTCCTTCACCGTGCGCGAGAACGTCGCGCCGGCGCTGGAGATGCTCTACGCCATCGCCGGCGGCGAGGAGAATTTCCGCGCAAGACCCTTCGTGTCGAACTCCAACTGCTTCGTCGTGCCGCCGATGAAGTTCGCCGAGGATGCCTGCGGCGTGCTGGAGGCCTGCGTCGAGGGCGGCATCCCGATCCTGCTGCTGTCGGCCGGCCAGGCCGGCGCCACCGCCCCCGCGGCGATCGCGGGCGCGGTGGTGCAGGCAGTGGCCGAGGTGCTGATCGGGCTGGTCTACGTCAACGCGCTCAAGCCCGGTCATCCCGCCATCTTCGGCACCTGGCCGTTCGTGTCGGATCTGCGGACCGGCGCCATGTCCGGCGGCTCGGCCGAGCAGGCGCTGCTGACGGCCGCCTGTGCGCAGATGGCGCAGTTCTACGACCTGCCGGGCGGTTCCGCCGCCGGCATGGCCGATTCGAAGCTGCCCGACATCCAGTCCGGCTTCGAAAAGGGCATCACCGACGTGATGGCCGGCCTGTCGGGCCTCAACCTCGTCTATGAATCGGCCGGCATGCATGCCTCGCTGCTCGGCTTCTGCCTGGAAAGCCTGATCATCGACAACGACATGCTGGGCTACTGCCAGCGCTGCGTGCGCGGCATCGAGGTCACCGACGCCGCGCTGTCGATCGATACCATCACGGAAGTCTGCCTCAACGGCCCCGGCCATTATCTCGGCAACGAGCAGACGCTGCGCCTCATGCAGACCGAATATTTCTATCCCGCCGTCGGCGACCGTTTTTCGCCCAAGGAGTGGAACGAGAAGGGCAAGCCCGACATTCTTGCGCGCGCCATCGCCGAGAAGAAGCGCGTGCTCGCCGAGCGCTTCCCCCGCCATGTGCCGAAGCTTCTGGACGACCGCCTGCGCGCCACCTTCGGCGACCTGATCAAGCTGCCGCGCAGCGGCATGGGGTTGTGAGAAAGCCCTCTGCCTCTTCTGAGCCTTCCTGACGCCGGACAGAGAACCCCCTCTCCGTCTCGCCCTTCGGGCTCGCCACCTCTCCCCCGCTTCGCACTACGGCATGCACACATCTCTGAGAACCCAACCTTTGGCGATGGCTCGGAAGTATTGGAGGCCGTGGCGCAAGGTTATGGGTCCGGGTGGTTTGGATGTGGGATATCCATCCCATCCGCCGAGGCGG
>JAESFZ010000189.1_pt1 | contig 83797 bp, 88 predicted proteins | sample 9269561 | NCBI WGS metagenome assembly JAESFZ01 (sample SAMN14515552, study PRJNA621657) | algae metagenome | isolation source: Tildeniella nuda ZEHNDER 1965/U140 and co-occurring heterotrophs from wet... | place: Switzerland: Stansstaad, Zurih | collected 1965-01-01 | reverse complement strand
GGCGCCGCGCTCCGCGTGGCAGCGAGAAGGCGAAGGGCGTCGTCGACGCCGCTTGCCGGGGGCCGAAGGGCCCGCCTGCGCGGCCTCTCCTCGCCCTTCGCCTTCTCGCTGCCATCACGAATGCCATCGGTATTGAGTTCAGACCCTAGGCCAGACGCTAGGCGGCGTCTTTCAGCGCCGCCTCGGTGCACACGCGGTTCCGGCCGAGCTCCTTGGCCCGGTACAGCGCGGCGTCAGCGCGTTCGATGAGCTGGTCGAGCGACTCGTCCCGGCGAAGCAGCGCGACGCCCAGCGACATGGTGATCGAGCCGATTTCGCGGCTCGACTGCCGGGTCCGCACCGTCCGGCTACCGACGAAGTCGCGGAACTGCTCGGCGATGTCCTCCGCCGCCTCGAGCGCCTTGCCGGGAAGCACGACGACGAATTCCTCGCCGCCGTAGCGCGCGGCATAGCCCGTGCCGTGGCACATTTGTTCGAGGCTCTGTCCGACCAGCCGGAGCACCTCGTCGCCGAGCCGATGGCCCCAGCTGTCGTTGAAGCGCTTGAAATGGTCGATATCGCCGAAGACGAGGCACAGCGGCCGGCGATCGGCGAGCGCGCGCGCGGCCTGCGCCTCGAGATAGGCGGCGAAGGCCTTGCGGTTGGGCAGCCCGGTCAGCGCATCGGTGCGGCTCTCGGAACGTTCGATCTCGAGATCCCGGCGCAGCTTGGCGATCTCGCCGACCGAGACGGTAAGCTCGGTTTCGAGCCGCTCGGTCTTCTCGATCATCGCCGCAGTGGCATTCACCATCTCGGCGAGCAGCGCGCGCTGCATCTCGGGGTCGTGGGCGCTCGCCAGCGTTGCCTGGCCGTCGCGCAGCGCCTCGGTGTAGGTTCGCGTATCGCCCTCGGTCTGGACGACGTAGCTCGCCATCCGCCTCAGCTGTGCCTGCGTCTCGTCGAGCAGTTTGACGACGGTATCGTCGAGGTGACGACCGTAGAGCTCGCGGCGAATGAGGTCCATCGAGCGGGACGAGACATGGCCGGCGTTGCGGCGCACGGTGTCGACCGCCTCGACGAGTTGCGCGTCGGCGCGCGTGACATAGCGGTACCAGAACTCGTAATTGGCGGGCGAGGGCGCAATGCCGCCGTCCGCCATCAGCGCCTTGATGCGGTCGACGATGTCTGAGCCCTGGTGCATTTCCGCCATTGCCCGGCTTGCGGGCCCCCGTAAGACATCGATGACGCGTTACGCGGGAATGGCGCGCCGGACGCGACTGGCGCGCCGCGACGTCGATCCCCTCGTCGGTGATGTACGGGCGGAATGATTAAGAAAGGCCGAAGGCGGGCCCGATGCGGATCAGATACGCGCCGATACCAGCAGGAAGGCAGGAACGCTGCCGCCGGTGCCGAAGCCGGGGCCGACGTCGACGTCGTCGCGGTCGCGATAGTCGCGGCGCGGCTGATCCCGCCGCGGCCCGCGATCGTCGCGTCCGCCGCGCTCGCGCGCTTCGGGACGCGGCGCCTCGGGTGACGCGGCGCGGCGCGGCGGCTCGCGCCGCGGCGCCTCCTCGGCCGGGGCCGCGACGGCGACCGCCGCAGGGGGCTCGACCGCGCGCGGCGCGGGCGCTGCCTCGGCCGTTTCGGCCGGCTTCGGCTCGCGCCGACGGCCGCGGCCGCGTGACGGCTTGGCCTCGGGCTCGGGGGCGACGACGGTCGCAGTGACGGGCGCGGCCGGTGCCGCGGCCGCGACGGGCGCCTTGTCGCCGGCGCGGGGGATCTTCTGTCCGATCAGCTTCTCGATCTCGGCGACATTCTCGGCGTCCGCCTCGGTCGCGAAGGTGATGGCGATGCCGGTCTTGCCGGCGCGGCCGGTACGACCGATGCGGTGGACATAGTCCTCGGCATGATGCGGAGTGTCGTAGTTGAAGACGTGGCTGACGCCCTTGATGTCGAGGCCGCGCGCCGCGACGTCGGAGGCGACGAGCATGTTGATCTCGTCGTTCTTGAAGCGGTCGAGCGTCGCCATGCGCTCGGGCTGCTCCATGTCGCCGTGAATCTGGCCGACGCGGAAGCCATGCTGCTTCAGATTTTCGGCCAGTTCCTTCACCTCGCGCTTGCGGTTGCAGAACACGATCGCCGAATGGATGTCCTGCCCGCGAAGCAGCTTGCGCAGCGTGTCGCGCTTGGCGCGCGGCGTCACCTCGACGAGCGACTGCGCGATCGAGGCGTTGGTGGTCGCCGGACGCGACACCTCGATGACCTTGGGCTCGCGCATGAACCGGTCGGCGAGCTTCTTGATCGGCGGCGGCATCGTCGCCGAGAACAGCAGCGTCTGGCGCTTGGGGTTGATCTTGCTGCAGATTTTCTCGACGTCGGGGATGAAGCCCATGTCGAGCATGCGGTCCGCCTCGTCGATGACGAGGATGTCGACTCCCGACAGCAGGATCTTGCCGCGCTCGAACTGGTCCATCAGCCGGCCCGGCGTGGCGATCAGCACGTCGACGCCCTTGGCCAGCGCCTTGTCCTGGTCGCCGAAACCGACGCCGCCGATGAGCAGCGCCATCGTCAGCTTGTGGTACTTGCCGTATTTGACGAAATTCTCGGCGGCCTGGTCGGCGAGCTCGCGCGTCGGCGCGATGATCAGCGACCGCGGCATGCGCGCGCGCGACCGGCCCGACGCGAGGATGTCGATCATCGGCAGCACGAACGACGCGGTCTTGCCGGTTCCGGTCTGCGCGACCCCGATGATGTCGCGCCCCATCAGCACATGCGGAATGGCCTGGCGCTGGATCGGCGTCGGCTCGGTATAGCCGCTGTCGGCGATCGCGCGCAGCAGTTCGTCGGACAGGTGCAGGTCGGCAAAACTCAAAATGTTTCTCTCACCGGAGGGGCGCAAACGGCAAAGCGCGCCCGCGCTTGCGCACCGGATGCGCGAATTGTCAAGGAATCCTGCGCTTCCAAGCAGAAAGGGCGGGCCTTGCGACCCGCCCTTTCGAGGCGTGTGGATCGTCCGCCGGGCCCGGCGGGACGGTTTCCTAGAAGCGCACGCCGGCCGCGATGCCGTAGCGGCGCGGATCGAGCGTGAAGATGTTCGTGTAGAGGCCCGACGACTGGTCGGTGACGTAGAGACCGGTCGTCGCGCTGTTGTCGGTGAGGTTCTGGACGAACCCGCGGACGAACCACTTGTCCTCCGGGCCGTTCAGCTGCACCTGCGCGTTGATCTGGCTGTAGCTGTTGATCTGGTTGACGTTGCCGTTGAAGATGCTGCCGTAGCTGTCGCCCGTGAAGGTGATGTCAGCGCGCGGCACCAGCGTCATGCCATTCTCGAACTCGAAGGTATATTGCGCACCCGCCGACACCTTGTAGTTCGGCGCCTGCGGCAGCGAATTGCCCTTCAGGTTGACCTCGACGCCCGCGGGCAGGACGGTGACCCCGCCGACGGCAGCGCCGATCGACGGCGCCGTCGCCTGCAGCAACGCGCAGACGCCGAAGGCGCCGCGCGCCGTCAGGCCGCTGTCCGCCGGGAAGGCGGTCGTCGGCTGGAGCGGCGCGGTATTCGGGTTCGTGGCAGCGCGCGGCGTCGGGAAGGTGGTCAGCGAGCTGTTGTTGAGCGCCGCGTTGACGGTGTTGACGAAGGTGTTCGCCGCGGCGCTTCCCGCGGTGTTCGGCACGACCGCGCAGTTCGAGCCGTTGGTGATGTCCTTGATGATCACCGCGTCCGAACGGCCGCCCGACGGATCGCGCGGGTTGCTGAGGAACTTGTCCTCAGAGACCTTGGTATGGAGATAGCTGAAGTTGATGTTGAACAGCCATTCGGGGCTCGGGTTGAGGATCGACTCGATCTCGAGGCCGTAGATGTCGGCCGCGACATTGTCGTTGACCGAGGTGCGCGCCACGATGCGGCTGAGCTGAAGATCCTTGTACTTGTAGTAGAAGGCGGTCGCATTGAGGCGCAGCGTGCCGTCGAGGAAGGTGTTCTTCGAGCCGATTTCGAAGGCGTCGATGAACTCCGGCGCGAAGCTGTCGGGCACGGCGAAGATCGGCTGCAGCGGCGGGTTGATGCCGCCCGACTTGTAGCCGCGCGAATAGCTCGCATAGAGCAGGCTGTCGTCGCTCAGCTTGAAGTCGAGCACGGCGCGTCCGGTGACCTCCTCGAAGTTCGCGCTCCGCACCTGGAAGGCCTCGCAGCCCGGTCGCGTGCCGATGCCGCCGGCGACGTTGCTGCCGGCACCCGCACAGGCGGTGGCCGGGTCGGCGTCGAAACCGCCGGCGCGCGGCGAGTCGAAGGCGTTGGTCGCCGTAAAGGGGACGAGGAAGCTGGCGAGCGTCGATCGCGCGCGCACCGTCTTCTTGTCGTTGTTGTAGCGGATGCCGGCGGTGAACTTCACGCGGTCGTTGAACTCGTAATAGGCCTCGCCGAACAGGCCGTAGGACTTCAGGCCGAAGTCGTCGGTGTTGTTCCGGAAGAACGGCGTTCCGAGGTACGACGGCGGCTGTCCCGAACCGAGCGCGGTGAAGGTGCCGAGCAGGCCCGTCACATAGTCGATCCCGAACGAGTTCACATAATAGCTGTTCTCGCTGAGGTCGGCATCGACGTAGATGCCGCCGAGCAGGAAGTTGAACGCGCCGTCATAGTCGGACGAGAAGATCGCCTCGGCCGACCAGTCCTTGCTCTTCTGGTTCGAGCGGTCGAAGTCCTGCGGCGTCGCCGAGCATACGCCGAAGCCGCCGAAGACGCCGGTGCCGGTCTCTTCGGCCGCCGAGGTGCAGAGCTGCCCGGCCGGCCCCGTCGGGGTTATGGCGCGGGCGAGCGGCAGGAAATAGGCCGCCGGAAGCCCGGGGATGCCGCCTGCCGCCGCGCCGGCGAGCGTCGTAAGCGCCGTCGCGTAGCTGGCGCGGTTCTGGACCGAGAGGTTGTAGTCCTGCGACGAGTCGACCCGCGCCTCATGGTAGAAGCCGGTCAGCTGCAGCTTGTACTGGTCGCCGAGATCCTGCTCGATGCGCAGCTGATATTGCTGCTCGTCGGTGAAGTAGGTCGGCGCGTGGTCGGTGTTGACCTGGCGCACGTCGGCCGGGTTGACCGCGGTCGCATAGGGATCGGGCCCATAGAGGCTGCCGAGGCCGAACAGCGTCGGTGCCGGAATGCCGTTCGCCGACAGGAATTCGCGCGACCCGAGCGTGCCGACGAAGCTGGCGTTGCCGTTGGTCACGCCGAAGTCGCGGCGGGCGGGAAGGCAGCCCAGGATGCCGGTCGGATCGCGCTGGCAGAGCTGCTTCTGGATACGCAGCCGGTTGTCGTCCTCGCGGAAATAATAGCCCATGAAGTCGACCGTGGTGGTGTCGGTCGGCTGCCAGCGCAGCGAGCCGCGAACCGCGTACATGTCGCGGCCGTCGAGATCGCTGCCGTCGAAGACATTCTCGGTGAAGCCGTCGCGCTTCAGGTAGAAGCCGGCGACGCGGGCGGCGAACGTCTCGCCCAGCGGAATGTTGACCGCGCCCTTGAACTTCATCGACTCGTAATTGCCGTATTCGGCCTCGGCGCTGACCGAGAAGGCGTCCATGCGCGGCTTGGCGGTGACGAAGTTGACGACGCCCGAGGTGGCGTTGCGCCCGAACAGCGTGCCCTGCGGCCCGCGCAGCACCTCGACGCGCTCGAGATCGAAGAACTCGGTCTCGAACAGGCGGGTGGCGAGCAGCGGCGTGTCGTTGACGTGGATGGCGGTGGCGGAGTCGCAGGTGACGCCGACGCAGAGGTCGCCGACGCCGCGGATGGTGAAGCTCGAACCGGTGAAATTGCCCTTGGTGAAGGTCACGTTGGGCAGCGTCAGCTGGAGATCCGACGAATTCTCGATCTGCTGCCGCTCGAGCGTCTCGGCGCTGAACGCCGTGACCGCGATCGGCACGTCCTGCAGCGACTCGGCCTGGCGCTGCGCGGTGACGACGATTTCTTCGATGCCTTCGTCGACGTCGACCGCCGCGGCGGTCTGCCCGAGCGCGGGCGCGGCGACGAGCATGGCCAGCGCCGAGGCGCTGGTCGCGAGCGAAAGACGCAGGTTTTCGGTGATCGGCTTCATCCGACGGATCCTCCCCAGTTGTTCCTGTCCGCCGCCATCCGTCTGTCGCGGATGTATCGGCGGGTCCGGCCCGGGGACGCGGCGATCGTGCCCCCATTGCCGCTTGCGTGGCATTTGAACAACGAAGGGCGTTGCTTGTCCAGCAAGCCTGAAGGGGGGCTGCGGCTTTTGACAGGTTAGGCGGCGCTACCGTCGCAAATTTGCAACGCTTATGGCCGTTTCTTGCCCGTTTTGATCTTTGCGAGCGATCCGATCGGACATTCGGCGCCCGACCGGGTGAGGACGGCGTCGCGCCCCGCACAGAGCCGGCCGGCCTGCGTCTGTCGATAGTAGAAGCCCTGATAATAGGACAACGCCGGGCAATCGGCCTTGAAGCCCATCCGCCACCGGTCGCCCCCCGCCAGGACGATGTCGATCGAGCGTTCGCCCGTGACCACCGCCCCGGCGATGCGCTCGCTTTCGATGCAGGCACGGCGCGACTTCTTGGTGAACAGCGTGGCGAGGCCCTTGGGCGCCGGCGGCGGTTCGGCGAGCGACTGCAGCGGCACCTTGCGAACGCGCGGCGGTTCCGCGGCGGCCGGAACGGCGAGCGCGGCGGTGAGCGTCAGGAGGAGCAGCCGTCGCGTCATCGGGCCCTTCATCATCGCGCGCTATTGAACCGGCGCTGAACCTTTGCGGTCTCGACGCGGCAAGCGTCAACGGCCTATCCTGTCACCCATGGACCCGCTCGAAGCGATGAAGGCAGCCGTCGGATCCGCCGGCTGGACCGACGATCCGGAACAGCTCGCGCCGCATCTGGTCGACTGGCGCGGCCGCAAGCACGGCGTGGCGACGCTCATGCTCAGCCCCTCGAACACGGCCGATCTCGCGGCCGTGGTCCGGCTGGCGGCCGCCCACCGCATCGGCCTGGTCCCCCAGGGCGGAAACACGTCGCTCTGCGGCGGCAGCGTGCCAGAGCCCGAGGGCGGCGCGGTGCTGGTCTCGCTGCGTCGGATGCGGCGCATCCGGTCGCTCGACGCCGCCGATCAGTCGCTGATCGCCGAGGCCGGGGTCACGCTGAGCGAGGTCCATGAGGCCGCCGAGGCGGCGGATCGCCTGTTCCCGCTGTCGCTCGGTGCCAAGGGCAGCGCGACGGTCGGCGGACTGGTCTCGACCAACGCCGGCGGCGTGCAGGTGCTGCGCTACGGCACGATGCGCGCGCTCACGCTCGGCATCGAGGCGGTGCTGCCCGACGGCGCGGTGCTCGACCAGCTGTCGGCGCTGCGCAAGGACAACAGCGGCTATGACGTCAAGCAGCTGCTCATCGGCGCCGAGGGCACGCTGGGCTTCGTCACCGCTGCGGCGCTGAAGCTGGCGCCGCGACCGCGCTGCGTCGCGACCGCTTTCGCCGGCGTGGCGTCGCCGGCCGCGGCGCTCGCTCTTCTGGCGCGGCTGCGCGCGGCGGTCGGCGACCAGGTCGACAGCTTCGAGCTGATGCCGCGCGTCGGCCTCGACCTGGTCTTCGACCATATCGCCGGCACGCGCGACCCGCTCGGCGGCACCCATCCCTGGTACGTCCTCGCCGAACTCACCTCGCCGCGCGCCGACGATCGACTTTCGGACGCGCTCGAGGCGGCGCTGGCCGCCGCGATCACCGCGGGCGAGGTCGAAGACGCCACCCTCGCCGCAACCGAGGCGCAGCGCGCGGCGCTGTGGAAGATCCGCGAAACGCTGCCCGAGGCGGAGCGGGTCGACGGCGCCTCGGTCAAGCACGACGTGTCGGTGCCCGTCGCCGCGATGCCGTCGTTCATCGCCGAGGCGACGCCGGCGGTGGAGCAGGGCTGGCCGGGCGCGCGGGTGCTGGCGTTCGGCCATCTCGGGGATGGCAACGTCCACTTCAACGCCCGCCCGCCGTCGGGCGCCTCCTACGAGGCGTTCCGGGAGAACGGCCCGGCGATCACCCGGCTGGTCAACGACATCACCGTCGCGCACGGCGGCTCGATCTCGGCGGAGCATGGCATCGGCACGCTGAAGCGCGACGAGCTCGTGCGGCTCGGCGATCGGGCCAAGCTGGCGACAATGCGCGCCATCAAGGCGGCACTCGACCCGCTTGGGATCATGAATCCGGGCAAGTTGCTCTAGACGACCGCTGGCTGTCGTCGACGGCTCGCTGCGATCGCGGCGGCCCCCATCGCGAACAGGCCGAGCACCCCCGGCTCGGGCACCGTTTCGTTCTGCGTCGGCTCGTCGCTCATGTAGGTCGCGAAATACAGGTCGCCGCTGCCGACGCCGATACTTCCGCCCCACGAAGCCGTGCGCTGTGTCCGTCCCCAGGCGCTGCCGCCGGCGTAACCGTTACCCGCGCCTGCCCAGCCGCCAAACACCATCGGCAAGCCTTCGACCGCCTCCATACTGATCGCGACGATGTCGCCGGCGTTGAAGAACAGGTTGGCGGTCGAAAGGTCGATGCTGACGGTCGAATAGTGAAACCCCGGCCCCCATTGCGGCGACATGAAGTCGACCGAGGTGAGGGCGTTGGCATTGACGCTGTCGATCACCCCGCCCGACACCGACCGCACGCGAAACGTCACGTCGTAGCTGGAAAAGCCGCCGAGCAGCAGATCGACATGGTGCAGGTAGCCGCTTGTGCCGACGGTGAAGGTCTGGGCCGATTCGACCGATTGCGTGCCGTTGCTGTAAACCTGCCCGCCGCCGTAGCTGCCGGGCGGCGCGAGAAAGTTCTGATCAAGGACGACAGCCGCATTTACCGGCGCGGACGCAACGAACAAGGCAGCGATAATGTGTCGCTTCATGCCCCTCTCCTCTGTTGCGAGGCAGGAAAGCAAGAACAGGGCCATCACACAAAAAGCAGGGAGTTAGGTGATCTGTCATTACGAGACTGTAATGAATTCCGACACATTGCTTGCCGTGCCTCGCGGCGCGCGCGAATCGATGGCTGGCCTTGCTTCAGCCGCCGCGCATCCGTAAAGCGGGCGGCTTCACCGGGCCGGGGGGTCCGAGGTCAATTCATTCAGACACGAGGTCCGCGTAACATGGCTTCCACTCCGCAGGGCGCGCCGATGATGCCGCTTTTCTACAATTCGATCGCGCCGCTGTCGTCGCAGATGCACCCCAATTTCAAGGTGCGCCAGCGTACCAACTTCCCGGAAGCCACCAAGACGCACGCGGTGCCGCTGACCGTCGACGAGTTCGCCTCGGCGATGAAGCATTATCCGATCGTCTTCGGCGCCGGCGCCACCGGCGCGCCGCTCGCGCTGCTCGGGCTCACAGATGGCGTCAACAATTTCATCGATGCCGACGGCAACTGGCAGAAGGACGTCTACGTCCCGGCCTATGTCCGCCGCTATCCCTTCCTGCTCGCCAAGTTCAACGAGGCCAGCGAGGAGCTGACGCTGTGCTTCGACGACAAGTCGGGGCTCGTCGAGGCGGGCGACTTCGAGGGCTATGAGCTGTTCGACGGCGACCAGCCCAGCGAGCACACCAAGTCGGTGCTGCAGTTCTGCGAGCAGTTCGAGACCGCGGTGGCGCGCACCAAGCAGTTCATGGACGAGATCCAGTCGCTCGACCTGATCATCGACGGCGAGGTTTCGCTCCAGCAGGGCGATGGCCAGCCCGCGGTGTATCGCGGCTTCCGCATGATCAGCGAAGACAAGCTGCGCGAACTGCGCGGCGACCAGCTGCGCAAGCTGGTGCAGACCGGCATGATCGGCCTCGTCTATGCCCATCTGCTCAGCCTGCAGAACACCCGCGACATCTTCGCCAAGCAGATGCTGTCCGCCGCCGCCTGACCGCGCCGATGACTGAACCGAGCGGGCCCGGCGGGAAACCGCCGGGCCCGCTTTCGTGCGGCCCCTCGACTTTCGGCGGCCTAAACGTTTGACAAGTTATAACATCACATATACCGGAATCCCGCGACATGGGAGACCGATCGATGAAATTGCGCGCCGTCTTGTTGTTCTCGACCTTCGCCTTGCCGCTGCCGGCGATGGCGCAGCAAGCGACGGCACCGCTCGATGATCTGCACGAGGAGGCCGCCGAGATCATCGTCACGGCGCCGTTCGCGCGCGACCGGGTCGACCTTCTGACCGGCACCTCGGTGCTCCGCGGCGAGGATCTCGCGACCGACATCCGCGCCCAGATCGGCGATACGCTCGTCAGCCTGCCGGGCGTCTCGGCGACCTCGTTCGGCCCGGGCGCCTCGCGTCCGGTGCTGCGCGGCTTCCAGGGCGAGCGCGTCCGCGTGCTCACCGACGGGATCGGATCGATCGACGTGTCGAATACGTCGGCGGACCACGCCGTCACCGTCGACCCGATCACGGCCGAACGCATCGAAGTGTTGCGCGGTCCGCAATCGCTGCTGTTCGGCTCCTCGGCGATCGGCGGCGTCGTCAACATCATCGATCGCCGCATCCCGCGGCGGCTCCCCGAGGATCATCCGCACCTCGACGTGCTGGCCGGCTATGGCTCGGCAGCCGACGAGCGGAGCATCGCGAGCGGTTTCGACGTTGCCGCGGGCGGACCGCTCGTGCTGCATGCCGATGCGAGCTACCGCAAGAGCCGCGATCTCGACATCGGCGGCTATGTGCTGAGCCCGGCGCTGCGCGCCGAAGCCATCGAAGAAGCAGCCGAAGGCAATGAGGAGGCCGCCGAGTTCGCCGACGCGCGCGGCCGGCTGCCCAATACGGGTGTGCGCACCACGACCGGTGGCGTCGGCGCGGCGATCATCACCGACCGCGGCAGCCTGGGCTTTTCGGTCAGCCTCTACGATTCGCTGTACGGAATTCCGGAGCGCCCGGTGCTCCACCATCACGACGAGGAAGAAGAGGCGGAGGACGGCGAGGCGCATGAGCATGGCGATGTCCGGATCGACATGCGTCAGGTCCGCTACGACGTGCGCGGCGAGCTCGATTTCGACAGTTCGCCGATCGAGAAGGCGCGCATCCGCGTCGGCGCGGCGACCTACAAGCATACCGAACTCGAGGGCGACGAGGTCGGCACCAGATTCTTCAACGATGGCGTCGAGGGACGCGTCGAGCTGGTCCAGCGCGAGCGCAACGGCTGGAAGGGCGCGGTCGGCGGGCAGTTCTTCCTGCGCGATCTGCGCGCCATCGGCGCCGAGGCGTTCCTGCCCGCCAACGAGACCGAGCAATATGGCGTGTTCGCGCTCCAGACGGTCGATCTCGGGTCGCTGACGCTCGAAGGCTCGGCGCGCTACGAGCATCAGCAGGTGTCGAGCAACGAGGTCGGGGTGTCGCGCAGCTTCAACGCGCTGTCGGGCGCGGCCGGTGCCTCGGTCGGTCTGATCGAGAACTGGCGGCTCGGCGTCAACGCGTCGCGCACGGTGCGCGCCCCGTCGGCCGAGGAGCTGCTGTCGAACGGTGCCCATATCGCGACCCAGTCGTTCGAGATTGGCGATCCGACGCTCGGCAAGGAAAAGAGCTGGGGGCTCGAAGGCTTCGTCCGCGCCGACGCGCGCGACTACAGCTTCGGGGTGAGCGTGTTCACCACGCGCTTCGACGACTATATCTACGAAGCCGATACCGGTCTCGAACAGGACGAACTTCCGGTCTTCCAATATGTGCAGGCCGACGCCCGCTATTTCGGCGTCGAGCTCGAAGGGTCGCTCACGCTGGCGCGCTTCGGCAGCACGCGGATCGTCGCCGACGCGGTGGCCGATTATATCCGTGCCACGGTCGACAGCGTTGGTCCGGCGCCGCGCATCCCGCCGAAGCGGCTGCTGCTCGGTGCGGAGCTGCAGAGCACGCATCTCGACGGGCGGATCGAAACCGAGTTCGTCGACGATCAGGCGCGCGTCGCGGCGTTCGAAACGCCGACCGACGGCCATCAGGTGGTGAACGCCTCGCTGTCGTGGCGCCCGTTCGGCCGCGACCGCAGCATCGCGCTGCTGCTGTCGGCAAACAACATCTTCGATGTCGATGCCCGCCGCCACGCGTCCTTCCTCAAGGACTTCGCGCCGCTCGCCGGCCGCGACCTGCGCGCGACGCTGAAGGCGAGCTTCTAGAAGATAAAGCCGGCGGGAGCTTCACAGGCCGACTTCCTTTGCTATGAAGGCCCCGGACTCAGCTTTGGGAGGGGTGTTGTCATGGCCGCCGATCACGCGACCGACAAGAAGATGACCGATCACGCGAAGACCTACACGGGATTCCTCAGCGTGACGAAGTGGTCGATCATCATGATCACGATCGTCCTGATCGGGCTCTTCGCCTTCGTCTTCGGCGAATAGCGGCGAAGCGGGGGGGACGGCATGAAGATCGCGGTGCTTCGGGAAACGGCCGATGGTGAGCGCCGCGTCGCCGCCACCCCCGAAACGGTCAAGAAGCTCATCGGCCTGGGTGCCGAACTGGCGGTCGAAGGCGGTGCGGGCGCGAGCGCCAGCATCGTCGATTCCGCCTATGCCGACGCCGGCGCGACGGTCGCCGACCGCGCAGCGGTGCTCGGCGGCGCCGACCTCGTCCTGACCGTCCAGGGGCCCGACGCCTCGGCGCTTTCCGGCGTCAAGCCCGGCGCCTTCGTCGCCGGCATCCTCGCGCCCTATGCCAATCGCGACCGCATCGCCGGCTACGCCGCGGCGGGCCTGTCGGCGCTGGCGATGGAGTTCATGCCGCGCATCACCCGCGCCCAGTCGATGGACGTGCTGTCGTCGCAGTCCAACCTGTCGGGCTACAAGGCGGTGCTCGACGCGGCTGGCGAATATGGCCGCGCGCTGCCGATGATGATGACCGCTGCGGGCACGATCTCGGCGGCGCGCGTGTTCATCATGGGCGTCGGCGTCGCCGGCCTGCAGGCGATCGCCACCGCGCGCCGATTGGGCGCCATCGTCTCGGCGACCGACGTGCGCGCCGCGACCAAGGAGCAGATCGAATCCCTGGGCGCCAAGGCGATCTTCGTCGAGAACGTCAAGGGCATCGAGGGCGAGGGCACCGGCGGCTACGCCACCGAGATGTCCGACGAGTACAAGGCCGCGCAGGCCGAGCTCGTCTCCAGCCACATCGCCAAGCAGGACATCGTGATCACCACGGCGCTGATCCCGGGGCGCCCGGCGCCGCGGCTGATCAGCGACGCGCAGCTCGCGACGATGCGCGAGGGCTCGGTGGTGGTCGATCTCGCCGTCGAGCAGGGCGGCAACGTCGAGGGCGCGATCGCCGGCCAGGTCGTCGAGCGCCACGGCGTCAGGATCGTCGGGCACAAGAACGTGCCGAGCCGGCTCGCGGCCGATGCCAGCGCGCTCTACGCCCGCAACCTGTTCAACTTCATCTCGGCCTTCTGGGACAAGGACGCCAAGACGCTCGTCCTCCCGGCCGACGACGACATCACCAAGGGCATCATGCTGACGCAGGGTGGCCAGGTGATCCATCCGGCGCTTCAGAGCTAGCGCAACAGGAGCCTCGCCATGGACTTCATCTCGATCCTGTCGATCTTCGTGCTTGCCTGTTGCGTCGGCTATTATGTCGTCTGGTCGGTCACCCCGGCGCTGCACACGCCGCTGATGGCGGTGACCAACGCCATTTCGTCGGTCATCATCGTCGGCGCGCTGATCGCCAGCGCCGCGGCGGGCTCGCCGATCTCCAAATGGCTCGGGCTGCTCGCGGTCGTGCTGGCCAGCGTCAACATCTTCGGCGGCTTCGCCGTCACGCAGCGCATGCTCGCGATGTACAAGAAGAAGGATCGCTGAGCATGGAGCATGCGGCAACCGGCACGCCGGCCTGGGTGGCGATCGCCTACCTGATCTCGGGCGTTCTCTTCATCCTGGCGCTGCGCGGGCTGTCGAGCCCGGCGACCAGCCAGCGCGGCAACCGCTTCGGCATGATCGGCATGGCGATCGCCGTGGTGACGACGCTCGTCATTCACGATATCGCCAGCCTGCCCGAGATCGTCGGCGCCATCGCCGTCGGCGGCGTCATCGGCTTCATCATCGCGCGGCGCATCGCGATGACGGCGATGCCGCAGCTCGTCGCCGCCTTCCACTCGCTCGTCGGCCTGGCCGCGGTGCTGGTGGGTGCCGCCGCCTATCTCAACCCGACCGCCTTCGGCATCGCCGATGCCGCCGGCGAGATCTTCCGCGTCAGCCGCATCGAGCTGGGCCTCGGCGTCGCCATCGGCGCCATCACCTTCTCGGGCTCGGTCATCGCCTTCCTCAAATTGAACGGCAACATGAGCGGCGCGCCGATCATGCTGCCCGCGCGGCACGTCATCAACCTCGGCACGCTGGCGCTGATCCTCGGCCTCATCGGCTATTTTCTCGCCGACCAAAGCCCCTGGGTGTTCTGGACGGTCACCGCGCTGTCGTTCCTGATCGGCTTCCTGCTGATCATCCCGATCGGCGGCGCCGACATGCCGGTCGTCGTGTCGATGCTCAACAGCTATTCGGGCTGGGCGGCGGCGGCGATGGGCTTCACGCTGCAGAATTCGGCGATGATCATCACCGGCGCGCTGGTCGGCTCGTCGGGCGCGATCCTCAGCTACATCATGTGCCGCGCGATGAACCGCAGCTTCATCTCGGTGATCGCCGGCGGCTTCGGTTCCGACGCGGGGGCGGGCGCCGCGGGCGGCGCGGTCATCGACCGGCCCTACAAGCGCGGCTCGGCCGACGACGCCGCCTTCATCATGAAGAACGCGCAGAAGGTGATCATCGTCCCCGGCTACGGCATGGCGGTGAGCCAGGCGCAGCATACGCTGCGCGAGATGGGCGACCTCCTCAAGAAGGAGGGGGTCGAGGTGAAATATGCCATCCACCCCGTCGCCGGCCGCATGCCCGGCCACATGAACGTGCTGCTCGCCGAGGCGAACGTCCCCTATGACGAGGTCTTCGAGCTCGAGGACATCAACAACGAGTTCGCGCAGGCCGACGTCGCCTTCGTCATCGGCGCCAACGACGTCACCAATCCGGCCGCGAAGACCGACAAGACCTCGCCGATCTACGGCATGCCGATCCTCGATGTCGAAAAGGCCGGCACCGTGCTGTTCGTGAAGCGCTCGATGGGCGGCGCCGGCTATGCCGGCGTCGACAACGAGGTCTTCTACCGCGACAACACGATGATGCTGCTCGCCGACGCCAAGAAGATGGTCGAGGAAATCGTCAAAGGCCTCGCGCACTGAACCTTCCCGGGCCTCGCAGCGTTTGCCTGCAAACGAAGAGATGAGAAGGGTCGGCATGGACAAGACAGTGATCACCGCGATCGTCGCCGCGCTTGCGCTCGGCGGCGCGGTCAACGCCTGCAGCGCGACGATCGACTCGCCCGCGGCGAGCGGCGCCGGCCAGGCGGCGATGACCAGCGGCACGGCGCCGGTCGCCCATGCCGAGCTTCGCGACAAGGATGGCGCGCTCAAGGGCCGCGCGACCGCGCGCCCGATGGGCGACGGCGTCCACGTCACCGGCGAGCTCGAAAATGTCACGCCGGGGACCTACGCGATCCACGTCCACACCACCGGCAGCTGCACGCCGCCCGACTTCGCGTCGGCGGGCTCGCACTGGAACCCCGAGGGCAAGCAGCACGGCAAAGAAAATCCCGCCGGGCCCCACAAGGGCGATCTTCCCAACGTGACCGTCGGCGCCAACGGCAAGGCCGCCGTCTCGCAGCATATCATGGGCGTGACGATGACCGGCGGCAACGCCGCGCTCCTCGACGGCGACGGCGCCGCGCTGGTGCTCCATGCCGGTGTCGACGACTACAAGACCGACCCGACCGGCAACGCCGGCGGCCGCGCCGCCTGCGGCGTGTTCACCGCCGGGCTATGAATAGCTGAACAGCGTTGAGCGGGCGCAAGGTTGCGCTCGCCTCAATAGAACGTCCCGTCCTTCCGCGCGAAACCGTGCGCCGTCACCATCAGGTCGTCGTCGGGGAACGTCACCGCGTCCCCCGGCGTCGGCGCGGTGACGTCGAGGTAGACGAGATCGACCGCGCCGCGGTTTTCGAGATGATGCGCGCGGCCCGGCGCGAAGCCCGCGCACATCCCGGCGGAGAGCGTCGTTTCCGCGCCGCCGTCGCCCACCAGCACCGCTTCGCCTGCCAGCACGAAGACGAACTCCTCGCGCGTGCGGTGCGAATGGTGGAGCCCTGAGCCATGCCCGGGGCGAATTCGCGTGAAGCCGACGCCGAAGCTCTGCAGCCCGAAGGGCGCGGTCAGCGCCCGCCGTTCGAGCCCGGCGAGCCGCGCCGCGAACTCGGGCGGAAAGTCGAAGGCGGAGCGCTGGATCGGCGCTTCGGCGGCGATGATCGGGCGGCTGCTCATGCCCCCTTGTCGCGCGGGCAGGCCGGTGCTGCAAGCCAGCGGAGGCCGGCGCGACCGCTGCCGTCGACGGTTGGCGACGAAGGAAGATGCGCGAACCGGTCGCGCGCCCCTTCACATCGCCGGTTTGCGCTGCCACATCACGTAGCAATGGCCACGATCGACGACATCATCGCCAAGGCACCCTATGGGAAGGTCGAGCGGCTGAGCCCGCTGGTTCGCCGGGTGCTGGCGCGCAACCCGAGCCCGTTCAGCTACACCGGTACCGGTACCTATATCGTCGGCAACGGCACCGTCGCGGTGATCGATCCAGGCCCCGACGAGCCGGCGCATCTCGAAGCCTTGCGCGCGGCGCTGGGCGACGAGACGGTGAGCCACATCGTCGTCACCCACACGCATCGCGACCATTCCCCGGCGGCGATCGCGCTGCAGGCGGCGACCGGCGCGCCGATCGTCGGCTGCACGCCGCTTGCGCTCGCCGAACTCGGACCGAAGGTGGAGGAGGGGTTCGACCCGAGCTATGCGCCCGACCGCGTGCTCGCCGACGGGGAGAGCGTTTCGGGCCCGGGCTGGACGCTGACCGCGCTCCACACGCCCGGGCATACGTCGAACCACCTCTGCTATTCGCTGCCCGAGGAGCGGGCGCTGTTCAGCGGCGACCATGTCATGGGCTGGTCGACGAGCGTGGTGACGCCGCCCGACGGCAGCATGACCGCCTATATGGAGTCGCTGCGCAAGCTCCTCGATCGCGACGACGCGCGCTACTATCCGACGCATGGCGCCGCGGTCGACGAGCCCCAGCGGCTGGTGCGCGGGCTGATCACGCATCGCAAGCAGCGCGAGGGCCAGATATTGAAGCTGCTCGGCCAGGGCGCCAGGCCGATCCCCTCGCTCGTCGCGGTGATGTACGCCAACGTCGCGCCGGTCCTCCATCCGGCGGCGGGCCGTTCGGTCTTGGCGCATCTGATCGACATGCACGCGCGCGGCCTCGTCGACGTCGAGGGCGAGACATGGCGACTGGCGGCATGAAGCGCACGATCCTGCTGCTGGTCACGCTTGCCGTCGGACTCGCGATCGGCGGGCTGGCGGTGCTCAACTGGCGCACCACGCCCACCACCGACATCAGCAGCATCGCCCAGTCGAGTCTGCAGGCGGTCCAGGCGCAGAACCGGCTGACCGCCTTTGCCGCGCGCTTCACGGTGGCGGTCACCTCCGAAGCGCAGCGGCTCGGCCTGTCGGCGCGCAAGACGATCATCGTGCCGGGGCTCGTCCGCTACGAACTCGACTGGGCCAAGGTGCAGGCGTCGGACCTGACCTGGGATGCCGAAGCGAAGCAATTGTCGGTGACCTTGCCGCCGATCGAGATATCCGAGCCGGCGGTCGAGCTGTCGCAGATCCAGGAATATGAGGACGGGCGGCTGCTGATGGCGCTCGGCAATGCCGAGAAGTCGCTCGACGCCGCCAACCGCGCCAAGCTGCGCGAGGCGCTGCTGAAGGAGGCGCGCGCCCCGACATTGGTGAAGCTGGCGCGCGAAGCGACGCGCGCCGCCGTGGAACGAACCTTCGAACTGCCGCTTACTGCCGCGGGGGTGGACGCCGACGTCGTCGTGCGTTTCCGCGACGAAGCTGGGCAGGCCATGTGAGGAGTACAGGGTTTTGGACGCACGCCTGAACATGCTGGACGGGGGGCGTGACAGCCTCGCCGGTCTCGACCTCAAGGCCGAGATCAACCGGCTGCGCAAGGAGCGCAACGCCGTCATCCTCGCGCATTATTACCAGGAGCCGGCACTCCAGGACATCGCCGACTTCGTCGGCGACAGCCTCGACCTGTCGAAGAAGGCCGCGGCGACCGACGCCGACGTCATCGCCTTCTGCGGCGTGCGCTTCATGGCCGAGGTGGCGAAGATCCTCAGCCCCGACAAGACCGTCGTGCTGCCCGACATGGCCGCCGGCTGCAGCCTCGAGGACAGCTGCCCCCCCGAAGAATTCGGCGCCTTCCGTGCCGCGCACCCCGATCACATCTCGCTGACCTACATCAACTGCTCGGCGGCGGTGAAGGCGCACAGCGACATCATCGTGACGTCGAGTTCGGCCGAGAAGATCATCAGCCAGCTGCCGCGCGACCAGAAGATCATCTTCGCGCCCGACCGGCATCTCGGTGCCTATCTCAGCCGCAAGACCGGGCGCGACATGCTGCTGTGGCAGGGCAGCTGCATCGTCCACGAGGCCTTCTCGGAAAAGGAGCTGATCAAGCTCAAGGCGCAGCATCCCGAGGCGCCGGTGGCGGCGCATCCCGAATGCCCGGCGCACATCCTCGACCACGCCGACCATGTCGGCTCGACGAGCAGCATCCTCGCCTATGTGCTGGCGTCGCCGTCGGAGACGATCATCGTCGCCACCGAGCCGCGCATCATCCACCAGATGGAAAAGGCGGCGCCGCACAAGCGGTTCATCGGCGCGCCCGGCGCCGACGGCAACTGCAACTGCAACATCTGCCCGTACATGGCGCTTAACTCGATGGAGAAGCTCTACCTGGCGCTACGCGACCTCAAGCCCGAGATCATCGTGCCCGAGGACATCCGCATCGCCGCCAAGAAGCCGCTCGACCGCATGCTGGCGATGGCCAGCGCGACCGTCGGCGCGGGCGATCTGTCGAGCGTAAGGGTCACCGGCGACTGACCTACCTTACTGCCGTCATCCCGACGAAAGTCGGGATCTACCGCAATTTGCGGCCACCCTCCGGCGATCCCGACTTTCGTCGGGATGACGGCTTGGAGTAGAGGTGCGGGAAGCAATATTCCCTGGGAGATCCTCTTTGCGTAAGCTCGCCTTGCTCGCCGCCGGCGCCGTGTCGCTGGTCGGCCTTGCCGCCGTCGCCCAGACCGTCGAGGACCCCTATCTCTGGCTCGAGGAGATCGAGGGCGCGCGCGCGCTCGATCAGGTCAAGGCCTGGAACAAGGCGACCGAGGACCTGCTGGCCAGCGATCCGAAGCTGGCGAGCTACGAAAGCCGCGCCCGCGCCATCCTCGACGACGAGCAGCAGATCGCCCGGCCCGATCGCGTGATGGGCGATCTCGTCGCCAACCTGTGGCGCGACGCCAACCACAAGCGCGGCATCTGGCGCGTCTCGCCGCTCGCCGCCTACCGCGCCGGCAAGCCCGAATGGCGCACCGTCATCGACGTCGACGCGCTCGGCCGGGCCGAAGGCAAGAGCTGGGTGTGGCACGGCGCCGATTGCCTGGCGCCCACCTACCGGCGCTGCCTCGTCTCGCTGAGCCCCGGCGGCACCGATGCCGACGTCGTTCGCGAGTTCGACCTCGGCACCGGCCAGTTCGTCGACGGCGGCTTCACCATCCCCGAATCGAAGAACAGCGTCGCCTGGGTCGATGCCGACACCTTGCTCGTGGTCGGCGATTTCGGGCCCGACTCGCTCACCGCCTCGGGCTATGGCCGCATCGCCAAGCTGTGGAAGCGCGGCACCCCGCTCGCGAGCGCGCCGACCGTGCTCGAAGGCGTCAAGACCGACGTCGCGGTCAATCCGTTCGCCCGGCAGGACGGCGACCGGCGCTGGACCTTCCTCGACCGCGGCAAGGACTTCTACACCAGCGAACTGTCGCTGCTCACCGCCGGCGGCAAGGTGATCCGCACGCCGCTGCCCGAGGACGCCAGCTTCCAGGACGTCATCGGCGGCCGGCTGATCGCCAAGCTGCAGAGCCCGCTCGGCACGATTCCCGAAGGATCGGTGGTCGCCTACAGCCTCGCCGATATCGAGGCCGGACGCGCCGCCCCGCCCGAGCTGGTGATGGCGCCGTCGAAAAGCCAGGCGATCGAGGAGGTCGCGGCGTCGGACAACATCCTGTGGGTGAAGGCGCTCGACGACGTGTCGGGCAAGCTGTTCGCGCTGCGCCGCGGCGCCGACGGCACATGGGCGCAAACGGCGATCCCGCTCGCCGCCAACAGCACCGTCGACCTGCTCGAGACCGCGGGATCGAGCGATACGGCGTTCGCGACCGTCGAGGGCATGCTCACGCCGCCGGCGCTCTATGCCGTGACGCCGACGGGCACGCCGGCGCTGGTCCAGAGCCTGCCGGCGAAGTTCGACGCGGCGACGATGACCGTCGAGCAGCGCTTCGCCACCTCGAAGGACGGCACGCGCGTTCCCTATTTCCTCGTCCGCAACAAGGGCGCCGCCGGCGCCGTCCCGACGCTTATCCACGCCTATGGCGGCTTCCGCGCCGCGCAGACGCCGACCTATCTGACCGGCCAGCCCTACCGCGCCGGACCGCTCGGCATGTTCCTCGTCGAGGAGGGCGGCGCCTATGTCCTCGCCAACATCCGCGGCGGCGGCGAATATGGCCCCGAGTGGCACAAGTCGGTGCTGCGCGAGAACCGGCAGAAGAGCTTCGATGACCTGCACGCCGTCGCCGAGGATCTGATCCGCAGCGGCGTCACCGCCAAGGGCAAGCTCGGCATCTCGGGCCGCTCGAACGGCGGCGTGCTCGTCGGCGCGGCGCTGACGCAGCGTCCCGACCTCTATTCGGCGGTGATCTCGGGCTCGCCGCTCCACGACATGAAGCGCTATTCGCAGCTGCTCGCCGGCGCCTCCTGGGTCGCCGAATATGGCGATCCCGACGTGCCCGCCGATTGGGCCTTCCTGTCGAAATATTCGCCCTATCAGCAGCTGAGGCCCGGGGTGAAATATCCGGCGGTGTTCTTCTACAGCTCGACCAAGGACGACCGTGTCCATCCCGGCCATGCCCGCAAGATGGCGGCGCGGCTGAGCGAATATGGCAATCGCTTCTACTTCCACGAATATCTCGAGGGCGGCCATTCGGTGGGCGCCGACCACGCCGAGGACGCGCACCGCGCCGCGCTGCTGATGGCCTATCTCAAGCGCGAACTCGGAGACGGTAAATGATCCGCTATCTGCTGCTCGGAACCGCCTGCGCGGCGCTGGCCGCCTGCACCGCGCCTCAGGCCGCCGCGCCGTCCTCGGCTGCGACCGCGACGACGACCGCGGCCACGCCGTCGGAGGCGCTCAAGCAATTGTTCGCGCAGAGCGACGAAGCCAATCTGAAACGCAACCCGATCGGTGCGCTCTACCGCGGCGATCTGCGCTACGCCGACCAGCTCGGCGACAATATCAGCGATGCCTATTACGCCGCCGAGCGGGCGGCGGCGGCGGCCGAGCTCGCGGCGCTGGCGCGCATCGACCGCACCGCGCTGTCGGCCGACGAGCAGGTTTCCTACGACACTTTCAAATGGCAGCGGACGATCGATCTCCGCGGCCTTCAGCCCGACCTGCTCGCGCTGACCGCGGTGCGTCCGATCGACCACATGAACGGCTTCCACACCTTTTTCGCGCAGATCAGCGCCGGCGACAGCGTCGCGCCGTACAAGTCGGTGGCCGATTACGACAATGGACTGAAGCGGACCGGCGATTTCGTCCGCTACGCCGACCACGCCATCCTGCGCATGCGCGAGGGGCTCGCGTCGGGCGTCGTCCAGCCGCGGCTGGTGATGGAAAATGTCGTCCAGCAGCTCGACATGATGATCGGCGAGGGGGTCGAGGGCAGCTCCTTCTACCGTCCCGTCGCCAACTTCCCGTCCGAGGTGCCGGCCGCCGACCAGGCGCGGCTGCGCGCCGCCTATGCGCAGAGCATCCGCACCGAGATCATGCCGGCGCTGACGCGCCTGCGCGACTTCATCCGTGCCGACTATCTGCCGAAGGCCCGCGCCAGCGTCGGCCTCAGCGAGATGAAGGGCGGTCCCGAGCTCTACCGCTATCTGGTCGAGCAGCAGACCACGACGACGATGTCCCCGGAGGAAATCCACGCGATCGGCCTGCGGCAGGTCGAGATGTTCCACGCCGAGATGGAGAAGGTGAAGGCGCAGGTCGGCTTCAAGGGCACGCTCAAGCAATTCTTCGAGCACATCCGCACCGATCCGAAGTTCAAGCCGCAGTCGCGCGAGTGGCTGCAACAGGAATATGTCGCGATCGGCAGGCGCGTCGACGCCAACATCGGCAAGCTGTTCGCGACGGTGCCCAAGACCGGGCTCGAGATCCGCCCGGTGCCGGCGCTGACCGAGAAGGGCGCCGCGCGCGGCTCGTACAACAGCGGGACGCCCGACGGCTCGCGGCCGGGCATCTTCTACTTCAACGCCTATGACCTGCCGTCGCGGACCACGCCGTCGATGGTGACGCTCTATCTTCACGAGGGTGCGCCCGGGCATCATTTCCAGATCAGCCTCGCGCAGGAGAATGCCGCCCTGCCTAACTTCCAGCGTTTCGGCGGCAACAATGCCTATGTCGAGGGCTGGGGCCTCTATTCCGAGACGCTCGGCAAGGAGCTCGGCGTCCTCGAGGACCCGTATCAATATTTCGGCTTCCTCGATTCGCAGCTGTTCCGGGCGATCCGGCTGGTGGTCGATACCGGCATCCACACCAAGGGTTGGACGCGCGATCAGTCGATCCAGTACATCCTCGACAACAGTTCGCGCGGCCGCGCCAACGCCACCGCCGAGACCGAGCGCTACATCGCCATCCCCGGCCAGGCGCTCGGCTACATGATCGGCAACCTCAAGATCACCGAGCTGCGCCGTCGCGCCGAGGCAGCGCTCGGCGACCGCTTCGATCCGCGCGAATTCCACGCGCAGGTGCTCAACACCGGCGCGCTGCCGCTGGCGGTGCTCGAGGCGAAGATCGACGCCTGGATCGCGGCGAAGCAGGCGTGAGGGCGCGAGCAGTGCCCCCTTTATCCTCCCCGGTACGGGGAGGGGGACCGCGAAGCGGTGGAGGGGCGCAGCGCCGGATACCCCTCCACCGCCTTCGGCGGTCCCCCTCCCCTTGCAGGGGAGGATGGTGATGCTCGGAAGGCCGCACCCCATGACGACTTCGTTCCAGCTTGCCGACTTCGATCTCGACGCGTTCGTGCGCTCGACGCTGGCCGAAGACATGGGGCAGGGCGGCGACCGCACCTCGGCCGCCGTCATCCCCGCCGACGCCGAGCTGCACGCGGTGATGGACAGCCGCGACGCCGTCGTCGTCGCCGGCCTCCCACTCGCGGAGGCCTTCTTCCGCGCGCTCGATCCCGGGGTGCGGATCGAACGCCTCGTCGAGGACGGCGCGCGCGCGATGCCGGGCACCGACCTGATGCGGTTGCGCGGCAACGCCCGGGCGCTGCTCACCGCCGAGCGCTCGGCGCTCAACACCGTGCAGCATCTGACCGGCATCGCGACGATGACGAGCCACTATGTCGAGGCGATCAGGGGAACCGGCTGCATCCTGCTCGACACGCGCAAGACGCTGCCCGGGCTGCGCGTACTCGAGAAATATGCGACGCGGATGGGCGGGGCGACCAACCACCGCATGCGCCTCGACGACGGGGTGATGATCAAGGACAACCACATTGCCGTCGCCGGCGGCGTCGAGCCGGCGGTACGCGCGGCGAAGGCGGCGGGGCTGAACGACGTGGTGGTCGAGGTTGACCGCCTCGACCAGATCGAGCCGGCGCTCGCCGCCGGTGCCGACCGGCTGCTGCTCGACAACATGGCGCCGATGCAGCTGCGCGAAGCGGTGGCGCTGGTCGCCGGCCGCGTCCCGACCGAGGCGTCGGGGGGCGTTCGGCTCGACACCATCCGCGCGATTGCCGAGAGCGGCGTGACCTATGTCTCGGTCGGGCGGATCACCCAGAGCGCGCCCGCGGCCGATATCGGGCTCGATTTCGCGCAGCTCTGAAGACCAACGTGCGCTAGCGCCGCGGCAACGGTGCGGCGTCGATCGTAACCGTGCCCGGATGATGCCGGTCGAGATGCGCCTTGATGATGCGCAGATTCCGGCTGTTCGACTTGAACGCGAAGTCGAAAAGGTCGCCGGCGAACGGGATCATGCCGATGACGGTGTCGAAGACCACGTTGCCGCTCATCCGCGTGAGCTGCCACTTCGACATGCCGAGGTTGCGCGCCTCCCACACCAGATAGGCGGACATGGCGCCGGTGATCCAGTCGCCGACGACGGGCACGAGGCCGACGATCGCGTCGAGGCCGACCTTCATCTGCGTTCCGGGAATCGTGAAGGCGCGCTCGAGCAGCTTTTCGAGCGCGACGACGCGCTGCCGGACGGCCTGGGGGTCGCGATCGAGACCGGCCAGCGCGCCGCTCATCTGATCGAATATCTTCTGGTTCGTCGCCATTTCGCCTCCAACCCGCAGGAAACGGGTCCGTTCCAAAGCATGTCGGAACGGCAGCGGCGGCTTTCAACGGCTATTTCATCAGCACCAGTTCCTCGGCCATCGTCGGATGGATGGCGACGGTGGCATCGAGCTGCTGCTTGGTGAGCCCGGCCTTCACGCAGATCGCCAGCGCCTGCATGATCTCGGCCGCGTCGGGGCCGATGATGTGCGCGCCGACGACGCGCTCGGTGGCGGCGTCGCAGACCAGCTTGTAGAGCGCCCGCTCGTTGCGGTCGGCCAGCACGTTCTTCATCGCGCGAAAGTCGGAGGTATAGACCTTGACCTGGCCGAGCTTGTTGCGCGCCTCGCTCTCGGTCATGCCGACGCTGGCGATCGGCGGGTGGCTGAACACCGCCGACGGGATGCAGTCATAGTCGACGGTCCACGGCTTGCCGCCGAAAACGCTGTCGGCGAAGGCATGGCCCTCGCGGATCGCGACGGGGGTGAGCTGGACGCGGTTGGTGACGTCGCCGACGGCGTAGATGTTGTCGATATTGGTACGGCTGTGCTCGTCGACGACGACGGCGCCCAGCTGATCGACCTTGACGCCGACGGTGTCGAGCCCAAGGCCTTCCGAATTGGGCGGCCGGCCGATCGCGTAGAGCAGCAGCTCAGCCTCGAGCGGCTCGTCGCCATCGGTGGTGTGGATCCGCACACCGCCCTCGGTCTTCTCGATCCGTTCGAAACCGGCGTTGAAGCGGAAATTGATTCCCTTGACCTGCGAGATCAGGTGCAGCCGCTCGCGCAGGCTCTGGTCATAGCCGCGCAGCAGCGTGTCGCCGCGCAGCAGCAGCGTGACCTTGGTCCCGAACTCGTTGAAGATGCCGGCGAATTCATTGGCAATATAGCCGCCGCCGGCGATGACGATGCTCTTGGGCAGGTGGTCGAGGTGGAAGACCTCGTTCGAGGTGATGCCATGCTCGGCGCCGGGGACGTCGGGAATCGCGGGGCGGGCGCCGGTGGCGATCAGGATCTTGTCGGCGGTCACCTTGCGGCCGCCGACATCGAGCGTATGCGCGTCGATCAGCACGGCGCGGCCGAGGATGACTTCGACCTTCGCGTGGCCGAGATTCTCGGTGTAGATCGAGTTGAGACGTGCCACCTCGGCCAGCACGTTGTCGCGCAGCGTCGGCCAGTCGAAGGTCGGCTTGCCGACGTCCCAGCCGAACCGGCGCGCGTCCTCGAGATCCTCGGCGAAATGCGCGCCGTAGACGAGCAGCTTCTTCGGCACGCAGCCGCGGATCACGCAGGTCCCGCCGACCTGATGCTCCTCGGCGATCGCGACGCGCGCGCCATGCCCCGACGCGATCCGCGCCGCGCGCACGCCGCCCGAGCCCGCGCCGATGACGAAAAGATCGTAGTCGTAGTCAGCCATGGAAAGAATCTCCGTTCGCCCGCCGACCTAATGCCGCGGGGCGCTGATTCCAAACGCGAAGATGCAATCGCTGTGATCGATGCGACCGATCATCCTCTTGGCCATTCGCTCGACTTGGGCGAGAAAGGGGACATGGACAACGCCCTTCCCGATCGTCGCACCCTGCTGGCGGGTATCGCCGCCATCGCGCTGGCCCGACCCGCCGCCGCCGCACCGGCACGCGCCATCACCGTGCACAAGGATGCGCATTGCGGCTGCTGCAGCGTCTGGGCGAAGCGGATGGCCGAAACCGGCCGCTACGCGCCGCGGCTCGTCGACCAGGAAGATATGGTCGGGGTGAAGACGCGGCTGCGCGTGCCGCCCGAGCTTGGCTCCTGCCACACTACGCAGGTCGGCGCCTATGTGATCGAGGGACATGTCCCGCCCGCCGCGGTCGATCGGCTCCTGAAGGAGCGTCCGGCGGGCGTGATCGGCCTCGCGGTGCCCGGCATGCCCGCCGGATCGCCCGGCATGGAGATGCCCGACGGCCGCCGCGATCCCTATGTCGTCTATGCGTTCGCGGCCGATGGCGGCAGCCAGCCGTTCATGCGCATCGGCTAGCCAAGGGCTTCGCGCGCGGCTTCCCAGTTGCGCCCGTCATAGGGCGTGATCGTCACGTCGATGCCCGAGATATCGTCCAGCGCACGCAGATTGACGCTGTAGGCGTCGGGGTGCGAGCGCGGGACGTAGAAGCTCTTGATCCCGCAGGTCGTGCAGAACAGGTGCCGCGCCGTGCCGCTGTTGAAGCGATAGTCGCCGAGCGCCGCCCAGTCGGTCAGCAGCCGGAAATCGGGCTTCTCGACGATCAGGTGCAGAAAGCCGGTCTTCGCGCACATCGAGCAGTTGCAGTCGAGCACCTCGACCGTCTCGGGCACTGAGATTTCGAACTGCACCGCGCCGCAATGGCACCCGCCGGTGAGCACCCTCACTCGACGGTTACCGACTTGGCGAGATTGCGCGGCTGGTCGACGTCGGTGCCCTTGGCGACCGCGACATGATAGGCCAGCAGCTGCACCGGCACGGCATAGACCAGCGGCGCGATCAGCGGGTGGACCTTGGGCATCTCGATCGTCGCCAGGCAGCCGTCGCCGGCTTCGGCGAGGCCCTCGGCATCGGAGATCAGCACGATCTTGCCGCCGCGCGCGCGGACCTCCTGCATGTTCGAGACGGTCTTCTCGAACAGCGGCCCCGACGGGGCGAGCACGATCACCGGCACCGCCTCGTCGATGAGCGCGATCGGGCCGTGCTTCATCTCGCCCGAGGCATAGCCTTCGGCATGGATGTAGCTGATTTCCTTCAGCTTCAGCGCGCCTTCCAGCGCGAGCGGATAGTCGGGGCCGCGGCCGAGGTAGAGCACGTCGCGCGCCGGGGCGATGAGATGCGCCATCGCCCCAATCTCGGCGTCGTGCGCGAGTGCGGCGTTGAGCGCGGCGGGCGCCTCGAGGAGGTGGCGGACGATGTCTTGCTCTTCCTCGCGCGTCAGCTTGCCCTTCCTCGCCGCGAGATGCGCGGCGAGCGCGGCGAGCACCGCGAGCTGGCAGGTGAACGCCTTGGTCGAGGCGACGCCGATCTCGGGGCCGGCGTGCGTCGGCAGCAGCAGATCGGCTTCGCGCGCCATCGAGCTGGTCGGCACGTTGACCACGACCGCAATCTTCTGGCCGTTCGCCTTGCAGTGGCGGAGCGCGGCGAGCGTGTCGGCGGTCTCGCCCGACTGCGAGATGAACAGCGCCAGCCCGCCCGGCTGCAGCACGGGATCGCGGTAGCGGAATTCCGACGCGACATCGATGTCGACGGGAACGCGCGCGAAGGTCTCGAACCAATATTTTGCGACCATGCCGGCGTAGAAGCTGGTGCCGCACGCGACGATGGTGATGCGCTCGACGTCGGCGAGGTCGATGTCCATCTGCGGCAGCGCCACCTGCTGCTCGATCGGGCGGATGTAGCTCTGCAGCGTCTGCGCGACGACGGTCGGCTGTTCGAAGATCTCCTTGAGCATGAAGTGCCGGTAGGGGCCCTTCTCGACGGCGGCGGCGGTGACGCCCGAGGTGGTGATCTCGCGCTCGACCGGCCGGTTCTCGCTGTCGAAGACCTGCGCGCCCTCGCGGGTGATGATCACCCAGTCGCCCTCCTCGAGATAGGCGATCTGCTGCGTCAGCGGCGCCAGCGCCAGCGCGTCCGAGCCGAGATAGGTCTCGCCGTAGCCGTAGCCGACGACGAGCGGCGACCCGAGGCGCGCGCCGATCAGCAGGTCGGGATGCTGGCGGAAGGCGATCGCCAGCGCGAACGCGCCGCGCAGCTCGGGGAGCACCGCCTTCACCGCGTCGGCGGGGCTGAGGCCGGCTTCGACCTTCTCCGAGACGAGGTGCGCGACGACCTCGGTGTCGGTTTCGCTTTCGAAGCGGCGGCCGCGCGCGGTCAGCGCCTCGCGCAGCGACTTGAAATTCTCGATGATGCCGTTGTGGACGAGCGCCACCTCGCCGGTGGCATGCGGGTGGGCATTGCTCGTCGTCGGGGCGCCATGCGTCGCCCAGCGCGTATGGGCGATGCCGATGACGCCCGGCGCGGGATGGCGCGCGAGCTCCTTGACGAGGTTGCCGAGCTTGCCTTCGGCACGGCGGCGCACGAGCTGGCCGCCGTCGACGGTGCAGACGCCCGCCGAATCATAGCCGCGGTACTCCATGCGCTTGAGCCCGTCGACGAGCCGGTCCGCGACGTCTTCCTTGCCGACAATGCCGATGATTCCGCACATGAAAATTGCCTCGTTTATAGGGTGTAGGGAACGCGGATCCCCGGCATCTGCTCAGGAAAATCCTTCGTGTTGCGCGTAATGAGGATCGCGCCATTCACCTGCGCGGTAGCAAGAATATAGGCGTCCAGCAGCTTCATTGGCGAACGAAAGCGAATATCTGCCGCAGCGGTGGCGATCCGGGCATCGATTTCCACGACCTCGAAATGGGAGATGGTTTGCTGAAGGACATCGCGATCTTCGATCGGCACGCCTGCCAGGAGTTCCGTCCACACGATGCGGCTGATCCGATGCTTCTTGTAGCGCGACAGTTCGGCGATGGCTTTCGGGATATCGTTCAACCAGTCGGTCAGGATGTTGGTGTCGAAAAACGGAGCCGACACGGATCACATGTCCTCGTGGGGCCGGCGATCCTCGCGCATGGCTCGTTGATCGTCGATCGCGTCGCCGATATCGGCTCGGTGCTTCAACAGTCCCGCTCCGCGCGCGATCCAGTCCTGATTGTCGGCGTTCTGAACGAGATACAGTTTTACGGCGTCACGGATGGCAGCCGCGCGTGATCGCTTGCTTCGCGCCGCCAGCGCGTCGAGCTTCTCGACGTCTTCGTCGGGAATGTCGGTGAGGATCCGCATAGCGCTATATAGATATCATATCATGATATCATTCAAGTGGCTTTTTTCCTTGCCGTCATCGCCGCCCGGAATTTGGCGGCCCACCCCGGCTTCTCGCTCTGCGCCGGGCGCACCAGCGCGAGCGCATCGGCGGTCACGTCGCGCGTCACGACGCTGCCGGCAGCGACGATCGCCCCCGCGCCGATATTCACCGGCGCGACCAGCGACGAATTCGAGCCGATGAAGGCGCCTTCGCCGACGACCGTCCGATATTTGAAGAAGCCGTCATAATTGCAGGTGATCGTGCCGGCGCCGACGTTGGCGGCGGCGCCGATGTCGGCATCGCCGATGTAGGTGAGGTGGTTGACCTTGGCGCCCTTGCCGAGCGTCGCCTTCTTCACTTCGACGAAATTGCCCACTTTCGACTTTTCGCCGAGGTCGGCGCCGGGCCGCAGGCGGGCGTAGGGGCCGACTTCGGCCCGGGGGCCGACGCGTGCGCCTTCGAGGTGGCTGAAGGCGCGGATCGTGGCGCCGTCGGCGACGGTGACCCCGGGGCCGAAGAACACGTTCGGCTCGATCAGGACGTCGCGGCCGACCTGGGTGTCGTGCGCGAACCACACCGTTGCCGGATCGATCAGCGTGACGCCGGCGGCCATCATCTCCTGGCGCTTCGCCGCCTGCCATCGCGCCTCGACGGCCGCGAGTTCGGCGCGCGAGTTGATGCCGGCGACCTCGTCGGCGTCGGTCTCGACGACCACCGACTGCCGCCCGTCCGCCGTGGCGATCGTCACGACGTCGGGAAGATAATATTCGCCCGCCGCATTGTCGTTGCCGACGCGCGCCAGCAGCGACCAGAGATCGCGCGAGCGTACCGCAAGCAGGCCCGAGTTGCACAAGGTCACCGCCCGTTCGGCGGCGCTCGCGTCCTTGAACTCGACCATCTTCTCGATCACCCCGTCGGGGCGGGCGATGATGCGACCGTAGGCGGCGGCGTCGTCGGGCCGGAAGCCGAGCACCGCGCAGGCGACGCCCTCGTCGGCGAGCGCGGCGAGCATCGCGCGCATCGTCTCGGTCTTCACCAGCGGTACGTCGCCGAACATCACCAGCACGTCGCCGTCGAAGCCGGCGAGCGCACCCTCCGCCTGCGTCACGGCATGCGCCGTGCCGAGTTGCGGCTCCTGCGTGACCACCGAAGCGCCGGTTTCCGCGACGGCCGCCTCGACCTGCTCGCGGCGTGCGCCGACCACCACCACCTTGGCGGCGGGCGCCAGCGCGTCGACGCTGGCGAGCAGATGCATGAGCATCGGCCGGCCGGCGATGGGGTGGAGGACCTTGTGCAGGTCCGATTTCATGCGGGTGCCCATGCCTGCGGCGAGGACGACGGCAGCGACCGGTCGGGTCATCGATACTCCCTATCTGTGCGGCGCGGCTTGCCACAGCCGGCTTGCCTTTTCCAGTTCAGCCGCCACAAGGCGCGCATGACCAGCGCTGCCCGCCTCCCGCGTACCGTCGTCTTCGATCTCGACGGCACGCTCGTCGACACCGGCCCCGACCTGACCGCCGCGCTCAACCATGCGCTCGGCGTGCTCGGGCGCCGCGAAGTCGACGAGGAGTCGGTCAAGGAAATGGTCGGGCTGGGCGCGCGCAAGCTGCTCGAGCGCGGGCTCGCGGCGACCGGCGTCATGACCGACGAGCTGATCGACGCCGGCGTGTCGCCGTTCCTCGAATTCTACGCGGCGAACATCTGCGTCGGTTCGAAGCCCTATGACGGTCTCGAAGCGGCGATGGACGAGCTCATGGCGCAGGGGGCGACGCTCGCCGTGTGCACCAACAAGCCGCAGCGGCTCAGCGAGCTGCTGATCGTTGCGCTGGGCTGGAACGGGCGCTTCGCGGCGGTCCTCGGCGCCGACCGGGTGCCGCAGCGCAAGCCGCATCCGGCGCATCTGCTGTCGACGATCGAGGCGGCGGGCGGCGATCCGCGTTCGTCGGCGTTCGTCGGCGATTCGATCGTCGACGTGACCGCCGCCCGGGCGGCCGAGGTGCCCGTCGTCGTCGTGAGCTTCGGCTTCCCAGATCGGCCCGCAACGACGCTTGGCGCCGACGCGGTGATCGACAGCTACGCCGAGCTCATTCCGGCGCTTCGGCGGCTCGGCGCATCCGCCACTTGGTGAACAGGTGCCGCGCCAGCATGGCGGGCGGCATCCGCAGCCAGTGGCTGCGCACGTAGAGCGCCTGGCGGGTCAGCGGCGCGGTCGGCATGCCGTGGCCGTCGCGTGCCAGGAGGCGGCGCCGGATCAGCGCATCGAGCGGCGAGGGGCCGCCGGCGAGCGCGTCGTCGACCTCGGTGCCGAACAGGTTGCGGGTGACGCGGAGCGCCCGCGCGAGCGGCACCGCCAGCTGGTGAAGTCGCGCGCGCTCGCCGAGCGCCGTCCAGAAGTCCGGCGCGGCGAAATGCGTCGCCAGCCGGTGGATGTCCCACAGATTGCGCAGCCCGCCGTCGAAGTCGCCGTCGTAGAAGAGGTGCGCGACGCTGTGCAGAAGCATGTCGGGCGGCGACAGCACCGACAGGCCATCGCCGACGGGGACCGCGGCGGCGATCAGCGCCTCGGCGTCGGGCCGCAGCCGCGCCGTCAGCGGCAGAATCGTGTGGTGGACGTCGATCACCGACCCGCGCTCGCCGTGCGCGAGCGGCGGCAGCTCGTGCATCCACTCGCGATAATAGGCGTCGTCGTAGGCATCCTCCTTGAGCGGCTCCCAGCCGTTGGCGCGCAGCACCGTTTCGGCGTCGGCCAGCGCCGCGCGCGGGACGAGGATGTCGAGATCGCCGACGGTGCGGCCCCGGGCCGGCGGCAGCCCGGCGACGACATAGGCGGTGCCCTTCATCAGCACGACCGGATAGCCGCGGCCGCCCAGCAGCCGCGCCGCCTCGCGTGCCTCCCAGCGCGCGGCGCGCTGGCTCGCCTCGACGCCGATCATCGCGTCGTCGAGGATGAGCCGCGCGCGCGGCGGCGGCGCGATTCCGGCGTCGGCGGCGACCGTCGCGAGCTGGCCGATCAGCGCCTCCTTGCGCGCCAGCCGGATCAGCATCGCCCAGGTCGGCGCGCCGGCCGCCGCGAGCCGCGCCGGCGCGCGCAGATGCTCGACGAGGCGCGCAAGCTCAGCCATGCGCGCGCCACAGCTCGTCGATCAGCGCCTCGGCGTCCGCGGTCGAGCCATAGCTGATCTCGTAGGCCGGCGCGGTCTCGACGAGCCGCCACAGCGCCGCGAACGCGGGCTCGCCGATCAATCGGTAATTGGTCGACGCCTGGCTGAGGTGGAAGAAACACTCGGCGCGGCTGATGCGACGGCTCGCCGGCGCGACTCCCGGTTCGAACGCCGGCATGACGATCAGCCGCGCCGGCACCGCCGCGTCCATCGCCGCGATCGCCTCGACCGGCGGCGCGAGATGCTGGACGCTGCCCTTGATCGTGCCGTCGAAGCGCGGGCCGAAGCGGTCGGCGGGCGCGATCTCGCGCAGCAGGTCGATCGATGCGTTCTTGAGCGAGATCGGGCGCGGAAACGGCACGAACCTGCCGTCCTGCGGGTCGAGCAGTGCGAACTCGTCGCCGAGGAAGCGCCAGCCGCGATGGCCGAGCATCGCCGCCAGCGTGCTCTTGCCGGCGCCCGAATCGCCGGTCATCACCAGCGCGCCGCCGTCGCGCGCCACCGCGCCGGCGTGGATGAGCACGAAGCGGTGCATGCCGGCGGCAAGCTGGAGATTCATGCCCATCTCGAGCGCCAGCAGCCCGTGCGCGCGCGGCACCGGCGCCATGAACGGCACCTCGACATCGCAGGCGAGGACCAGATTGGGGCGGATCCAGCGCCGCAGCGGCGAAGGCGGCAGCACCGCGACGCTATAGTCGGCGATGCCGTCGGCGGCGTCGCCGGGATAGTCGCGATAGAGCCGGTCGGCGGCGGCGATCACCTCGGCGAGCGGCGAGCGCAGCTCGAAGGCGAAGGGGCCGACGCGCACCGTTCGCGCGGGCCAGCCGTTCATGCGAGGCGATCCGCCAGGCCGAGCGCGGTGAGTTCGGCCAGCCGCGCGCTCACCACCACGAGCGGCGCGTCGCCCTCGGTCTCGAGATCATGATCGGCGGCGAGCCGGGCGACCACGTCGCGCGCGGTCGAGGGCTGCGTTTCGATCGCGGCGAGAATGGCGAAGAGGTCGGGGGCGAGCACATGCGTCTCGCCCGAGGGGCGGTGGTAAAGAAGGTAGAGATCGTCGGTGTGGCGCCAGACCGCATCACGCGTCAGGGCGGAGACGTAACGCTCGGCGAGCGTCAGAGCCCCGCCCGGCGGCCGGCGATCGACGCCCAGCAGGTGAAGCCGGCGGTGCCGCGCTGCATCTTCTTGATATATTCGACGTGCGCGTTGAAGGCTTGCTGCGTCAGATTCTGGTTGTTGGTCATCTTGATGTTCGGCCGCTGGTTCCGCAGGATTTCCTCACCCTTGTAGGCGCGGCTCGGCGGCGGGAAGGCGCCGTTCGCGTTGGCGGCCTTGATGTTGCCCTGCGAATCGACCCAGTTGGTCATCGGGATCTGGCACGTCATCACCGAGGTGACGGCGGCATAGGCGGGCTTGAGCGTGACCACGGCGGGGACGGCGATCGCGCCGAGGCGCAGCACCGTGCGGCGCGAGGCCACGCCGGCCTTGGCTGCGTCGGTCAATTCTTCGCTCATGATCGTTCGTGTCCCGAAATTGTCGCTTGCGCACCAGGATAGCCGTTCCCAAGCTCGCCGCAAACCGCAATTCGTCGCGGCGGCATGCGGCGGGGTACAGCATGAGTGAGCAGTTACGTATGGAAGTGACGACGGGATGACCGAAAGCGGAAGCCGCGTGACCGCAGCGCTGGTCGCCGCCGGCGCGGCGCTGGGGGCGACGTGGGCGTGGTGGGCGACCGGCGAACTCGCGGTCGTGCTGGCGGTCGCCGGGGTGGCCGCGGCGACGGCGCTCGCCCTGCCGCCCACGGCGGCGGCGCCGCGCGTCGAGCCGCCGGTCGCGGCGCCGGCGACGGCCGACGACAGCGTCAGCATCGAGTCGCTCGCCGATCCGGCGCTGCTCGTCGATGGCGCGTCGTCGATCATGAGCGCCAATGCGGCGGCGCGCGCGCTGATCGGCGAGCGTGCGGTCGGCGAGGGACTCGCCGTCGCGCTCCGGCATCCCGCCGCGCTCGACGCCGTTCGGCTGGTGCGCGAGCATGGCGCGCCCGTCACCCGCGAAATCGCCGGCATCGGGCGCAACGAGGGCCTCTACCGGCTGCGCGTCACGGCGATCGGGCGCGACCGGCTGTTCCTGCTGCTGAGCGACATCAGCGCCGCCCGGCTGGCGGAGCGGATGCGCGTCGATTTCGTAGCCAACGCCAGCCACGAGCTGCGCACCCCGCTCGCGACGATCATGGGCTTCGTCGAGACGCTGCAGGGCCCGGCGGTCGAGGACGAGCCGGCGCGCCGGCGGTTCCTCGACATCATGGCGCGCGAGGCCAGTCGCATGACGCGGCTGATCGACGACCTGCTGTCGCTGTCGCGGATCGAACTCGACAAATATGTCCGTCCGACGACGGCGATCGCGCTGGCGCCGCTGCTGGCCGACGTCGGCCGCACGCTGGCGATGCGGCTCGAGGCCGACCAGCGCCAGCTCGCCATCGAAGGCGCCGACGACCTGCCACGGGTCATCGGCGACCGCGACCAGATCCTGCAGGTTCTGCACAATCTCGTGTCCAACGCCCTCAAATATGGTCGGACGGGGACGCCGATCCTGCTGCGCGCCGCGCGCATCGACCGGCCGCAGCCGATCGTCCGCGTTGCGGTGATCGACCAGGGCGAGGGGATCGCGCTCGAGCATCTGCCGCGGCTGACCGAGCGCTTCTACCGCGTCGACAACAGCCGGTCGCGGACGCTGGGGGGCACCGGTCTCGGGCTGGCGATCGTCAAGCACATCGTCGAGCGGCATCGCGGCGAGCTGACGATCGAGAGCCGCGAGGGCAGCGGAACGACCGTGGCGTTCACCTTGCCGCAGGCCGATGGCGAGCCATTGTCACAAAACTGAAACCTAATTGTCATACCCGCGGCATCGCCGGCTATTAGCGCGGACGAGCGAACGGAATCGATCGGTGGAAGGGACAGCGGGTTGACGCGAGCATGACGTTGTCCGCCATCACCTTGCTCGTCCTGGGTCTGGGGATCGTCGCCTATGTCGCAGCGCGGACCCGCGCGGCGGCGTTCGCCACGACGCGCCGCGCCGGCGCGCGCGAGATCGGTCAGGTGCATTCGCGGCCCAACCAGCATGGCTGGTTCGTAGCGCTCTGGGCGCTGATGCCGGCGCTGCTGCTGGTGGCGGCCTGGAGCGTCGTCGACGGCGGCGTCATCGATGCGCGGGCGATCGAATCGGTGCCCGTCGCGCAGCGGCCGACGACCGACCTCGACCGGCAGGCCTTCCTCAACGAGGTGCGCGGCGTCGCCACCGGCGAGCTGCAGGCGGCCTTCGATCCGAATGCGGAGCGCGCCGCGGTCGTATGGCGGAGCGCGCGCAACGCCTCGAACCTGGTGGTGCTCGGCCTCGCCGCGGCGCTGGCGCTCGCCGGCGCGGCCTATGGTCTGACGCGGGTGCGTCCCGATTTTCGCGCCCGGCCGCGCGTCGAGCGGTTCGTCATGGCGCTGCTGGTCCTCGCCTCGCTCGTCGCGATCGCCACGACGATCGGCATCGTCGGTTCGCTGCTGTTCGAAAGCTGGCGCTTCTTCACGATGGTGTCGCCGGTGGAGTTCCTGACCGGCACGATCTGGTCGCCGCAGACGGCGATCCGCGCCGACCAGGTCGGCTCGTCGGGGGCGTTCGGCGCGGTGCCGCTGTTCTGGGGCACGATCTTCATCGGCGCGATCATCGCGATGATCGTCGCCATCCCGCTCGGTCTGATGTCGGCGATCTACCTGACGCAATATGCGCGGCCCAGCACCCGCCGGACGATGAAGCCGCTGCTCGAGGTGCTCGCCGGCGTCCCTACCGTCGTCTACGGCTATTTCGCCGCGCTGACCGTGGCGCCCGCGGTGCGCGATTTCGCGCTGTCGATCGGGATCGAGAACGCCTCCTCGGAAAGCGCGCTGGCCGCAGGCCTCGTCATGGGCATCATGATCATCCCCTTCGTCTCGTCGATGGCCGACGATTCGATCAACGCCGTGCCGCAGGCGATGCGCGACGGCAGCCTCGCCATGGGCGCCACCACCTCGGAGACGATCCGTCGCGTGCTGATCCCCGCCGCGCTGCCCGGCATCGTCGGCGGCGTGCTGCTCGCGGTGAGCCGCGCGATCGGCGAGACGATGATCGTGGTGATGGCGGCCGGACTCGCCGCCAATCTCACCGCCAACCCGTTCGAGAGCGTCACCACCGTGACGACTCAGATCGTCCAGCTCCTTACCGGCGACCAGGAATTCGACTCGCCCAAGACGCTGTCGGCGTTCGCGCTCGGCCTCGTGCTCTTCGTGGTGACGCTGATCCTCAACATCTATGCGCTTCGCGTCGTGAAGCGCTACCGCGAGGCCTATGAGTAGCGCCGCTCCCCCGATGCGGGCCCCGACCGACTGGAATTCGGCGGCAATGCAGGCCCGCATCCGTCGCCGCTACCGCTCGGAGCGGCTGTTCCGCTTCGCCGGCCTCGCCGCGCTGGCGCTCGCCGGGCTGTTCCTCGCCTTCCTGCTGGTCAGCATCGGCTCGAAGGGCCTGACCGGCTTCCAACGCACCGACGTCCGGCTGACGGTCGCCTTCGACCCGGCGGTGCTCGGCGTCGCGCCGGGCACCCGGGAGCCCGCGGCGCTGCAGTCGGCCAACTACCAGCAGCTGCTCGACGCCGCGGTCGCGGCGAGCCTCGGCCCCGATGCCGACGGCATCGTCAGCGAGGGCGCCTGGCTCAGGCTGCGCGAGGCGCTGACCGAAGATCCGTCGCTGCTCGGCATGCGCGCCGACCTGTGGGTGCCGGCGACCAGCGACGTCGACCTGCTCGCCAAGGGGATCGTCGATCGCGACGCCGAGATGCGCTCAGTCAGCGACGCGGTCATCCGCGACTACGACCGGCTCCAGGCGGCCGGCCTGCTGCGCGACGTGCTCAACACCACCTTCCTGTCGATGGCCGACTCGACCGATCCCGAGCTCGCGGGCATCTGGGGCGCCGCCAAGGGCTCGCTGCTGACGCTCTTCGTCACGCTGCTGATCAGCTTTCCCGTCGGGGTGCTCGCGGCGATCTATCTCGAGGAATATGCCACGCGGAACCGCTTCACCGACATCATCGAGGTGAGCATCAACAATCTCGCCGCCGTGCCGTCGATCATCTTCGGCTTGCTCGGCCTCGCGGTCTTCCTCAACTTCTTCGGCATGCCGCGCTCGGCGCCGCTGGTCGGCGGCCTGACGCTGGCGCTCATGACCTTGCCGGTGATCGTCATCTCGGGCCGCGTCGCGATCAAGTCGGTACCGCCGTCGATCCGCGACGCCGCGCTGGGCGTCGGCGCGTCGCCGGTGCAGGTGGTCTTCCACCATGTGCTGCCGCTGGCGCTGCCCGGCATCCTCACCGGCACGATCATCGGCATGGCGCGCGCGCTCGGCGAGACGGCGCCGCTGCTGATGATCGGCATGCGCGCCTTCGTCGCCGACGTGCCCTCGGGGCTCGCCAACCCGGCGACGGTGCTGCCGGTGCAGATCTTCCTGTGGTCGGACGACGTTCAGCGCGGCTTCGTCGAGAAGACGTCGGCGGCGATCATCGTGCTGCTGGTGTTTTTGATGTTGATGAACGGCATCGCCATCTACCTTCGCAACAAGTTCGAAAGACGCTGGTGAACGACATGGCCCTATCCGCGCCGGTATCGGCGGCGAGCTCGCAGCACGCGACGCCCAACGCGACCGTCAAGATGACGGCGCGCAACGTCAACGTGTTCTACGGCGCCAAGCAGGCGGTGAAGGACGTGTCGATCGACATCGGGCAGGAGAATGTTACCGCGTTCATCGGCCCGTCGGGCTGCGGCAAGTCGACCTTCCTGCGCTGCCTCAACCGGATGAACGACACGATCGACGGCGCGAAGGTCACCGGCGACATCGCGCTCGACGGCGAGGACATCTATGGCGCGCAGATGGACGTCGTGCAGCTGCGCGCCCGCGTCGGCATGGTCTTCCAGAAGCCCAACCCGTTCCCGAAGTCGATCTACGAGAATGTCGCCTACGGCCCGCGGATTCATGGCCTCGCGCGCTCGAAGGTCGATCTCGACGAGATCGTCACCACCTCGCTGCAGCGCGCCGGCCTGTGGGAAGAGGTCAAGGACCGGCTCGCCGACAGCGGCACCGCGCTGTCGGGCGGCCAGCAGCAGCGGCTGTGCATCGCGCGCGCCATCGCCGTCGATCCCGAAGTGGTGCTCATGGACGAGCCGGCCTCGGCGCTCGATCCGATCGCCACGGCGCGCATCGAGGAGCTGATCGACGACCTGCGCGGTCGCTATGCGATCGTCATCGTCACGCACAACATGCAGCAGGCGGCGCGCGTCAGCCAGAAGACCGCCTTCTTCCACCTCGGCACGCTCGTCGAATATGGCGACACGTCCGACATCTTCACCAATCCGCGCGAAACGCGCACCAAAGACTATATTACAGGCCGATATGGCTGAGGAGAATTGGCGCATGGCGGAAAACCAGGGCCACACGGTCAAGTCGTTCGACGACGACCTCCGGCAGCTGCGCGCGCTGATCAGCGAGATGGGCGGTCTTGCCGAGCAGCAGATCATCGCGGCGATCGACGCGCTGGTCCGCCGCGACAGCGAGGGCGCCTCGAAGATCGTCGCGCAGGACAAGGCGATCGACGCGATCGAGGCCGAGGTCGAGCGCTTCGCGGTGCGCATCATCGCGCTGCGCGCGCCGATGGCGGACGACCTGCGCGAGGTCATCGCCGCGCTCAAGATCAGCTCGGTGCTCGAACGTATCGGCGACTACGCCAAGAACATCTCGAAGCGCACCCCGGTGCTGGCCGAGAACAGCCTGATCCAGCCGGTCAGCATCCTGCCCGAGATGGGCCGCATCGTGGCGCGGATGGTGCGCGACGTGCTCGACGCCTTCGTCAACCGCGACGCCGAGGCGGCGGTGGCGGTGTGCCAGCGCGACAAGCAGGTCGACGATTTCTACAACAGCCTGTTCCGCGCGCTCCTCACCTACATGATGGAGAACCCGCACCACATCACCGCGTCGGCGCACCTGCTGTTCATCGCCAAGAACCTCGAGCGCATCGGCGACCATGCGACCAACGTCGCCGAGATGGTTCACTTCAGCGTGACCGGCGAGCATATCGGCGAGCGTCCCAAGGGCGATGCGACGCCCTATGTCAACATCGCGCCGGGGGATGTGGCGTCGTGAACAAGCCGCGCGTGCTGCTCGTCGAGGACGACGAGAGCCTCGTCGAGCTCATCCGCTACAATCTCGGCGCGGCGGGCTTCGAGGTCACCTCGACCCCCGACGGTGGAGACGCGCTGATGCTGGCCGCCGAGGAGGCGCCCGACGTCGTCATCCTCGACTGGATGGTCGAGGGCGTGTCGGGGATCGAGGTCTGCCGCCGGCTGCGCCGGGCCCCCGCCACCGCCAACGTGCCGATCCTGATGCTGACCGCGCGCGCCGAAGAGGCCGACCGCATCCGCGGCCTCGAGACCGGCGCCGACGACTATCTCACCAAGCCGTTCAGCCCGCGCGAGCTGATCGCCCGCATCCGGGCGGTGCTGCGGCGGCTGCGCCCGGCGCTGACCGGCGGCACGCTCGACTATGCCGGGCTCAGCATGGACACCTCGACGCACAAGGTGACGCGCGACGGCAAGCCGCTCGCCATCGGCCCGACCGAATTCCGGCTGCTGCGCCACCTGCTCGAACATCCCGAGCGCGTCTTCTCGCGCGAGCAGCTGATGGACGCGGTATGGGGACGCGACGGCGACGTCGAAACGCGCACCGTCGACGTTCACATCCGCCGCCTGCGCCGGGCCGTGAACCGCGACGATACGCTTCCCGACATGATCCGAACGGTGCGCTCTGCGGGATATGCGCTGCAGATCGATCCGGCGCAGAAGCTCGCCGGCTAGCCGGCCCGAGCCTCGAGCGGCTGCCGGCCGCGCTTCACCATCAGCTTGTTGAGCGCGTTGGCATAGGCGCGTGCCGAGGCGATCAGCGTGTCGACGTCGGCGCCGACGCCGCGCACCGAGCGGCCGTCCTCGCGCAGCACGACGCTCACCTCGGCCTGCGCGTCGGTGCCTTCGGACACGGCGTGGACCTCATAAAGGTGAAGAACGCCGCGATCGTGCGGTACCAGTTCGTGGATGGCGTTGAACAGCGCGTCGACCGGGCCGTTGCCGCGCGCGGTGGCGGTGCGCGTCTCGTCGTCGATCGACAGCGTGAGCACCGCCCGGGCCGGCGTGTGCGATCCGCTGTAGATCTCGACCTCGACGACGCGGATCCGGTCGTGGCCGCGCAGCACCTCGTCGTCGACCAGCGCCACGATGTCCTCGTCGAACACCTGCTTCTTCGCGTCGGCCAGATCCTTGAAGCGCTTGAACGCATCCTGAAACTCGTTGTCGGCGAGCGCATAGCCCAGGTCGGACAGCTTCTGCCGGAAGGCGGCGCGGCCCGAATGCTTGCCGAGCACGAGGTTCGATTCGGCCAGGCCGACCGATTCGGGGGTCATGATCTCGTAGGTCGAGGCGTCCTTGAGCATGCCGTCCTGATGGATGCCGCTCTCATGCGCGAAGGCGTTGGCGCCGACGATCGCCTTGTTGGGCTGCACCTGGAAGCCGGTGATGCCCGAAACCATGCGGCTCGACCGGGTGATCTCGGTCGACACGACGTTGGTGCGGTAGGGCATGACGTCCTGGCGAACCCGCAGCGCCATCGCGATCTCCTCGACCGCCGCATTGCCGGCGCGCTCGCCGATGCCGTTGACGGTCGATTCGACCTGCCGCGCCCCCGCCATCACCGCCGCGAGGCTGTTGGCGACGGCGAGGCCGAGGTCGTTGTGGCAATGCGTCGAGAAGATCGCCTGGTCGGCGTTGGGCACGCGGTTGATCATGTCGCGAAACATCGCGCCATAGGTTTCGGGCGTGGCGTAGCCGACGGTGTCGGGCAGGTTGATCGTCCGCGCCCCGGCGCGGATCGCGACCTCGATGGCGCGCGCCAGGAAATCGGGCTCCGACCGCGTCGCATCCTCGGCGGACCATTCGACGTCGGGGCAGATGTTGCGCGCATGGCTGACGCTCATCCGGATCGCCTCGAGCACTTCCTCGGGCTCCTTGGCGAGCTTCACGCGCATGTGCAGCGGCGAGGTGGCGATGAAGGTGTGGATCCGCGGCTTCGCGGCATGGCGGACTGCGGCCCAGGCGCGGTCGATGTCGGCGGCGGCGGCGCGCGCGAGGCTCGCGACGGTGGCGCGCTTGCACTGGCGCGCGACCTCGGTCACCGCCTCGAAATCGCCCTCCGAGGCAATGGCGAAGCCGGCCTCGATGATGTCGACGCCGAGCGCCTCGAGCTGCGCCGCGACGCGCAGCTTCTCCTCGAGGTTCATCGAGCAGCCGGGCGATTGTTCGCCGTCGCGCAGGGTGGTGTCGAAAACGTAGATGGTGTCGGTCATGGCAATCGCGCCTTCATCCGGATGGGAAGCTGGGTTCGGATGTCCCTTAGGCGGCGATGCGTCGGCTCCGTACGGGGAGCAGCCTGACCGGCGCGCCTAAGGGCGCGTAAGTCGAAGAAGCGGAAGGGTCGCCGGGGCGGTCATCTCTGCCTGTGTGCCGTGGTTCGATCGGGTTGTCCAGAGGGGGCTGGCGGTCATTTAGCTGCTCCCGGGCGATCGCGCCCGATAGATTGTTAGCATATCGGCGTTCAGAAATTGTTGACGTGCCGCGCCTAAGGATGCCGGAACCGGATCTTGCGAGGCAGCGCGGGCGCGGCCCGCAAGGAGTCGGATATCTTTACAGTTTCGGGTGGCGCAATCGTATTTCCTGCCTGAAATCAGTTATTTATTTTTTGGCATCGTTATTGCGTTATTTGAGCTGCATCTTTTTATGCTACATGAACCGAATGATGCTGGGGGCTGAAACGTGATCCGCTATTCTCTTGCTGCGCTGATGCTGCTGGCCGGCACGTCCGCCGTCGCCGGCCCGCTGGGCATCGCCGGCGATTATAACGAATTCGTTATCGGCAACTCGAACCGCCAGTATGTCGACACGCACGGCAAGGTCGCGGTCGGCGGCAACCTGCAGCTCAACGGCGTCGCGATCGCCAGCCAGATGCCGACCGGCAGCTCGACCAACCTCGTGGTCGGCGGCAACCTGACGGCCTCGAACGGCACGATCAACGGCAGCACGATCGTCGGCGGCAACGTCAACTACAACAACCCGACGATCAACGGGAACCTGAGCGCCGGCGGATCGGTGACCTTCAATCCGAACAGCGGCGGCTCGGTCAACAACGGCGGCACGATCACCTACGGCACCAGCTTCATCAAGCCGAACTGGATGAACCCGCCGTCGGTGCAGGGGTCGGTCGCGCAGCCGATCGACTTCGCCGCGGCCGCCGCGTCGCTGACGGCGCTGTCGCAGGCGCAGGTCGGCACCAACGACCTGACCGCGACCTTCCAATGGTCGCAGCTGTTCTTCACCGGCGGCGCCGGGCTCAACGTCTACGGCATCACCGAGGCGATGCTCGAAGGCGCCAGCGGCGGCTTCAACATCAACGCGCCGTCGGGTGCGACGGTCATCATCAACGTCCCGGGCCAGAATCTCTCGCTGCTCAACACCGGCATGAACCTGACCGGCGGCATCACGCTCGACCGCATCCTCTGGAATTTCTACGAGGCGACCTCGCTGACCTTCGCCGGCAGCTGGAACGGCTCGGTGCTCGCGACGCAGGCGGCGGCCGCCGCCAATTACGGCGGCATGAACGGCAACCTGATCGTCGCGGCGCTTCACGGCTATGGCGGCCCGTCGACGGCGTCGAGCCTCGAGACGCACACCAATTTCAACGGGCAGGCGACCTATTTCGCGGGCGAGATGCGGCCGGTCGGCAGCCCCGACCCCGATCCCGATCCCGATCCCGATCCCGTGCCGGAGCCGGGCACGCTGGCGCTGTTCGGCCTCGGCGCGATGCTCGCCGGCCTCTCGCGCCGCCGCCGCAAGATCGCGGCTTAGGCGCCAGAACAGGATCGAACAAGGAAGGGCCGGTGCGGTGCACCGGCCCTTCTTCGTTCGCCAGCGGGCTTGACCCTGTAGCGGCTATAGGGTGCATCGATGTGCCGACTCATCTTGTCGTCGGAGGATCACATGTTCGACATCGGCGCCGTTCACGTGCTGCTTTGCTATTTTCTCGTCTGCTTCGCTGTCGCCTTCATATGGCCGACCTTGCGCCTCTGGCGGCGTGAGCGCGTCAATGCGCTGGTGCTGCCGCGCGACGACACCGCCCATGGGGTCGTGGCAGCCTGGTTCCGCGGCGTCCTCGTCGCGACGCTGCTGCTGCTGGTGGCGCTGGCCGCCGGGCTGCCCCGGGAGGCGGTGGCGCCGCTGACCTGGCTGGAGCACGCCCCCGTCGCGGTTGCCGGATGGGGACTGCTCGGCCTGTCGCTGGCCTGGATCGTCATCGCGCAGGCGCAGATGGGCCGCTCGTGGCGCATCGGCATCGACGTCGGGATGCGCCCGCCGCTGGTGCGGACCGGGCTGTTCGCGCGCAGCCGCAATCCGATCTTCCTCGGCATGCGGCTCAATCTCGCGGGCCTGTTTCTCGCGCTGCCCAACGCGGCCACGCTGGCGCTGCTGCTGCTCGGCGAAGCGCTGATGCAGCTGCAGGTGCGCCTCGAGGAGGCGCACCTGTCAGCGGTGTTCGGAGCGGAATATGACGCCTATCGGGCCGCCGTGCCGCGCTGGATCTAGTTCTTCGCCTTGTCGACGAGCTTGTTCTTGCCGATCCACGGCATCATCGCGCGCAGCTTGCCGCCGACCTCCTCGATCGGATGCTGCGCCTGCAGCTTGCGCGCCGCCTTGAGCTGTGGATTGCCTACCCGGTTGTCGAGCATGAAGTCGCGGACGAAACGGCCCTGCTGGATGTCGGCGAGGACGCGCTTCATCTCCTTCTTGGTCTCGTCGGTGATGATGCGCGGGCCGGTGACATAGTCGCCGAACTCGGCGGTGTTCGAGATCGAGTAGCGCATGTTGGCGATGCCGCCCTCGTACATCAGGTCGACGATCAGCTTCACCTCGTGGAGGCATTCGAAATAGGCCATCTCGGGGGCGTAGCCCGCCTCGACCAGCGTCTCGAAGCCCGCCATGACGAGGTTGGTGAGGCCGCCGCACAGCACGACCTGCTCGCCGAACAGGTCGGTCTCGCATTCCTCGCGGAAGCTGGTCTCGATGACGCCCGAGCGGCCGCCGCCGATCGCCGAGGCGTAGGAGAGGGCGATGTCATGCGCGTTGCCGCTCGCATCCTGCGCGATCGCGACGAGGCAGGGGACGCCGCCGCCCTTCTGATATTCGCTGCGCACCGTGTGGCCGGGGCCCTTGGGCGCGATCATGAACACGTCGATGTCGGCGCGCGGCTCGATCAGCCCGAAATGGACGTTGAGGCCGTGCGCGAAGGCGAGGCCGGCGCCGGGCTTCATGTTCGCCTTCAGGTCCTGCTCCCAGATCGCCGCCTGATGCTCGTCGGGCGCCAGCATCATGATGACGTCGGCCCATTTGGCGGCTTCGGCGTTCGAGACGAGCTTGAAGCCGGCGTCGGTCGCCTTGCTGGCGGTCGCCGACCCTTCGCGCAGCGCCACCGCGACCTCGGCCACGCCCGAATCGCGCAGGTTGGCGGCGTGCGCATGGCCCTGGCTGCCATAGCCGATGACGGCGACCTTCTTGCCCTTGATCAGCCCGACGTCGGCATCCCGATCATAATAAACGCGCATAGCAGCAGCCCTTTCGCCCCGAATTCGCTCAATGGATGGATTACAGTGCCTCGCGGCCGCGCGCGATGGCGACGACTCCGGTGCGGACGACCTCGACGAGGCCGACCTCGCGCATCAGCGCGACGAAGGTGTCGATCTTCTCGCTCGAGCCGGTGACCTCGAAGACGAACGATCCCGTCGTCGCGTCGACGACTCGCGCGCGGTAGACGTCGGCCATGCGCAGCGCCTCGTCGCGAGCCTGGCCGCTGCCGGCGACCTTGACCAGCGCCATCTCGCGCTCGACATGCGGGCCGAGCGCGGTGAGGTCGATGACCTTGTGCACCGGCACCAGCCGATCGAGCTGCGCGATGATCTGTTCGAGCACATGCGCCGTCCCGGTGGTCACCACGGTGATGCGCGACACGGCATGATCGGCGCTGACGTCGGCGACGGTCAGGCTCTCGATATTGTAGCCGCGCGACGAGAACAGCCCGACGATTCGCGCCAGGACGCCGGCTTCGTTGTCGACGACGACCGACAGCGTGTGCCGTTCGATGAGTTCGACCTTCTTTGCCATCAGACCAGCGCCTGGCCTTCGGTGCTCGTCTGGCCGCCCACCTCGGCCGCATGGAGCATCATTTCGGTATGCGCCGCGCCGCTCGGGATCATCGGGAAGCAGTTGGCGAGCTTGGCGACCCGGCAGTCGACCATCACCGGGCCTGGGGCGGCGAGCATCGCGGCGATGCCGTCGTCGAGTTCCTCGGGCTTCTCGATGCGCAGGCCCGTCCAGCCATAGGCTTCGGCCAGCTTGACGAAGTCGGGCAGCGCCTCCGAATAGCTCTCCGAATAGCGGCCGCCGTGGTTCAGCTCCTGCCACTGACGCACCATCCCCATATATTCATTGTTGAGGATGAAGATCTTGACCGGCAGGCGATATTGTTTGGCGGTCGACATCTCCTGGATGTTCATCAGGATCGACGCCTCGCCGGCGATATCGATCACCAGCCTGTCGGGATGGCCGAGCTGCGCGCCGATTGCCGCCGGCAGGCCGTAGCCCATCGTGCCGAGGCCGCCCGAGGTCAGCCAGCGGTTGGGACCCTCGAAGCCGAAATGCTGCGCCGCCCACATCTGGTGCTGGCCCACCTCGGTCGAGATGATCGGGTCGAGATGCTTCGTCGCCTCGTACAGCCGCTTGATCGCCTGCTGCGGCAGGATCTCCTCGCCCTTCTGCTCGAAGGCGAGGCAGTCGCGCGCACGCCAGCCGGCGATGCGGGCGTTCCATTCGTGGAGGTCGGCGCCGCGATGGTCGCGCCGCTTCCATTCGGCGACCATGTCCTCGATCACCGAGCCGACGTCGCCGACGATGCCGAGGTCGACGCGGACGTTCTTGTTGATCGACGAGCGGTCGATGTCGACGTGGATCTTGCGGCTGCCGGGCGAGAAGGCATCGAGGCGGCCGGTCACCCGGTCGTCGAAGCGCGCGCCGAGGCACAGCATCAGGTCGCACTGGTTCATCGCCAGATTGGCTTCGTAGGTGCCGTGCATGCCGAGCATGCCGAGCCACTGCGGATCGGCCGACGGGAAGGCGCCGAGCCCCATCAAGGTGCTCGTCACCGGGGCGCCGGTGAGCCGCGCGAGCTCGCGCAGCGCCGCGCTCGCCGCGGGTCCCGAGTTGATGATCCCGCCGCCGGTGTAGAGGATCGGCCGTTCGGCGGCCGCCAGCATGTCGACCGCGGCGGCGATCAGCGCCGCGTCGCCGGTGACCTGCGGCCGGTAGGTCTTGTGCTCGATCGCCTGCGGCGACGCATAGCGGGCGCGGGTGATCTGCACGTCCTTGGGGATGTCGATCACCACCGGGCCCGGGCGGCCCGAGGTGGCGATGTGGAAGGCCTCGTGGATCGTCGTACCGAGGCGATCGGCGTCCTTCACCAGATAATTATGCTTCGAACAGTGGCGGGTGATGCCGACGGTGTCGCATTCCTGGAAGGCGTCGGTACCGATGAGGTGCGACGGCACCTGGCCAGTGATGACGACGATCGGGATCGAATCGAGCATCGCATCGGCGATGCCGGTCACCGCGTTGGTGGCCCCCGGGCCCGACGTCACCAGCACGACGCCCGGCTTGCCCGTGGCGCGCGCATAGCCTTCGGCGGCGTGCACGGCGCCGCCTTCCTGGCGCACGAGGACGTGCCGGATCTTGGTCTGCTGGAACAGCGCGTCGTAGATCGGCAGGACGGCGCCGCCGGGATAGCCGAAGATGACCTCGACACCGAGGTCGCTCAGCGCCTGGACGATGATCTCCGCTCCGGTCCTGCTGGGGGCAGCCATGTTGACGATTCCACTCGATACCCTGAAGACGACGCGAGATACGCATATAAAGTTTCAGGGTCAACATCATATCAGCAAGAAAATTACGAAAGCCTTGCGCCGGTGGCGAGGCGCGTCCAGCCGGCGGTCTGGTTGCGAAACCAGGTGAGCTGGCGCTTGGCGTAATGGCGCGTGTCGCGCCTCGCGATGTCGGCCGCCTCGGCCAGCGGAAGTCGTTCGGCCAGATGCCGAAGCAGGGGAGGGACGCCGAGCGCCTTCATTACCGGCAGGTCGCGAGCGAGGCCGCGCCGGGCCAGCGCCGCCACTTCATCGAGAGCGCCGCCGGCCAGCATGAGGTCGAACCGCGCATCGCAGCGCGCGTAGAGGGCGTCGCGCTCGATCTCGACGACATAGGGCTGCAGCGCGACGGCCTCGCCGATGCCGCCAACGTTGGCGCGCTGCCACTCGCCGAGCGATCGCCCCGTGGCCCGCCAGACCTCGAGCGCGCGCGCCGACCGCTGCCGGTCGCTCGGTCGCAGCCGGGCCGCCATCGCCGCGTCTTCCACCGCGAGCGCCGCGTGCGGATCGTCGAGGCCGCGCACCTCGGCGCGGACCGCGTCGGGGATTTCGGGCACCGGCGCGATCCCGTCGAGCAAGGTGCGGATATAGAGACCGGTGCCGCCGACGAGGATCGGCAGCTGCCCTGCCGCGTGCACCTCGGCAATCGCCGCGCGCGCCATCGCCGCCCAGGTCGCCGCCGAGCAGGCCAGGCTGCCGTCGATCACGCCGTAGAGCCGGTGCGGCGCGCGGGCTTCCTCGTCGCGCGAGGGGCGGGCGCTCAGGATTCGCAGGTCAGCATAGACCTGGCTGGCGTCGGCGTTGATGATCACGCCGCCGCGTCGTTCGGCGAGGTCGAGCGCAGCTGCGGACTTGCCGCTCGCGGTCGCGCCTGCGATGACGACCAGCGGTGGCTTATCCATGCAGATCCTGACTCTCGTTGCGCCCGAGCGCTTGTCGCCCGGCGACCTTTCAACCGCAAGCGATGCGCTGCGCGGCGCCGGCGCGGCGATCGGCGAGTGCCGCTGGATCGACGCGACGCTCGCCGTCGACCTCGCGTTCGACGGCGTGTCCGCGCCCGACGCGCGTCGCGCGGTCGAGGCGACCGGCCTCATCGCCGACGTCTTCGTTCAACCGGCGGGTGCGCGCAGCCGGCGGCTGATCATCGCCGACATGGATTCGACGATGATCACCATCGAATGCATCGACGAGCTCGCCGATTATGCCGGCATCAAGCCGCAGATCGCCGCGGTGACCGAGGCGGCGATGCGCGGCGAACTCGACTTCGCCGAAGCGCTCGATGCGCGCGTCGCGCTGCTCAGGGGCCTGCCGGCCACCGCGATCGACCAATGCTATGCCGAGCGCGTGCGGCTGATGCCGGGCGCGCGGACGCTGGTGCAGACGATGCGCGCCCGCGGCAGCCACAGCGTGCTGGTGTCGGGCGGCTTCACCGCCTTCGCCGACCGCGTCGGCGAGGCGATCGGCTTCGCCAGGGTCGTCGCCAACACGCTGCTGATCGAGGGCGACAGCCTCGCCGGCACGGTCGCCAGGCCAATCGTCGACAGCGACACCAAGCTCCGCACGCTACGCAGCGAGGCGGCGGCGCACGGCATTCCGCTTGCGGAGACGCTCGCGGTGGGCGACGGCGCCAACGACATTCCGATGATCGAGGCGGCGGGGCTCGGCGTCGCCTATCATGCCAAGCCGAAGACCGAGGCCGCGGCGGCGGCGGCGGTGCGGCACGGCGACCTCACCGCGCTGCTTTACGCGCAGGGAATCGCCCGGAACGACTGGGTCGAAGGCTAGGGCCGCTCGGTCATGTCGATCGCCAGCGCCAGCATCGCGAACGACACCGCCGCCTCGTCGATCGCGAAGCTCAGCCCGATACCCTCGCGCGTGTGACGCGCGACGCGGGCCGAAATCTCGCCGGCTTCGGGATGCTGCAGCCGCACCGCTTCGCCGAGCGGCGGCCGGATCAGCGTGTCGAGCGTGGCGCCCGCGGCGGAAACGTCGCGCAGGCGCGCCGCGTCGCGCCGCGTGCCGGCGACGAGCACGCACAGCCGCTGGCTGCGAAAGCGCGTGAACGGCCGTCCGCTCGCCCGTCGATCGACTCTGCCCTCCGACATTCGCGCGTCCCCTCCCGAGTCGCTTCGGCAGCGACCAGAGCTAGGGCGGCGAGACGAAGAAAGCGTAAACCTGCTAGCCGGCGACGACGAAGCAGCTGCGCCCGACGGTCTGCAGCTTGCCGCACAGCCGCTTGGCGTCGTCGCGGCTGGCGAACGGCCCGAGCTGCAGCCGGACCATCTTGCCCGCCTCGGCATAGATCGGCTCGGTCCCGGCGACGACGGCGGGCTGCGCGTTCTTCAGCGTCGTCCAGGCCTCGGCGGCCAAGCCCTTCTGCGAGAAGGCGCCAAGCTGCACGCGCCAGCCGGGTGTGGCGACGCCGGGGCGCGCAGGCGCCGGCGCCGGCGCTGCCGATGCGGTCCGGACCGCGAGCGCGCTCGGGCTTGCCGGCGGGCTGGCGGCAGCCGGCGCGGCGGGCGCCGGCGTGGCGGCGGCGACATTGGTCGCCGGGGCGAGGGGGATCGGCGCGGCCAGCGTCGCGGCGAGCTCTTCGCCCTTGGCGCGATCGTTGACCGAGATGTTGGCGTTCATCGTGGCGAGCGCCGCGGTCGCCTGCGGCACGCCGCCATTGTTGGCGCGCAGCATATAGCCATAGGCCAGCGGCCAGTTCTTCGGCGCGGTATCGCCGTTGAAGTGCGCGACGCCGAGGACATATTGCGCGCGCGGCTGGCCGTTCTTCGCCGCCTGCTCGAGCCAGCGGAGCGCCTCGGCCTTGGTGTCGGCGGCGGCGTAGAGCGTGATGCCGAGCTTCTCCTGCGCCGGGCCATGGCCGCGCGTCGCCGCCTTGCGATAATAATCGAGCGCGATGTTCTCGTTCTTCTGGACGCCGCGGCCGAGCTTATAGGCCTGGCCGAGGTTGAAGAGCGCATCGGCGTCGCCGCGCGCCGCGAATGGCATCCACTCGGCGACCGCTGCCTTGTGGTCGCCGGCGTGCCATTTCTCGACGCCTTCCTTCACCCCGGCAGCTGCCGGATTCGCGATCAGGATCGCCGCCGCCACGATGGGCGCGGCCAGCTTCGTGATGCGCATGACCCCCGTATTCCTCTACGCTGCCGACACCTGCACGGGACGGGCTTCTACCAGCTTTTGGCCGGCAAAGCATGAACCGGGCCGCGATGCGACGCGGCCGCGCCACCATTTGCCGCAGCCGGCGCGGGCGATTCGGTAAGAAAGATGAATCCTTTTACCAATTCTTAGGGCTGCGCGTGGGATTTGCGGAGGCGGGGGATCCGCGAACCGTGAGGAAGAAGACATGCGCGTTCTCGCACTGGCTTCGCAGAAGGGCGGCTCGGGCAAGACGACGCTGAGCGGGCATCTCGCCGTGCAGGCGCAGCTCGCCGGTGCCGGCCCGGTGGTGCTCATCGACATCGATCCGCAGGGATTGCTCGCCGACTGGTGGAACGAGCGCAAGGCCGAGCTTCCGGCGTTCGCGCAGACGACGGTCGCGCGGCTGGTCGCCGACCTCGACACGCTGCGATCGCAAGGCTTCAAGCTCGCCGTCATCGACACGCCGCCCGCCATCACCATGGCGATCCAGAGCGTGATCGCGGTCGCCGAGCTCGTCGTCATCCCGACGCGGCCGAGCCCGCACGACCTTCGCGCCGCCGGCGCCACCGTCGACATCTGCGAGCGCGCCGGCAAGCCGCTGGTGTTCTGCATCAACGCCGCGACGCCCAAGGCGCGAATTACCTACGAGGCGGCGGTGGCGCTGTCGCAGCACGGCACGGTCGCGCCGGTCACGCTGCATCAGCGCACCGATTTCGCCGCCTCGATGATCGACGGCCGCACCGTCATGGAGACCGATCCCCGGGGCAAGTCGGCGGCCGAGGTGGGCGGGCTGTGGACCTATATCGCCGATCGGCTCGAGCGGAACTTCCGTCGCACCGTCTTCAACGTGCCGGGCGGCCCCGCCGTCGCGGCAGCGCGACCCGGCGCGGTGGGCGGCTTCGGCCGCAAGGCGGCGGTCTGATGGGCCAGCCCAAGGCGCTCGCCTCGCTGACCGCCGGCCTGCTCGCCCGCAAGGGCGACGCCAAGCCGGCGATGCGCCCGCAATTCTATGCCGCGCAGGACGACCTCGGCTGGAACGACATGGGCGAACCGCCCGCGTCGAAGCCGCCGCGTGCCGTGCCGATCCCGATCGCCTTCGGCCAGCCGGCGCTCGACGCGCCGCCGCCGCCCGTCGTCGCGCAGCAGGCGGCGCTGGCCGCGAGCTTCGCCAGCGAGACGGCGCGGGCGCGCGCCGCGGCGGGGGCGCACGGCAAGTCGGCCTTCACGCTGCGCCTCGACGAGGCGCGGCATCTGCGGCTGCGGCTGATGGGCGCGCACCGCCACCGGTCGGCGCAGTCGCTCGTGACCGAGGCGCTCGATCGCCTCCTTGACGATTTCGAACGTGGAAAGGTCTAGCCGCACCGTCGCGGCCGGGAGTTGAGTCATGGCGTCGGGTCTTCAACGCAAGCTGCTGCTCATCGCCACCGCGCTGACGGCGGCCGGATGCCAGAACGGTGCGGCGACCCGGGCGATGAACCCGCAGCCCGCCGTTGCCGGACCCGGCATGGCGATGCTTCAGGCCCAGGCGCAGGCCGCCGCGGCGCAACAGCTGCGCGATGCGGGCGTCGCGATGGCCGAAGCGCGCGTGCGGGCGTCGCCCGCCGATCTCGAGGCGCGGCGCACGCTCGCGCAGGTCTATCTCGCCTCGGGCCGCTTCCGCTCGGCCGCCCAGGCCTATGACGACGCGCTTGGGCTGGCGCCCGGCGACGAGGCGCTGCGCCTGCGCAAGGCGCTGGCGCTGCTCGGGCAGGGCAATCAGGCAGCGGCGATCGGCGAGCTCGACCGCATCGCCAGCCTGCCCGATGCGGGGCTGGCCTACGCGCTTGCCGGGCAGGCGCAGCGCGGCGTCGAGCTGCTGACGCAGGCAGCGCGCGCTCCCGATGCGACGCCGCGCACCCGGCAGAATCTGGCGCTGGCCTATGCGCTCGCCGGCCAGTGGGCGCGTGCCAAGGTGGTCGCCGGCCAGGATCTCGATCCCGCCGCGGTCGATGCGCGGGTGCGGCAATGGGCCGTCCTCGCGGCGACCGCCGATCCCGCGATGCAGACGGCGGGCCTGCTCTCGGTCGTGCCCGACACCGGCGACGCCGGCCGTCCGATCGGCCTCGCCTATATCCCGCCCGCCTCGCGCGTCGGCGCGCAGGTCGCGGCCGTCGCCGCGCCGGTCGAGACGGTCATCGTGTCGCCGGTCGCAGCGACGCCGGCGGCGGACGCGCCGGCCGTTCGCCGGAGCGCGCCGCCGGTGCGGATCGCCGAACGGCCGCCGACGCCGCGGCTGGCGCAGAAGGTGAGCCTGGCACTGCCGGCTGCCGGCGGCCGGCAATGGGTGGTCCAGCTCGGAGCCTACGACCGCGCCGAGCTCGTCGAGAGCAACTGGCAACGGTTGCGGAGGCGCACCGGCGATCTGCTCGACGGCTACGAACCCTCGCTCAGCGAGAAGATGGTGGGCGAGCGCCGCTACTACCGGCTGTCGATCGCCGGCTTCGCACAGCGCGGCGCCGCGGTCGCGCTGTGCGAAGCGCTGCAGGCCAAGCGCCGCGACTGCTTCGTGCGGCGGGTGGACGCCGCGCTACCGCCGGCCACCCGCGTCTAGCTCGACGACGCGAGCTTTTCGCGCAGCTTCTCCTCGTGCGCCGCGATCTCGGGCGTCACCGCGTCGCCGAAATCCGCCATCTCGAACATCGGGCGGATCTCGATCTCGCTGCGCGTGCGCATCGGGTTGGGGCAGCGCTTCACCCACTCGACCGCTTCGGCCATGTCCTTGACCTTCCACAGCCAGAAGCCGGCGACGACCTCGTTGGTCGGGAACGGGCCGTCGACCACCTCGCGGCCGGCGCCGTCGAAGACGACGCGCTTGCCCTTCGACGACGGGTGGAGGCCCTCGCCAGTCTCCATGATGCCGGCGTCGATGAGCGCCTCGTTGAACTTGCCCATCGCCTCGAACTCCTCGGTCGTCGGCATGATGCCGGCTTCGCTGTCGGCGGTGGCTTTCACGAACACGATCACACGCATGTCTGTCTTCCTACTTGCCGTCGAACGCGGCCTGGAGCGTTGCCAGGTCGAGCTTGACCATCTTGAGCATCGCCTCGCTGGCGCGCTTCGCCGCCGCGCGGTCGCGGCTCGCCATCATGTCGTTGAGCGCCGTCGGCACGATCTGCCAGGCGACGCCGAACCTGTCCCGCAGCCAGCCGCACTGCTCGGCAGCGCCGCCCTCGAGCAGACCGTCCCAATAATGGTCGACCTCGGCCTGGTCCTTGCAGTTGATGACGAACGAGATCGCGTGGTTGAACGGGTCAAGCGGTCCCGCCGACATGGCGGTGAACGCCTGCCCGTCGAGCGTGAAGTCGACGACGACGACCGACCCCGGCGGGCCGCTCGGCGATTCCGCCGGCATCGTCGTCACCCGATCGATGCGCGAGTTGGGGAAGAGCGAGGTGTAGAGCTTCGCCGCTTCCTCGGCTTCCTTGGTGTACCAGAGGAACGGGGTGATGCGCGGGACGCTCACCCCTTCTCTCCCGTATCGACGATCGTCTCGAAGCCGCCCATGATCATCCGCTGCATGTCGAAGGGCATCTCTTCGCCGTCCATGCGCATGCGCTCGTCGGCCATCACCTTCTGGTTGGCCGCGTCGCGCACCGCCTTGGAGGGGTAGACGATCCACGAGAAGACGACCGTCTCGCCGTCCTCGGCCTTCACCGCGCGCCTGAAGTCGGTGACCTTGCCGTCGGGGACGTCGTCGCCCCAGCATTCGACGACGCGCAGCGCGCCATGCTCGATGAAGATCGGTGCGGCCTTCGCGGCGATGGCGCGATAGGCTTCCTTGCTCTTCGCCGCGATCACGAAACCATCAACATAGGTCATGGGGGCCTCCTCAGGCTGCTTGTTCGAACGGTTCGAGCTGGGCGGCGAGCGCCCGTTGAAACGCCGGCCGTGCCTCGCCGCGCGCCTGATAGGCGTGCAGGACCGGATACTCGCCGACCAGCGGCGTGTGGCGCAGGTTGCGCAGGACGGTGACCATCATCAGGTCGCCGGCGGTGAACGATCCTTCGAGATAGTCGCGTCCCTCGAGCTGCCCCGACAGGACCGCGAGATGGCGCCGGACCTCGGCCTCGACCTGCGGGCGCCGTTCGGCCGTCCAGGCCTCGCCGGCGTGAAACAGGTCGATCTCGGCCAGCTGGGCGATCGCGGGCTCGATGCTGTTCAGCGCGGCGAAGATCCAGGTCATCACCCGTGCCCGCCCGGCCTCGTCGCCCGGCATCAGCGCCGGGCTGCCCAATGCGATGTGCAGCACGATCGCTCCCGATTCGAACATCTCCACGCGACCGTCGGAGAAGGCGGGCACCTGTCCGAACGGCTGCTGGCGAAGATAGGGCGGCTGCTTGACCGCTTCGAAATCGAGCAGCTGGGCCTCGTAGCCGATGCCGGCCTCCTCGAGCGCCCAGCGCACGCGCAGGTCGCGCACGACGCCCTGCGCGAAGGGCGGCACCCATTTGAAGGCGGAGACGCAGGGGGTGGACATCAGCCGGCTTTCGCGATCGGCGAGCCGATCGACCAATTGTGGCCGAACGGATCCTTCACCGTGCCGTAGCGATCGCCCCAGAACTGGTCGGCGAGCGGCATGGTCACGGTGGCGCCGGCGGCGACGGCGCGCTCGAACCAGCGGTCGGCGTCGTCGACCTCGAGGTGCATCGTGACGCCGTTGGGCGCGCCCATCGGGCCACCGGTATATTCGGGAAAATCGTCGTGCATCATCAGCGAGCCGCCGTTGATCCTGAGATGCGCGTGCATCAGCCGCTTGCCGTCGTCGGCGGGCATGCGCATCGCCTCTTCGGCGCCGAACGCCTTGACGTAGAAGTCGATCGCCTCGGCGGCGCGGCCGTCGGGGATGTTGAGGTGCGGCGTGATGCCGGTGAGCGGGCCCTGCAATGCATGGTCGGTCATGTCGGTCTCTCCCCAGGATATTCGGTTCAGGCGGCGATCGCCGACGCGCCCTGTTCGGCGGCGGCCGGGTCCATCCACATCACTTCCCAGACGTGGCCGTCGGGGTCCTCGACGCTGCGCGAATACATCACACCATAATCCTGCGCGGGCGACGCATCCACCCGACCGCCCGCGCCGCCGGCCTTCTCGACCACCGTGTCGACCTCGGCGCGGCTGTCGACCGAGAAGCAGTTGAGCACCTGGCAGGTCGCCCGGGCGTCGGGGATCGACTTGGTCGTGAACTGCCTGAATTTGTCGTGCGTCAGCAGCATGATGCCGATCGTGTCGGACATCATCATGCAGGCCGCGGTCTCGTCGGTGAATTTGGGCTCGTTGGTCGTGCCGAGCGCCTCATAGAAGCGACGCGACCGCGCAAGATCGGTCACCGGCAGGTTCACGAAAATCATCTTCGGCATGCGCCCTCCAAGCGACTCAGGATTTGACGTTGATGCCAGCCTAAGTTATTAAAAGCAACAATGGAGTTAGAAACAATAACTAAGAACGAGAAGGGCGCTCCGCGCCGCTGGTATGAGGACGCCTGCGGCGCGGCGCATGCGCTCGACATCGTCGGCGAACGATGGGCGCTGCTGGTCATGCGCGAGCTGATGCTCGGGCCCAAAAGGTTCACCGACCTGCGCGCCAGCCTGCCCGGGATCAGCGCCAACGTGCTGACCCAGCGCCTCGAGGGGCTCGAGGCGAATGGTGTGCTCACGAAGAAGCGGCTCCCGCCGCCCGTGTCGGCGCAGGTGTATGAATTGACGCCCTGGGGCTATGAGAGCGAACCGATCTTCCAGACGCTCGGCCGCTGGGCGGCGCGGTCGCCGACGCATGATCCGAGCCTGCCGCTCACCGCCACCTCGCTGATGATGTCGTTCCGCACGATGATCGTCCGCGAACGCGCCGCCGGCATCGACGCGATCATCGGCTTCCGCATCGGCAACGAGACCTACCGTGCGCATGTCCACGATGGCGAGATCGACACCATGCGCGGGCCGATCGACGATGCGGCGCTGGTCTTCACGATGGACGCCGGCGCGGTGATGGCGGGCGCGGTCTATGCGGATCAGCTTCACGCGCTCGAGGCCGCCGGTGCGCTGAAGATCGACGGCGACCGCGCGCTCGCGGACAAATTCGCGAGCCTGTTCGAATTGCCGCCGAAGGTCGGGTTTTCGACACATCCTCCCCGGAACGGGGAGGGGGACCGCGAAGCGGTGGAGGGGTAACGTCGCAGCATACCCCTCCACCGCTTCGCGGTCCCCCTCCCCTTGCAGGGGAGGATATCAGCTGCGGAAGATCTCGCCGCCCTTGACCGTCATCAGCACGCGCCCCTGCACCGGCATGCCGTCGAACGGCGTGTTGTCCGAGGAGGCGGCCATCCGGTCGGCGTCGACGCGCCACGGGCTCGAGGGATCGAACAGCATGAGGTCGGCGGGTTCGCCGGGGGCGAGCCGCCCGCCGGGCAGGCCGAACAGGCGCGCCGGGGCGCTGGTGAGCCGCGCCAGCAGCGCCGGCAGCTCGATCCGCCCCTCGTGCACCGGGTTCAGCGCCAGCGTGAGCAGCGTCTCGGCGCCGACCATCCCGGGGGCGGCGTCGGCGAAGGGCAGGCGCTTGTCTTCCTGCGTACGCGGATCATGGCCCGAGGCGATGACGTCGATCGTCCCGTCGACGAGGCCGTCGAGCACCGCCAGCCGGTCGCTCTCGACGCGCAGCGGCGGCGACAGCCGCGCGAAGCTGCGGTAGCCGAGCGTCGTCTGGTCGTTGAGCAGCATGTGGCCCGGCGTCACCCCGCAGGTGACGCGCACGCCGCGCGCCTTGGCGCGACGGACGATGTCGAGGCTCTCGGCGGTGGTGACCTGGCGGATGTGCAGCCGCGCGCCGGTGGCGGCGGCGAGCCGCACGTCGCGCGCCACCGCCAGCGCCTCGGCGAAGGCCGGTGCCGACGGCAGGCCGAGCCGCGTCGCGAATTCGCCCGCGGTCGCCGCCGCCTCGCCGGCGAGCGCGGCATCCTCGGCGTGCGTCACCACGACGAGGTCGAAGGCGGTCGCATATTGCATCAGCCGGTGCATGACGCCGCTGTCGGCGATCCAGCCGCGCCCGGTGGCGACGCCGACGGCGCCCGCCAGCTTCATCAGCCCGATCTCGGCGAGCTCGGCGCCGCCCAGCCCGCGCGTTGCGGCGGCGAGCGGGTGCACCCAGACGTGCGGCTTGCCGATGCGCTGCGCGCGATCGATCAGCGCCGGGTCGTCGAGCGGCGGCGACTGGTCGGGCATCAGCAGCACGCGGGCGATGCCGCCGGCGAGGCAGGCGGCGGCGTCGGCCTTGAACACGCCGGCGTCGATGATCGCCGGGGCGAGCACCTTGCCGCCGCAGTCGATCGTCTCGGCGCCCTGCGGCACCGGCCCGTCGATCGACAGGATCTGCCGGTCCTCGACGATCAGGCTGCCGCCGCGATCGAGGCCGCTCTCGGGATCGATGAGCCGGGCGTTGACGAAGGCGAGCGCGGTCATGCCCAGCCCTCCACGCCGCGCCGGGCGCGTGTCAGCACGTCGAGACAGGCCATGCGCACCGCGACGCCCATCTCGACCTGCTCGGTGATCGCCGAGCGGCTAATGTCGTCGGCGACGCGCGTGTCGATCTCGACGCCGCGGTTCATCGGGCCGGGGTGCATCACCAGCACGTCGGGCTTGGCGGCGGCGAGCCGCTGCTCGGTCAGCCCGTAGAAGTGGAAATACTCGCGCGTCGACGGGAAATAGGCGCCCGACATGCGCTCGCGCTGCAGCCGCAGCATCATCACCACGTCGGCGCCGTCGAGGCCCTGGTCCATGTCGGTATAGACGTCGACGCCCAGCCGGTCGGTGTCTTCGCCGATCAGCGTCGGCGGCGCCACCGCGCGCACCTTGGCGCCGAGCGCGCCGAGCAGCTGGAAATTCGATCGCGCGACGCGGCTGTGCAGGATGTCGCCGCAGATCGCCACCGTCAGCCCGGCGATCCGCCCCTTGCGGCGGCGGATGGTCAGCGCGTCGAGCAGCGCCTGCGTCGGATGCTCGTGGCGGCCGTCGCCGGCGTTGAGCACCGGGCAGCCGACCTTCTCGGCGATCAGCTGCACCGCGCCCGAGGCATCATGGCGGATGACGATGACGTCGGGGTGCATGGCGTTCAAGGTCAGCGCGGTGTCGAGCAGCGTCTCGCCCTTCTTCACCGACGATTGGCTGACGCCCATATTGACGACGTCGGCGCCCAGGCGCTTGCCGGCGATCTCGAACGACAGCAAGGTCCGCGTCGAATTCTCGAAGAAGGCGTTGATCTGCGTGAGGCCGCGCAGTCGCCCGTCGCTCTTGGCCGGCAGCCGGTTGAACTCGATCCAGCTCTCCGCCTCGTCGAGCAGGAAGCCGATCTCCCACGGCTGGAGACCTTCGATGCCGAGCAGGTGCGGGTGCGGGAACGGGTGGACACCGGCGGGAAGCGGGGTTCGTCCGGGTGCGTCAGGAGTCATTAAAGGCGCTGTCTAGCGCGCAGGGGCGGGGAGGGGAAGCGCCAATCCCCTCGCCCCGGTGGGGAGAGGGAGGGGCCCGTGCATAGCATGGGAGGGTGAGGGGTACGGGCGCTGGTGGCTACCCTTCAACGCTCCTCACCCAACCCTCTCCCCAGCGGGGAGAGGGCTTAACGCCGCAGATACGCCAGCGCGTCGATCGCGCCCTGCAGAATGTGGGCCGCCGCCAGCTTGTCGACGAGGTCGGCGCGGCGCGCCCGGCTCAGGTCGGCGTCGATCATCGCGCGCTCGACCGCCTGCGTCGACCAGCGCTCGTCCCACAGCAGGATCGGCAGGTCGAGCGGCGCGTCGATGTTGCGCGCGAAGGCGCGCGTCGACTGGGTGCGCGGGCTGTCGCGGCCGTCCATGCTGAGCGGCAGCCCCATCACCAGTCCCTTGACGCCCTCCCGGGCGAGAAAACGCTTCAACAGCTCGAGATCGGCGGTGAACTTCGTCCGCCGGATCGTCTCGGCGGGCGAGGCGAACGACCAGCCGGCGTCGCAGAGCGCGAGGCCGATCGTCTTGGTGCCGACGTCGAGCCCGGCCAGCCGCCCGCCGGCCGGCAGCGCCGCGCCGAACGCCGCGGCCTCGCTGGTGATCATTCGGCTTCCGACTGCGCCGCCGCCAGCCAGCCGTTCAGTCGCGCCTCGACGTCGGCGCGCAGATTGGCCCAGAACAGCGGGTAGTCGTAGACATGGTAATTGTTGCCGGGGAGCACATAGCTTCCGAAGCCTTCGGGCGGCGCACCGATCAGCAGGAAGCCGCGCTCGTCGCAGCGCGCAGGTACGCGGCCGGCCTCGAGCGCGGCGTCGCTGAGGCTGCCGTTCGGCACCAGCGCACCCATGTTGATCGACGCCGGCGCGGCGCCGGGGCGCCCCAGCAACGGGTTGGTGCAGACCATCGGCGTGCCCTGGCGCGGCACGCCGGCATAACCCGGCGTCGCGTCATAGACCTCGACGATCTGCTCGGGCTCGGCGGGCTCGGCGAAGCTCTGCCAGCTGAGCAGGCAGCCGGGCTGCCCCGTGGCAGCGCAGGCGGGCAGGCCGAGCGCCGGGATATCGGCGGTCGCCGACACCGGCCAGCCGACGACATAGGCGGCGACGATGCGCGAGGCGATCGGCTTGTCCGCCACGCGATCCTGCAGCAGCCGCAACAGGTGCAGCGCGCCCTGGCTGTGCCCGGCGAGGATGATCGGCCGGTCGGCGGGCACCGCCTTCACGAAGCTGTCGAAGGCGCGCAGCACGTCGGCATAGGCCAGATCGAGCGCCCGTCCGGCATCGGCCTTGTCGGTCAGGAACGCGCCGAAGGTCGCCTGGCGGTAGCGCGGCGCCCATATTTCGGCGACGCCGTTGAACACCGTGGCCTGACTCCGGAGGAAGATGGCGAGGCGGTCGTTGGTCGCCGCGTCGTCGAGCGGGGCGTTCCAGCGGTCGCGGCTCAGATAGGCGGTCGGGGTGACGTAGAAGGCATGGGCGCCGGGCCGGGGCGCCGCCTGATAGCCTTCGGGAGCCCATTTCGCCGGGTTGGCGGCGAGCCCCGGATGCGCCAGCCAGCCGCCGACGTTGCCGTAGAGCGGATCGGGCGCCTTCTCGCTCTCGGCGAAGCTGACGCTCGGCACCATCGCGACGCGCATGATCTGCGGCCCGAACAGCCGGTAGATGAACGCTCCGGCGATCACGATCATGATGATGATCGCGATGACCCACAGGAACCGACGTGCCGCCATTGACCTTGCCTCCGCTTGGCCGCGCGCCATAGCATGGTCGCATCGGGAGCGGGAGAAGCTTGATGGCGGGACGATTCTGGACGGGATGCGCGGTTCTCGCGCTGGCAGTCGCCGCGACGGCGACCGCCCGGACGCCGGCGACCTACGACATCGTCATCAAGGGCGGCACCATCTACGACGGCTCGGGCGGCGCGCCCTATGTCGGCGACGTGGCGATCGAGGGCGACCGCATCGTCGCGGTCGGCGACAGCGCGAAGGGCGAGCGCGAGATCGACGCCAAGGGGCTCGCGGTGGCACCGGGCTTCATCAACATGCTGAGCTGGGCGACGGAGTCGCTCATCGAGGACGGCACGGCGCAGGCCGACATCCGCCAGGGCGTGACGCTCGAGGTGATGGGCGAGGGCTGGTCGATGGGCCCGCTCAGCCCCGAGATGAAGGCGCTGGCGCCGCAGCGACAGGGCGACATCAAGTACAAGGTCGAATGGACGACGCTCGGCGACTATCTCGACTTCCTGGCCAGGAAGGGCATCTCGCCCAACGTCGCCTCGTTCGTCGGCGCGACGACGGTGCGGGTCCACGAACTCGGCGAGCGCGACGTCGACCCGACGCCCGAGCAGCTGGCCCGGATGCGCGCGCTGGTGCGGCAGGCGATGAACGAGGGCGCGATGGGCGTCGGCTCGTCGCTGATCTATGCACCCGCCTTCTACGCTGAGACGCCCGAGCTGATCGCGCTGATGCAGGAGGCCGGCAAGTGCGGCGGCATGTACATCAGCCACATGCGCAACGAGGGCGACCATATCGAGAAGGCGATCGACGAGCTGATCATCATCGCGCGCGAGTCGAAGGCGCCGGCGGAAATCTACCATCTGAAGCTGGCCGGTCAGAACAATTGGGGCAAGCTCGACGCGGTGATCGCGCAGGTCGAGAAGGCGCGCAGCGAAGGCATCCGCGTCACCGCCGACATGTACACCTATACCGCCGGCGCCACCGGGCTCGACGCCTCGATGCCGCTCTGGGTGCAGGACGGCGGGCTCGAGAAGTGGATCGAGCGGCTGAAGGACCCGGCGACGCGCGCGCGCGTGCTCGCCGAGATGCGCCAGCCCGGGCAGGATTGGGAGAATCTGATGCTGCAGGCCGGATCGCCCGAGAAGGTGATCCTGATCGCCTTCAAGAACCCCAGGCTCAAGAAATATACCGGCAGGACGCTCGCCGAGGTGGCGAAGGAGCGCGGCACCTCGCCCGAGGACACCGCGATCGACCTCGTCATCGAGGACGGCAGCCGCGTCGGCACCGCCTATTTCCTGATGGACGAGGCCAATGTCCGCCGCCAGGTCGGCCTCCCGTGGATGAGCTTCGGCTCCGACGAGGAGGCGCCCGCCACCACCGGCGTGTTCACGCAGTACAACAACCATCCACGCGCCTTCGGCAACTTCGCGCGCGTGCTCGGCAAATATGTCCGCGAGGACAAGGCGGCGACGTTGCCCGACGCAATCCGGCGGCTGAGCGCCTTCCCGGCGGAGAACCTCGGCATCAAGGATCGCGGCTCGCTGAAGGCGGGTAATTTCGCCGATGTCGTGGTGTTCGACCCGGCGACGATCGCCGACCATTCGACCTTCCAGGACACGCGCCGCTATTCGACCGGCATGCGCGACGTGTTCGTCAACGGCGTGCAGGTGCTGAAAGGCGGCGAGCATACCGGGGCGAAGCCGGGGCGGGTGGTGCGCGGGCCGGGGACGGGGAAGTGCCCTTAGATCTATTGACTGAGCACTGCCCCCGGATTGGCCTTTTCTGATGGAAGCGGATGACGTCTCCAAGCCCGGAGTGAGTTGGGGGCCGAAGCTTCGTTTTGAATTTTACAGTGAGGCATGTCGACCTCTAAGCTCGCCCGATCTGTGGGGGGCGCGATGAACGGCTTTTTGAGAAGGCGCGAATTGATAATCGGCGGAATGGGGACGCTCATCGCCGCCCGAGGGTTCGCCCAACCTTCGCCTCGGAAACGTCTGATCGTCACGCCGCCGCAGATCGAGGGACCATTTTATCCCTATGATTACACGTCGGAGATGGACACCGATTTGGTGCGCCTCGGTACCGACGATGTACCAGCGCTCGGGCAACTCGTTCATTTTCTCGGTACCTTGCGATCCCCTTCCGGGCGTCCTGTCCGCGGCGCGATGGTCGAGCTCTGGCAGGCCGACGCCCGAGGCAAATACCGACATCCAGCCGACACGGCCGCGCCGGCACGCGATCCGAACTTCCAGGGCTATGGCCGTACCACGACAGACGAGACGGGAGGCTTCAGATTTCGCACCATTCGTCCGCCTGCCTATCTGATCGACCCTGCTGGTACCGACAGGCGAGCCCCGCATTTTCACCTGGCTGTTTCGACGCGAGGAGTGCGGCGTCTGACCACTCAGCTGTACATCCAGGGCGAACCACTCAACGAAACCGACAACTGGCTGCACATGGTCGCCGATCCCGCTCAACGGGCGTCGCTGATCAGGCCCATGGAAGACGGCTCTTCGCTCGAGCGAAATGCTAAGTGCATTCGATATGACGTGGTCATGATCGCTTGAGGCCGCAGCGGCGCTCAGCCGTTTCTCCCAAGCGCAGGCCGTGCAAAGGGCGTTTACCGCTAGCGTGTAGATGATCGCTCTGCTTGCCGCGCTGCGACGCAGCATGCTAATCGACCGGCCTTCCAGATCGGGGAAAATGAATGTCGGTCGACGCCGCCACCGTCAAACGCATCGCGCATCTCGCGCGCATCAAGCTCGAGGATCATGAGGTCGCGCCGCTAGAGCGCGAACTCAACGGCATCCTGAGCTGGATCGAGCAACTGGGCGAGGTCGACACCAGCGGCGTCGAGCCGATGACCGCGGTCATCCCCAACAAGCTGCGCTGGCGCGAGGACGTCGTCACCGATGGGGGCTATCCCGACAAGGTACTCGCCAACGCGCCGCAGGCCGAGTTCGGCTTCTTCGCCGTGCCGAAGGTGATCGAATAGAACATCCAGCACCAAGGGTCGTCATTCCGGCGAAAGCCGGAACCCAGGGCGACCGACGGACTGGGTTCCGGCTTTCGCCGGAATGACGGACAAGGGTTAGCATGACGAACCTTACCGACCTTACGCTGGCGCAGATGCGCGACGGGCTGCGCGCCAAATCCTTCTCCGCGACGGAGCTGGCACAGGCGCACATCGCCGCCGTCGAGGCGGCCCGCCCGCTCAACGCCTTCCTCGTCGAGACGCCCGAGCATGCGCTCGCCGCCGCCGCGGCCGCCGACGCCGCGCTCGCGGCCGGCGAGGCGAAACCGCTCGCCGGCATCCCGCTCGGCATCAAGGATCTGTTCTGCACCGAGGGCGTGGCGACGACCGCCGCCTCGAAGATCCTCGAAGGCTTCGTGCCGCCGTACGAGAGCACGATCACCGCCAAGCTGTTCGGCGACGGCGCCGGCATGCTCGGCAAGCTCAACATGGACCAGTTCGCGATGGGCTCGTCGAACGAGACCAGCGCCTTCGGCAACGTGCTGTCGCCGTGGCGCGGCGCGGGCAACGCCGCGCTGGTGCCGGGCGGCTCGTCGGGCGGCTCGTCGGCGGCGGTCGCGGCGCGGCTATGCGCCGGCGCGACCGGTACCGACACCGGCGGCTCGATCCGCCAGCCCGCGGCGTTCACCGGCATTGCCGGCATCAAGCCGACCTACGGTCGCTGCTCGCGCTGGGGCACCGTCGCCTTTGCCTCCTCGCTCGACCAGGCGGGGCCGATGGCGCGCGACGTGCGCGACTGCGCCATCCTGCTCAAGTCGATGTGCGGCTTCGATCCCAAGGATTCGACCTCGCTCGACGTGGCGGTTCCCGATTTCGAGGCGGCGCTGTCGGGCGACCTGCGCGGCAAGAAGGTCGGCATCCCCAGGGAATATCGGCTCGACGGCATGCCCGCCGAGATCGAGGCGCTGTGGCAGCAGGGAATCTCCTGGCTGCGCGACGCCGGCGCCGAGATCGTCGACGTCTCGCTGCCGCATACGCATTATGCGCTGCCGACCTATTATATCGTCGCGCCGGCCGAGGCGTCGTCGAACCTCGCGCGCTATGACGGCGTCCGCTACGGGCTGCGCGAGACGGTGCCGGGCGGTACGCTCGCCGACATGTACGAGGCGACGCGCGCCGCGGGCTTCGGGCCCGAGGTCAAGCGCCGCATCATGATCGGCACCTATGTGCTGTCGGCGGGCTATTACGACGCCTATTATCTGCAGGCGCAGAAGGTGCGGGCGCTGATCGCGCGCGACTTCGACCTCGCCTGGGCAAAATGCGACGTGCTGCTCGCGCCGACGGCGCCGTCGGCGGCGTTCGTCTTCGGCTCGAAGTCGGACGACCCGATCGCCATGTATCTCAACGACGTGTTCACCGTGCCGTCGTCGCTCGCCGGGCTGCCGGCGATGTCGGTGCCGGCCGGGGTCGATGCCGAGGGGCTGCCGCTCGGGCTGCAGATCATCGGCAAGGCGCTCGACGAGCAGGGCGTGCTGAACGCCGGCTATGCGATCGAGAAGGCGGCAGGCTTCACGGCGAAGCCGGAGCGATGGTGGTGAGCTTGCGACGTTCGGCGTCAGGTATTACCTTGAGGTAATACCGGAGATGGCCATGCAGCGCAGTACCATGACGACCAAGGGACAGGTAACCGTACCGGTTGCGGTTCGGCGAAAGCTTGGTCTTGCGCCGGGCTCCCGCGTCGAGTTTGCGGAGAACGCCGCTGGCGACACCATCCTTCGCGCCGCCCCGGCGAACGCCGCTGCGGAGCGGGAGGCGCGACGCGCCGATGCGCTGGCTCGCCTTGAGCGTGTCCGCCGGATGAACCTGCAGTTGGACATGCCGACCGACGAGTTCATGGCGCTGATCCGCGAGCCGGTACCGCTGTGACGCTGTTCGACACCAGCGCGGCGATCGATCTCGCGGCGGCCGGCAGCCCATGGCATCCCTGGGCGGCAGCGGTCTATGCCGACCGGTGCGCCGAAGGGCCGGTGCTCGTCTCGCACATTGTGTTGGCCGAGTTGCATGCCGGCCGCGAGGTGCAGCAGCGCTGGGCAGCGCTCAGCGAGCTTGGCGTCGTGCTCGATCCGCTCGACGACATGATCGCGAAGCGCGCCGGCGAGGCGCATGGCGAGTATCGCCGCCGCGGCGGTGAACGGCGGTCAATTCTTGCCGATTTCCTGATCGGGGCGCATGCGGCGGTACGCGGCGTTCCGCTGGTCACGCGCGATCGCGATCGTTTCGCCAGCTATTTTCCCGAAATAACCATCATTTCGCCTGAGGTTTCGAATGTCTGAATCGAGCGCCGTCCCGTTCCGCATCAAGGGCGATACCGGCGAGTGGGAGGTCGTGCTCGGCCTCGAGGTCCATGCGCAGATCGTCTCCAAGGCGAAGCTGTTCTCGGGCGCCTCGACCGAGTTCGGCGCCGAGCCCAACTCGCAGGTCAGCTTCGTCGACGCGGCGATGCCCGGCATGCTGCCGGTGTTGAACGGCGAGTGCGTCCGCCAGGCGGTGCGCACCGGCCTCGCGCTCAATGCCCAGATCAACCGCTGGTCGCGCTTCGACCGGAAGAATTATTTCTACGCCGATCTGCCGCAGGGCTACCAGATCAGCCAGTTCCAGTATCCGATCGTCGGCGAGGGCGAGATCGTCCTCGAGCTCGAGGGCGGCGCGACGCGCACCGTCGGCATCGAGCGCATCCACATCGAGCAGGATGCGGGCAAGTCGATGCACGACCAGAGCCCGTCGAAGAGCCATGTCGACTTGAACCGCTCGGGCGTGGCGCTGATGGAGATCGTGTCGAAGCCCGACATGCGCTCGCCCGAGGAAGCCGGCGCCTATGTGCGCAAGCTTCGGTCGATCCTGCGCTACGTCGGCTCGTGCGACGGCAACATGGAAGAAGGCTCGATGCGCGCCGACGTCAACGTCTCGGTGCGCAAGCCCGGCGACCCGCTCGGCACGCGCTGCGAGATCAAGAACGTCAATTCGGTCCGCTTCGTGATGGCGGCGATCGACTATGAGGCGCGGCGCCAGATCGAGATCATCGAGGGCGGCGGCACCATCCGGCAGGAAACCCGGCTGTTCGATCCCGACAAGATCGAGACGCGATCGATGCGGTCGAAGGAGGAAGCGCACGACTATCGCTACTTCCCCGATCCCGACCTGCTGCCGCTCGAACTGGCCGAGGGCTTCGTCGCCGACTGCCTGGCGAGCCTGCCGGAGCTCCCCGACGTCAAGCGCGCGCGCTACGAGCGCGAGCTCGGCATCACGTCCTACAATGCGGGCGTACTGACCGCCGAGAAAGAAACCGCCGACTATTTCGAGGCGCTGCTCGCCGAGAGCGCGAAGCGGCAGGGCAAGCCCGAAGCCGAGCTGGCGCGCGCAGCGTCCAACTGGGTGATCTCCGACCTGTTCGGCGCGCTGAAGAGCGGCGACCGCGCGATGGCGTCGAGCCCGATTTCGGCGGCGCAGGGTGCCGAGCTGCTGGCGCTGATCGCCGACGGCACGCTGTCGGGGCGGCTCGGCAAGGACGTCTTCGCGCTGATGCTCGAGACCGGCAAGGATGCCGGCGTCATCGTCGAGGAGCGCGGGCTGAAGCAGGTCAGCGACACCGGTGCGCTCGAGGCGGCGATCGCCGAGGTCATGGCGGCGAATGCCGACAAGGTCGCCGAATATCGCTCGGGCAAAGACAAGCTGTTCGGCTTCTTCGTCGGCCAGATGATGAAGGCGACCGGCGGCAAGGCCAATCCGGCGGTGGTCAACGAGCTGCTCAAGAAGGCGCTGGCCGGATAGCCACGCTCGCGCGATGATGGTCGCATGACCATCATCGCGACGATCGAGCAGCTGGAAGCGATCTACACGGCAAAGCCGGTGCCGGCGTCGACGGTGAAGGAGGTCGCGCGGATCACGCCGCACTATCGCGCGCTGATCGAGGCGTCGCCCTTCGTCGCGCTGGCGACCAGCGGCCCCGAAGGGCTCGACTGCAGCCCGCGCGGCGACAAGCCGGGCTTCGTGCGTGTCGTCGACGAGACGACGCTGGCGATGCCCGACCGCCGCGGCAACAACCGCATCGATTCGCTGCGCAACATCGTCCGCGACGCGCGCGTCGCGCTGCTGTTCCTCATCCCCGGCTCGGGCACCACCTTCCGCGTCAACGGCCGCGCCGTCGTTTCGACCGATCCGGCGCTGCTCGCCTCCTTCGCCGTCGAGGATCACGCGCCGCGCTCGGTGATCCTCATCACCGTCGACACGGCCTATTTCCAGTGTGCGCGTGCCATTGTCCGTTCGGAGCTGTGGAATCCCGAGCGCCATGTCGATGTGCGGGCGCTGCCGACGCCGGGACAGATCCTCGCCGAGCTGAGTGCCGGGGAGGTCGGCGGCCGGGCCTATGACGAGGAATGGCCCGACCGCGCCGCCGCGACGATGTGGTGAGGCGGATCGCGGCTTGCGCGTTCGACATTAGCCGCCTAAACGCACCCGCTAGGTCGGGGCGTAGCGCAGCCTGGTAGCGCATCAGACTGGGGGTCTGGAGGTCGCAGGTTCGAATCCTGTCGCCCCGACCAGCTTTTCCAAAGACCCCTCAGTCCCGCCGGCGCGGACGCGCCGATCGATTGCTCCGTTCCGGCTGAAACGACTTGGCCGCGCCGGTCGTTACGCTCGCGTCGCCATCGGTCGACGAGGAGCCTTCATGAAACGTTCGAGCGCCGCCATTCTTGCTCTTGCCGCCGTCGCGGCGCCCGCCGCCGCGCAGGTTGCGCTCTCGAACGTCGTCCATGTCGAAGATCGCGTCTCCGGCGCCCGCAAGGCGGCTGCCGCGGCGATGCGCGGCGACGGGCTGATCTACGTCTTCACCTATCGCAACCTCGGCACCGATCGGATCATCAACTACACGATCAACCATCCGCTCGTCACGACGGCGGAGTTCGTCGGCGGCGAAACCGGCGCGCCGCTGATGTCGGTCGACAAGGGGGTGACCTTCGCGCCGCTCGCCGAGCTGCGGGTCCGCAATCCGGACGGCAGCGAGCGCGCCGCGCTGCCGCGCGACGTGACGCACATGCGCTGGCGCATCCCGACGATCATCGAGCCGGGGGCGAGTGGCGAGGTGAGCTACCGCGCGCGTCTCCGCTAGCGGCTTATCCGGAACGACAGCTCGAGCTGCGCGCGCGGCACGACGCCGCTCGCCTGCGCGCCCCCGTGGGCGATCTGCGCCTCGAGGCGCAGCCGTCCCGCCAGCGCCGCATGCTCGATGCCGCCGGTGAGCTGATTGAAGCTCAGCGGCACGCGAGTCAGCGGATTGGTGGCGGCGCCCGACCGGTTGAGGTCGACGTTGCGCCACGTGGCATAGACGCGACGGCCGTCGGCGTCGGTCAGCGATCCGCTTATGGCCAGCAGGCGGCCGTCGCCGTCGAGACTGCTGCCGAGCGCGCGACCGCGGTAGCGGAAGCCGTCGCCATAGATGTGGTGGTTGTAGAAGGAGCCGGGATAGCGTTTGCCGCCGAACAGCTTGACCGCGAGCGTATCGACCGCCTCGACATGCAGCGTCCAGCTCGCGCCGGCCGAGCCCGCGGCACCGCTCAGCTCGATGCCGGCAAGCCGGGCGAACTGCTCGACGATGAGGTTGTTCTCGTCCTCGGCTTCCATCTCGACATAGGCGTGCGTGGTGACGGCGCCGATCCGCCGTCGATAGGAGACGTCGAATCCGGCGAGCTGGTTGCCGGGCTCGTCGGGCGTGCCGCTGTTGTCGCGATTGCCCAGGCCGATCAGCCCGTTGGCGATCAGGCGCAGGCTGCACGGCCGCCCCGCGCCGCAAAGCTGCAGCGCGCGGTTGAGGCCGATCTCCAGCCCCGGGGCGGGCGCGACCGCGACGCGCATGCCGATCAGACCCGGATTGTCGAAATCGTCGCGGTCCTCGGTGAGAACGCCCGCGAACATGTCGACGCCGATCGGGCCGAGCGCGCGCAACAGCGGCAGGTCGATCGGCGCGGGGGTGGTGCGCCGGATGCCGAGCTTGGGGAAGGGGGGCGCATTGGTCGAGAGCAGCAGCGCGTTCTCGCGCCCCGGACCCCACCAATGGTCGACATAGCCGCCGTAGAGCGCCCAGCTGCGGAGATCGAGCGCGGCGAAGCTGGGCTCGGCGTGGAGGCGGCCGTCGCGCTGGCCGACGCCGACGCTGAGGTGAAGCCGCCCGATCCGGCGCGACAGCGCGATCGAGGCGTCGCTGTGGCCGCGCGGCGCGTCAGCGAAGCCGCGCACGACGGCCGGGGTGGTCGCGAGCCCGAGATCCGCGACGACGCCGTCGCGCCGGGCAGCGGCGCAGGCGGTCTCGACGCGTTTCGCCGCCGCGGCCAGCGCGGGCACCATGGGACGCGTGCTGCGCCGGCAGAGCTGGGCAACCGGCAGCGGCCAGGCATTGACCGGTCCGGCGATGAGGCCGGCGGCGGCAAGCTGCTCGACATCGTGACGCAGCGCCGCGTCGCCGGGCGCCAGCCAGGGGGCGGCACCAACGGGAATCGCGGCCGCGAGGAGCGATAGCGCCAACCAGATCCGCGCGAACATCGCCGTCGCCTATCCCAAAGGTAATAAATAGTCCAGTTATAACTGTATGACGTTTACGCTGGCGTGGCGCCTTGGCGGTGGCAGTATCGACGTCGTCGCTGAATGGAGATCGAAGATGCGTGTGGCCGCCCTCCTCCTGTGTATCGCCTTGTCGGCCCCGGTCGTCGGCGCGACGTTGCTGACCGGCAACAAGGCCGAAGACACCGTGAGCTTCATCGACATCGAAACGGGCAAGGAGCGCGCCCGGCTGCCCACCGGCCCGATGCCGCATGAGATCGCCATCTCCCCCGACGGCCGCACCGCCGCCGTCGTCGCCTATGGCGCCAGGCAGATCGATTTCTACGACATCGCCGGCGCGAAGCACCGCCGCACGCTCGATCTCGGCACCAACCAGCGCCCGCACGGCATCGTCTGGCTGGCGAGCGGCAGCTTGGTGGCCACCACCGAGGGCAGCTCGACGCTGAGCCTCATCGATCCGCTGACCGGCAAGGTCGACAGCATCGCCACCGGCGCGAAGGGATCGCACATGGTGACCGTCACGCCCGACGAAAGCCGCGCCTTCGTCACCAACCTCGGTTCGCGCAACGTCAGCGTGCTCGACCTGAAAGAGCGCCGGAAGGTCACCGACCTGTCCGCCGGCGCCGAACCCGAGGGCCTGTCGCTGACCCCCGACGGACGCGAGCTCTGGGTTGCCAACCGCGCCGACGACAGCGTCATGGTCTTCGATGCGGCGACGCTGGCGAAGCTCGCGACGATCGCGGTCGGCGACATGCCGATCCGGCTTGCGATCAGCCCCGACGGGCGGACCGCGGTCACCTCGAACAACCTCGACGGCAGCCTCACGCTGATCGACGTCGCTTCGCGCAAGGTCACGCGCACGATCGAGGTCAGCGGCGAGCGGGCGGCGGGGCAGGTCACCATTCTGTTCGCCACCGACGGCGAACGGCTCTACGTCGCCGAGACCGGCCGCGCGCAGATCGCCGAGATCGAGCTGGCGACGGGCAAGCGGCTGCGGACGCTGCCGGCGGGCAAGGGCGCCGACGGGCTCGGCTATTCACCACTCGAGTAGATGCTCGTTTCGTTTGCGCAACGACGGTCGGACGATCGCCGAAAAGGGCGTATGGTCAGGCATCGACACGAGAAGGGAGAGTGGTCATGGCGACCTGGCCCCGTTGGACGAAGTCGACTGCCCAACGCCACGAGCCGCATCTGCCGCACGAGGATCGCTCGGCGCAGGTGATCGGCATTGCTGCGACCGTCGGCCTCGCGGCGGCGGCGATTGCGGGAACGCTCGCGCTCTTCGCCTGAGGCGAAGCGCCGGCGAAATCGAGCGAGGCGTCGCCTCAGCGGGCGACGCGCGGGCCGGTGCTGGCCTCGACGAAGCGATCGTCGACGGGTGGCTCGACCCAGTGATGCCGATGCACCTCCCACACCGATCGGATCGGTGGCGGAAAGGCGGGATCGGCGAAGTTGCCGACGCCGATGCCGAGACCATCGGGATGATAGTCGCTCGTCCAGAAGACCGCCGATCCGCAGGTCGGGCAGAAATGGTTCGTCAGCCGGCCGCCCGAGGTGCCGAGCCGCGACCATTGGCGATGTTCGCCGTCGATACGCACCTGCGCCGCCTTGAAATAGGCGCCGACGCCGAACGGCGAGCCGCTGCGGCGCTGGCAGGCGGTGCAATGACACATCGATATCGCATAGGGCTCGCCGTCGGCGACGGCGCGCAGGCTGCCGCAGGCGCAGCTGGCGGTGCGCGTCGTCATGTGCCGACGCTCGCGCGGTGCCGGCGCGCGACCTCGACATAGCCGGCGCAGCCGATGCGGTTCCGCTCGATCTCGTCGGGGCGCAGGTCGCGCGCATAGGCGGCGGGCCGGCCGGTCCACAGCTGCCCCGTCGCGATGCGCTTGCCCGGCGTCAGCAGCGCGCCGGCCGCCAGCATGCCGTCGCTCTCGATGGTGCAGCCGTCCATGACGATCGAGCCGAGGCCGACGAAGGCATGATCGAGCAGCGTGCAGCCGTGGAGCATCGCCATATGCCCGATCAGGCAGTCGTTGCCGATGACCGTCGCATGCGTGTGGGTCGTCACATGGATGACGGTGCCGTCCTGGATGTTGGTGCGCTCGCCGATGGTGATGCCATGGATGTCGCCGCGCAGGACGCAATTGTAGAAGATGCTCGATCCCGCGCCGATCCGGACGTTGCCGATGACCTGCGCACCGGGCGCGATGAACACGTCGTCGGCGATCTGCGGCGTGATGCCGTCGAAACTGTGGATCGGCATGTCAGCGGGGCTCCGGACGGTCGATGGCATAGGTGATGTGCGGCCTCAGCGGATCGCCGTCGGGCACGCCCGGGTGATCGAAGTCGCCATCGGGCAGCCGGCGCATGCCGAGCCGCTCCATGAGGCCCCACGAGCGGACGTTGCCCGGCGTGGTGATCGCGATGATGCGCGGGTGCGGCAGGTTGGCGAAGCCCCAGGCAAGCGACGCAATCGCCGCCTCGCGCGCGTAGCCGACGCCCCAGGCCTCGTGGCGCAGCCGCCAGCCGGCCTCGATCTCGCCCGCGAGGTGCGGCGCCGCCGGCGGATCGATCTTCAGTCCGCAGAAGCCGAGAAAGGCACCGTCCTGCCGGCGTTCGACGGCCCAGAAGCAGAAGCCGTGCTGCGCCTGGTGCGCGATCATCCGGTCAACGGCGGCGTCGCTCTGTGCCCGGGTCATCAGCGGGCCGAGCGTGGCCATGACCTCGCGATCGCGGCCCATCTCGGCGAAGGGCGCGCGGTCGCTGTCCCGCCACGGACGGACGCGCAGGCGTTCGGTGTCGATCATGACTCCTCCAGCATCGCGGCAAGCGCCATCACCGTTCGCCAGTTGCGCGCGGTCACCGGCGATCCGGCGGCCTTGTCGAACAGCGCCGGCGTCAGCTTCGACGTGCCGACGCTCTCGCCGAAATCGCACCACAGCGTGCCGTCCTTGACCGCGAGCTTCTCCTTCGCCATGGCGCGCGCCTGCAGCGTCGCGGCGGCGCCGTCGGCGAGCGGCCTGGCCGACAGGCAGATGTGCAGAAGATTTGGCCGTTCGGCTTCGGCGTCGGGAAAAGGGCTGCCGGCGGCGTAGCGCCGCCACTGCGCCGCGGTGCGAACGATCACCGGCACGTCGAGCTTGAAACGCTCCGCGATCAGCGCCTTGAGCCTGTCAGCCACCTCGTCGGCGCCGTCGTTCGCCGACAGGACGAGGTTGCCGCTCTGGATATAGGTCTTCACCTCGCCCAGCCCCTCGGTCGCGCAGTGCGCGCGAAGCTCGGCCATCGGCAGCTTGCGGGTGGCGCCGACGTTGATGCCGCGGATCAGCGCGACATAGGTGGTCACGGGAACAGCGGCGCCTGTTCGAGCCCCATCGTCTCGGGCAGGCCGAACATCAGGTTCATGTTCTGGATCGCCTGGCCCGACGAGCCCTTCACCAGATTGTCGATCGCGACGATGACGATCGCGCGTCCCGGCACGCGGTCGGCAAAGACGTTGAGCACGACATGGTTCGAGCCGCGGACCATCCGCGTCGCCGGGGCGACGCCGTCGGGGAGCAGGTGGACGAACGGTTCGTCGGCATAGCGCGCCGCGAAGGCGGCACGCAGGTCGGCGGCGGTGCGGCCCTCGGCGAGGTCGACGACGATCGTCTCGAGTTCGCCGCGGTTCATCGGCACGAGGTGCGGCGTGAAGCTCACCGTCACCGCGCGGCCGGCACGCGCGCCGAGTTCCTGTTCGATCTCGGGCATGTGGCGGTGGCGGCCGATGCCGTAGGGATGGACCGCCTCGGCGACCTCGGCGAAGAGATTGGCCTCTTTCAGCCCGCGGCCGGCGCCCGAGACGCCCGACAGCGCATTGATGGTGATGCGATCGGGCGAAATGAGCCCGCCCTCGACGAGCGGCAGCAGCGCGAGCAGCGCGGCGGTCGGATAGCAGCCGGGGCAGGCGGCGATCCGCGCGGCGGGCAGCGCGTCGCGCGCAAATTCGGTGAGGCCATAGACCGCCTCGGAAAGCAGCTGCGGCGCCGGATGCGCGGTGCCGTACCAGTCGGCATAGGTCGCGGCGTCCTTCAGCCGGAAGTCGGCGGACAGGTCGACGATGCGCGGCCCGTCGATGACGCTCAGCAGCTCGGCCGACGCCGCATGCGGCAGACAGCCGAACACCACGTCGATGCCGGCCCAGTCGATATCCTCGGCCCTGCACAGCTGCGGCAGCGACGGATAGGGCGCGAGGTGCGGCCAGACCTGCGCCATCGTCTGTCCGGCCTTGGCGTTCGCCGACAGCGCGGCGATCTCGACGCGCGGATGCGTCAGCGCGAGACGGACGAGATCGGCCCCGGTGTAGCCCGAGGCGCCCAATACGGCGATACGAAGCGGCGTGGTCATCGCCGCCGATTAGGGCAAGTGCGCCTTGCGCGCCAGTATTTCGCGGGTCTAGCTTTCGCCGTCGGGGGAGGGGCCATGATCCAGACGCGGAGGATCGTTGCGGCAGGCGCCGCCGGCGCGGTTATCGCCATCGCACTCGGGCTGCTGGTATTCGGGACGGGCACCGAGGGTTGGTCGGCGGCGACGCGCTGGACGGCACGCTGGGCGCTGATCCCCTTTGCGCTGGTGTTTGCCACGCCGGGCCTGCTGCCGCGTGTCGGCGGATGGTTTCGGAACCTGTTGCGCAACCGTCGCGGGCTCGGCCTGTCATTCGCGACGGCGCATTTCGTCCATGCCGCCGCCATCCTCATCTTCTTTCTGGTGTCGGGCGAGCGGCGATCGGCGCTCACGCTCATCGGCGGCGGCATCGCCTATGCCTTCATCCTGGCGATGGTGGTGACGTCAACCCATGCGGCGCAGCGCGCGATGGGGCGCGGCTGGAAGCATCTCCACCGCTGGGGCCTCTGGTACGTCTTCCTGATCTTCGCGCAATCCTATGCCGGGCGGCTGGCGCGGATGGGCGAGCGCGCGCCCGAAGGTGCCTTCGGGGTGGCGGTGCTCGCCCTCGCGCTGGTTTTCCGGCGGCTGCCGAAGCGTCAGCCGGCGTATTTGACCGAGCAGCCGTAGGGCTTCGACGACGCCGTCTGCACGGCGCGCTTGGCCTTCAGGTCGGCGAGCGCCGCGGTGACGTAGTTCTTCGCGGTCTTGATGTCGGCGACGTCGGCGGTCGGCTTGTCGTCGATGCCGCCCATGTAGACGAGCTTGCCCGCCGGATCGACGATGTACATGTGCGGCGTCGTCTTCGCGGCATAGGCGCGGCCGACGTCACCCTTGGCGTCGAGCAGATAGGCGGCGGGTGCGGCGCCCTTCGCCTTGACGATCGCGTTGGCGCCGGCGCCGTCGACATGGCCCTGCTTGCCCGGCGCTCCCGAATTGACCGTCAGCCAGACGATGCCGTCCTTTGCCGCCGACTTCTGCAGCGCCTGCATGTTGCCGGCATAATGTTTCTTCACGAACGGGCATTCGGCGTTGGTCCATTCGAGGACGACGGTCTTGCCCTTGAATTCGGAAAGGCTGCGCGCCTTGCCGTTGCTGTCGGCGACGCGGAAGGCGGGGGCCGGCTGGCCGACGACGGGATTGGCCAGCGCGGGGGCCGCGACGGCGATGGCGGCGGTCAAGGCGAGAGCTTTGAACATCGGGGATCTCCTTCGTTGGGGGCAGGGGTCAGGCGACCAGGCCGGTCAATCGGTCGACGGTCAGGATTTGGGGCAGCTCTTCGACCGTGCCGTCGGAGCGGTAGAAGAGGTAGAGCGGGATGCCGTTGCGGCCGCGGCTTTCGAGGAACTGCGCGATCACCGGGTCGGCGTTGGTCCAGTCGCCGACGAGCGTGGTGACGCCGGCCTGCTCGAAGGCGGCGGCGACCTCGCGGCTGCCGAGCGCGCCGCGCTCGTTGACCTTGCAGGTGATGCACCAGTCGGCGGTGAAATAGACGAAGGTCGGGGTCCCGGCGGCGGTGAGCGACGCAAGCTTCTCGGGCGAGAAGGGCTGCGCGGCGAGCGTGCCTTCACCCGCCGGCGCCGCCTGGGTCTGTGTCACCGGCGACACCAGCAGCACGGCGAGGAGGGCGGCGACGGCGAGCCCGAGCGGCGCAACCGCGGTGCGCTCGCCGCCCTGCCGCCGCCCGAACCACCAGAGCGCGATCCCGAGCGCCAGCGCCGCGGCGAGGCCGACCGTCATGCCCTCGACGCCGGCCTGACGGCCGAGCACCCAGGCGAGGCCGAGCGCGGTCAGGAACATCGGGATCGACAGCAGGCGGCGGAACTTGTCCATCCAGGCGCCGGGCTTGGGCAGCCGCTTGCGCAACGCCGGCACGAAGCCGAGCAGCAGGAAGGGCAGCGCAAGTCCGAAGCCGAGACCCGCGAATACGGCAAGGCCAGCAACCGGCGGCAGCGCGATCGCCGCACCGAGCGCCAGCCCCATGAACGGCCCGGTGCACGGCGTCGCGACGAAGGCGGCGAACACGCCGGTCCAGAAGGCGCCGCCGGCACCGCCCCTGGCGGCGAGCGCGCCGCCGGCGCCGCGCCCGGCGACGTCGATCTCATAGAGGCCGGCGAGGTTGAGGCCGATCGCCACCATGAGCAGGAACAGGAAGGCGATGACGCGCGGATCCTGCAGCTGGAACGCCCAGCCGACGTTGGCGCCGGCGGCGCGGAGCAGGAGGATGAGCGCGCCAAGCGCCAGGCAGGTCAGGATGATGCCCGCGGTATAGGCGAGCGCCTCGCGCCGCGCGTCGGCCTCCGACGCGCCGCCGCGCGCGAGGCTCAGCGCCTTGAGGCTGAGGATCGGAAAGACGCACGGCATGACGTTGAGCAGCAGGCCGCCAGCGACGGCCGCAAGCAGCGCGAGCCCGGCGGTGCGCCAGGTGCCGCCACCGTCGCCGCCGGCGTCGGACGCAGCGGCAATCGGCGTCGCGGTCGCCGGAACGTCGCCGGGGGTCGCGGTGATCTCGAAGGCGAGCGGGCTGTCATAGCCCTCGACCTCGAGTTTGAGGACGCCGGGTACCTGCTTGAGATCGCGCGCGCTTTCCGCAGCGGTCTCGAGCCGCAGCCTGTCGCCCGACACGCCGATCGCCTGCGGCGCGGCATAGCCGATCGCCCCTTCGACGGCCGGGAAGAAATAGCCGCCGCGCACCTTCGCGGCCTGCGCGAACGGCACCGCGAGGACGAAGCGATCGCCGGCGAACGTGAAACGCGCCGGCCAGTCGACCGGCTTGGGCAGCGCCGCGCGCGCCTTGTCGAACGCCGCCACCCGCGCCGGATCGGCGGCGCCGTCGCCGACGGTCAGGGCGAGCTTGAGCGTCGCGCCCTCGGGCACGCACAGCTCGTCGTCGCAGACCAGCCAGTCGAGCTTGACCGTGACGGGGAAGGGGGTCCCCGGCGCCAGCCCGGCGGGGACGCTGACGTCGGCGAGCAGCACATTCTCGTGCGCATAGACATAGTTCATCAGCCCCGAGACGACGAAGGTCTCGGGGGTCGGATAGCGCAGCTCGCCGGCACTGGCCCCGGCGGGGAGCGTCCACACCGCGCGCGTCGGCGCGCCGGCGTCGCCGGGGTTGAGCCAATAGGTGTGCCATTCGGGCTTCGGCGTCATCACGAAGCCGAGCGTGAGGGGGGCGCCGGGCTTCGGCGTGGCAGTCTCGGCGATGAGCTCGACGCGCGTATGTTCGAGCTGCGCCGACGACTGGGCGAGCACGGCAGCGGGCAGGAGCAGCAGCGCGAATGCGGTAAACCAACGAAGCATGGCGGCGCTTATAGCGGCTGGCCGCCCCGGCTCAAATGGGACGCAGCGTCGCTCGTCGCCGCGGCGCGCGGTCGGCGCCGGCGTCATAGATCCGCCGCCAGCGTGAGCAGGAAGCGCCGGCTGTCGATGAACTTGAACGACGAATTCGCCGCGACGTCCCAGCGATAGGTGTCGAAGACGTTGGTCACCTGCGCGCGCAGGGTGGCGGGCGTGTCGCCGGCGCTGAAGCGATAGCGCAGCCCGAGGTCGAGCGTCGTCCGCGGCTCGGTCATCAGCTGCCGCCCGCCGAGTTCGGCATGTTGCAGCGGACTGGCGATCTCGCCGGCGAGGCTGGTGATTCCGAGATCGATCGAAAGCGGCGCGAAGAACGGCAGACGGTAGTCGAGGTTGGCGCGGATGTTGCGCCGCGCGGTGCCGACGGGCTTGGGTCCGATCACGCCGAGATCGACCGCCTCGCCCGCGACGTCGGCATCGAGCAGCACCGCGCCGGCGACGAGGCTCAGCCCCTCGACCGGCTGGCCGGCGAGCGACAGCTCGACGCCGCGGTGTCGTACCGTTCCGAGGTTGCGGTAGACGCGGTCGGGATCGGTGTTGAAATAGGGTTTGCGCACATCGAAGAGGCCGGCGACGAGGCTGAGGCGCGGCGAGATCGCGTAGCGAACGCCGGCGTCGCGCTGGCGGGTCCGCAGCGCCGGCGGCGCCGAATTGCGGTTCACCGCGTCCGAGGGCGCCAACGCGCTGTCTTCGAGGCCGCGCGTGTAGCCGGCGTAGGCGACGAGCCCCGCCGCGAGGTGGAGCGCGACCGTGCCGTTGTAGAGCCAGGGGGAGGCCGTCGTCGTGAGCTTCGGCCGCCCCGGAATTCGCGTGTTCTTCTCATAGTCGGTCTTCTGTGCTCCGAGACTCAGCTCGGCGACGCCCGGCCAGCGCAGCTCGTAGCCGACCGCGCCGGTGACCTGGCGAACCGTGTCACGGGAGCGGTCGCCGAAGACGAAATCCGGTTTCGCGACGGGGCTGCTGGTGCCGATCACCGCCGGGCCGAGATCGCGCACATCCGCACCGCCGAACATCCTTTCGGTATCGCGGCCGCGGACGGCGAGATGAACGCTATGCCGGCGCGCCGCCTCGGTGACCGAACCGGCGGCGCGCAGATCGCCCGAGGTCGACTTGGCGGTCTGGCCGCTCGTCGTCACCACCGTCCGCTGCGCGGCGCCGTCGCGCTGGACGTTGCGATAGAGTTCGACCGGGTTGAGTTCGACCTCATTCTCGGAGCGGAACAGCCCGGCGCGGATCAGCCAGGCGTCCGAAAGCTGCGCGGCGCCGAGCGCGCCGTAGAAGTGGCGCCTGACGTCGGTCTGCGTCCAGTCGAGCCCGAAGTAGCGCCGCTCGATCTTCGGCGGCAGATAGGCGCCGCCGGTGAAGATGTTGCCGATGTCGAGGTCGTCGAGGAACGCCGCGCGGCCATAGAAGGACTTCACCTCGATGCGATCGCTCGGCCGCCAGCCGAGCACGCCGCCCGCCTGCAGGATCCGGCTGTCCTCGCCGGGAAAATTCTCCTCGTAGCGATAGGAGATGCCGCCGGCGACGCCGAGCCGGTCGCCCGCCAGCGGCAGCTTGGCGTCGAGGTCCAGCGCCACGGTGTCATAGGGGCCGAGGTACAGGACGGGGCTCAGCACCGCGTCGCTGCCGGCGGTCCGCAGCGCATAGTCGGCGATCCCGGTCGGGGCGGGGAAGGGGTAGCCCTGCGCGGTCAGGCCGACACGGATCGTCGAGCCGCTGGCGATCCGGTTGGTGAAGCCGCCGTGCTCGGTGACCGACAGCCCTTCGACCCGAATGTTGCCGGCGCTGGTCGGGCTGAAGCCGCGGACGTCGCCGGCGCTGTACAGGCCGATCTTCTCGTTGCCGACGCTGGTGCCGAAGGCGTCGCCCGCCGCGCGCACCACATTCTCGTCGGCGCGCTGCCCGAGCGCCGGCGTCGCTGACGCGAGCAGGACGGCGGTAACGCTGACGGACCGGTACATGGCGGCTCCTTGGCTGGGGTCCGTCCGATGTGCCGCGCGTCGCCGTTCGGGATAAGTGCCGGAGGTCGGGCATCCGAACCATGACCTTCGGCCTAGGGCGCTGCTAGAGCAGCCCGGTCGGCTTTCGTGGCGCGACCGGCTCGGGCGGCTCGCGCTGCGGTTCGGGATCGGCCGGAACCGGTTTGCGCGGTGGATCGCGCCGCTCATCGTCAGGCGCCCCAGGCATCGCGATAAACCCGCAGAAAATTGCCGCCGAACAGCTTCTCGAGGCGGGCGACCGACCAGCCGCGCTTCGACAGCACGTCGGCGAGGCGGCGATAGCGATCGAGGCTGTTATAGTCGGCGACCATCGGGAAAACCTCCGGGCCTTCACCCGGCGCGGCAATCCCGGCCCGCATCCGCTGCAGCGCCCATTCGCGATTCTGCCGGCGCGTCTGCTCGTCGATGGCTTTGGGCAGCACGCCGTTGTCGGTGCCGATTCCGACATGATCTTCGCCGGCGACCTTCGCCACATGCTCGATGTGGCGGACGAGGTCGGCGCCCGTGGGCTGGCTGTCGGGCGTCAGAAAGGGCATGAAATAGACGCCGACGACGCCGCCCTTGTCGGCAACGGCGCGGATCGTCGCGTCCGCCGTGTTGCGCGGATGGTCGGTCAGCGCCCGGGCGGCGGTGTGGCTGATCACCAGCGGGCGCGTCGCCTGCGCGGCGCCTTGCGCCATCGTCCGCGCGCCGCCGTGGCTGAGGTCGAGCAGCAGCTTCTCCGCCTCGATCCGCTCGATGGTGGCGCGACCGAGCTTCGACAGGCCAGCGTTGTCGGGCTCGAGCGCGCCGTCGCCGCAGAGGTTGCGGTTGTTTTAGGTCAGCTGGACGGTCATCACGCCGTCGGCCTTGAGCTGCGCCAGTCGGTCGAGCGCGGGGCCGATCATCACGCTGTCCTGCGTGCCGAGCAGAACGGCGAACCTGCCCTCGCGCTTGGCTTTCAGGATGTCGGCGCTGGTGCGCACCAGCAGCAGCCGGTCGGCGTTCGCGGCGAGTTCGGCCTTGTGATCGGCGATATGCTTCAGATAGTCGCCCCAGGGATCGGCGACGTTGCCGACCGGGAAGACGCTGTCGCGCACCATGGTCACGCCGGTCGCCAGCGTCTCCGCCCACGCGCGGTCGCTCAGGCGCGGCGCATCGCCGGGGTTGTAAGGATCCTTCACGCCGCCGAGGGCGTCGATGATGATCGCGCGATCGTACCAGCCAGCGGCAGGGCCCTGCGCGAGGGCGGGCCGCGCGAGGCTGGCGGCGGCGGCCCCGAGGATCAGGTGTCTCCGGCTTAGCGGCATGGCGAACCTCTCGCGGCGTTCCTCTGCGCCCGGCCCGAAGGCCGGCGCTCGACGTTGTAATGCCCGGCCACGCGGCGGTGGAGTGCCGTTGGTCGTCCCGGCGCACCGTGACTTTCGGCCTATGGCGATCGGGTTGGCGCTGTGGCAGCATCGACGGCATGGCCCGCTATTTCAAAGACCAACGCCATTGGCTGTTCTGTGCCGCCGCCCTGGCCGTCTGGGTTGCCCAGGGCTGGCCCGTCCTCGAGGCGCTCTCGGCCGGAACGCCGATCCGCGGCGAGCCGGTATCGTCGCTGTGGCTCGTGCCCTTCCTGCTGTTCGGGGCGACGGTGTTCGCCGCGATGGTGCTGAGGCTGCCGCCGCGCCTGCACTGGACGCTGCTCGCGATTGAGGTCGCCGCGGTCGCGGCGATGGCGAACATCGTGCAATGGGCCGGGATGTCGCCGTTCCTGATCATCGTCGCGTGGCAGGTCGGCTTCGCCACCACGCCGATCAAGGCGCTGGGCTGGGTCGTCGCCCAGACGCTGGTGGTGGTCGCAGCGCTGGCGCTCACGCTCAACCCCGACCTGTGCTGGGTCCTCACCAAGTCGCTGGCCTTCCAGCTGCTCCTCGTCTTCACCGCGCAGGCGGTCCGCCGCGAGGTGGAGACCGCGCGCGCGCTCGCCGAGACCAACCGCGAGCTCCAGTCGGCCCAGGCGCTCATCGCCACGACCGTCCGCGACGCCGAACGGCTGCGCATTTCGCGCGAGCTGCACGACGCCTGGGGGCACGAGCTGACCGCGCTCGGGCTGCAGCTCGAAATCGCCAGCCACGTCACCGCGCCGGGTCGGGCGAGCGACCATGTCATGCAGGCCAAGGGCCTGGCCAGATCGCTCCTCGCCAAGGTGCGCGACGTCGTATCGACGCTGCGCGAGGCGGAGCGCTACGACCTCGAGGACGCGCTGGACATGCTGGCGCGAAGCGTCCCGACGCCGGCGATCCACGTCGACATCGCGCCCGGCGTGCAGGTTGGCGCCGAACAGGCGCATGCGCTGATCCGCTGCGCGCAGGAGGCCATCACCAACGCGGTCAAACACTCGGAGGCCGCCAACCTGTGGCTCGAGGTCAGCGCCGACGCCGACGGCGTGCGGCTCGTGGCGCGCAACGATGGCAATCCGCGACGCAGCGCTGCCGCGTCCGGAAACGGGCTGCTCGGCATGCGCGAGCGCATCGAGCACCTGGGCGGTCGGCTGGCGGTTCGCATGGACGCGGGAATCGGCTTCACCGTCGACGCCTGGTTGCCGTCGAGGACTCCTCGCGTCGCATGATCCGCGTCGTCCTCGTCGACGACCAGACGCTCGTCCGCCAGGGGGTGCGCGGCCTCCTCGATCTGGTGCCCGATATCGAGGTGGTGGGCGAGGCGAGCGACGGGGCGGAGGCGCTGGCGGCGGTGCCGGCGCTCAAACCCGATGTGCTGCTCCTCGACATCCGCATGCCGCGGCTCGACGGCGTCGGGGTGCTGGAGGCGCTGCGGCGGGCCGGTGCGCTGCCGCCCACGCTGGTGCTGACCACCTTCGACGACGGCGACGCGGCGATCGCAGCGATCAAGGCCGGCGCCAAGGGGCTGATGCTCAAGGATGTCTCGCTCGACGATCTGGCCAATGCGATCCGCGCGCTCGCCGACGATCGGACCGCCTTCCAGCCGGCGCTGACCGAAAGCCTGATGGCGGCGCTGCAGCGCAGTCCCGCGGCCGCCGCGGACAGCTATGTCGCCGAGGCGCTCACGGCGCGCGAAAAGGAAGTGCTGCACCTGATCTGCGCGGGCTACAGCAACAAGGAAATCGCCGATCTGCTGACGCTGGCGGAAGGGACGGTCAAGAACCACGTCTCGAACCTGCTGCTCAAGCTCGACGCGCGCGACCGCACCCAGGCGGCGCTCAAGGCGCTGCAGCAGGGACAGCTGGGTTAGGGTCTGAACTCAATAACAATGGCATTCGTGATGGCAGCGAGAAGGCGAAGGGCGAGGAGAGGCGGCGCAGGCGGGCCCTTCGGCCCCCGGCAAGCGGCGTCGACGACGCCCTTCGCCTTCTCGCTGCCACGCGGAGCGCGGCGCCAGGAAGGCCATGGCTACGCGCC
>JAESFZ010000188.1_pt1 | contig 85094 bp, 79 predicted proteins | sample 9269561 | NCBI WGS metagenome assembly JAESFZ01 (sample SAMN14515552, study PRJNA621657) | algae metagenome | isolation source: Tildeniella nuda ZEHNDER 1965/U140 and co-occurring heterotrophs from wet... | place: Switzerland: Stansstaad, Zurih | collected 1965-01-01 | reverse complement strand
AGGCGGTCGTTGCCGCCGCCGCCGCGCAGCATGTCGTTCAGCGCGCCGCCGGTGATGACGTTGTTCAGGGCGTTTCCGGCGCCGACGAACTTTCCGGGCCCGGTGTAGAGCAGGTTCTCGATGTTGGCGGCGAGCGTATAGGAGCCGATCCGGGCCTCGACGGTGTCGACGCCCTCGCCGGCGTATTCGATGCAGGAGTCGAAGGCGTCGAGGACGTACCAGTCGTTGCCGTTCCCGCCGAACAGCTGGTTGTTCATCCCGCCCGAGCCGCCCATCAGCACATCGTCGCCGTTGAACCCGGCCAGGACGTCGGAGCCCCCGGCGCCTATCAGCACATTGTTGGCCCCGTTGCCGTAGATGACGTCGTTGAAGTTCGAGCCGATGGCGTGCTCGATCGAGCTGAGATTGTCATAGGCGCCGTCGCCGTCCCGGCTGGCCCGCTGCTGGTCGAGCCGCAAGGTCACCGCCCCGGCCGCCAGGCCGTAGTCTGCGGTGTCCATCCCGGCCCCGCCGTTCAGGGTGTCCACCCCGCCGCGGCCGCGCAGCACATCGGCCCCCGCCCCACCGGTGATGACATTGGCCAGGTCGTTGCCCGTACCGTTGAAGTCGCCCGTCCCGCCGAAGATCAGGTTCTCGACGTTGTTGGCCAGGATGTAGGTGTTGATGCGGGCGTCGACGGTGTCGGTGCCCTCGCCGACGGACTCGACGATGCTGTCGGCCGCCTCCAGCACATAGAGGTCGTTGCCGAGGCCGCCGGACAGGGTGTTGAGAGCCCCGGCCCCGCCCCAGATCACGTCATTGCCGGCCAGGCCGATCAGGGTGTCGGCCCCCAGGCCGCCGCGCAGGACGTTGGCGGCGCCGTCGCCGATCAGCACGTCGTTGAAGGCCGAACCGGTCAGGTTCTCGATCCCCGAGAAGGTGTCCGTGCCGCCGTCGCCGTCGTTCGACGAGGCGTTGGTGTTCAGCTGGGCGCGCATGCCCGCCGCGGCGGTGGAATAGTCCGCGGTATCGATGCCCGCGCCGCCGACGAGGACGTCCATGCCGCCCAGGCCGCGCAGGACGTCGTCGCCCGCCCCGCCGGTGATGACGTTGTTCAGCCCGTTCCCCGCGCCCGTGAAGGCGCCGGTTCCGCCGAAGACGAGGTTCTCGACATGGGCGCCGAGACCGTAGGCCGCGATCCGGGCCTCGACCGTATCTGTCCCCTCCCCGGCCAGTTCGATCACGCTGTCGTTGGCCTCGACGACATAGCGGTCATCGCCGAGCCCGCCCTGCAGGGTGTTGGCCAGGCCGGCCCCGCCCCACAGCACGTCGTTGCCGGCCAGCCCCAGCAGGACGTCGGCGCCCAGGCCGCCGCGCAGGACGTTGGCGTTGGCGTCGCCGATCAGCACGTCGTTGAAGGCCGAACCGGTCAGGTTCTCGATGCCGATCAGGGTGTCGGTCCCGCCGTCGCCGTCGTCGCCCGCGACGCCGGTGTTCAGCTGGGCCCGCATGCCCGCCGTGGCGCCCGAGTAGTCGGCGGTGTCGATCCCGCCCCCGCCTTCCAGCACGTCCGCCCCGGCGCCGCCGATCAGGACGTCGTCGCCGTTCAGACCCGAGAGCCTGTCGGCCCCGGCGCCGCCCTCCAGCACATTGACCGCCCCGTTTCCGGTCAGGGTCTCGCCGGTGAGCTGCTCGGTCTGGTCGGCGAACCGGGCGAACTCTACGCCCGTCAGGGTGTCGGTTCCGTCCGGGCCGGTGACGGTGAAGGTCCCGTCGGCGTTCTGACGGATGGTGTAGGCCGCGCGGTTGCCGGCGAAGACGGCCGTGTCCTGACCCGTTCCGCCGTATAGCGTGTCCGAACCAAGGCCGCCGTCGAGCAGGTCGTCACCGGCGAGCCCGTCCAGCACATCGTCGCCGGCCATGCCAGCGAGGGTGTCGCCGCCGCGGTCGCCCGTCAGGGTGTCGCCCGACCCTGCGCCGGTGAGGATCAGGCCCGGAGGGGCCGGCAGGACCTGGACGGTCCGGTAGTCCACGGTGGTCAGGCTGTCGCCGCCTTGGCGGGTGGTCACCGTGACGATGAGATCGAAATTCCGTCCGGCGGAGGCGGAGGTCACGACGAGGGTCAGGCCGTCAAGGTCGTTCTGACCGAGCCGCCAGCTGCCGTCGGCCTGTCGGACCCCTGCGGAGAGCACGGCGCCGACCGGCAGGTTCGACAGAACGATCTCGACGGTTTCCGCCGCGTCGCGCGCCTCGACGTCGATCTCCAGCCGGATCGGCTCCTCCGCGTCGCCGATGAAGGGCGGCTCGGGGTCGATGTCGAAGCGGCGGGAGAAGACGTTGCCGTTGCGGGCGTCGTGCCACACCACCAGCAGGTCGCCGTTGGCGTCGAGACTGACCATCGGATCCGCGTAGCGCTCGATCGAATACTGGTCGCCATAGGCTTCGGCGTTGATGCGGAAGGCCGCGCCGATCGTCCGCCCCTCGGCGTCGTAGCGCTGGGCGTACAGGTCGACCCCGGAATCATCCGGGCTCTCCCAGTTCCACAGCACGATCCAGCCGCCGTCGGGCAGGCCGATCACATCGGGGTGGGCCACAGTCGAGCCCGACGCCGGCCGGACCACGGAGAATTCATCCCCGCCGGCGAGCGCCCCGTCGACGACCTCGAAACGGCGGGCGTAGACGCCGTGGACGGCCCCTGGCTGATCCGCCTGGGTCGTCCAGACCGCCAGGAAGGAGCCGTCCGCCAAGGCCGTCACCTTGACGTCGAGCTGCGAGCCGGCGGTGATTTCGTTGACCCTGTAGACGGTGGCGTCGTTGCGCTCGTCGTAGACGCGCATCTCCAGCGCCGTGCCCGAGCCGTCCGAGGCGAAGCTGGTCCAGGTCGCGACGAAGCCGCCATTCTCGAGCGGGCTCACGTCGGGCCAGCGCTGGCTGCCGCCGGTCATGTTCCGCACCAGGAACTCGCCGCCCACTGCGGCGCCCGATGCGTCAAAGCGCTGACCGCGGATCTCGAAGCCGGCTCCGTTGACCGGTTCGCTCTCGAACAGGACCACGAAGCCGCCGTCGCTCAACAAGGTGGCCGTTGGCGCTTCCTGGGTCAGGGCCGTGGTGGTGTTGACGCGGAACTCGGCGCCAACCTTCAGCCCCGTGGCGTTGAAGCGCTGGCCGTAGACCCCGATCTCGGACCCGTCCTGCAGGTCCGAGTGCCAGAACACGGCGAAGCCGCCGTCAGCGAGCCCTATGACGGTCGGGTTCCACTGGCTGCCGGTCATATAGGTGTTGACCGTGAAGGAGCCGGGGCTGCCCCAGTATTCGTTCAGGCTGACGAGGCTGCCGTCGGCCCCGTAGACCTGGGCGCGCACGCCCTGGCCGTTGGTGTCCCCGTACAGGGCGGACCACACCACCACATAGCCGCCCCCGGTCAGACCGGCCACGCCGGGGTCGGTGTAGCTGCCGCCGATGACGTTGGTGATGTTGACGTCCTCGTCGGTGATCGGGTCCGCGCCCGTACCGATGGTGACGACGGCGCCGTCGGCGTTGTTGTCCACCGGCAGCACCTGCACCTCGCGGTAGGACACCGCGGTGGCGCGGCTGTCGCCGTCGATGGTGGTGATCTCGATGCGCAGCAGCATCTCGCCGGCATAGCCGGGCGGCGGCGTCAGGGTCAGGCTGGCGGCCTCGGCGGCGGTCACCACCCAGGCCCCGTCGGCGCGCTGGGTCCCCGCCGAGAGCACGGCCCCCGGCGGCAGGTTGGAAATCGCCAGCTCGAAGGTCTCCGAGGCGTCGACCAGGGTCACGGTCAGCGGAATGGCGATCGGATCGCCTTCATAGGCCGTGAAAGCCGCCTCGGGCGGATCGAAGCGGCGCTGGTGCACCTCGCCGTCGCCCCACCAGGTGGCGACAAGGGTGCCGTCGGCCAGAACCGTGAAACTGGCGTCGGTGATGGCGCTGTCCAGGGTCTGGTCGCCGGCGGTGGTGTGATTGAGCCGGAACTCCGAGCCCAGGTATTGGGTCCCGTCGGCGCTGACGCGCTGGCCATAGATCCCGGCCCCCGAGCCGTCCGTCCCGGCCGAGGTCCACAGGATCAGGAAGGTGCCGTCGGCCAGCGCCACGAGGTTCGGCGAGGACTGGTTGCCGGCCGTGGTCCGGTTGGCCCAGCGCTCGCCCAGGATCGGCTGGCCGTCCTCGTCGAGCACCCGGAACACGATGCCGGTCCCGGACGCGTCGGCCGACTGCCAGGCCGCGACCATGTTGCCGTTGGTGAGGATCGTCAGGGTCGGATGGGTCTGGTTGCCGACGATGGTGGTATTGAGCTGCAGCGGGTCGCCGAGACCGCCTGTCAGACCGTGCCGCTCGATCCAGATGCCGTAGTCCTGGTCCATCCCGGATGTCGGGCCGTTATAGAAGCCTCGGGAGTCCTGGTAGATGGCGAGGACCACGCCATCCGCGCGGGTCGCCAGCTGCAGGTGGTCCTCCAATTCGGCGCCGGCCTCGATCCAGTGCCCGCCGAGCAGGGCGCCGTCGGGCCCGTACTGCCGGATCCAGATGTCGTTGTCCGTGCCCGAATAGAAGGTGGTCCAGCCCACGGCGAAACCGCCGTCCGCACGGGCGGTCAGGGTGGGCGAGCCCTGATTGTAGGATGCGCCGGCATAGAACTGGGCGTTGAAGGCGGCGTCCGTCACCAGATGGGTCTGGGTCGCGACGCCGTCGGCGTCGAAGCGCCGGGCGTAGACGCCGGTGGTGGCCTGGCCGGTGACCGGCCCCCTCCAGGCGATGACCCAGCCGCCGTCCTCCATCGCCAGAACCGCCGTGTCCCGCTGGTCGCCGGCGGTCAGTTCGTTGACCTGGTGTTCGACGCCGACCTTTTCGCCATGGCGGTCGTAGCGCTGGGCGTAGACGCCCGTGCCCGACCCGTCCTGACCCGCGGACACCCAGGTGATCAGATAGCCGCCGTCCTTCAGCGCCGTGACCGAGGACTGGTTCTGCACCCCGGCGGTGGTGGTGTTCACCCGAACGTCGGCCGCGTCGATGGCGACGGGGGTCCAGTCGGCCAGCTGGCCGTAGGAGAAGGTCGCGCCGTCGGTGACGGCGTCTATCCTCAGGAGGCCCGAGCCTGTGCTGCTGGCGCCGCCGGGGTCGCGCACCGTGTAGGTGAAGGCCTGCTCGCCCTTCCAGTGCTGCGCCGGCGTAAAGGTGACCGTGCCGTCGGCGTTCAGCTTCAGACTGCCGACGCCGGCGATGGCGACGCTCTGGCCGGCCGTCACCGCCTGGCCGTTGAGGTGGGTGATGGTCATGGCCTCGCCCTCGACCTCGACGTCGTTGGCGAGGGGCGAGAAGGTGACGACCTGGTCCTCGAACGCCTCGATCACGTCGGCGGCCGTCCGCGGGGCGTCGTTGACGGCGGTGAAATTGATCCCGAACGTCCGGGTGACGCCATTGGCGATATCGCCGTCGGTGAATGCGGTGGCCTGCAGCGACAGCACGCCGGTGAAATCCTGCGGCGGCGTCAGGGTGAGGCCCGGCAGGTCCTCGCGGTCGATCAGCCACGAGCCGTCCTGCTGGCGCGCCCCGGCCGAGAAGGCGCCGCCCTCGGGCAGGCCGACGATGCGGACCTGTCCGGGCTCGCTCGGATCGACCTGGGTCATGGTCATCGACAGGGCGATGGCCAGGTCTTCGCTGGTCTCGAGGGCCGTGGGGACCTCGACGCGCCGGAAGGTGATGTTGGGATCGGCGCCGCCCGTCGTGGAGACGACGACCAGTTCGCCAGCGGCGGTCAGGGCGACGGCGTCATAGCCGGCCAGGAAGCCGGCGGTCGTCAGCGGAGCGCCGACCGCCGAGCCGTCGGCGTCGTAGCGCTGCAGCGTGGTGCCGAAGGCTCCGTTCAGGGCGATGACATAGCCGCCGTCCTCGAGGGCGTGGACCATGGGCCGCGAGATGGTTCCGCCTGTGTCGGCCACCTGCACGGGCTCTCCCATCGGCGATCCCCCGGCGTCGACCCGCTGGGCCATGACCGAGTAGCTTGAACCGGACCACTTCTGCCAGACGACGATGACCGTGCCGTCCTCCAGCACCGCGAGGCTGGGCTGTCTCTGATAGGCGGAACTGGTCTGGCTCTGCGAAACCAGCATCACGTCGCCGGTGCGGGGCGTACCGTCGGCGTCGAAAGCCCGCACGAAGATGCCGTTGCTGCTCGTCCAGGCGGCCATGTAGCCGCCGTCGGCGAGGCTGGCGATATCGGCCTCGACCGAGGTGACCAGAGCCTCGTTGACCCGCTGCGCCGCGCCCGAAAGCGCGCCCGTCGAGTCCAGGCGCTGGGTCCAGACGCTATAGCCCCCGTGCGCGCGGCTGTAGCTGATCAGAAACTCCCCCGACTCCAGCTGGGTGATGGCGGGGCCGTCCGTGCCGCTCATGCCGCCGGGCCCGACCGTGACCATGGACCCGACCGCCACGCCGGCGGCGGAGAACCGCTGCGACTGCACGCCGTCGACGTTCTGCCAGACGACGAGGAAGCCGCCATCCTCCAGCCCGATCGTGGCCGTATGGCCGGTGTAGCGCACCGAGCCGACGGCGATGTCGCCTCCGACAGCCACGCCATTGGCGTCGAAGCGCCGGGCGAAGAGCGAGCCGCTGCCGCCGCTGGAGAATCCGCTGGTCCAGACCACCACGTGGCCGCCGCCCTCCAGGGCGCCGATGCTGGCGAAATTCTGCGCGCCCGTCAGCGACGCATTCGCCGTCACCGCCCCGCCGATCCACACCGGCGGCTGGGCCTGGTTGACGGAAAAGGTCAGTCCCGCCGACATGCCCGGGGTGAAGAGCGGGTCCTGCTCCGGGGCCCCGGCGCCGTTGTCATCGCCGAGGCCGAACAGGATTTCGTTCCCCTCCGGACCGGACCACGATCCTATTTCGTCGTTGCGGTCCAGGACGTCGTCGACCAAGGCGCCAATCCGCTCAACCATGCCTGTATCCCCGATCCCCGCGTCCATTTTCCGGACGACGCCTCACCAAATCGCGCTTCCGTTCGGCGGGATCGGACGAACCGGCCGTCGCGCCGACCGTTGCGGCGATGACGACGCAGCCGGGCCTGCAGATCCCCCCAGCCTCCTGAATTTTGAAACGGTTACGCACCGTCGCCTCCCCGCGCATCTGCAATTCTGTAGACAGTCATAGCCGCGGCAGCCGGGCCGCCAGCTCCAGCTGGCTGCCCACGCCGACCTTCTCGTAGATGCGCCGCACCTGGGTCCGGACCGTGCCCAGCGAGACCCGGCGCTCGTGCGCGATGGCGGCCGGCGAGCGGCCGGCAGCCAGCTGGGCCGCGATCGCCGCCTCGCTGGCGCTGAGGCCGTAGAGCGAGCCGGCGGCCGCCGCCACCCGGGCCTGGTCCACCCCCGGCCCATGCACGATGACCAGCGCCCTCGGACCGAAGCCCGGCGCGACGGCCGACGGCATCGGCGAGACCTCGATGAACACCCGGTCGTCGGTGTCCAGACGGCGGACGACCACGGCGAAGGTCGGGGCCCCGCCGGCGAGGGCCTCGGCCAGCGCGACCTCCAGACCCCGCCGGTCCGCCTCGCAGGCCGTGGTCAGGCCGCCCTTGCGCAAGCGCAGGACGTCCCCCGCCGACAGCAGGGCCTCGGCCGCGGCCGTCATGCCGCGCACCCGCCCGGCGCCGTCGCAGAAGAAGGCCGTCGCCCGCACCGCCTCCATCGCCCCGGTCAGCAGCTGCGCGCCCTGCGCCTCCAGCGCCATCTGGGTGCGCACCGCGGCGCGGGCCTGCCCCGCCAGCACGGCGAAGGCCCGCTTCTGCTCGTCGCTGACATTGCCCTGTTGTTCGCCGCGCAGCAGCGCCAGCCCGGCGTGCCGCTCCGGCTCCTTGACCAGATTGGTCAGGCAGCAGTGGTGCATATCCCAGGCGCGGATCCACTCCGCATATTCGGGATTCAACCGCATGTCGGCGGCGGTGGTGAAGGCCGTTTCGTCCATCACCTCCAGCTCGGCGGCCTGCAGGCCGATCCGCACCCGCGAGTTGATCGCCGGGTCACCGCCCCCCACGGCCACGAATTCCTGGCCGGTCTCGAGCGGAACGCCCGTCATCACGTTGAACGGAACGGTGGCCTCGGACCCCAGGCCGATCAGCTGGGCGCCGGTCGAACCGGTGGCCGCCGCCAGGCCGTCAAGCGCGGTCTCCCAGGAGACCTGGCCCAGCCCCGCAGCCTGAAACAACTCGGCCGTACCGTCGACGGCCTTCTGCGACACTCGACCCACTTACGCCCCTCAACGCCACTCGCCCCGGAAGAAGTTAACGGCATTATCGATCGCCGTTCAACTATCACGGGATGACGATCCCTGACGACGTCGGTCGAATGGGCGCGCCGGCCGCGCCTGGGGCTCCCAAGGCGTTGCAAAGCGGCATTCGGCCCGGGGCGCGAGGGCCAGACAGGCGGACTGGAACCCGGCGGGATCCGGGCGCCGGCCATCGGCTGTCCACTGCTCCAGCGCCGCCAGCGCCGCCAGTGACCGCATCGCCACGCTTCTGCGCACGCCGTCCGGATCGCTCATCGCTTTGCAGCGCCGCGAGGCGTATTGTGGGCTTGAAAACGGGGGGGGCGTCGATGTTCGAGTCTCTACGCTGCGTGTGGAAAGGCCATCTATTCGTCGACAGCCGCAGTCAGCCTGGAACGCAGGTCTGCCTGCGCTGCCGCCAGCGCCGCCTGTTCGAGGGCCTTGAGCCGCCGGCGCCGCCCCGGTCCTGAGTCCGCTAGAGATCGTTCCAGGCGCTCCCGGAGTCGGGAACCGTCAGGGCCATGTCGTTGAGCGCCCTGACCGGCGGTTCGGAAGCGACCAGCAAGGCCTCCGGAACGGCGCCGGGCGCGGCGGGGGCCGACACGTCCAGAATCTCACCGTCGCTGAAGCGGATACGCTCGATCCCGTACAAGGTGTCGATGCCGTCGCGGCCGACCACGCTGTCGCCGATGGTGATGTAGTCCGCGCCGGCCTGGATGGTGTAGTCGGCGCGCACGCCGGCCATGACGACCGTGTCGACGCCCGCCCCGCCGTGAATGGCGTCGTCGCCCTGGCGGCCGGTGAAGGTGTCCGCCCCGCCTCCCCCGGTCAGGACGTTGTTCGCCGCGTTGCCGGTCCCGGTGAAGGCGCCCGCGCCGGTGTAGGTCAGGTTCTCGAAATGGTCGCGCAGGGCGTAGACCGAGAGGGTCGTCTCGACCGTGTCGCCCCCCTCTCCCGCGAACTCGATCAGGGTGTCGCCGGCGGCCGTCATCACATAGCGATCGTCGCCGAGCCCCCCCTGCATCTGGTTCGGCGCGCCGGAGCCGCCGATCAGGACGTCGTTCCCCGCCAGGCCTGCCAGGGTGTCGCTCCCGGCGCCGCCGGTGAGCACATTGGCCCCGGCGTTCCCGAGCAGGACATCGTTGAAGGCCGAGCCGGTCGCGTTCTCGACGCCCTCGAAGGTGTCGGACCCGCCGTCGCCGTCGTCGCTGGCCCGGCTGTTGGCGATCGAGACGACGACCCGCGCGGCCGCGGTCGAATAGTCCGCGGTGTCGATCCCGCCGCCGCCGATGAACTGGTCGATCCTCAGCCCGCCGCGGAAGGTGTCGTCGCCGTCTCCGCCTTCCAGCCGGTCGTCGCCGGCCATGCCGATCAGGAGGTCATTGCCGGAGCCGCCGACGATCAGATTGTCCTGCGCGCTGCCGGTCCCGGTGAAGGCGCCGACGCCGGTGAAGCGGAGCACCTCGACATGGTCGCGCAGGGTGAGCGCCGCCAGCGCCGTCTCGACGGTGTCCATGCCTTCCCCGGCGAACTCGAGCACCGTGTCCCCGACGGCGGAGACGACATAGCGATCGTCACCGAGGCCGCCCTGGAGCTGGTTGGCCGTCCCGGCTCCGCCGATCAGCACGTCGTTTCCGCCCAGACCGATCAGCACGTCCCTGCCGAGACCGCCGGTCAGGACGTTGGCCGCGCCGTCGCCGATCAGAACGTCGTTGAAGGCCGAGCCGGTGAGGTTTTCGATGCCGAACAGGGTGTCGACCCCGCCGTCGCCGTCGTTGGTCGCGGACGGCTGGGCCTGGTCGAGGGTGACGAACACCCCGGCCGCCGCCGCAGAATAGTCCGCCGTGTCGAGGCCGGCGCCGCCCTGAAGGCTGTCGTCGCCCGCGCCGCCGGCGAGGACGTCGTCGCCCGAGCCCCCGACCAGCACATCGTCCCCGCCCATGCCGAAGGCGTGACCGAAGCCTTCGATATGATTGGCCTGGTCGTTGCCCCGCCCGGTTGCGGCGGCGCTATACTGGATCGTCGGCGAGCCGTAGACGTAGCTGTCCCGCCCGCCGCGGTTCAGGTTCTCGACGTTGGCGGACAGGGTGAAGTCCTGGGAGAAGGTGTAGACGGTGTCTGTACCCTCCCCGGCCAGTTCGGTGATGGTCGAGGCGTCGGTGGCGTAATAGATGTCGTTTCCGGCGCCGCCGACCAATTCCCCCTGGCCGACCAGCGAATCCGCGCCGTCGTAACCGAACAGGTGGTCGTTCCCGCCGAGCGCCCCGCCGACGAGCATGTCCGCGAAGTCGGAGCCGTGGACCGTGAAGCTGGTGACGCCGGGTCCGCTGATCCGGGTGGTAATGGCGTTTAGATTGGCCCTCGCGTCGAGGAGGAGGTCGAACGTCAGGGGCGCCGAGAAGACATGCACCACGAAGTTGGTGACGCTGGAATTGAGGCCGCCCAGAACGATCTCAAGACGTTCCGTGTCGGTCGTCCTGAAGAGATCGGTCCCGGACCCGCTCTCGGGCCGGTAAAGGTCAAAGCTGCTGGTGGTGAGACGGACCGACAGGGGCCCCACATAATCGACGACGTCGGCCAGGACCGTGTCGTAGCCCGCGCCGCCGTTGAACGTGTCGATGCCGTCACCACTGCCCCAGAACAATCGGTCGGCTCCACCCAGGCCATTGACCGTGTCGGTACCGCCGAGGGGATAGAAGTCGTCGTCGGCCTCGGTGCCGGTCAGGGTCTCCGAGCCGGATGTTCCAGTGAAGATGGGCATGGCGATACCTCCGGCTCGCCATTCAACACCGTTAACATCCCGGCGCAACCTCGGGTGGGCCGCCTCAGACCAGCCGGCTCTGCACCACGGCGGCCTCGATGAAGCCCGCGAAAAGCGGGTGCGGGGCGAACGGGCGGCTCTTCAGTTCCGGGTGATATTGCACGCCGATGAACCAGGGATGGTCCTCGCGCTCCACCGTTTCCGGCAGGACGCCGTCGGGGGACAGGCCGGAGAACATCAGCCCGCCCTTTTGCTCGACCGCCTCGCGGTAGTTGATGTTGACCTCGTAGCGGTGGCGGTGGCGTTCGCTGATCGTGGTCGAGCCGTACATCTGCGCGATCTTCGACCCGGGCTTGAGGGTCGAGTCATAGGCGCCGAGCCGCATGGTGCCGCCGAGGTCCCCGCCCTGCTGCCGCTTCACCCGCTCGTTGCCCTGGGTCCATTCGGTCATCAGACCGACGACCGGCTCCGAGGTGGGGCCGAATTCGGTGGATGAGGCCTCGGGGAAGCCCGCCAGGTTCCGGGCCGCCTCGATCACGGCCATCTGCATGCCGAAGCAGATGCCGAAATAGGGAATGTTGCGGGTGCGGGCGAAGCGGGCCGCCTCGATCTTGCCCTCCGACCCGCGCAGGCCGAAACCGCCCGGGACCAGCACCGCATGGGCGCCCTGCAGACGCGCCTCGCAGGCGTCGCGATCCCCCTCGAAGGTCTCGGCCTCGACCCAGTCGATATTGACCTTGACGTTGTTGGCGACGCCGCCGTGATGCAGCGCCTCGATCAGGGATTTGTAGGCGTCCTTCAGCACCGTGTATTTGCCGACCACGGCCACGGTGACCTCGCCGTCGGGATGCAGGCGGCGGCGGGCGATTTCGGTCCAGCGCGACAGGTCGGGCGCGGGGGCGTCGGTGATGCCGAAATGGGCCAGCACCTCGGCGTCGAGACCCTCCTGGTGATAATCCAGCGGCACGGCGTAGATGTCGGCCGAGTCCATGGCCTGGATGACGCCGCTTTCGCGGACGTTGCAGAACAGGCCGATCTTGCGCTTTTCCTCGGGCGGGATCGGATATTCGCAGCGGCACAGCAGGATGTCGGGCTGGATGCCGATCGAGCGCAGCTCCTTGACCGAGTGCTGGGTCGGCTTGGTTTTCATCTCGCCGGCGGTCTTGATGAAGGGCAGCAGGGTCAGGTGCACGAAGCAGCTCTGGCCGCGCGGCAGATCCTGGCCCAGCTGGCGGATGGCTTCGAAGAACGGCAGGCCCTCGATGTCGCCGACGGTGCCGCCGATCTCGACCAGCACGAAGTCGACCTCCTCGCCGTCGTCGGTAAGGGCGGGCGTCAGGCAGAACTGTTTGATCTGATCGGTGACGTGCGGAATGACCTGCACCGTCGCGCCCAGATAGTCGCCCCGCCGCTCCTTCTCGAGGATGGTCGAATAGATCCGGCCCGTGGTGATGTTGTCCGACTTGGCCGCCGAGACGCCGGTGAAGCGCTCGTAGTGGCCCAGGTCGAGGTCGGTCTCGGCCCCGTCGTCGGTGACGAAGACCTCGCCGTGCTGGTACGGACTCATCGTGCCCGGATCGACGTTCAGATAGGGGTCAAGCTTGCGCAGACGCACCTTGTAGCCGCGCGCTTGCAGGAGCGCGCCGAGAGCGGCGGAAGCGAGGCCTTTTCCCAATGAGGAAACCACGCCGCCGGTGATGAACACGTAACGGGCCATGGGAGATCACTCTACCGCTGATTCGAGCCCGCTGGATCGCAAGCGGTCCAGCAAGCGTGGATAAGATGAGCCGCGCGCCGCGCGGCTCGGGCTGCGGAGACTATGAGGGCGGGAGAGGAAGGCGGGGATAAGCGCCCCGCCCACTCCTATTGCGCCGGGGCGGGCTGGGCCGCGGGCGCGGAACCCAGGAAGTCGTCGAGCGACGGACCGGTCGGCTGGGCGGGAGCCGCGGGCTCGGCCTGGGCCGGCGCTTCGGCGTCCGTTCCGGCCGGCGCCACGAGGGCGCCGACGGCGTCCCGGTCGACGATGGACTGGTTGGAGCGGGTCACGTTGCCGACGATGGTCAGGCCGATGGCGCAGACGAAGAAGGCCACGCCCAGCCACCAGGTCGTCACGGTCAGCAGGTTGCCGGCGCCGCGCGCCGTCATGAAGCCCGATGGGCCGCCGCCCATGCCCAGGGCGCCGCCTTCGGAGCGCTGAAGCAGGATCACGCCGGCGAGCGCGATCGAGATGAGGATCATGGCGACGAGAAGAATGGTCTGGAGCATGGCGGCCGATATGTGTGGCGCGAAGCCGCGCCGATCAAGCGGCGGCGTCTAACATTGATGGGAGACGGGAGCAAACAGGCTCTCGGAGCCTCAGGCGGCGCGGATGATCGGCAGGAAGTCGGCGGCCTTCAGCGAGGCGCCGCCGACCAGGGCGCCGCCGACCTCGGGCACGGCCAGGATGTCGCGGGCGTTGTCCGGCTTGACCGAGCCGCCGTAGAGAATCGGGGCGGCGGCGCTGCCCAGACCCAGTCGTTCGATCATCGCCGCCCGAACGGCGCGGTGGACCTCCTCGATCTGCTCCAGGGTCGGCGTCAGCCCGGTGCCAATGGCCCAGACCGGCTCGTAGGCCACGGCGAAATCGCCCGCCAGGACAGCCTTGGGCAAGGACTTCATCACCTGGTCGCGAACGATCTCGACCGCGCGTCCAGCCTCGCGCTGCTCCAGGGTCTCGCCGACGCAGACGATCGGCGCCAGGCCGGCGGCGACGGCGGCCTCGGCCTTGGCGGCGATCAGCCGGTCGGTCTCGCCGAACTCCTGGCGACGTTCGGAATGCCCGACGATGACAAGGCTCGCCCCGGCGTCCTTCAGCATCGCGGCCGAAACGCCGCCGGTGTAGGCGCCATGGGTCTCGGCCCGGCAGTCCTGCCCTCCGACCTCGATGACGCTGCCCTTGGCGGCTGCGGCCATGCGCTCGACCAGGGTGGCGGGCGGGCAAAGGGCGACGCGGCAGGCCGCCGGTTGCGCCTCGAGAGACCGCCGCAGGGTCGCGACCTCGTCGAGACTGGCGGCAAGCCCGTTCATTTTCCAGTTGCCGGCGATCAGCTTCACGGATTGTTTCATCCGGCCTCTCTAGGCGGAGCTTTTCGCCAAGCCAAGCCATCGGCCGCGGCCGATGCGTCGCCATTGTCTTGCCGTGCCGGCCTGTCACCCCCTATAGGCCGAAGCGACCATCCTCGCCGCCATCCGCCCAGGACCGCATTTCCCATGATCTCCATGTTCCGCAATTTCGCGAAGTCGAAGTGGGCGATCGGCCTTCTGGTCCTCGTCGCCATCGGCCTGCTGGTCACCGGCGGCTCGCAGACGGATCTGTTGGGCAGCCTGCAGGCGCCCAAGGTCATCTCGGCGGGCGACCGCAGCCTGAGCCCGCAGGAATTCCGGGCCCAGATGGACACCCAGCTGAAGCAGATCCAGCAACAACAGGGCCGGGCCGTCACCTATGAAGAGCTGGTGGCCGAGGCCAACCTGGGATCGATCCTCAAGAGCCAGGCCGATCAGCTCGGCTTCTTCTCCTGGGCGTGGAAGGCCGGCATCCGGCCCGGCAACGAACTGATCCTGCGCATCATCCGGGAAGAGCCCGCCTTCTTCGATCCGGTGACCCAACAGTTCAGCGAGCAGGCCTATCAGAGCACCCTGGCGCAGAACAATCTGACGGCGGCCATGAACGAGCGGGACATCCGCGACCGCTACACCGGCCTGCACTACGCCTCGGCCGCCACGGCCGGCCTGCGCCTGCCGCGCGTCTACGGGGCCCTCTACGCCAACCAGACCCAGCAGAGCCGGGACGGCCGCTGGTTCATCCTGACCCAGGCCATGGCCGGAACCGCGCCGCGTCCGACCGACGCCCAGCTGACCTCGTTCATGAGCCAGCACGCTTCGGAATTGCGCATTCCCGAGCTGCGTTCCGGAACCCTGGTGGTCTTCGCCAACCCGGCCGACCAGAACATCGCCATCAGCGAGGAGAAGATCCGGGCGCGCTACGAATTCCGCAAGGACAGCCTCTCGGTCCCCGAGCGCCGCACCTTCACCACCCTGACGGCGCCGACCCGCGCCGCGGCGGATCGCATCGCCGCCGCCCTGCGCGCCGGCCAGACTCCGGCCGCCGTCGGCGAGGCCAACGATCTGCAGCCGGCCAGCTACGAGGAAACCCCGCGCAGCGCGATCGGCGACCCGGCCGTGGCCGCCGCCGTGTTCGGTCTGGGCGTCGACCAGGTCTCGGCCCCGGTGCAGGCCCGTGTCGGCTTCGTCGTCGCCAAGGTGACCGGCATCGAACAGGGCCGCGAGGTGACCCTCGAAGACGCCCGCGACGAGATCGTCCAGGAACTGCGCGGCCAGGAGGCGCGCGGCGCCATCGCCCGTCGGGTCGAGGCCTATGAGGCGGCCATTCGCGCGGGCAAGAGCCTCGACGAAGCGGTTCGCGAGGTCGGCGCCCAGGCGGTCCCGATCCCCGCCGTGAGCCAGGATGGCAAGAACCGCGAACGGCAGCAGCTCAACGTGCCCGCCCCGGTGCTCGAATCGATGTGGAAGCTGTCGGAAGGCCGCGCCAACGATCCGGTCGGCCTCGGCGAAGGCCAGTTCTTCGTGGTCCGCGTCGACGACATCACGCCCCCCGCCATGCCGTCGCTCGACAGCGTGCGGGACATGATCACCCAGGCCTGGACGTCCAGCGAGAACGTCCGCCTGCTCTCGGCGCGTGCGGACGCCCTCGCGGCCCGGCTGCGGGCCGGCGAGGACATCGCCGCCGTGGCCGCTTCGGTCGGCGCGCCCGTGGTCACCGAAACCGGCGTCAAACAGGAAGAAGACACGGTCGCCCGCCTGGGTCGCGGCGTGATGACCGGCCTGTTCAACGGCAAGGCCGGAGAATCCTTCTCGCAGCCGCAGACCGAGAACAGCATGGTCATCGGCCGGATCGACCGCATCACCGCTCCGACCCCGGCCCTGGTCGCCGAGGAAGCGCAGCAGTGGCGGGCCCGTATCGGCGCCGCGAGCGGCGATCCGCTGCTGGCCGCCGTCGTCGCCGCCGCCGCGGAACGCACCAAGGCGACCTATGACGAGGCGCTCGCCCGCCAGTCGCTGGGCCTCAGGGAGACCCCGGCGACGCCGGCCGGGCGATGACCCCAGGCGTCGGCTCGTCGTGGCCCGCCTTCGAGGCGGGCTGGGCCGGGGGCCGGGCGCAGGTGGTCGTGCGGCGGCTGGTCGACGACCTCGAGACGCCGGTCTCGGCCTTCCTGAAGGTCGGGCACGGGCGGACCCACGCCTTCCTGCTGGAGTCGGTCGAGGGCGGCGCCGTCAACGGCCGCTATTCGATCATCACCCGCGATCCGGACGTCGTCTGGCGCTGTCGTGACGGCCGGGCCGAGCTGGCGCGCGGAGACGCCGTGGCCTCCGCGAGCTATGAAGCCGCGACGGGCGACCCGCTGGCGTCTCTGCGCGGTCTGATCGCGGCCTCGCGGCTGGAGCTGCCCGACGATCTGCCGCCGATGGCCGCCGGCCTGTTCGGCGTGTTCGGCTATGACATGGTGCGGCTGCTCGAGCCGCTGGGGCCGCCCAATCCCGATCCGCTGGACCTGCCCGACGCCGTCCTGACACGGCCGACGCTGGTGGCCATCTTCGATTCGGTGAAACACGAGATCGTGCTGGTCTCGGCCGCCTTCCCGGACAGCGGCGCGACCGCCCGGGAGGCCTTTACCGCGGCGGTGACGCGGCTGGACGCCTTCGAGGCGGACCTGCGCCGCCCGTTGCCCGCCCTGCCCGCGCCGGTCGAGGCCGCCGCGCCGCCGTTCACCTCGCCGGTGGACGAGGCCGCCTTCGGCGCGATGGTCGCCCGGGCCAAGGACTACATCGCCGCCGGCGACATCTTCCAGGTGGTGCTGAGCCATCGCTTCGCCGCGCCCTGGGCCGGCGATCCCTTCGCCTTCTACCGCTCGCTGCGGCGGCGCAATCCGTCGCCCTATCTGTTCTTCCTCGACTTCGGGGACTTCCAGCTGGCCGGGTCGAGCCCGGAGATCCTCGTGCGGCTGAAGGACGGGCGGGTGACCATCCGTCCGCTGGCCGGCACCCGGCCGCGCGGCGAGACGCCCGAGCAGGACCGGGCGCTGGAGGCCGAACTGCTGGCCGATCCCAAGGAGCGGGCCGAGCATCTGATGCTTCTGGATCTGGGCCGCAACGACGTCGGCCGGGTCGCGGCGCCGGGCACGGTCGAGGTCACGGAAAGCTTCAAGGTCGAGCGCTACAGCTCTGTCATGCATATCGTTTCCGACGTGCAGGGACAGGCCAACCCGGCGCTGGACGCCGTCGATACGCTGCTGGCCGCCCTGCCCGCCGGGACGCTTTCAGGCGCGCCCAAGGTGCGGGCGATGGAGATCATTGACGAACTGGAGACCGAGAAACGCGGCGTCGGCTACGGCGGCGGCGTCGGCTATATCTCGGCCGGGGGCGAGGCGGACATCTGCATCGTGCTCAGGACGGCCCTGTTCGCCGACGGCAAGATTCATGTCCAGGCCGGCGCGGGCGTGGTCGCCGACAGCGACCCGGCCGCCGAATACGCCGAGACGAAAGCCAAGGCGCGGGCCCCGATCGGCGCGGCGGAAGACGCCTGGCGCTATCCGTTCGGCAACAGGGGCTGAGCCACGGGCGGCTCCTCGAAGCGGACGCCCGGCCCGAGCACCATCACCCCGGCCATCAGCACGGCGGCCGTCGCGGCCAGCGCCGCCGCGGCGAAAGTCGCCCACGGGCTGCTGCGCCGGACCGGCGGCGTCAGCAGGCTGCGCGCCTTGTCGATAGTGGTGTCGGCCATCCGAGCCCCTCCGCTGGAGGCCCCAGTTCGACCGATCATGGTTAACGAAGACTTACCCGCACGACTGCTTGGCGCGGCGGCGCGCACCCCCTAGAAGCCGGAGCATGATCCTCGTCGTCGACAACTACGACAGCTTCACCTGGAACCTGGTCCACTACCTCGCGGAACTGGGCGCGGAGACGCGCGTGGTGCGCAACGACGACCTGACCGCGGCCGAGGCCCTCGCCCTCAAGCCCGAGGCGCTGCTGCTGTCGCCGGGGCCCTGCACCCCCAACGAGGCGGGGATCTGTCTCGCCCTGATCGACACCGCGCCGCTCGAGATGCCGATCTTCGGCGTCTGCCTCGGCCATCAGGCCATGGGTCAGGCGTTCGGCGGCGACGTCATCCGGGCCAAGAGCCTGATGCACGGCAAGACCTCGCCGATCGAACACGAAGGCAAGAGCGTCTTCGCCGGCCTGCCCTCCCCGTTCACGGCGACGCGCTATCATTCGCTGGCGGTGAAGCGCGAGACCCTGCCGGACGTGCTGGAGGTCACCGCCTGGACCGCCGACGGCGAGATCATGGGGCTGGCGCACAGGTCGCGGCCGATCCACGGCGTTCAGTTCCACCCCGAATCCATCGCCACCGAACACGGCCACGACCTGCTGGCCAACTTCCTCGACCTGGCGAACATCAAACGCACGGCGATGGTCTGAGGTGGCGGACGGTTTCAAGCCCCTGCTGGCCAAACTGGTCGACGGCCAGGTGCTGTCGGACGCGGAGGCGCACGCCTTCTTCGCCGCCTGCCTGAGAGGCGAGCCGACCCCGGCCCAGGTCGCCGCCGCCGTCACCGCCCTGCGCATTCGCGGCGAGACGGTGGGCGAGATCGCCGCCTTCGCCACGGCCATGCGCGACGCCGCCCTGACGCTGGACCATCCGTACGACGTCATCGACACCTGCGGGACCGGCGGCGACGGCCAGCACACCTTCAACATCTCGACGGCGGCGGCCCTGGTGCTGGCTGGCGCGGGGCTGAAGGTGGCCAAGCACGGCAACCGGGCGCTGAGTTCGAAGTCCGGGTCGTCCGACGTGCTGTCCGCGCTGGGCGTCAACCTGGCCGCGACCCCGGCGCAGCAGCTGCGGGCGCTGGACCGGGCCGGCATCGCCTTCCTGTTCGCCCCCGCCTACCACGGAGCCATGCGCCACGTCGGGCCAGTCCGGGCCGAGATCGGTTTCCGTACGGTTTTCAACCTGCTGGGTCCGCTGTCCAACCCCGCGTCGGCGAAGCGGCAGGTGATGGGGGTCTATGATCCGCGCCTGCTGGAGCCGCTGGCCGAGGTGCTGGGGCGGCTCGGGGCCAAGCGGGCGTGGACGGTGCACGGACAGGGCCTCGACGAGCTGACCACCACGGGCGCGACCGAGGTGGCGGAATGGAAGGACGGGGGGGTGCGCCGCTTCACCGTGACGCCGGAAGACGCCGGCCTGCCGCGCGCCGATATCGCCGACCTGCGCGGCGGCGACGCGGAAGAGAACGCCACCGCCCTGCGCGCCCTGCTGGACGGGGCCAAAGGCTCCTATCGCGACATCGTGCTGCTCAATGCGGCGGCGGCGCTGGTCGTCGGCGACAAGGCGGCCGATCTGGCCGGGGGCGCCGCGCTGGCGGCGGCGGTGATCGACGACGGCCGGGCGGCGAAGGCTCTGGCCGAACTGGTCGAGGCCACCAACACCGCGATCGAGGAAGAGCCCGCGTGACCGACGTTCTGGCGCGGATCGCCGCCTACAAGCGCGAGGACGTCGCGGCGCGAAAGGCCGCCCTGTCGCAGGACGGCGTCGAGTCGCGGGCGCGACAGGCCTCGGCCCCGCGCGGGTTTCGCGCGGCCCTGGAACGCCACGTCGAGGAGACCGGCCGCCCCGCCCTGATCGCCGAGATCAAGAAGGCCAGTCCGTCCAAGGGACTGATTCGCGCGGACTTCGATCCGCCGGCCCTGGCCCGGGCCTATGAGCGCGGCGGCGCGTCCTGCCTGTCGGTGCTGACCGACGGGCCGAGCTTCCAGGGCGACGACGCCTTCCTCGGCCAGGCGCGCGAGGCCACCGCCCTGCCCTGTCTGCGCAAGGACTTCCTCGTCGACCCGTGGCAGGTGGCCGAGAGCCGGGCTCTGGGAGCCGACTGCATCCTGATCATCCTCGCCATGATCGCCGACGCCCTCGCCGCCGAGCTGCTGGCCGAGGCGCGACGCTTCGGCATGGACGCCCTGATCGAGACCCACGACGAGGGCGAGATGGCCCGGGCCTGCAAGCTGGGCGGCGATCTGGTCGGGATCAACAACCGCTCGCTGCGGACCTTCGAGGTCGATCTGGAGATCACCGAACGGCTGGCCATGCTGAGTCCGGTGCAGGCCCTGCTGGTCGCCGAGAGCGGCATATTCACCCCGGACGACGTGGCGCGGGTGTCGGCGGCCCATGCGCAGGCGGTTCTGGTCGGCGAGAGCCTGATGCGGCAGGCGGACGTCGAGGCGGCGACGCGGGCGTTGCTGCGGTAACCGGACCTTAACCGGAACAGCACAGGAACACCTTGTGGACGTTTGCGGTTTGTTCCGCTAGCGTTCCCTCAACGGGATTCGCCTCGAGGACCTCCATGCTCACGCGCAAACAGCACGAACTCCTGATGTTCATCCACGAACGGATCAAGGAGACCGGCGTGTCTCCGTCGTTCGACGAGATGAAGGAGGCGCTGGATCTGGCGTCCAAGTCGGGCATCCACCGGCTGATCACGGCGCTGGAGGAGCGCGGCTTCATCCGCCGCCTGGCCCACCGCGCGCGGGCGCTGGAGGTGGTCAAGATGCCGGATCAGGCCACCGCGGGCGCGCCGCGCGGCCGGGCCGGGTTCACTCCGGGCGTGATCGAGGGCGGCGGGCGCCCGCAGGCTGTCGAGGCCGCCAATGACACGCGCGAACTGTCCCTGATGGGCAAGATCGCCGCCGGCACGCCGATCGCCGCCATCGAGCACGAACAGGCCCGCTATCCGGTGCCCGAAGCCATGCTGGGCGCGGGCGAACACTATCTGCTCGAAATCGAGGGCGATTCGATGATCGAGGCCGGCATCCTCAACGGCGACATGGTGATCATCAAATCCGTCGACACCGCCAACTCGGGCGAGATCGTCGTGGCTCTGGTCGAGGGTGAGGAAGCGACCCTCAAGCGGCTGAGAAAGAAGGGCGGATCGATCGCCCTGGAGCCGGCCAACCGCAACTACGAGACCAAGATCTACGGCCCCGATCGGGTCGAGGTGCAGGGCAAGCTGGTCGGCCTCATCCGCCGCTATCACTGAGGTCGGGGGTCGCCGCCCCGTCCCGGCTCTTCGCTTCGCTGCGGCCGGGATGACAACATAGCGGCGCCGTCCTTGTCATCCCGGAGACGGCGCAGCCGTCATCCGGGACCATGGCCTGTCTCCGCGAACCTCGGCCGACCAGACGGCGCGCCAGCGGTTGTCCGCGGCCGGTCCGTCACGCCACAGCTCGACCGCGCCGCCTCGAGCGAAGTCCACCCCGTCCAGCACCAGCCGGCCCTCGCATGACGGCGGCAGGACCGGTACCGGCGCCCGCACGCTGACCACGGGAGCGGACCGGCACAGGGCGTCCAGCTGTTCCGCCGACGGCGCGCGCCGGCCCCACCACAGGGCCAGCGGACCGGCCCCGGGGATGGCGGGCGCGCAGGAGAAGCGCGTGCAGGTCCAGCCCTCCGCCGGCCGGTCGACCGGGGCCACGCCCCGCCGCCGGGACCAGACATCGACCGCGAACTGGCGCACCCCGGGCCGGGCCACGATCGCCTCACCCGCCTCGACCCAGGCCGCATTGGTTCCGCCATCGCCGATCCACAGGTCGGGCGTCGGAGCCCGCGGCCACAGCATCACCGCCGCCGCGAACGGCAGGCCGATCCAGCGCAGCGGTCCTCGCCACAGGCAGCAGAACAGCACCCCGAGAAAGGCGATCGGCAGGACGAAGTCGGGCGCGCTGGCCACGGTGCGCACCGCTCCCGGCAGACCCGCCGTCCACGTGCCGATGGCCAGCATCAGCTCGATCCCCCGTCCCGCCAGCCACAGGAAGGGCGCGCCGACGCCCAGCGGCTCCAGCAGGGCGCCGAGCGCCAGCGCCGGCATGATCAGGAAGTCCGATAGCGGGGCCGTGGCCAGGTTGGCGGCCAGGCCGTACATGGCGGTGCGGTTGAAATGCTGCATGGCGAACGGCCCAGTCGCGGCCCCGGCCACCAGACTGGCGAGCACGGCCGCGCCGATCCAGGCGCCCGAGCGCTGGACCAGCAGGATCGGCCATGGCGCCGAGATCTCGCGGGGCCGACGCGGCCAGGCCTCGACCAGGGCCACCAATGCCGCCGTCGCGGCGAAGGACATCTGGAAGCCGGGCGTGACGATGGCCTCGGGCTGCAGCAGCAGGACTACGAAAGCGGCGACCGCCAGGGCGTGCATGGTGATGGCCTGCCGGTCCAGCAGGATGGCGAGGAAGGCGATGGAGGCGGTGATCGCGGCCCGCTCGGCCGGCGGCGGGTGTCCCGAGACGACCAGATAGGTCCCGACCGCCAGCAGGCCCGCCGAGGCCGCGACCTTCTTGCCGGGGACGCGCAGCGCCAGCCACGGCCAGGCGGCGACGAGCAGACGGACGAGGAAGAAGGCGAAGCCGCCGACGACCGCCATGTGCAGGCCCGAGATCGACAGGATGTGGGCGAGGCCCGAGTCGCGCATCACATCGAACTCGACGGGATCCAGCCAGGCCTCGTGGCCCGTGGTCATGGCTGCCGCGACGCCGCCCGCGCGCTCGCCCTGCCGCGCCACGATTCGCCTGGCCAGATCGTAGCGGACGCCGTTGACCCACATTGCCGCGCGCAGGGTCCAGGGCGGCCGCGGGAGATAGGCCGGCCTCGCCTCTCCCAGCCCGAAAGCCACGCCCCCCATCGACTGGAAATACGCGTTGCGGCCGAAGTCATAGGCGCCGGGACTGGCGGGCGCGGGCGGCGGGTTGAGGATGGCGAACAGGCGGACGGCCTGGCCGGGTTCCGGCGCGGTGCCGCGGACCGTGGCCCGAAGGCGCACCGGGGTCTCTTCGGGCGCCAGACCGCGGATACGAACCGGCGCGATGACTACGCGCGGTCCGGCGGCTCCGGGACTGTCGACGTCCATGACCCAGCCCTCGACCACGGTCGGCTCGGTCATGGCCGGCGCGATGGGCTCGGCGACCGCATCGGTGCGCAGCTTGGCGACGGCCAGGCCAAGGGCGAAACAGGCCAGCAGCATCAACGGCAGGGTCCAGACGCGGCCGAGTCCCCGTCGCCGGGCGCCCAGCCACAGCGCGCCGGTCAGTGCGGCGGCGGCCAGCAGCGGCCAGGGCGGCGGCTCGGACTTCAGCGCGAAATAGACGGCGCAACCGCCGCCCAGGGCGACCGGCGCCCACAGCCGCCAGCGCAGATCCTGCACGGCGAGCTGATCACTGAGAAAAGCCGCCAGACGCGCGCGGACACTGTGCATCGGCGGTGCGGACGGTATAACCCCCGCCATGACCTCCCCGCCCGCATCCGCGCCCGAAGTCGTCACCCGCTTCGCCCCCTCGCCGACCGGCTACCTGCACATCGGCGGAGCCAGAACGGCGTTATTCAACTACCTGTATGCCAAGGGACGCAACGGGAAGTTCCTCGTGCGGGTCGAGGATACCGACCGCGAGCGGTCCACCGAGGCCGCGGTCAAGGCCATATTCGACGGCCTGAGCTGGCTGGGCCTGTTCGCCGACGACGAGCCGGTGTTCCAGTACTCGCGTGCGGACCGTCACCGCGAAGTGGCCGATATCCTCCTCGAGACGGGCCACGCCTATCGGGACTTCCTGACCGCCGAGGAGACCGGGGCCCTGCGCGACGCCGCCAAGGCCGAAGGGCGCACCTTCGAGTCGCCGTGGCGCGACCGCGCGCCGACGGTGGACGATCTGGCCCGGCCGCACACCGTGCGCTTCCGGCGGCCGGCCGACAGCGCCGTGCTGGTCGAGGACGCGGTGCAGGGCGCCGTTCGGTGGGACTCCGCCTCGCTGGACGACCTCGTCATCCTGCGCTCGGACGGGGCCCCGACCTATAATCTCGCCGTGGTGGTCGACGACCACGACATGGGGGTGACCCATGTGATCCGCGGCGACGATCACCTGAACAACGCCGCGCGGCAGAGCCTGATCTACGACGCCCTGGGCTGGACCCGTCCGGTCTTCGCCCACATCCCGCTGATCCACGGGCCGGACGGCGCCAAGCTGTCCAAGCGGCACGGGGCCCAGGCGGTCCATGAATACGCAGAGATGGGCTATCTGCCCGAGGCCATGCGCAACTACCTGGCCCGGCTGGGCTGGGCCCACGGCGACGACGAGCTGTTCTCGGACGCCCAGGCGCTCGAATGGTTCGACCTTACCGGGATCGGCCGGGCCCCGGCGCGGCTGGACTTCGACAAGCTGGCCCATGTCAACGCCCACTGGATCCGGCTGGCCGACGACGACCGGCTGGCCAAGCTGACGCTCGACGTGCATCTCGCCCGCGGCCACGCGCTCGGCCCCGACGACGAGGCCCGGCTGCTGCAGGCCATGCCGTTCGTGAAGGACCGGGCCAAGACCACTCTGGAACTGGCCGACCAGACCGGGTTCGCGCTCAAGCCCCGGCCGATAGCGATCGAGGCCAGGGGCCTCGAGATGCTGGCCGGCGAGTCAGGCCAGCGGATCGGCCGACTGCGCGACCGGCTGGCGCTGTTCGAGAGTTGGGACGTGTTCGCGCTCGAGGCCGAACTCAAGGCCTTCGCCGAGGAAGAAGGCGTCGGCTTCGGCAAGATCGGACCGGCGGCGCGCGCGGCCCTGACAGGCGGCTCGACCTCGCCCGACATCGCCAAGGTCCTCGCGGCGCTGGGGCGGGAAGAAAGCCTCGGGCGTTTGAATGATGCGCTGCAACAGACTATCTGACTTCAACACCGAAACGCGACCCGCCGCCTCCCTCGCGCGGGGCCGCCGACTGACCAAGGGGCTTTCATGACTGAACTCGCCAAACCCGCCGGCTCGGCCACCCTCATCTACGGCGACAAGTCCGTGGAATTGCCGGTGCTGGCGGGGTCGACCGGCCCCGACGTGATCGATATCCGCAAGCTGTACGGGGCCACCGACGCCTTCACCTACGATCCCGGTTTCACCTCGACCGCGTCGTGCGAGAGCGCCCTGACCTTCATCGACGGCGACAAGGGCGTGCTGCTGCACCGCGGCTATCCGATCGACCAACTGGCCTCGAAGTCGAATTTCGTCGAGGTCTGCCACCTGCTGCTGCACGGCGAGCTGCCGACCGCTTCGGAATACGAGGCGTTCGAGCGCAACATCACCATGCACACCATGCTGCACTCGCAGTTCGACCGCTTCTTCGAGGGTTTCCGCCGCGACGCCCACCCGATGGCGATCATGGTCGGGACCGTGGGGGCCCTGTCGGCCTTCTACCATGACAGCCTGGACATCCACGACCCGGTCCAGCGCAACATTTCGGCCATCCGCCTGATCGCCAAGATGCCGACGATCGCGGCGCGAGCCTACAAATATCACATCGGCCAGCCCTTCGTTTCGCCGCGCAACGACCTGAACTACGCCGAGAATTTCCTGCGCATGTGCTTCGCGGTCCCGGCCGAGGACTATGAGGTCAATCCGGTGCTGGCCAGGGCCATGGACCGCATCTTCATCCTGCACGCCGACCATGAGCAGAACGCCTCGACCTCGACCGTGCGCCTCGCCGGTTCGTCGGGGGCCAATCCGTTCGCCTGTATCGCCGCCGGCATCGCCTGCCTGTGGGGCCCGTCGCACGGCGGGGCCAACGAAGAGGCGCTGAACATGCTGAAGGAGATCGGCACCCCGGAGAAGATCCCGGAGTTCATCGAGGGCGTGAAGGCCAAGAAATACAAACTCATGGGCTTCGGCCACCGGGTCTACAAGAACTACGACCCCCGCGCCAAGGTGATGCAGGAAAGCGCCCACGAGGTGCTGGAGGCCGTCGGCGATCCCAACGATCCCCTGCTGCAGGTCGCCCGCGAGCTGGAGCGCGTCGCGCTGAACGACGAATATTTCATCGAGCGCAAGCTGTTCCCGAACGTCGACTTCTATTCGGGCATCACCCTGTCGGCGATGGGCTTCCCGACCTCGATGTTCACCGTGCTGTTCTCGCTGGCCCGTACGGTCGGCTGGATCGCCCAGTGGCAGGAGATGATCGGCGACCCGACCCAGAAGATCGGCCGCCCGCGCCAGCTCTACACCGGCCCGACCGAACGGGATTTCGTCCCCATCCAGTCGCGGGGCTAGGATCGCTCCGAGCGATCAGGCGACCGCCATCGCGACGGGGGTCGCCTGTTCGGACTCGTAACGGGCCAGTTGATGCAGGTAGCGGCGGACGCGCGCCACGGCCTCGACATCCCGGCCGTCGGTCCTGCGATCTCCGCCCTGGTCGACGAGAACCGCCAGAATCTGGGCCGCCTCCCCGAGGGTGCGGGGCCGGTGGTCGAGCAGGAAGCGTTCGGCGGAGACATAGGTGTCCCATGATCCCTCCGGATCCTGCCGGCTGCGGTTCCAGAAGGACGCGGCGGTCTCATAGGTCCAGGCGTACGCCATGGAAGCCTCCCTTGATGGTGGACGGGTTCGATGCGCGGGCCCTGACCGCGCGACGGTAAAGCTCAGGTCTGGCCGGCGGCCCAGCGCTCGTAGCCGCGCGCGAACGGGGTCTCGGCGACCCCGACGAGCAGGGTGAGGACCACGGCGGCGCTGAAGATCCAGCGCAGGCCGACGTAGGCCCGCCACCAGATGCTCTGATCGAACACGGCGATGAAATGGGCGAAGAAGCCGAGCAGGGCGAAGGCCGCCGCCGCATGCGCCCACCAGCGCCGGCTGCGCAGGGCCAGGAGAACGAACAGGCCGAACATGGCGCCGTCGAACGCCGCCACCCCGGCCCGGACCGTGAGCCAGACCCAGTCGTCGACGAAGGTGCTGAGGATGAAGTTGCCGAGCACCAGACCGACGCCGATCCGGACAGAGCGGTCGCCGAGCAGGAGGCCGATCGCCGCGACCGCGAAGGTCGCCAGCCAGAAGACCTGCTGCACGGGCGTGCCGAGAAGGGCGAGGATCTCGTCAATGTTCATCTCCCGAGGATCAGTGCTTCGCCACTGTCGTCAAGCGACCTGACGCAGCCGGCCCGCCGTCTCGACGCGCGGGCCGTCGTCGCCGGGCTTGGTTTCGCCGGGACCGACCAACCCCGTGGTCCAGATGATCCGCATGACCCTGGCGTCCCTGGCCAACTGTTTGTGCCCCTCCACCAGGGCCCGCCGGGCCCGGGTCAGGGCGCCGCCGCATTCCGCGACGTGCTCGAGCGCTTCCTGGCCGACGACGGCGGCGATGCCGTGATCCATTCGACCCCGGGTCATCAGCGCCGACAAGTCTCCGATCTCCGCGAGGGCGACATCGAGGGCGCGTTCGGCGGCGTGAAGTTTTTCGGCCATCTGACGGCCAAGTTCGTTGCGGTCGGGCATGGTTCTGCGCTCCTCCGCCGGGGCGGGACACTCGAACGGGATCAGGTCAAATCAGCCCAGGCCGTGGAAGGCCCGGGAGGTCACCAGCGCCAGGACGGCGAGGACCCCGATCACCGCGAACACCGCGATTATGACGCTCGAATTGACGAGCCCTGGCGGCGTGGGACGGTAGAAGGAAGGCGGTCGCAATTCAGGTCCGGAGACGCTGACAGGAGACCCGGTTTCGGCTGCGCCTGACATGCTCAAACGATGACCGGTTTCTGACCAATTTCGCCTGAACTCGGCCACGGCGTCCTGACGGCGGCTGACGCCGAGCTTGCGGTAGGCCGACTGCAGGGTGTTGCCCACGGTCCGTTCGGCGACGCCGAGCTGGGAGGCGATCTCCTTGTTCTTGCGGCCGCCCTCCAGCAGTCGCAGACAACTCACCTCACGCACCGTCAGCCGGTCAGCCATGTCGTCACCCCCAACGACCGAAACTTTCACCGGATTGGGGTTAAGGTCCAGAGGGTTAACGGCTCCCCGGTGAAACGCCGGGTCCGCACCCGCCCAGGGAGACGGCCTCGGTTCGACTACGCCTGGCCGCCGGCCTTCGCCGCGATCACCCTGAGAACGGCGTCCGCGGCGATTTCGGACGGATCCCTGCCCTCCCGGCCCATCATGTCCAGCGCGGCGGTCTGACGAGCGGCCTGGGAGGCGCGGGCCTCCGAGTCGGCCAGCAGGCGTCCAACCTCCGTGGCGACCTTCTCGGGGGTAGCGTCGGTCTGGATCAGTTCCTTCGCGATCTCCTCGTCCGCGGCATGATTGAACAGGGTCGCGTATTTGCCGGTGAAGAACGGCTTCATGATCGCATAGCTGAGCGGCTGGAACCGGTAGCAGATGACCATCGGCGCTCCGGCCAGGGCCAGTTCAGTGGAGACCGTGCCGCTGGTCGCCAGGGCCACAGTCGCCGCCTTCATCGCGGAGTATTTCTCGGTCTCCGGGACCAGATGGGCGCGGAACGGCCACGTGGCGACCTCGGCGGTGACGAGGTCGGCCACCGGGCCCGCCGCCACGACGGCGACTTCCAGCGTGGGGTCGGCCTTCTTCAGACGGGCGACGGCGGCCTCGTAGACCGGGGTCATCAGGCGGATTTCCGAGCGTCGGCTGCCGGGTAGGACCAGTAACAGCGGCGTGGCGGCCGCCACGCCGCGCGAAGCCCGGAAGGCGGCCGGGTCGGCCCCGCTCATGTCGACGTGCAGGGCCTGGGAGCCGACGACCGTTGTCGCAAGACCCTCACGCTCGAACCACGGCGCGTCGAAGGCGTACAGGGCCAGCAGATGATCGACCGAGGCCGCGAGGGTCTTCGCCCGGCCAGGGCGCGAGGCCCAGACCTGGGGACCGACGTATTTGATCAGGGGAACGTCCGGAAGCGCCGCGCGGATCGCCTTGGCCACCCGGATGGTGAAGCCCCAGCTGTCGATCAGGACCACGGCGTCGGGGCGCTCCGCGACCGCCAGGGCCGCGGTGTCGGCGACCCGTCGCTTGACCACGCCATAGGCCTTCAGCCCCTCCAGCCAGCCGAGCACCGACAGGTCGGTGATGTCGAAGGGGCTGGCGACGCCGGCCTCCGCCATTCTTGCCCCGCCGACGCCGACGAAGACCACGTCGTCGCCCAGCCGGGCCTTGAGCGCATGGGCCAGACCGGCGCCCAGCGCGTCACCGGACGCCTCGGCGGCCACCAGCATGACCTTGAGCGGACGGCTCACCGGCTTTCGCCCCAGACGAACAGGCCGAGCCGGTCGGCCGCCTCGACGATGGCGGCGTGGTCGATGAGGATCAGCTTCCCCGCGACGCCGCCGACCCCGGCCAGCCCCGCGGCGGCGGCCAGTTCGATGGTCCGGGAGCCCATGACGGGCATGTCGACGCGCAGGTCCTGGATCGGCTTGGGCGCCTTGCCCAGCGCCCCCTTGCGGTCGGCCGGCGAGCCGCGCAGGTCGGCGGGCAGGCCGGCGACCCGCGCCAGCATGGCGTCGGTGCCTTCCTGCGCCTCGACCGCCAGCACCAGACCGTCGCACACGACCGCACCCTGACCGATATCAAGTTCCCCCGCCTTTTCCGCGACATGGAGAGCTTTCTTCAGGTCCTGAACCTGTTCGGGAGACGGCGTGATCGCGCCGAGCGCCCCGGCCGGCAGGGTCTCGCCGCCGAGAATGTCGTCGGCTCCCTCGATGGCGTAGCCCTCGCCCTCGAACACCGACAGGATCTTGCGCAACAAGGCGTCATCGCCCTTGGCCGCCTCGGCGATGATGCCGGGCAGCAGGGTCATGCCCTTGAAGTCGGGCTTCAGCGCCTTGAAATCGGGCCGGCTGACCGTGCCGGCGAAGCAGACGGCGTCGCAACCGGCCTTCTTCAGCGCCGACAGCACCCGGCCGATCTCGGCCATGCCGGCGTCGACGCCCGGATAGCGGGCCAGGTGGGGATCGGCGAACCCGGTCAGGCGGACCACGAACACCGGCCGCCCCTCGGCCTCGCAGCGCGCGGCGACGGACAGCGGCAGGGCCCCGCCCCCGGCGATCAGACCCAGTTTGCTCATCCGCCCGGCCTTCTCATTCACCCGGTAGGCAAAGCGGACGTTTGCCGTCCTCGCGGATGAAGGCGACGATCTCCATGATCTCCGGCAGGTCGGCGTAGGTCGCCGCCACCGCCTCCACGCGATCAGCGAAGGTCCCCTCGCCCTCGAACAGGTCGCGGAAGGCGGCCAGCAGCCGGCGGATGGCGTCCTTGCCGTAGCCCTTGCGCTTCAACCCGATGAGGTTGAGGCCGTGCAGCCGCGCGTGATTGCCCCAGGCCGAGCCGTAGGGGATGACGTCGCGGGTCACCGCCGCCAGTCCGCCGACGATAGCGCCCTGCCCGACCCGTCCGTTCTGGTGCACGGCGGCCAGGCCGCCGAGAAAGACCCGGTCGCCGATCCGGGCGTGGCCGCCGAGGGTGGCGTTGTTGGCCATGACCACATTGTCGCCGACCACGGCGTCGTGGCCCACATGGGCCCCGGTCATGAACAGGCCGTTGGACCCGACGCGGGTCACGCCCGCGCCCTGGGGCGTGCCGCGGTTGAAGGTGGAATGCTCGCGGATCAGGTTGTCGGCGCCGATCTCGAGCCGGACCGTCTCGCCCTTGTAGCCGCCGTGCTGCGGATCGCCGCCGATGACGGCGAAGGGATGGATGACCGTGCGGGCGCCGACCGATGTGTCCTGCTGGATCACCACATGGCTGACCAGCCGCACGCCTTCCTGCAGGACGACGCCGGGGCCGACGGTGCACCATGGCCCGATGTCGACCCCGTCCGCCAGCCGGGCGCCGGCGTCGACGATGGCTGTGGGGTGGATGCTCACGGCGAGACCGGTTCGTCGACTGTGACCACCATGGCGGCGAACTCGGCCTCGGCCGCCAGCTTGCCGTCGATGAAGGTCTCGCCGCGGAACTTGAAGATGTCGCCCCGCTGCCGGGTCACCACCACCTTCATGCGCAGCTGGTCGCCCGGGCGGGCCGGCTTGCGGAAGCGGACGCCGTCGATCGACATGAACATGATGATCTTGCCCTCGACCGAGACGTCCAGGGTCTTGGACATCATCAGCGCGCCTGTCTGGGCCATGGCCTCGACGATCATCACCCCGGGCATGACCGGATCGATCGGGAAATGTCCCGGGAAGAAGGGCTCGTTATGGGTGACGTTCTTGATGCCGGTGATCGAGGTCCCCGACACGAAATCCTCGGCCTTGTCGACGAGGAGGAAGGGGTAGCGGTGCGGCAGCCGCCGCATCACCTCGGCATAGTCGATCGTCCCCCCGGCTCCCGTTTGGTCACTCATTCCCGGCCTTCCCTGCGCGTGCCTTTCCGGACGCCTGTTTGGCGAGCCAGATCGCTTCACGCAAGGACTGTCGCAGGGGTTTCGCCGGATATCCCGACCAGGTCTCGCCCGGGGGGACGTTCTGCAGGACGCCGCCACCGGCCGCCACGCGGGCGCCGTCGCCGATGGTCAAGTGATCCCCCACGCCGGCCTGGCCGCCGAACATGACTCCGTCGCCGACGGTCACCGAGCCCGACAGGCCGGTGTGCGCGGCCATCAGGCAGTTGCGGCCGATCACGCAATTGTGGCCGATCATGCAGAGGTTATCGATCTTGGTGTTCTCGCCGATGACCGTGTCGTCATAGGCCCCGCGGTCGATACAGGTGTTGGCGCCGACGCTGACGCCGTCCTGCAGGATCACCCGGCCCAGCTGGGGAATGTCGATGGGTCCGGAGCGCGATCCGGCGGCCCCGAAGCCCGGTTCGCCGATGCGGGCGCCCGACAGCAGCCGCACCCGATCGCCGACGAGGGCGAAGCCGAGGGTGACGTTCGATCCGATGACGCAGTCCCGGCCGATCTGCACGCCCGGCCCGATCACGGTGTTGGCGCCGATCCGGCTGCCGCGGCCGATACGGGCGCCGGCGCCCAGCACCACGCCGGGCTCCAGCACGACGCTATCGTCCTCGACCACTTCTTCGGGCGCGGCCGGGGCGACCAGGGCGATGGGGCGATGGAACAGGAGGGAGGCGCGCGCCCACGACGCCTGGGCCTCGCTCGAGATGATGACAGAGGCCGCGGAGGGGGCGGCCTCGACGGCGGAGGGCGGAACGATGACGCAGCCCGCGCCGGTTTCGGCGAGCGCGGCCAGGAAGCGGCGGTCGCCCAGGAAGGCGACATCGCCCACGCCGGCGGTCGCCAAAGGCGCGACGGCGGAGACCTGTCGGTCCCCGCCGCGCGAGACTTCGCCGCCGATCCGGTCCGCGAGTTCGCCGACCGTCAGGGCCGGCAGGCGCTCGAAGAACCGCTCATCGGGGCCTCGGCCCATATTACTGGGCCGGTTGAGCCGGAACCGGCATGCGCGAGAAGGCCGGCAGCGACGGCAGGGCCGCGTTCAGGCGCTGGATCGCGGCCTCGGTCAGGTCCATCTGCGGATTGGCGCGCATCACCGCGTCGGCGCTCAGCAGGATGCCGCAGCCGCGCTCGGTGTAGAGCGCCGCCAGGATCGGGTCGGTCGCCTGACCGATCTGCTGCTGCTGATAGGCCAGGGTGTAACGCAGCTCGCCGGTGCGGGTCTGACGCAGGGTTTCGAACTCGCGGTAGCGGGTTTCGAGCGCCTGGGCGCGCTGCTGGAGCTGGTCCTGCGGGATCGACGCCTGACCCTGCTGCAGGGCCTGGCCCTCGGTCTGGATGAACTGCTCGTACGGCGACAGCTCGGCCGCCACTTCCTGTTGCAGGCGTTGCAGGCCAGTGACCAGCGACTGGCCGGCGGTCGACTGGGCCATCAGGCGGTCGTGGTGATAGATGCAGACGCCGGGGATGACGGGGCCGAAATTCTGGTCCTGGGCGGCGGCGGCCGATCCGGCCAGCATGGCGATGGCGAAGGCGCCGAAAGCGAGGGTTTTCATAGATATGCCTTTGATCGGGCGGTGCGCCCGAAAGTTAGAACTGGGTTGAAGTCGAGAAGCGGAAGGTTTCGGTCTTGTCGTAGTCTTCGCTGCCGAGAATGTGACTGAGGTCGAAGCGGATCGGGCCCATCGGCGAGCGCCAGTGGATGCTGACGCCGGCGGAGGCACGAAGCTCCAGGTCGTCGACGATTCGCGTGCTGGGCGTGCCGTCGGCGTTGAGGGTGTAGCGGTCGTCGAGCATGCCGACGGTGCCGACGTCGGTGAACAGCGAGGTCCGGATGCCATACTCCTCCGGCAGGCCGTTCGGAACCGTCAGCTCCATCGTGCCGATCACATAGAAGTTCCCGCCGAGGGCGTCGGTGGTCAGAAGATCGCGCGGACCGATGCCGGCGGTCTCGAAGCCGCGGAAGCTGTTGCCGCCCTTGAAGAAGCGATCGTTGATCCGGATCGGATCGCCGCCCCAGCCGGACACATAGCCGGTCGAGGCCGAGGTGCTGACCACCCAGTTGGGCGTGATGCCCCAATAGGCCGAGACCTCGGCCTCGGTCTTCACATAGTTCACGTCGCCGCCGATGCCGGCGAAGTCCTGGATCAGACGGCCGGTCCAGCCGCGGGTCGGCCGGACCGGGTCATTCCGCCGGTCGACGTACAGGGTGTATCCCGCGGACGAGTTGAGGAACGATCCGACCTGGTCGCACAGGGCGCTCGACCCGCCCCCGGCGCTGTTGCAGAAATTCGTCGGGACGATGATTTCGTCGGCCTTGAGGAAGTAGCGGGTGCTCAGCAGCGTGTAGGCGTTCAGCGGATAGGAGAGCCGCACGCCGCCGCCGGTGGAGCGGTAGTCGTAGGACGAATATTCGCTCAGGTCGTAGCGCGAATGGAAGGCGTCGAAGCCGGCGCGCAGGTCGCGCCCGAGGAACCTCGGCTCGGTGAAGCGGAAGTCGATCTGCTGGCGCAGCGAGCCCCATTCGACGCGGGCGACGACGTTCTGGCCGCGACCGCGGAAGTTCCGCTCGGTGATGCCCAGGTTGACGACGAAGGAGTCGACCGAGCTGAAGCCGGCCCCGACGGACAGTTCGCCGGTCGGCTGTTCCTCGACGGTGACATTGACGACCGAGCGATCGGGCGCCGATCCGCGGGCCTCCTCGACCGTCACATCCTTGAAGAAGCCGAGGGCGCGCAGGTTGTTGCGCGACCGCTCCAGCAGGGTGCGGTTGAAGGCGTCGCCCTCGGTCAGCATCATCTCGCGGCGGATGACGTTGTCGAGCGTGCGGGTGTTGCCGATCACATTGATCCGGTCGACGTAGACCCGCTGGCCCTCGCGGACGTTGAAGGTGACGTCGACGGTGTCGGTCTCGGGGTTGGCCCGATAGGTCGGGTCGATCTCGACGAAGGCGTAGCCGGCGGAGCCCGCCGCGAAGGTCAGGGCGTCGACCGCGGACTCGATCTTGTCGCTCTCGTAGAGATCGCCGGTCCGGATCGGCAGAAGCAGTTTGAGGAAGTCCGGGTTCAGCCGGTCATTCTCGGTGACCACGTCGACCGTGCCGAAATTGTAGCGGTCGCCCTCGTCGAGGGTGATGGTGATGCCGAAGGCGCTGTTGTCGGGCGCGAGCTCGGCGATCGCCGACAGCACCCGGAAATCGTAGTAGCCGCGGTTGGTGTAGAATTTCCGCAGCTGTTCGCGGTCGTAGTCGAGGCGATTGGGATCGTAGTTGTCGTTCGATCCGAAGAACTGCCACCACTGCGAGCGCTTGGTGACCATGACCTCCTGAAGGTCGCCGTCCGAGAAGGCGGTGTTGCCCAGGAAGGTGATGGCGCGGACGCCGGTCTCCGGCCCCTCCTCGATCTCGAAGATCACATCGACCCGGTTCTGCTCCAGCTCGACCAGCTTGGGCGTCACAGTGGCCGAGATGCGGCCCGACAGGCGATACAGCTCGACGATCTTGCCGACGTCTTCCTGGACCCGGGCGCGGGTGTAGATGCCGCGGGGACGCAGGGTCACCTCCTCGCGCAGCTTGGTCTCGGAGATGGCGCCGTTCCCTTCGAACACCACCTGGTTGATGATCGGGTTCTCGACGATCTCGACGACCAGGTCGCCGTTCGGCTGCACGCCCAGCTGGACGTTGGCGAACAGTTGGGTGCGGGTCAGGGTGCGGACGGCTACGTCCAGCACGGCGGCGTCGACCGTGTCGCCGGGCTGGATCGGCAGGTAGGACAGGACCGTCGTCTGGTCGATCCGCTGGTTGCCGCGCACCAGGATGCGGTTGACGACGACCCGCTCCACCTCGGGAGCCGGCGGCGGGACGTCCTGGGCCGGGGCGACCTCGACCGTGGGCGCGGGCTGGGCCGGCTCGGTCGCCGGAGGCGTCTGGGCCAGCGCCGGACCGGCCAGACCGGCCGCGACCGCAAGGGCCAGCAGGCTCGGGCTCAGGCCACGGGCGAAACGAAGGGCGGACGCGTCTTGTCGGATCATGCGGGAAACCATCGGGGGCTGGCGTCGGCTCATCAAGCGAGCCCGCCGAGGAATTTGAACAGGCTCAGCTTCTGCAGGTCGTTCCAGGTGGCGAACAACATCAATCCCGCCAGCAAAGCAAGGCCAACGCGATATCCGACCTCCTGAACCCGCGCAGGGACTGGCCTGCGCGCAACAGCTTCATAGCCGTAGAACAACAGGTGGCCCCCGTCGAGAACCGGAATCGGCAGCAGGTTCACGATGCCGATCCCGATCGAGACCAGGGCGGCGAAACTGAGGAAGGTCAGGGCGAGATTGGCGGCCATCCAGCCGGGATCGGGATTGGCGTCCACGGCCTGCTGCGTCACGCCGCCGGCTGCCTTGGCGATGCCGATCGGACCGTTGAGCAGGTCGCCGGACTCCTTGCCGACGAAGATCCGGCCGATGTAGGTCGCCGTCGTGCCGACCGTCGAGCCGATCGTCTCAATGCCCTTGCCGAACGCCTCGACGGGATTGAGCCGGCGGAAACTCAGGTCGCCGGGCAGCGGGCGCATCTGAAGCCCGACCTGGGCGATTCTCACCCGACCGGCGATCTGGTCATCGACCAGGTTTCGCTCGGGCGTCGCCGTCAGGACGATTTCCCGTCCGCCGCGGTCGACCGTGAAGCGCAGCGGATCGCCGGCGCTCATGAGCACGACCTGGGTCACCTCGCGCCCGTCCGCCACCGGCCGGCCGTTGACGGCCAGAATCAGGTCGCGGGGCTGGAATCCGGCCCGGGCGGCCGGGCTGTCGGGGACGGCCGCCGCCACTCGCGGCGCCACGATCTGCTCGCCGATCACCGAGAACAGCAGGGTGAACAGGACCATGGCCAGAAGGAAGTTCGCCGCCGGCCCCGCCGCCACGATCAGGGCGCGCTGCCAGATCGGCTTGAAATGAAAATAATCGCGTTCCGCGCCCGGTCCCTGCTCGGCGATCACCCGCTGGCGCAGTTCGGCGAGGCCCGCCTCGTCGGGAACGCTGGACGGATCGAGGTCGCCGGAGAATTTGACGTAGCCGCCCAGCGGCAGCCAGGCGATCCGCCATTCCGTCCCGCGACGGTCGGTGCGGCTGACGATGGTCTTGCCGAAACCGATCGAGAACCGGTCGATCTTCACGCCGAAGGCGCGCGCCACGAGGAAATGGCCCAGTTCGTGGATGGTGACGATGAACGTCAGCACCAGCAGGAACGGGACGATGTAGAGCAGCGCCTGGCCCAGGAAGCCCGTCATGCTGATTTGATATCCTCCGCCGTTCAGGCCGCCGCAGCCAGACCTCGAACGATCGACTCCGCTTCTCGCCGCGCCAGCGCATCCACGGCCAGGGCCGCATCGCAGGCGTTGCGGGAACCGGAATCCACCCCCGAGGCCGTCACGCGCGACAAGGTGTCGGCGACGACTGCGGCAATATTGAGAAAGGCCAGACGACGGTCAAGAAATGCGAGCGCCGCGACCTCGTTGGCCGCGTTGAACACGATCGGGGCCGAACCGCCCGCTCGCAGGGCCTCGCGGGCCAATTTGAGGGCCGGGAAGCGTGCCTCGTCCGGCGCCTCGAAGGTCAGGCTGCCCAGGGCGGCGAGATCCAGCTTCGGCGCGGGCCACGCGATCCGCTCGGGCCAGGCCAGGGCGCAGGCGATCGGGGTCTTCATGTCGGGCGGGCCCAGTTGGGCCAGGGTCGAGCCGTCGACGTATTCGACCATGCTGTGAATGATCGATTCTGGATGCACGACGATGTCGATGCGGTCGGCGGGCATGGCGAACAGATAGGCGGCCTCGATCGCCTCGAGCCCCTTGTTGGCCATGGTGGCGCTGTCGACCGAGATCTTGGCCCCCATGCTCCAGTTGGGATGGGCCACGGCCTGTTCCGGGGTGATCGCGGCGAGGGCCTCGCGCGGCGTGGTGCGGAACGGCCCGCCCGACGCCGTCAGGACCAGCTTCTGGACCTGGTGCGGCGCATCGTGGGGAAACACCTGGAAGATCGCGGAATGCTCCGAATCGACCGGAATCAACCGCCCGCCCGAGCGGCGCACCCGTTCGATCAGGGCCGGACCGCAGCAGACCAGACTCTCCTTGTTGGCCAGGGCCAGGGTCGCGCCGGTCGCCGCCGCCGCCCAGGCCGAGCGCAAGCCCGCCGCGCCGACGATGGCCGCCATGACCCAGTCCGCCGGGCGGGCGGCCGCCTCGATCACGGCCCCCTCCCCGGCTGCGGCCTCGACGCCGGTTCCAGCCAGGGCCTCGCGCAGTTCGCCCAGACGCCCGGCGTCGGCGGTGACCGCCAGCCGGGGTTTCCAGCGTCGCGCCTGTTCGGCCAGGCGGGCGATATTGGTGCCGCCGGTCAGGGCCTCGACCTCGAAGGCGCCGGTCCCGCTGGCCTCGGCCTGCTCCATCAGTTCCAGAGTCGAGCTCCCGACCGATCCGGTCGAGCCCAGAACCGTGACGCGGCGGCGGATCACGCGCCTCCTCCGAAGGTCACGAATAGCAGCCGGCCGCAGGCCACCGCCACGACCGCGAACATCAGGCCGTCGACGCGATCGAGCAGGCCGCCGTGGCCGGGAATTAGCTTGCCCGCGTCCTTGACCCCGTAACGCCGCTTGAGCGCCGATTCCCACAGATCGCCGGCCATGGTGGCCAGGGCCCCGCCGAGGCCCAGAAGCGCGCCCCATACGGGCCCGATCCCGAGGTCGAGCCAGGTCGCCAGCAGGACGCCGGCGACGGTCCCGGCCGCCAGTCCGCCGATGAAGCCTGACCAGGTCTTGTTGGGCGAGAAGCGCGGCCACAGCTTGGGGCCGCCGATCAGGCTGCCGACCAGATAGGCCATGATGTCCGAGGCCCAGGTGATCACGAAGGCCGAGACGGTCCAGGCCAGGCCGCTGGCCGAGGATCCGTCCCTGAGCCAGATCAGCAGCACCGCCGGCCAGCCGAGGTAGAGAACGCCATAGGCGGCGTCGAGCGCCTCCTGGCCCCGGCTGCGCGCGAACAGGCCCGCCGCCGCGGCGCAGAACACCAGCATGACGAGGGCCAGGGACAGCTGTTCGACATGGGCCGAGATGACCGCCGCGAACAGGCCGAAGCCGACCGCGCCGGCCATCAGGCGCCAGGCTGTGGCGGCGCTCATCATCGCCCATTCGACGGCCAGCAGGGCGCAGGCCAGCAGCATCAGGCCGAGGAACCACACCCCGCCGGCCCAGATGCCCAGCCCTGCGGCCGGCGCCAGCACGATGGCCGAGGCCGCCCTCAGGCCAATGTCGCGGGCCCGCATCGCCATCAGCCGGCCGCGAGCGCGGGCGCGGGAGACAGCCCGCCAAAGCGTCGATCGCGATTCCGGTATTGTTGGACGACGTCCGCCAGCGCCTCGGCGCCGTAGTCCGGCCACAGCACCTGCTGGTAGACCAGCTCGGCGTAGGCGGCCTCCCACAGCAGGAAGTTCGACAGCCGCTGCTCGCCGGACGTGCGCACGATGACGTCGACCGGCGGCCCCCCGGCGGTCGACAGGCCGAGCCCCAGCGTCTCCTCGTCGAGGGGGCCGCTGGCCTCCCCCGCCAACACCCGGTCGATATAGCTTTGGGCGGCGTCGACGATGTCGGCGCGGCCGCCGTAGTTGAAGGCGACCTGCAACAGGAATTTGTCGTTATGCGCCGTGCTGGCCTCGGTGCGCGCGACGATGTCGGCGATATCGGCGGGCAGGCCCGCCCGACGGCCGAGAATGCGCACCCGCACGCCCTCGCGTTCCAGCCGTTTCAGGTCGCTGGCCACATAGGACCGGACCAGCCCCATGAGATCCGAGACCTCCTCGGCGGGCCGCCGCCAGTTCTCGGTGGAGAAGCCGAACACCGTCAGGCAGCGGATGCCCAGGGCCGGAGCCGCCTGCACCGTCCGCTTCAGCGCCTGGACCCCTTCGCGATGGCCCATGGCCCGCGGCAGGCCGCGAGCCTGCGCCCAGCGGCCATTGCCGTCCATGATCAGGGCGACATGGCGCGGCCCGTCCGAGGCGGGCTGGGGATCAGGGGGTTTGACGGGCATGACCGGCGCGTATCCTACGGCAAAACGCGCCGTCAAACCTGCATGATCTCAACTTCCTTGGCCTTCAAGGTCTCGTCGATGCGCTTGATGGCCGCGTCGGTGTCCTTCTGGACCTCGGCCTCCATCCTCTTCTGCTCGTCCTGGCTGATCTCCGAGGCCTTCTCGGCCTTCTTGAGGTCGTCGTTGGCGTCGCGGCGGACGTTGCGGACGGCGATCTTCTGCTGCTCGGCGTATTTGCCGGCCAGCTTGGCGAGCTCCTTGCGCCGTTCCTCGGTCAGGGCCGGGACGGGGATGCGCAGCGTCTGGCCGTCGACGATGGGGTTGAGGCCCAGGCCGGCGGCGCGAATGGCCTTTTCGACCGGCCCGACCATGCTCTTGTCCCAGACGTTGACCGAGATCATCCGCGGCTCCGGCACGCTGATGGCGGCGACGGAATTCAGCGGGGCGGTCGAGCCGTAGGCCTCGACCTGGACGGGATCCAGCAGGCCGGCGTTGGCCCGGCCGGTGCGCAGGCCGGAGAACTCCTCCTTCAGGGCGCCGACCGCCTTGTCCATCCGGTCGCGATAGGTCTTGAGATCAGGCTTGGCCATGGTCGTTTCTCTCGTGATTTAATGGCTTGTCAGGCTGATTTAGCTTTGGACGTGATGACCGTGAAGGTGCCTTCGCCGGTCAGGGTCTTGCGCAGGGAGCCGGGCTCGCGGATCGAGAAGACCACGATCGGAATGCCGGAGTCCCGCATCAGGGCGATGGCCGAGGCGTCCATGACCTTGAGGTCCTTCGCCAGCACGTCGTGATAGGTCAGGGTGTCGTAGCGGGTCGCCGAGGCGTCCTTCTTGGGATCGGCGGTGTAGACGCCGTCGACGCTGGTGCCCTTCAGCAGGGCGTCGCAGCCCATTTCCGCGGCGCGCAGGGCGGCCCCGGAATCGGTCGTGAAGAAGGGCGCGCCGACGCCGGCGGCGAAGATCACCACCCTGCCTTTCTCGAGGTGACGCAGGGCGCGGCGCCGCACATAGGGCTCGGCCACGGCGTTCATGGTCAGGGCGCTCTGCACCCGGGTCTGGACGCCGATCTTCTCCAGCGCCGCCTGCATGGCCAGGGCGTTCATGACCGTGGCCAGCATGCCCATATAGTCGGCCGTGGCCCGCTCCATGTCGCCGGCGGCCTTGCTCAGTCCCCGGAAGATGTTGCCGCCGCCGATGACGAGGCAGATCTCGACACCCTCGCGGGCCACCTGGGCCACGGCCTCGGCCACCTTGGCCACCGTGTTCATGTCGATGCCATAGGCTTGGTCGCCCATCAGTACCTCGCCCGACACCTTCAGCAGGACGCGCTTGTAGCGGAATTCAGGCGGGGCGTCGGGCATGGAGGGTCCTTGGGGCGGGCGCAGATTCGGCTTCTTATACGGACGGGCCGTGCGTGTTCAAAGGCCTGCGCCCGATCCCCGTTCCCCGCCTTCGTCCCCGGGCGTGACCCGGGGACCAGGCCGTCAGAGCCGCAGGATGATGGTCTCGACGATCGGCCGCCGGTCCCAGATCTGCTGGCTGGCCTTCTTCAGGGCGCGGGAAACAGCCTGTTCGATGACCATTTCGTCCTCCAGCGCCGGGCCCTTCAGCTTCATCACCGCGGCCTCGGCGCGTTCCGCCAGGTCGTCGAGGGCGTCGCCCAGCGGCGATTCGTCGTCGCCCGGCAGGCCGATGGCGCGCACGTCGATGTCGCTGACGATCTTGCCGCGCCGGTCCATGGCGAAGCTGACGATCAGCACGCCGTTGGTCGAGGCGTGACGGCGCTCGTGAAGGGCCTCGCCCTGTTCGGTGACCAGACGGCCGCCGTCGACATACAGCCGGCCGCTCGGGACCTCGTCGATGATGGCGGCCGGCCCGGGGGCCAGACGCACCATGTCGCCGTTGCGGGGCGTGACCGTCTCCGGCACGCCGATGTCCTTGGCCAGGTTGGCGTGCTCGGCGAGGTGACGGCGCATGCCATGGGTCGGGACGGCGATCTTCGGCCGCGCCCAGGCGTACATCTGGCGCAGCTCCTCGCGGCACGGGTGGCCGGAGACGTGGATGCCGGGATGGTCCTTCTCGGTGTAGATGCGCACGCCGCGGTCGGTCAGCTTGTCCTGCAGGCGGCCGATCGACAGCTCGTTGCCGGGGATGACCCGCGACGAGAACAGGCAGTGATCGCCCTTGCTCAGCTTGATGTAGGGGTGGGTGCCCTCGGCCACGCGCGACAGGGCCGCCCTCGCCTCGCCCTGGCTGCCGGTGCACAGATACAGGATCTCGTCGGCCGGCCAGACGCGGGCCTCCTGTTCCGACAGGAAGGGCTTGATGTCCTGCATCATGCCGACGTGCTTGGCCGCCGAGGTGATGCGGTGCATCGACCGTCCGGCCAGCGAGACACGCCGCCCGGCCGCCTCGGCGGCGCGGATGACGCTGTCCATGCGCGCCACGTTCGAGGCGAAACAGCCGACCGCGATCCGGCCCTTCAGCGAGCCGATCAGCTCGGCCAGGGCGTCGCGCACCGTGCCCTCCGACCCGGCCACGCCCTCGACGAAGACATTGGTCGAATCGCAGACCATGGCCAGCACGCCCTCGTCGCCGAGACGGGTGATGGCGCCGGCGTCGGTGACCCCGCCGACGATGGGATCGTCGTCGATCTTCCAGTCGCCGGTGTGCAGCACCGTGCCGAGCGCGGTGCGGATCGCCAGGCCGTTCGGCTCGGCGATCGAATGGGTCATGGTGATGAAGTCGACCGTGAAGGGCCCCAGATCGACCGAACCGCCCAGCGGCACCTCGATGATCTCGACCTGGTCGAGGATGCCCGCCTCCCGCAGCTTCTCGCGGATCAGGAAGGCGGTGAAGGGCGTGGCGTACAGCGGGGCCTTCATCCGGCTCCACAGCCAGCCGAGGGCGCCGATATGGTCCTCATGGGCGTGGGTCAGGACGATGCCGCGGATGGTCTCGCCCTCGAGGAAGGCGGGATCGGGCACGATCACGTCGACGCCGGGCGTCGACAGGTCGCCGAAGGTCACGCCCACGTCGACCACGATCCACTCGCGGTTCGCCTCGGGGCCGTAGCCATACAGATTCAGGTTCATACCGATTTCGCCCGACCCGCCCAGCGGCAGGAAGACGAACTCGTCGTTGGTTTGCTTTTTCATAGGTCCTTGAGATGGGTATTCCGCCGCCAGATTTCGAGGAGGCCGCGGATAGTCAGGTCCGGATCGAACCGGTCGATGGAATCTGTTGCGCCTTCGAACAGCGAGGCGACCCCGCCGGTTCCGATGACGGTCATGGGCCTGCCCCACTCCGCCTTGATGCGCGCGACCAGGCCTTCGATCAGGGCGACATAGCCCCAGAAGACGCCGGACTGCATGTTGGACACCGTGTCCTTGCCGATGACCCGCTCGGGACGCTGGATGGCGATCCGCGGCAGCATCGCCGCCGCCTCGTGCAGGGCCTGCAGCGACAGATTGATGCCGGGGGCGATGATGCCGCCCTCGAAAGCCCCGTCGGCGGCGACCACGTCGAAGGTTGTGGCGGTGCCGCTGTCGATGACGATCAGGTCGCCCGGATAGACCAGATGCGCGCCGATGGCGTTGACCAGCCGGTCGGCGCCCGCCTCGCTCGGCTTGGTGATCCGCGCCGTCATGCCCAGCTCGACATTGTCGCCGATGACCAGCGGTTCGACCGACAGATAGCGCCGCGCGAGGTTGCGCAGGTTGAAGATCGACTGCGGCACGACGCTGGAGATGATGCAGCCGTCCAGCTGACCGATCGACAGGCCGCGCATGGTCAGCAGCTGGCTGAGCCAGACCGCGTATTCGTCGGCCGTGCGGCTCGCCTCGGTGGCCGTCCGCCACTGGGCGACCCATTCGGTCCCGTCGTGCACCGCGAACAGGGTGTTGGTGTTGCCTTGCTCGATCGCCAGAAGCATCAGGCGGCCTCCCCGAAGAATACGTCGCCGGCCGAGATCAGTCTCAGCGTGCCATCCGCCAACCTCAATTTCAGGGCGCCGTCAGCGGCCACGCCCTCGGCCCGCCCCTCGACCGTCTCATGACCGAGACGCGCCGTCGCCGGTCCGTTCAGACCGCTCGCCCGCGCCGTCCAGGCGTCGAGAATGGGCTCGAAGCCCATCACGCACCAGCGTTCCAGCCAGACGGCGAAGGCCTGGGCCAACCGGGTCCCGGCCGCCTCGGCGGACGGCGGCGCGGCGACATCGACCCTCAGGTGCTGGGCCAGAGAGGTCGCCGGCCGCTCCGTTACGGTCGGCGCATGGGCCAGATTGACGCCGATCCCGACCGCCAGCCACAGCCCGCCCGCGGGATGCGCGCCGGACTCGACCAGCACGCCGGAGGCCTTGTCGCCCGCCAGCATCACGTCATTGGGCCATTTGATCGTCACCAGCGACGGCGGGGCGTAGGCGTCCAGCAGGTCGACGACGGCCAGGGCGGCGATGAAGGTGATCTGCGCGGCCTCGGCCGGCGACTTGCGGGTCGTCAGCAGCAGGGTGGCGGCCAGATTGCCGGTCTCGCTCTGCCAGGTCCGCCCACGGCGTCCCCGGCCCGCGGTCTGGCGGCGCGCGGTGATCCACAGCGGGCCGGTCTCGCCGGCCTCGGCCCGGCGGCGGGCCTCCGCATTGGTGGAGTCGGTCTGTTCGAGCAGAAGGACGGGCGCGGCCGAAGCCACCGTCAGCCCGCCCCGTAGCCGACCGCCGCCGCCCGCGCGAGAGGCTCTAGCCAGGTCAGGGCGACCATCACCAGCGGGAAGGAGAACAGGGCTGCGGCGATGGCGATGGTCTTCGCCTCGATCGGCGACCGGTCGATCGCCTCGACGCCTTCCGGCGCCGGATCGAACCACATCAGCTTGATGATGCGCAGATAATAGAAGCCGGCCACGACCGAAGCGACCAGACCGGCGGCGCCGACCATCCAGTAGCCGGCCTCGGCGGCGGCGCCGAACACCGCCCACTTGCCCCAGAAGCCGGCCAGCGGCGGCATGCCGAGCACCGACAGCGACAGCACGGTCAGGACCAGCGCCATGACCGGACGGTCCTTGCGCAGGCCCGCGAAGTCCTGGATGCGGCGGATCGGCCTGCCATTGCGGCTCAGCGATAGGATCACGGCGAAGAAGCCGAACTGGTCGATGACGTACAGGGTCATGAACAGCAGCATGGCCTGGACGCCCAGCGTCGTACCGGCGGCGATGCCGAGCAGGGCGTAGCCGATGTTGGCGATCGACGAATAGGCCAGCAGCCGCTGCAGGTCCTTCTGCACCAGACCGCCGAAGGCCCCGACCGCGAACGAGATCAGCGAGATCAGGATCAGCACCTGGGCCCACTGGTCGTGCGAGCCCGCGAAGGCCCCCTCGAGGGTGCGGGCGATCAGCACCATGGCCGCGACCTTGGGAGCCGTGGCGAACAGGGCCACAACCGGCGTCGGCGCGCCTTCATAGACGTCGGGCGTCCACATGTGGAACGGCGCGGCGGAGACCTTGAAGGCCAGGCCGCAGATCAGGAACACCAGGCCGAAGATCAGGCCGGGCGACGGATTGGCCGCGGCGTAGGCGGCGATCTCGTCGAACCGCATCGAGCCGGTGAAGCCGTAGATCAGGCTGGCGCCGTACAGCAGCAGGCCGGACGACAGGGCGCCGAGCACGAAATACTTCAGACCGGCTTCCGACGCCTTCAGGTCGTCGCGGTGGAACGCAGCCAGCACATAGAGGGCCAGCGAGTGCAGCTCGATGCCGACGTAGAGCGAGATCAGGTCGCCCGACGACGCCATCATCCCCATGCCGGCCGAGGCCAGCACGATCAGCACCGGATATTCGAATCGAGCGATGCGGGTGCGCTTCATCCAGCCGTCGCCGAGCACGATGGCCACGGCGCTGGACAGGAAGATCAGGGCCTTGCCGTAGACGGCCAGCGGGTCGGCCACATAGGCGCCGTTGAAGGCCTGGCCCAGCGGGCCGGTCACCGCCAGGGCGGTCGCCGCCAGCAGCAGCAGGACCGACAGGACCGAGACGAGCCGGGCGCTCTTCTCGCCGACGAAGGCGCCGATCATCAGCAGCACGAGGCCGCCGACCGCGAGCGCCGCTTCCGCGGCCGAGAGATGAAGGGCGGAAATCAGATCAGGCATCATGGTCTCACCCGCCGATCGCAAGTTGATAGGCGGAGGTCAGGGCCTCGACCGAGGCGGCGGTGTAGTCCAGCACCAGACCGGGCTGAACGCCCAGCCAGATCGTGCCGAGGATCAGCGGAACGAAGATCAGCAGCTCGCGCCGGTCGACGTCGGTGATGGTCTTCATGGCCGGATTGGTGATCTCGCCGAACATGACGTTGCGGTACAGCGTCAGGGCGTAGACCGCCGAGAAGATCACCCCCGAGGCCGCGACGAAGGCCGTCCAGGTCGAGACCTGGTAGACGCCGGTCATGGTCAGGATCTCGCCGATGAAGCCCGAGGTGCCCGGCAGGCCGACGTTGGCCATGGTGAACAGCATGAAGATGGCCGCGAACCAGGGCATCCGGGCGGTCAGGCCGCCGTAGAGGGCGATCTCGCGGGTGTGCATCCGGTCGTAGACCACGCCGACGCAGAGGAAGAGCGCGCCCGAGATCAGGCCGTGGCTCAGCATCTGGAACACCGCGCCCTGCACGCCCTGATCGTTGCCGGCGAAGATGCCCATGGTCACGAAGCCCATGTGGGCGACCGAGGAATAGGCGATCAGCTTCTTCATGTCGGTCTGCCGGAAGGCGACCAGCGAGGTGTAGACGATGGCGATCGCCGACAGCACGAAGACCAGCGGCGCGAACATCTGCGACGCCAGGGGGAACATGGGCAGGTTGAACAGGATGAAACCGTAGCCGCCCAGCTTCAGCAGGATGCCGGCCAGGATGACCGACCCCGCCGTCGGCGCCTGGACGTGGGCGTCGGGCAACCAGGTGTGGACCGGCCACATCGGCATCTTGACCGCGAACGAGGCGAAGAAGGCCAGCCACAACAGGGGCTGGGCATAGGCCGGGAAGGCGAATTCCTTCAGCGCGGGGATGCTGGTGGTGCCGGCCTCGGCCGCCATCCACAGCATGGCCAGCAGCATCAGCACCGACCCGAGCAGGGTGTAGAGGAAGAATTTGTAGGCCGCATAGATGCGGTTCGCCCCGCCCCACACCCCGATGATGATGAACATCGGCACCAGGGTGCCTTCGAAGAAGATGTAGAACAGGAACAGGTCCAGCGCCGTGAACACGCCGATGACCAGCGTCTCCAGCACCAGGAAGGCGATCATATAGTCGACCACCCGGTCCTTGATGGTGGTCCAGCTGGCCAGGATGCACAGCGGCATCAGGAAGGCGGTCAGCAGGACGAACAGGATCGAAATCCCGTCGACGCCCATGTGGTACTCCGCGCCCGCGAACCAGACGTAGCGCTCGACGAACTGATAGGCGGCGCTCGAGGCGTCGAAGCCCGCGACCAGCACGCCCGAGACGGCCAGGGTCAGCAGGGTGGTGGCGAGGGCGATCCAGCGCGCCGCGCCGGCGGCCTCGCCCTTGCCCTTGCCCAGCAGCCGGGCGACCAGGATCAGGCCCGCGCCGACCAGCGGCAGGAAGGTGACGACGCTGAGGATGAAGGGGATCTGGGGCAAGATCAGGCTCCCCACGCATAGATGGCGAAGGCGAGGAAACCGGCCACGCCGAGCAGCATCACGAACGCATAGTGGTAGACATAGCCGGACTGGAGCTTGCCCAGTCGGGCGGCGGATTTCAGCGAAGCCCAGGCCGCGCCGTTGGGCCCGAGGCCGTCGATGATCTTCACGTCGCCGATCTTCCAGAACAGATCGCCGACCGCCTTGGCGCCGCGCACGAAGACGAAGTCGTAGATCTCGTCGAAGTACCACTTGTTGTAGAGGAAGGCGTGGATCACGCCGCCACGGTCGGCCATGCGGCGCGCCATGCCCTCTTTCAGGACGTAGAGCCAGAAGGCGGCGAAGGTCCCGATCAGGGTCAGGATCAGCGGCGACCACTTGACCCAGGTCGGAACCTCGTGGGCGTCGTGCAGGACGTGGTTGTGCTCGCCGGTGAAGATGGCGCCGCGCCAGAACTCGTTCTCGTGGTGACCGGTGAAGAACGGCTCGAACATGAAGCCGGCGGCGATCGCCCCGATCGACAGCAGCAGCAACGGCACGAGCATCACCCAGGGGCTCTCGTGCGGCTTCAGCGGCCCGTGGTGGGCGTGATCGTCATGGGCGTGATCGTCGTGCGCATGGCCGTCGTCAGCCAGCGGCTCGGAGTGGGTCTCGAGCTGGGCGTGGGAGGCGTGATCGTCGGCGTGATGCGCGTCCTCTTCCTTCCACACAGGCTTGTTGTGGAAGGTCATGAACACCAGACGCCACGAGTAGTAGGCGGTCAGGCCCGCGGCGAGGATGCCGACGGCGAAGGCGAACAGGCCCATCGGCGAATGGTTGCTGGCCGCCGCCGCGAAGGCGCTCTCGATGACGATGTCCTTGGAATAGAAGCCGGCCAGGCCGCCGATCCCGGGGATGCCGAGGCCGGTGATGGCGATGGTGCCGATCATCATCACCGCATAGGTGATGGGCAGCAGCTTCCACAGCCCGCCCATCTTCCGCATGTCCTGCTCGTGGTGCATGCCGTGGATCACCGAGCCGGCTCCGAGGAACAGCAGGGCCTTGAAGAAGGCGTGGGTGAACAGGTGGAACATGGCCGCCTCATAGGCGCCCACGCCCGCGGCGAAGAACATGTAGCCGAGCTGCGAACAGGTCGAATAGGCGATGACCCGCTTGATGTCGTTCTGGGCCAGGCCGACGGTCGCGGCGAACAGGGCCGTGACCGCGCCGGTCAGGGCGATGATGGCGGAGGCCGTCGGCGCGTATTCGTAGATCGGCGACAGCAGGCAGACCATGTAGACGCCGGCCGTGACCATGGTCGCGGCGTGGATCAGGGCCGACACCGGGGTCGGGCCTTCCATGGCGTCGGGCAGCCAGGTGTGCAGGAAGAACTGGGCCGACTTGCCCATGGCGCCGATGAACAGCAGCACCCCGGCGAGGTCGAGCGCCGACCAGGTGTGGCCCAGGAATTCCCAGCCCGTGCCCTCGCGCGCGGCGATCATCGGGAACAGCTCGGCGAACTCGATGGTGCCGAACATCCAGAAGACGGTGAAGATGCCCAAGGCGAAGCCGAAGTCGCCGACGCGGTTGACCACGAAGGCCTTGATGGCCGCGGCCGAGGCGGTGGACTTCTTGTACCAGAAGCCGATCAGCAGATAGGAGGCCAGCCCCACCCCTTCCCAGCCGAAGAACAGCTGCATGAAGTCGGCGGCGGTGACCAGCGCCAGCATGGCGAAGGTGAACAGCGACAGATAGGCGAAGAACCGCGGCTTGTCGGGGTCCTCGGCCATGTAGCCCCAGCTGTAGAGGTGGACCAGCGAGGACACGGTGGTGACCACGACCAGCATCACCGCCGACAGGGCGTCGATGCGGATCGACCAGTTCGACTGGAAGTCGCCGACATGGATGAACGGCGCGATCTGCACCGTGAACGGCTCCAGATGGCCCCAGGTCCACTGGCTGAAGACGATCCAGGCCACGGCGCAGGCGAAGAACAGCAGGCCGGTGGTGATCGACTTGGACAGCAGGTCGCCCAGCCGGCGGCCGGACAGGCCGACGATGGCGGCGCCGAGCAGCGGGGCGAAGACGCCGAGAGTGACGAGAAGCTCGAGGTTCACGATCAGCCCTTCATCACCGAGGCGTCGTCGACGGCGATGTCGCCGCGATTCCGGAAGAAGGTCACCAGGATGGCCAGGCCGACGGCGGCCTCGGCCGCGGCGACGGTCAGGACGAACATGGCCATGACCTGACCGGAGACGTCGTTCAGATAGGCCGAGAAGGCGACGAAATTGATGTTCACCGCCAGCAGGATCATCTCGATCGACATCAGGATGATGATGACGTTCTTGCGGTTCACGAAGATGCCGAAGACGCCGATGGTGAACAGGATGGCGCCGACCGCCAGATAGTGCTGGAGCGTGATTTCCATCAGATCAGATCCTCGGCGGAAACGCCGGCGCCAGTGGCCGCGCCCTTGACCTCGACGGCGGTCTTTCGGTCGCGGTTGACCTGGTCGTGCGGCTTCTGGCGCTTGATGTTGGGCTTGTGGCGCAGGGTCAGGACGATGGCGCCGATCATGGCGATCAGCAGCACGATACCCGCCGCCTGGAAGATGTAGACATAGTCGGTGTAGAGTACCCGGCCGATGGCCTCGACATTGCTCGCGCCCTCGGGGGCGACGCTCGGGGCGACCGCGTCGGCGGCGGCCCCGCCCTGGACGACCACCAGCGAGATCATGATCATCTCGGCCAGCAGGATGCCCGCCACGATCGCGGCCAGCGGCAGGTAGCGCGCATAGCCCTCGCGCAGCCGCACGAAGTCGACGTCCAGCATCATGACCACGAACAGGAACAGCACCGCGACGGCGCCGACGTAGACCACGACCAGCAGCATCGCCAGGAACTCCGCGCCCAGCAGGACGAACAGCCCCGCCGACGAGAAGAAGGTCAGGATCAGCCACAGCACGCTGTGCACGGGGTTCTTCGCGGTGACGACCATCAGGCCGCCGACCACGGCCACCGCCGCCAGCAGATAGAAGGCGATTCCTAGCAACATCTGAGGCCTGCGCCCCTTTCGGTTATGGCCGGCAATCCCGTGCGGAATCGCCCTGCCCGTTCAGCGGTTGCGCCTTAGCGGTAAGGCGCGTCGAGTTCCAGATTCTTCGCGATCAACCGCTCCCAGCGGTCGCCGTTCGAAAGCAGTTTTTCCTTGTCGTAGAGCAGCTCTTCCCGGGTCTCGACGGTGAATTCCGAGTTCGGGCCCTCGACGATGGCGTCCACCGGGCAGGCCTCCTGGCACAGGCCGCAGTAGATGCATTTGACCATGTCGATGTCGTAGCGGGTCGTGCGGCGGCTGCCGTCGGCGCGGGGCTCGGCCTCGATGGTGATGGCTTGGGCCGGGCAGATGGCTTCGCACAGCTTGCAGGCGATGCAGCGTTCCTCGCCGTTCGGATAGCGGCGCAGGGCGTGCTCGCCCCGGAAGCGCGGCGACTGCGGGTTGCGCTCGAACGGATAGTTCACGGTGGCCTTGGGCCGCGCCATGTATTTCAGCGACAGGCCGACCGCGCCGATGATGTCCAGCATCATGGCGCCCTTCGCAGCCTGGACGAGACGGGTCAGCATCAGTCGTTCTCTCTTTCGACGCCGCGGCACAGCTCGTCCTTGCGCGGGTCCTCATCCTTGGTGATCCGGCACAGGCGCTCGCGTTCGGCCTGCTGCCGCTCGATGGTCTGCTGGCGCCGTTCCCACTGATAGACCGAAACCGGCTCGGCCTCGTAGGTCGGGATGGTGCAGGCGCCCGTCGAGGCGGCGGCCCCCAGAACGATCAGGGTCAGCAGCCGGCTCATGCGCCCACTCCGAACACCCGCCAGGCGGCGACCACGACCACGGCGACCAGCGAGGTCGGCAGGAAGATCTTCCAGCCCAGCCGCATCAGCTGGTCGTAGCGATAGCGGGGCACGAAGGCCTTCACCATGGCGATCATCACGAACCAGAAAATGATCTTGGTGAAGAAGACCAGGAAGTAGAACAGGTTGGCGAGGAATTCCGGCCAGTCGTTCAGGAAGTCCGTCGGGAAGCCCGGGTGCCAGCCGCCGAAGAACAGCAGGCTGATCATGGCGCACATGAAGACGATGTTGGCGTATTCGCCGATCATGAACAGCAAGTACGGGGTCGAGCTGTACTCGACCTGGTAACCGGCCACGAGTTCGGACTCGGCCTCGGGCAGGTCGAACGGCGGGCGGTTGGTCTCGGCCAGGGCCGAGACGAAGAAGATGATCGCCATCGGCAACATCACCACGATGGTGGGCCAGGTGCCCGCTCCGCCGCCGAAGGCGAACCAGTCCCAGAACCAGCCGCCCTGCTGGGTGACGATCTGGGTCAGGTTCATCGTCCCGGCCAGCAGGATGACGTTGACGATCACCAGGCCGATCGAGACCTCGTAGGACACCATCTGCGCGGCGGACCGCAGCGAGCCGAGGAACGGATACTTCGAGTTCGAAGCCCAGCCGCCCATGATGATGCCGTAGACGCCCAGCGAGCTGATGGCGAAGATGTAGAGGATGCCGACATTGAGGTCCGAGATGACCCAGCCCGGCGCGAACGGGATGGCCGCCCAGGCGATGAAGGCCAGGACGAAGGTCAGCAGCGGGGCCAGCAGGAAGACGATCTTGTCGGCGCCGGCCGGGACGATGATCTCCTTCAGCACGAATTTGAAGAAGTCGGCGAACGACTGCAGCAGGCCGAACGGGCCGACCACGTTCGGGCCTTTGCGCATCTGCACGCCCGCCCAGATCTTGCGGTCGGCCAGCAGCAGGAAGGCCAGCGAGATCAGGATGCCGACGATGACCAGCAGGATGCCGCCGGCCGTGATCAGGGTCCAGCCGAGAGGGGAAGCCCAGAAGTCCATCAAACGGCCCCTGTCATCATGAGCATTGAAACGGCGACCGCGGCGACGAATGCGACCTGAAGGCCGCGCCAGGCCCAGAGCAGGCCGCCGACCCCGGCGTCGGCCGGCGGCGTCTCGGCGCCCCACATCATCTTGACCAGACGCCAGAAGTCCCCGGAGCCGAGGCTCCACGACAGGCCGGAACGTTTCCAGCTCATGCCCAGGCGCCGCGCCAGCACGGCCAACACGGCGAACTGCGACAGACCCAGAATCCAGGCCAGGCCGAAGACGGCGAAGAACTGGGGCGAAGGCGCGGGTTCAGCCATCGCCCTACTCCGCCGCCATCGCGACCGGCGCGATCCGCAGGGCGGACAGCTCGGCCATGGTCACGCTGGCGCGCGCGATCGGGTTGTTGAGATACGGGTCGCGGACGGCGGAATGGAAGGCCACGTCGCCGAGGTCGCCCTTCCTGCCCAGCGCGCCGACGTCGAACGACGCCGCCGCCGGCAGATAATCGATCCGCCCGAAGGTCGGATGGTCCGCCATCAGCTTCGAACGCAGGGCGTCGAGGGTGTCGTAGGGCAGGGTCTGGCCGACCATGGCCGACAGGGCGCGCAGGACGGCCCAGTCTTCCTTGGCCTGGCCCTTCGGGAAGACGGCGCGTTCGGCCATTTGCACCCGGCCCTCGGTGTTGACGTACAGGCCGGGCTTCTCGGTATAGGCCGCCCCCGGCAGGATGACGTCGGCGCCGTGCGCGCCGCGGTCGCCGTGGCTGCCCAGATAGACCTTGAAGGCCTTGGTCGCGGACGCGTCGATCTCGTCGGCGCCCAGCAGGAACAGCACGTCCAGCGCGCCCTTCTTGACCATGTCCACCGCCGACAGACCGCCCTCGCCGGGCACGAAGCCCATGTCGAGGCCACCGACGCGCGAGGCCGCGGTGTGCAGGACGTTGAAGCCGTTCCAGCCCTCGGTCACGACGCCGACCTTCTTGGCCAGGGCGCCGAGGGCGTTCAGCACGGCCGGACCGTTCTCGCCGGTCAGGGCCCCGGAGCCGACGATGATCGCCGGCCGTTCGGCCTTGCTGAGGAAGTCCATCGCCGCCTTGGGCAGCTTGGCCAGGGTCTTCGAACCGGCGCCCAGCCAGCTGTGCTCGAACGTCAGATTGGCCGGTTCGCCGATCAGGCCCACGGTCGTCTTGCCGGTCAGCCAGGCCTTGCGCAGGCGGGCGTTCAGCAGCGGCGCCTCGGTGCGGGGATTGGCCCCGACGATCAGGACGGCGTCAGCGTTTTCAATGCCTTGCAGGCCGGAGTTGAACAGCCATCCCTCGCGCGGACCCGAGCCCAGGGCGCTGCCGTCCTGACGGCAATCGGTATTGGCCGAGCCGAGGGCGCGGAACAGGTCCAGCGCCGCCTTCATCGATTCCGCGTCCTGCAGGTCGCCGGCGACGACGCCGATCTTCTCCGGCTTCGCGGCGGTCAGTTTCGCGGACACGACGCCCAGCGCCTCCTTCCATGAGGCCGCGCGCAGCTTGCCGTTCTCGCGCACATAGGGCCGGTCCAACCGCTGGCGCTGCAGGCCGTCGACGACGTAGCGGCTGATGTCGCTCAGCCACTCCTCGTTGATGCCCTCGTGCACGCGCGGCAGCACGCGCATGACCTCGGCCCCCCGGGCGTCGACCCGGATGTTCGAACCGAGCGCGTCCATGACGTCGATCGACTCGGTGGGCTTCAGCTCCCACGGGCGGTAGTGGTACTGCCACGGCCGGTGGGTCAGGGCGCCGACCGGGCACAGGTCGTTGACGTTCCCCGACAGCTCGCTGTCGATGTTCTTTTCCAGATAGGTCGTGATCTCGGCGTCTTCGCCGCGCGAGATCATGCCGATGTCCGGCACGCCGGCCACCTCGGTGATGAAGCGGACGCAGCGGGTGCACTGGATGCACCGGGTCATGAAGGTCTTGACCGTCGGACCCATGTTCTTTTCTTCGACGGCGCGCTTGTTCTCGGCGTAGCGCGAGCCGTCGCGGCCATAGGCCATGGCCTGGTCCTGCAGGTCGCACTCGCCCCCCTGGTCGCAGATCGGGCAATCCAGCGGGTGGTTGATGAGCAGGAACTCCATCACCCCTTCGCGGGCCTTCTTGACCATAGGCGTGTCGGTGAAGATCTCCTGGCCCTCGGCGGCCGGCAGGGCGCACGACGCCTGCGGCTTCGGCGGTCCGGGCTTCACCTCGACCAGGCACATGCGGCAGTTGCCGGCGATCGACAGCCGCTCATGATAGCAGAAGCGCGGAATCTCGACCCCGGCGCGCTCGGCGACCTGGAGCACGGTCATGCCGGGCTCGAACTCGGTTTCTACGCCGTTGACCTTGGCGACGGGCATCAGCGGGCCTCTTGCTCAGTCGCCACGGAATACGCTTCCGTGGCGGTCGTCCCATCCGGGAGCGTCGTGTTGATGGTGATGGCCTCGCCGTCAAGGACGAAGCGTGTCACCGGGTCGCCCGACTGGTTCATCCAGCGGGCCTGTTGCGGATCGGCGGCGTCAGCGGGCTTCCAGGTGATCAGGTCGCCCTCGACCCGGCACTGGGCCCGGCGGCGGCCGCCATCGACCGGGGCGCGCCACGAGGCGTTGACGATTTCGCCTTCGAGGCCGTCGATCGAGATGTCTTCCAGCCGCTGGCCGTGAATGCCGGCCAGTCCGGCCCGGCAGACGCGGCGCAGGTCCGCGGCCGTCAGCACCGCCGGCGCGGCCGGGGCGGCGTCGGTCTCCGCAGGCGAGGCGGACACCGCCTCGGCCGGAGTCGGCGCAGCTTCCTCCGCCCGCTCGCCGCAGGCGGCGAGGGCGAAGGGCGCCAGCATCAGAACGGCGGTCAGGCGCATCGTCACTCCGCCGCGATCGCATGGCCGGCGAAATTCGCACGGCGGCTGCGGTAGGAGGCGATGCGCTCCTCGATCTCGTGACGGAAATGCCGGATCAGGCCCTGCACCGGCCAGGCGGCGGCGTCGCCGAGGGCGCAGATGGTGTGGCCCTCGACCTGGCCGGCAACGTCCAGCAGCAGGTCGATCTCGGACGGGTCGGCCTCGCCGATGGCCATCCGCTCCAGCACCCGCCACATCCAGCCCGTGCCCTCGCGGCACGGCGTGCACTGGCCGCAGCTCTCGTGCTTGTAGAAATACGAGATGCGGGCGATCGCCTTCACCAGGTCGGTGGAGTTGTCCATGACGATGACCGCCGCGGTGCCGAGGCCCGAGCGCATGTCGCGCAGGCTGTCGAAATCCATCAGCGCCGTCTCGGACATCTCGCGGGTGATCAGCGGCACGGACGAGCCGCCCGGGATCACGGCCTTGAGGTTGTCCCATCCGCCGCGCACGCCGCCGCAGTGCTCTTCCAGCAGCTGCTTCAGCGGGATCGACATCGCCTCTTCGACATTGCACGGCCGGTTCACGTGGCCGCTGATCGTCATCAGCTTGGTGCCGGTGTTGTTCGGCCGGCCGAAGCCCGCGAACCACTCGGCCCCGCGCCGCAGGATGGTCCCCACGACGGCGATCGACTCGACGTTGTTCACCGTGGTCGGGCAGCCGTACAGGCCGGCCCCGGCGGGGAACGGCGGCTTCAGACGCGGCTGGCCCTTCTTGCCCTCCAGCGACTCCAGCAGGGCCGTCTCCTCGCCGCAGATGTAAGCGCCCGCGCCGTGGTGGATGTAGACGTCGAAATCCCAGCCGTGGACGTTGTTCTTGCCGATCAGCTTCGCCTCATAGGCCTGCTTGACCGCCGCCTCCATGCGCTCGCGTTCCAGCACATATTCGCCGCGCAGATAGATGTAGCAGGCGTGCGCCTGCATCGCGAAGCTGGCGATCAGGCAGCCCTCGATCAGCAGCTGCGGATCGTGGCGCATGATCTCCCGGTCCTTGGCGGTGCCGGGCTCCGACTCGTCGGCGTTGACCACGAGGTAGTGCGGCCGGTCCTTGAGCTCCTTCGGCATGAAGGACCACTTCAGCCCGGTCGAGAAACCGGCGCCGCCGCGGCCGCGCAGACCCGAGTTCTTGACGTTGGCGATGATCCAGTCCCGCCCGAGGTCGAGCATGTCCTTGGTCGCGTTCCACGCGCCTCGCTTCTTCGCGCCCTCGAGGCCCCAGTCCTGGAGGCCGTAGAGGTTGGTGAAGATGCGATCCTTGTCTTCGAGGATTCCGACCATGATTCAGTCCATCTCCCGCATACGGCGGCGGTGGTAACGGGTGCGCAGGAAGATGGCGGCCAGCATCAGGGCCCAGCCGAAGGCCAGGGCGGCGTAGCCGGCGTACTGGATCGCGGGTCCGGCCGGACCCGCGACCGTGCCGCCCCAGACGGCCACGGCGCCGAGGATGACGAGCGCGAACCCCGCCAGCCGCTGGTTGCGTCCGACCATCCGCAGCTCCGCGCGGTACTGGGCGATCTTGCTGTCGTCGGAGAGATCGGGGCGCGTCATGCCGGGACCGGATCGCTGTTGGGCAGCTTCTTGATCGGCTGGGCCGCCGAGCCGTCATACAGCTTCGGATCGGTCAGCGTCAGGGCCCCGCCCTCCGGCTCCGAGCTGTGCCGGCCGACCCGCGACCCCGGCTTGGGCTTCTTGCCGGCCGCGAAGTCGTCGATGATCTGCGCCATGTTCTCGGGCGTCAGGTCTTCGAAATAGTAGTCGTTGATCATCGCCATCGGCGCGTTGGCGCAGGCGCCCAGGCACTCGACCTCTTCCCAGGTGAAGCGGCCGTCGGCGCTCAGGGTCTGCTTCGGCCCGATCCTGTCCTTGCAGACCTTCATCAGGTCCCCGGCCCCGCGCAGCATGCACGGCGTCGTGCCGCACACCTGGATCAGGGCCGCCGAGCCGACCGGCTCGAGCATGAACATGGTGTAGAAGGTCGCCACCTCCAGCACCCGGATGTAGGGCATGCCCAGTAGTTCGCCGATGGCGCGGATGGCCGGTTCGGAGACCCAGCCCTCCTGCTTCTGGACCAGCCACAGGATCGGGATCACCGCCGACTGGCGGCGGTCGGCGGGATATTTGGCGATCCACCAGTCGGCCTTCTGCTTCGTCGCCTTCGAGAAGGCGAACGAGGCCGGCTGTTCCTTGGCGAGACGACGAACGCTCATCAGACTTCCAGCTCCGAGGCGACGAGGCCGTCGCCCAGCATCTTCTTGCGGATGTTCAGCACCTTGTGCTGGCCCTGCCGCCTCAGGAGGAAGCAGTGGGCCTGGCTGCCGGCGCTGTCGGTGGCGACCGAGAAGTCGACCACCTCCCAGCCCTGTTTGACCAGATCGCTCAGGGGCCTGTCGCTCACCGGTCGACCTCCCCGAACACGATGTCGAGCGACCCCAGGATCGCGCTCACGTCAGCCAGCATGTGGCCGCGGTTCATCCAGTCCATGGCCTGCAGGTGGCGGAAGCCCGGGGCCGAGATCTTGACCCGGTACGGCTTGTTGCTGCCGTCGCTGACCAGATAGACGCCGAACTCGCCCTTGGGCGCCTCGACCGAGGCGTAGACCTCGCCTTCCGGCGTGCGGAAGCCTTCGGTGTAGAGCTTGAAGTGATGGATCAGCGATTCCATCGACCGCTTCATCTCGCCCCGGCGCGGCGGCACGATCTTGTTGTCCTCGGTGATGACCGGCTCGCCGGGGCAGTTGCGCAGCTTGTGGATGCACTGCTCCATGATCCGCACCGACTGCTTCATCTCCTCGATGCGGCACAGGTAGCGGTCCCAGCAGTCGCCGTTCTTGCCGACGGCGATGTCGAACTCGAGATCGGCGTAGCACTCGTACGGCTGCGACTTGCGCAGGTCCCACGGAATGTCCGAACCGCGCAGCATCACGCCCGTGAAGCCCCACTCCAGCGCCTGCTGTTTGGTCACCACGCCGATGTCGACGTTGCGCTGCTTGAAGATGCGGTTCTCGGTGACGAGGGACTCGATGTCCTTCAGCGCCGCCGGGAATTCCAGGCACCAGCGGCCGATATCGTCGATCAGGTCCGGCGACAGGTCCTGATGCACCCCGCCCGGACGGAAATAGTTGGCGTGCAGACGGGCCCCCGAGGCGCGCTCGTAGAACACCATCAGCTTCTCGCGTTCCTCGAAGCCCCACAGCGGCGGCGTCAGGGCGCCCACGTCCATGGCCTGGGTGGTCACGTTCAGCAGGTGAGAGAGGATGCGGCCGATCTCGGAATACAGCACCCGGATCAGCTGGCCGCGGTAGGGCACGTCCATGCCCAGCAGCTTCTCGATGGCCAGGCAGAAGGCGTGCTCCTGGTTCATCGGCGCGACATAGTCGAGACGGTCCAGGTAGGGGATGTTCTGGAGGTAGGTGCGCGCCTCCATCAGCTTCTCGGTGCCGCGGTGCAGCAGGCCGATGTGCGGGTCGACGCGGGTCACCAGTTCGCCGTCCAGCTCCAACACCAGACGCAGCACGCCGTGTGCGGCCGGGTGCTGCGGGCCGAAATTGATCGTGAATTTGCGGTCGTCCAGCGCCCGGGCGTGCTCGGTGCGGCCGTCGTGCGGCTCGTCGTCGAACACGCTGGCGCCGATCGGCGGCGGGAGGGTCGAGGAATCAGCCATCAGCCCTTCACCTTCTCATCGCCCGGCAGCACCGGCGCCGGATAGTCGGCGCCCTCCCAGGGCGACTGGAAATCAAAGTTGCGGAACTCCTGGGTCAGTTTGACCGGTTCGTAGACGACCCGCTTCTGCTCCTCGTCGTACCGGACCTCGACATAGCCGGTCATCGGGAAGTCCTTGCGCAGCGGATGTCCCTGGAAGCCGTAGTCGGTCAGCAGCCGGCGCAGGTCCGGGTGCCCCTCGAACAGCATGCCGTACATGTCGAAGGCCTCGCGCTCGAACCAGTCGGCGCAGGGGAAGACCGACACGGCGCTGGGCACCGGTTGACGCTCGTCCGTCGCGACCTTGACCCGGACCCGGGCGTTCCGGGTCAGGGACAGCAGGTGATAGACCACCTCGAACCGCTCTTCCCGGTCCGGGAAGTCGACGCCGCAGACATCCAGCAGCTGCTGGAAGCCGAAGCGGTCGCGCAGCACGGTCAGCACCTCGAGGATGCGCGCGCGCTCGGCGACCAGGGTCAGTTCCCCGAACGCCACCTGGGCCTGCACGCCCAGCGCGCCGACCATCTCGGCGCCGAGCGGCGTCAGGGCCGATTCCATCTCTTCGATACGGGCGACAGCGTTCATCGGTCGATGGTCCCCGTCCGCCGGATCTTCTTCTGCAGTTGCAGCAGCCCGTACAGCAGCGCCTCCGCCGTCGGCGGGCACCCCGGAACATAGGCGTCGACAGGCACAACGCGGTCGCAACCGCGAACAACACTGTAACTATAGTGATAATACCCGCCGCCGTTGGCGCAGGAACCCATCGAAAGCACGTAACGCGGGTCCGGCATCTGGTCGTATACTTTACGAAGCGCGGGCGCCATCTTGTTGGTCAGGGTGCCGGCCACGATCATCAGATCGGACTGACGCGGGCTGCCGCGCGGGGCCATGCCGAACCGCTCCATGTCGAAGCGCGGCATCGAGGCCTGCATCATCTCCACGGCGCAGCAGGCCAGACCGAAGGTCATCCACATCAGCGAGCCGGTGCGGGCCCAGTTGATGACGTCGTCCAGCGAGGTGGTGATGAAGCCGCGCTCGCCGAGCTCGGCGTTCACCGCCTCGAAGAATTTGTCGTGGATCGCCGGGTCGTAGCCCTCGACCATGGTCCGGCCGGCCGTCCCGAAGGCCAGCGGCGACGACGGTCCGGGGCCGACCGGGGACGCGCCCTGGTTGCCGACGCCGATCAGCGGCACGGTGTTGGTCGTCGTCACTCCCATTCGAGCGCGCCCTTCTTCCATTCGTAGATGAAGCCGACGGTCAGCACGCCCAGGAAGACCATCATCGACCAGAAGGCGAACACCATGCCCTCGCGCGACAGGTCGAACATCGACACCGCCCACGGGAACAGGAAGGCCACTTCCAGATCGAAGATGATGAACAGGATCGAGACCAGATAGAATCGAACGTCGAACTTCATGCGGGCGTCGTCGAACGCATTGAACCCGCACTCATAGGCCGACAGCTTTTCCGAGTCGGGGTTCTTCGGCGCCAGCACCCAAGCGGCCAGCATGAAGCCGAGCCCGAGCGCCGTCGCGATCCCCAGAAAGATCACGATCGGCAGATATTCGAGAAGAAATGCATTCATCCGGAGGGACCTCGTCCGCCGTCGAGGGAGGGGGCGGATTCGGCGCTTTCTAGACCCGGAACCGCGCCCGTTCAAACCCATGCGGCGAAAGGTTTTTCTTGCGAACCGTTCGCAGCAATTCCCGACCTCCGCCGCGCCGTTCGGCGCCGCCCAAAAACTGTCGAAGCGGGGCGCATCCTCGCTTGACAGTGCGAGGGGCGCCCGCCTAAACGACGCCCCTCGCCGCGACGCACTGCTTCGCGGCCGGGAAACGCGGGTGTAGCTCAGTTGGTTAGAGTGCCGGCCTGTCACGCCGGAGGTCGCGGGTTCGAGCCCCGTCACTCGCGCCATTCCCTCTGATATCGCAGTCAGGGAATGGCGCTCTCCGCTCCGCGAGCGGGTCTTTCGAAATCAGGATGCGCCCGAAGGCGTCAGCTGCGCCCGGCGATCAGCACATTGTTGACGCGGCGGCCCAGCGGGTCGCGCGACTGCCAGGTCTCGCCGACATCGGCGTCGATCATGTCGGTGCAGAAGCGCGGGATCAGCATGTTCGGCCGGATGTTGGTCAGGCAGACCCGCTCGCCGCGGACCGACCAGCGCGCCGACAGCCGGCGGCCGTCCGAGAACTGGGCGATGTAGGTGCCGTCCGGGTTGAACCAGTGCTTCACCCACCCGCCGTCCGCATAGCGAGACAACACCGTGTTTCCGAAAGCGGCATTGATATCCGCCCGAACCGGGCTCGCCAGCAGGCATCCTGCCGAAATGGTCGCCACGACAAGCGTGCGAAGCATTATTCAACCCCTGCTCAGCCTTCCCCGGTCGGGACTATTAACAAACGTTTAGGGATTGCCAACCCCCCTCGCCGGACCCGCGAATAGTTGACTCTGACGTGGGGGCTTCTATATGCGGCGCACGTTCGGGACAGGACTGGCGAATCCGCGCCGCCCGCTCGCCCAGAGATCAGGGCGGTTCCGCGACATCGCACGACGACCCGATGCGCGGGGCGTCCTTCAGTACAGTCCCAAAGGATACATGACCGAATTTTCCCAACTGGGCCTCTCGCCCACGACCCTGCAAGCGGTCGCCGACACCGGCTACACCACCGCCACCCCGATCCAGGCCCAGGCCATTCCCGTGGCCCTCGCCGGCCGCGACGTCCTCGGCATCGCCCAGACCGGAACCGGCAAGACCGCCGCCTTCACCCTTCCCCTGATCGACAGACTGTCCAAGGGCCGCGCCCGCGCCCGGATGCCGCGCGCCCTGGTGCTGGCCCCGACCCGCGAACTGGCTGACCAGGTCGCCTCCAGCTTCGAGAAATACGCCAAGGGCACCAAACTGACCTGGGTGCTGCTGATCGGCGGCGTCTCCATGGGCGACCAGGTGGCGGCCCTGAACAAGGGCGTCGACGTCCTGATCGCCACCCCGGGCCGGCTGCTGGACCTGTTCGAGCGCGGCAAGATGATGCTGAACGGCGTCGAGCTGATGGTCGTCGACGAGGCCGACCGTATGCTCGACATGGGCTTCATCCCCGACATCGAGCGCATCTTCAAACTGACCCCGCCCAAGCGTCAGACGCTGTTCTTCTCGGCCACCATGCCGCCCGAGATCACCCGGCTGACGACCCAGTTCCTCAAGGACCCGACCCGCATCGAGGCCTCGCGCCCGGCGATGACGGCCGAGACCATCACCCAGTATCTGGTCCGCATCCCGTCCAGTGACCCGAAGATGAAGCGGGCCGCCCTGCGCGCCCTGATCGGCCGCGCCGACGTGCGCAACGGCATCGTCTTCTGCAACCGCAAGAGCGAAGTCGATGTCGTCGCCAAGTCACTGAAGCAGCATGGCTTCGACGCTGCCCCGATCCACGGCGACCTCGACCAGTCGCTGCGCACCAAGACCCTGGCCGCCTTCCGCTCGGGCGAGCTGAAACTGCTGGTCGCGTCCGACGTCGCCGCGCGCGGCCTCGACATCCCGGACGTCAGCCACGTCTTCAACTACGACGTCTCGCACCACGCCGACGACTACGTGCACCGCATCGGCCGCACCGGCCGCGCGGGCAAGACCGGCCAGACCTTCATGATCGTCACGCCCGGCGACGACCGGTCGCTCGACAAGGTGCTGAAGCTGATCAAGATGACGCCCGAGGAACTGGTGCTGGACAGCGCCGACCTCGGCGGCGGCGCCAGCCGTCGTCCTGAGAAGGCCGAGCGCGCCGAGCCGTCCCGCGACCGCGCCGAACGCCCCGCCCGCTCGCGCCGCGCCCCGGCGGCCCGGACCGGAGAAACCGTCGAAGCCGTCGCGGAAGCGGCGGTCGCGCCCGTCGCCGAGGCCGCGCCCGTTCCCGCGGCCGAAACCGAAGCGCCGCCCGCCCGCCGCAGCCGCAGCCGTCGCGGCAAGTCCGCCCCGACCGTGGCCGAGGCTCCCGCCGAAGCCCGCGAGACGCCGGTCGAGGCGCCCGTCGCGGCCGCCGAACCCGTCTCCCAGGAACGGCCGGCGCAGGAGGCGCATCTGCGTCAGTCCGACCGCCGCGGCGCCCGTCCGGCCGCCGAACCCCAGCGCAGCAACGGCCGCCCCTTCGGCGAGTCGGAGGTCCCGGCCTTCCTGCGCCGCGCCGTGTCCATCAAGGGCCAGGCGGGCTGAAATCGGCGTCTCGCCTGGCTCAGGCTTAACCCGGCGTTACGGAACCCCGGCCTAGCGTCCCGCCCGGAAGGTCGTCGTCTCAGAGCGACCGGCAGAGGATGTCCATGACTGAAGCGGTCGAAGCCACGCTGAGGGGACCCGAGGCCTATTCCCTGGCGCGTCGGGCCGTCGAGGCGATGGAGGCCGCGGCGGTCTGGCCGACCCCGCTCAATTTCGAACTGTGGATCCAGTATCTCGGCGAGCCCGAGGGCGCCCTGGGTCGCGAGATCCAGCGCATGCTGGCCGCCAAAGAGCCCTTCACCGAGGAGGCCGCCGAGATCCTGGCCGCTGAATATCTGGCGCGCGGCCGGCTGACCGAGGAGATCCGCGACGCCGGCCGGGTGCTGGACCGCGAACTGTCCAGCGTGACCGAGGCCATCTCCCGGGCGCACAAGGCCCAGTCCGACTACGGCCGCACCCTCGAGGGCGCCGCGGGCAGTCTGGAGGCCGCCGAGGGCCCGCCCCAGCTCCGCGCCATCGTCTCCAGCCTGTCCACGGCCACCCACCGGATCCAGAAGGACAACGAAACCCTCGAAAAGAAGCTCGAACTGTCGACGCGCGAGATCGCCCGTCTCAGCGAGCATCTGGAACAGGTGCGCCGCGATTCCATGACCGACGCCCTGACCAACCTGGCCAATCGCAAGGCGTTCGACGAACAGCTGGACAGCGCCTGCGAAACCGCCCTGACCCAGGGCGCGCGTCTGTCGCTGGCCGTGCTCGACATCGACCATTTCAAGCGTTTCAACGACACCTGGGGCCACCAGACCGGCGACCAGGTGCTGCGCTATGTGGCCAGCGTCCTCGCCAAGGCGGCCGGCGAACCGCGCACCGCCGCCCGCTACGGCGGCGAGGAGTTCGCCATGATCTTCCCCGGCGAATCCCTGCCCGAGGTCGAGGCCGCCCTGGAAGGCATCCGCAAGGAGATCGGCTCGCGCGCGCTGCGCCGCCGCTCCACCAACGACGACCTCGGCGCCGTCACCGTCTCGATCGGCTTCGCCCACCGGCGCGGGGGCGAGAGCGCCACCAGCCTGCTGGGCCGGGCCGACGCCGCCCTCTACGCCTCCAAACGCTCGGGCCGGAACCGGGTGACCTGCGCCGAGTGGCTGGACGACGCCGCCTAGACCGCCGGGCGATTCGCGCCATAGTCGCCCGATGCGCAGCCTCGCCTTCAACATCGCCTACTGGGTCCTGTCGATCGGCTACACCCTCGCCGCCGTGATCGCGGCCCTGGCGCCCGGACGGGAGGCCACCGGCTGGATCATCCGCCGCTACGTCCGCCGCATGGTCCAGGCCATGCGCCTGCTGGCCGGCATCCGGGTGCAGTATCGCGGCGAGGAGCGGCTGCCGTCGGGCGCCTTCATCATCGCCGCCAAACACCAGAGCTGGGGCGACGGCTTCTCGGTCTACGACCGGTTCGAGGACCTCGCCTTCGTCACCGGCGACCACCTCGAGAAATTCCCGCTGATGGCCACTGTGCTGCGCAAGCTCGGGGCCATCGTGGTCAACAACTGCGGCGGCCGCGACGCCCGCGAGGCGCTGCAGCAGCGCGCCGCCGACGCCCACCGCGACGGCCGCAAGATCCTCATCTATCCCGAGGGCAATCTGGCGAAGGTCGGCGAGAAATTCCGCTACCGCTCCGGCGTCTGGCACATGTATCGCGACTTCGACATGCCGGTCGTCCCGCTGGCCACCAACCTCGGCCTGTTCTGGCCGCAGGAGGCCTTCGAGAAACATCCGGGCACGGCCACGCTGGAGTTCCTCGATCCCATCCCTGTCGGCCTGCCGAAGGAAGAGTTCCTCGCCCGGCTCGAGGCGGCGGTGGAAGGCCGGACCGCCGAACTGGTCGCCGAGGCCACGGGCGGCGCGGTCACGCCGGCGGTGCAGGTGCCCACGCCCGACGAAGCCGCCCGGGCGGCGAAGCTCGCGGCGGCCTAGGCCCCGCCGTCCAGCGCCGCCGCCGGAACGATGGTCACGCTCTCGCCGCAGCCGCAGGCGTCGGTCTGGTTCGGGTTCCGGAACACGAATTTCGAGGCCAGCTTCGTGGTCTCGTAGTCGATCTCCGAGCCGATCAGGAACAGGATCGCCTTGGGGTCGATCAGGATGGTGACGCCCTTGTCCTCGACCACCTCGTCCAGCGGCCCGATCTCGTCGGCATAGGCGAAGGTGTATTCCTGCCCCGCGCAGCCGCCGTTCTTGACCCCGACGCGGATGCCGACCGCGGGCTTGTCCGCCTTGGCCATGATTTCGCGCACCCGCTCCGCCGCGGCGTCGGTCAGCGACACCGCCTTGGGGCGCGGCCGGCGTTGACGGGTCGTGGTCTGAAGCTCGGTCATGGCGTCCTCAGAACATGTTCAGGGCCAGTTTGGCCTCGTCGCTCATCTTCGACGGATCCCACGGCGGGTCGAAGGTCAGGTCCGCCGTCGCCGAGCGGATGCCCTCGACCTTCATCACCGCCTGCTCGACCCAGATCGGCATCTCGCCGGCCACCGGGCAGCCCGGCGCCGTCAGGGTCATCTCGACCCGCACGTCGAAATCGTCGGACAGGTCGACCTTGTAGATCAGCCCCAGCTCATAGATGTCGACCGGGATCTCCGGGTCGAACACCGTCTTCAGGGCGGCGACGATCTCGTCGGTCAGCCGGTCCAGCTCGGGCTGGCTGATCTTGCCGGAGGCGACGGCGGCCGTGCGGCCTCCGTCGTCCTGGATGGCGTCGTCCACAGTGGCGGTCTGGTCGGTCATGCGAAGAACTCACGGGCCTTGATGAGGGCGTCGACGAAGGCGTCGGCGTCCCCGAGGGTGTTATATAGGGCGAAGGAGGCGCGGGCGCTCGAAGTCAGGCCGAAGCGTCTGGCCAGCGGCTCGGCGCAGTGCAGGCCGGCCCGCACGGCGACGCCGTAGCGGTCCATCACCTGGGCGATGTCGTGGGCGTGGGCCCCGTCGACGGTGAAGGTCAGGATAGCCCCCTTCCCGTCCGCCTCGCCGATGACCCGCAGCCAGTTGACTCCGTCCAGCCGCGCCCGGGCATGGTCGTACAGCGCCCGCTCGTGGGCGGCGACGGCGTCGCGATCGAACTGCGACAGCCATTCGATGGCCGCCCCCAGGCCGATGGCCTCGACGATCGGCGGCGTCCCCGCCTCGAACCGGTGCGGCGGCTTCGCATAGGTGACCCGGTCGCGCTCGACCGTCTCGATCATCTCGCCGCCGCCCTGATACGGCGGCAGGGCCTCCAGCGCCTCGGCCGTCCCGTACAGCGCCCCGATCCCCGACGGCCCGTACAGCTTGTGGCCGGTGAAGACATAGAAGTCGCAGCCAATGGCCTGGACGTCCGGCGCCGCGTGCACCGCGCCCTGGCAGCCGTCGATCAGCACCCGCGCCCCGGCGGCGTGGGCCAGCCGGACGATCTCCGCGACCGGATTCACCGTGCCCAGAACGTTCGACATGTGGGTCACCGCGACGACCCTGGTCTTCGGCCCCAGCAGGTCGGCGTAGGCCGCCATGTCCAGCGAGCCGTCGTCCAGCACCGGAATCCATTTCAGCACCGCCCCGCGCCGCTCGCGCAGCAGGTGCCAGGGCACGATGTTGGAGTGGTGCTCCATCTTCGAGACGACGATCTCGTCGCCCGGCTGGATGGACTGGCCGATCCCGGCGGCGACCAGGTTGATCGCCTCGGTCCCGCCCTTGGTCCAGACGATGTTCTCGGACGTTTCGGCGTTCAGGAACCGCGCCACGCTCTCGCGCGCCGTCTCGAAGGCCTCGGTCGTCTCATTGGCCAGGGTGTGCAGGCCGCGATGGACATTGGCGTAGCTGCCCTCCATCGACCGCACCATGGCGTCGATCACCGCCCGCGGCTTCTGCGCCGAGGCGGCCGAGTCCAGATAGACCAGCGGCCTGCCGTTCACCTGTCGGGACAGGATCGGGAACTGGGCCCGCGCGGCCTCGGCGTCAAAGCGGGTCACAGGCGAGCCGTCAGCCATTCCCGCACCACCTCTCTCGCGCCCTCGTGTTCGATCCGGTCGATCACCTCGACCAGAAACGCCTCGGTCAGCAGGGCCCGCGCCTCGTCCAGCGGGATGCCGCGCTGCTGCAGATAGAACAGCGCCGCCGGGTCCAGATTGCCGATCGTATTGCCGTGGGCGCACTGCACGTCGTCGGCGTAGATGACCAGCTCCGGCTTGGCGTCGACCTCGGCCCGCTCGCCGAGGATCAGGGCGTGGTGGCCCATCCGCGCGTCGGTGCCGTCGGCCCCGCGCTCGACCACGATCTTGCCCTGGAACACCCCGCGCGCCGTGTCGCGGACGACGCCCTTGGTCAGCTGCGAGGTCGTCCCGTCGGCGCCGACGTGATCGACCACCGAGGTCAGATCCGCCTGGCGCGCGTCCGAAAGAACATAGAGGCCGTCGACCCGGACATCGGCGACCTGCCCCGGATGCCGCACCTCGGTCTCGAGCCGTTGCAGCTTCGCGCCCGTCGTGGCGATGGTCTGGCGATAGCGGCCGCCGGCCTCGACCCGGACCTGGGCCTGGGTGATCGAGATCGCATCCTCCGGCTCGTCGGTCAGGACGATGCGGGTGACCTCGGCGTCGCGCGCCACGTCCAGCTCCAGCCGGTTGTGCGCCACATAGGCCGAGCCTCTGCCCTCATGCGTCTCGAGGATCAGCAGCTTCGCCCCGGCCCGCGCCGAGATGCGGGCGGTCGCCGCGTGGCCCGTGTCCGTCGCCCTGGAGAGGAAGCGCAGCCGCACGGTCTGCGAGCCCGAGCCCATGAAGGCGCTGGCCCCCACCGCCCGTCCGTTGACGAACACCATGGCCTCGCCGCCCAGAGCCTCGAACGGTCCGCCCCCGGTGATCGAGATCGCCGCCGACGGCGACGGCGCGGGCGCCTCGCGCAGGTATTTGCGCAGGTCGCTGTATTTCCAGGCTTCAGTCCGACGGGACGGGAAGCTGGACGCGTCCTTCAGATCGATGACGGGCAGAGCGCTCACGCGGCCGCCGGCAGATACTGGTCGTACCCGTCCGCCTCCAGCTGGTGCGCCAGCTCCGGCCCGCCCGAGGCGACGATCCGCCCGGCGACCAGCACATGCACCCGGTCGGGTTTGATGTAGTCGAGCAGCCGCTGATAGTGGGTGATGACCAGCATGGCCCGCTCGGGGCTGCGCATCGCATTGACCCCGTCGGCGACGATGCGCAGGGCGTCGATGTCGAGACCGGAATCCGTCTCGTCGAGGATCAGCAGCGACGGCTCCAGCAGGGCCATCTGCAGGATCTCCATCCGCTTCTTCTCTCCGCCCGAGAAGCCGACGTTCAACGGCCGCTTGAGCATGTCGAAATCCATCTTCAGCCGCGCCGAAGCCGCCTTGACCAGCTTCAGGAAATTCGGCGCCGAGACCTCTTCCTCGCCCCGCGCGCGCCTCTGGGCGTTCAGCGCCGTGCGCACGAAGGTCAGGGCCGGGACGCCGGGAATCTCGATCGGATACTGGAACGACAGGAACACGCCCTTCGCCGCCCGTTCGGCGGGCTCCAGACCCAGCAGGTCGTCGCCCTTCCACGACACGGAACCTTCGGCGGCCTCATAGCCCGGCCGTCCGGCCACGGCGTAGCCCAGGGTCGACTTGCCGGCCCCGTTCGGCCCCATGATGGCGTGCACCTCGCCCGCCGGAACGTCGAGCGTCAGGCCCTTGAGGATCGGCTTGTCGCCGACGGAGACGTGGAGGTTGTTGATTTTAAGCATTGTTTCTTCTTGATTATCCGACCGAGCCTTCGAGGCTGATCGCCACCAGCTTCTGCGCCTCGACGGCGAACTCCATCGGCAGTTTCTGCATCACGTCGCGGACGAAGCCGTTGACCAGCAGGGCCACCGCCTCCTCCTGCGACAGGCCGCGCTGCTGGGCGTAGAACAGCTGGTCGTCGCTCAACCGCGTCGTCGTCGCCTCGTGCTCCAGCTGGGCCGAGCCGTTGCGAGCCTCGATATAGGGCACGGTGTGCGAACCGCAGTCCTTGCCGATCAGCAGGCTGTCGCACTGGGTGAAGTTGCGGACGCCCGTCGCCTTGGGATGCACCGACACCAGGCCGCGATAGGTCGAGTCCGACTTCCCGGCCGACACCGCCTTGGCGATGATCCGGCTCTTCGAATTCTTGCCCAGATGGATCATCTTGGTGCCGGTGTCGGCCTGCTGATGTCCGTTGGTGATGGCGATGGAATAGAACTCCCCCGAGCTCTCCTCGCCCTTGAGGAGGCAGGACGGATATTTCCACGTCACCGCCGACCCGGTCTCGACCTGGGTCCACGAAACCTTCGACCGGTCGCCGCGGCAGTCGGCCCGCTTGGTGACGAAGTTGTAGATGCCGCCCTTGCCCTCGGCGTCGCCGGGATACCAGTTCTGCACCGTCGAATATTTGATCTCGGCGTCGTCGAGCGCGACCAGTTCGACGACCGCCGCATGAAGCTGGTTCTCGTCGCGCATCGGGGCGGTGCAGCCCTCCAGATACGAGCAGTAGCTGCCCTTGTCGGCGATGATCAGGGTCCGCTCGAACTGGCCCGTCTGGCTCGCATTGATGCGGAAATAGGTCGACAGCTCCATCGGGCAGCGCACGCCCGGCGGGATGTAGACGAACGATCCATCCGAAAAGACCGCGCTGTTCAGGGCCGCGAAATAGTTGTCCGAGACCGGCACCACCGACCCCAGATATTTGCGCACCAGCTCAGGATGTTCTCGCAAGGCCTCGGAAATCGGCATGAAAATCACCCCGACCTTGGCCAGCTCGGCCTTGAAGGTGGTGACCACGCTGACGCTGTCGAACACCGCGTCCACGGCGTAGCGCGGCGCGCCCTCGACCCCGGCCAGCACCTCCTGCTCCTTCAGCGGGATGCCCAGCTTCGCGTAGACGGCCAGCAGCTCCGGATCGACCTCGTCGAGGCTCCTGGGTCCCTCCTTCTTCTTCGGCGCGGCGTAGTAAAACAGCTCCTGGTAATCGACCGGCGTGTATTTCACCGACGACCAGGTCGGCTCCTCCATCGCCTGCCAGCGCTCATAGGCGGCCAGACGCCATTCCAGCATCCACTCCGGCTCGCCCTTCTTCTCGCTGATGAAGCGCACGATGTCGGCGTTCAGCCCGCGCGGGGCGTATTCCGTGTCGATATCCGAGGTGAAGCCGTGCTCGTATTTCTCGAGGGCGGCGACCGCGTCGATGGTTTCCTTGACCGCGGCCATCAGGCCACCGCCTTCGCGCGGCTGGCGGTCCGCTCGCGCTGTTTGGCGTAGGCCTCGACCCAGGCGGCGGCGAACCGCTTCCAGTCGTCCTCGACCGTGCCCCAGCCGCCGGAAATGCGGATGCCGCCGGTGGCCATGTCGATCCGTCCGGTGGCCAGGATGGCCCGCGACGGCTTGGTCTTGCCGGACGAACAGGCGCTGCCGGCCGAAACCATCAGCCCCATCAGATCCAGGGTGATCAGTTGCTGCGGGCTCTCCCAGTCGGGCACGGCCATGAACAGGGTGTTGGGGAGGCGCTCGGCGCCCTCGCCGATCACCGTGGCGCCCGCCGCCTTGACCACGGCCTCGGCGGCGTCTCGCCAGACGGCGTGGGCCTGCGCCTTCGGCAGGTCGCGCGCCGCGCAGACGGCCGCCTCGCCGAAGCCGGTGATCCCCGGCACATTCTCGGTCCCGGCCCTCAGGCCGCGTTCCTGGCCCGCCCCGTGCAGGATGCGCACCGCCTCGCGGCCTTCGCCCATGACCAGGGCGCCGACGCCCTGCGGCCCGCCCAGCTTGTGCGCCGACAGGGTCAGGCTGTCGGCCTTCAGGGTCCGCATATCGACCGGGATCTTGCCCGCCGACTGGATGGCGTCGACGTGCAGCCAGCCGCCGGCGGACCGGACCAGCCGCGCCGCCTCGGCGATCGGCTGGATCACGCCGCTCTCGTTGTTGGCGTGATGAATGGCCACCACCGCCTTGCCCGGCTGACCCAGCAACTGGCGCAGCTTGTTCAGGTCGACCACGCCGCGCGCGTCGACCGGCAGCATCTTGACCGGCTTGCCCGAGGCCGTCGCCGCCTCGACGATGCACGGATGCTCGGTCGCCCCGACGATCAGCCGCTCGCAGCCGGCCGCCAGCGCGCTGAGGATGCCCTGGGCGTTGGCCTCGGTCCCGCCCGACGAGAACACCACCGCCGTCGCATCGGCGCCGACCAGCTCGGCCACCTGCGCCCGGGCCGTCTCGACCCGCGCCCGCGCCCGCCGCCCGGCCGCGTGCACCGCCGACGGATTGCCGTTGTCGGCCAGGGCCTTCGCCATCACGTCCTGAACCTCGGGGCGCACCAGCCCCGAGGCGTTGTAATCCAGATACACGCCGCTCACGCCGCCACTCCCACATCCGTCCCGGCCGTCCGGCGACGCGCGCCGGTGCGGTTCATCACCACGTCTTCCAGCGACACCCCCGCCAGATAGCGGTGGATCTCGTCGCCGAGGTCTTCCCAGAGATTGTGGGTGATGCAGCGCTCCCCGGCCATCATGCAGCCCTTGGGCGACGAATGGCCGATGCAGCGGGTCGCCCGGATCGGCTCGTCGACGGCCAGGACGATCTCGGCCACCACCGTCTCGTCCGCGCCCTTGGCCAGCCGGTAGCCGCCGCCGGGGCCGCGCACGCTCTGCACCAGACCGCTCTTGCGCAGGCGGGCGAACAGTTGTTCGAGGTAGCTCAACGAAATCTCCTGCCGCGCCGCGATCTCGGCCAGCGAGACGGCCCGCTGGACGCCATCCGACCGGCCGTTCTTGGCCAGATCGGCCATCGCCATCACAGCGTATCGTCCCTTGGTCGACAGTCGCATTGCGCACCCTCAAAAACTGCGCGCTTTTCGAGGGTCCTGTGCTAGAACCCGCGCCTTCGCAAAGGCGTCGGCACGCACGGCGGACTTAGAAAGTCCTACCCTCGCGGTCAAGTATTACGCACCTGCGAAACGACAGTTGAACACGGGAATTCGCGCCGCCCATGCCTGAAGTCATTCTGCCCGGGGCCTCGGGCCGCATCGAAGGTCGTTATTCGCCGGGCAAGCGCCCGAACGCCCCCATCGCCCTGATCCTTCACCCCCACCCCAAGGCGGGCGGGCATATGAACAACCCGGTCGCGGTGACCCTGTACCAGCTGTTCGTCAAGCGCGGCTTCGCCACCCTGCGCTACAACAGCCGCGGCGTCGGCAAGTCGCAGGGCGAGTTCGATTCGGGCATCGGCGAGCTGGCCGACGCGGCCACGGCCCTCGACTGGCTCCAGGCCCAGAACCCCGGCGCGACCCAGACCTGGGTCGCCGGCTACCAGTTCGGCGCCTACATCGGCATGCAGCTGCTGATGCGCCGCCCCGAGACCGACGGCTTCATCTCGGTCTCGCCGCCGTCGAACATGTACGACTTCAGCTTCCTGGCCCCCTGCCCCGCCTCGGGCCTGTTCCTGCACGGCACCAACGACACCGTCGTCCCGCCGGTGGAGGTCGAGCGCGTGGTCAACAAGCTGCGCACCCAGAAGGGCATCGTCATCGACTACGAGCTGGAAGAGGGCGCGACCCACTTCTGGCAGGACCACATCGACGCCGTCGAACGCCGCGTCGGCGCCTATCTGGACAAACGTCTGGAAGAAAAGCCGGCCTAGGTTTCCGACTCCACCGGCTCCGAACCGGCGTCCGTGATCCGCCACAGCGCCCCCGTCCCGATGTCGAAGCGGTAGCCGGTCAGCGTCAGCCCGCCCGCCTTCACCCGTTCGGCCACCCACGGGAAAGTCTGAATGTTGGCCAGCGACAGGCGGATCACGCTCTCCTCGAAATGTCGCTCGAGATCCCTCTCGGCCACAGCCGCCGGCACCGGCCACAGCACCGGCTCGGCGATGCACAGCCACGGCTCCAGAAAGTCCTGCCCCTTGCGGCCGGCGCCCTGCAACAGGGCCCGCACCCCTTCGCAGCGGGAGTGGCCCAGCACCACGATCTGTCGAACCTTCAGGATGCGCACCGCGAACTCCAGCGCCGCGCTGGTGCCGTGGGACCGCTCGTCCGGCTCGTAGGGCGGGACGATGTTGGCGACGTTGCGGACCACGAACAGCTCGCCCGGCCCCGCCGCGAAGATGGTCTGCGGATCGACCCGGGCGTCGGCGCAGGCGATGACCATCGTGCGCGCCGCCTGCGCCCTGCGCGCCAGCCTGCGGTAGTGTTCGCTGAGCCCCGGCCAGGCGTCCCGGCGAAAGCGGGCGAACCCGTCCAGCAGGGCGTCCGCAGGCGGGTCGCGCCGGATCACGCGCCCCTCCCCGGGTCCTCGCGCGTCCGCCACAGCGACCAGACCACGCCCGCGGTCAGGATCAGCGCCGTGATCGCCAGCGACCATTCCGCCGGGAATTTCGCCCAGCCGAACAGGTCGGCCACGAACACCTTGCCGCCGATGAAGACCAGCAGCACCGCCAGCGCCTGTTTCAGATAGGCGAAGCGGTGGATCACCGCCGCGAGGGCGAAATACAGCGCCCGCAGGCCGAGGATGGCGAAGATGTTCGAGGTGTAGACGATGTAGGGATCGGTCGTGATCGCGAAGATCGCCGGCACCGAGTCCACCGCGAAGATCACGTCCGCGACCTCGATCATCACCAGGGCCAGGAACATCGGGGTGGCCCACCACACTATCCGCCCGTCCCGGCCGGGACGCCGAACGAAGAAGCGCTGCCCCTCCAGGTCGTCGGTGACCCGGAAGCGCCGCCGGATGAAGCGCAGCAGTCTGCTGTCGCCGATGTCGCCATGGCCGTCGCCGGCCATGAACATCTTGATCCCGGTCAGGATCAGGAACGCGGCGAACAGATACAGCACCCAGCCGAACTGGCTGACCAGGGCGGCGCCGGCGCCGATCATCACGGCGCGCAGCACGATCACGCCGAGGATGCCCCAGAACAGCACCCGGTGCTGCAGGCTGCGCGGTATGGCGAGGTAGCCGAAGATCATGGCGATGACGAAGACGTTGTCCATCGCCAGCGACTTCTCGATCGCGAAGCCGGTCAGGTATTCGATCCCCGCCCGGGATCCCATCTCCCACCACACCCAGCCGCCGAAGGCGACGCCGATGGTGATGTACATGCCGGAGAGCAGCAGGCTCTCCCGCACCCCGATCTCCTTCGAGCCGCGGTGCAGGACGCCCAGGTCGAGGACCAGCAGGCCCACGACCACGCCCATGAAGGCCAGCCACATCCAGGCCGGCTTGCCGAGCCAGTCGGCGAGCAGAAATTCCATTGCAGTTGTCCGTGCTGGAGCTTGGGATCAGGCCGTCTGCGGCCGTTGAGTCGGCGACTCCTGCCGGGCTTCCAGCCGGGCGATCCGGTCCCGGGCCGCCAGCTTGCGCTTCTTCAGGTCCGCCAGCCGGAAGGAGTCCGGCCGACGGCTCCCCTGCTCGAGCTCGATCAGATGGCCCAGCCGCGCATGGTCGCGCCGGGCCCGGTACAGTTGGATATGCAGCATCGTCCTCTCCTCTGTGAGGAGCGGCTCGTAGCCTGACCGGGTCGTCGGAATACGGCTGGTCCCTGTCACGCATCGAGCACGCTCGATGCGGTCCGACATCACGACCATGGGGTCGCCAGAGGGGCCCGGTCCGCAGAGGTCAGGCTATGCGGCGACGCTTCGCCCGGCAACGCGACAAACTGTCAGGTCAATAAAGCAGGAAGGGCTTCCGCTCTCCCCGCCACGCCGCCTCGTCGGGCAGCGTTAGCGCGTCCAGATCCGCCGGCGTCGCCGCCGCGTCGTCGACCCATTCCCTCAGCGCCGGCCCGCCGTTGATCACGTCGATGGCCAGTTTCCCGAACTCGTACTCGTACGGGAAGTCCCGCCACAGATCGTAGTCCGGATACAGCCGCCGGATCACCTTGAAGGCCAGGGCCTGCACCCGCCACGGCCTGAACGCCGCATGGTCGTAGCCCGGCCCGGCGACATGCATCTGCACCCCGTTGCACAGCTTGCCGACGTGCTTGTGGAAGGTCGGCTCGAACCAGCAGTCGCGCAGCACACAGCCCTCCAGCCACGCCGGCGCCAGCGCCTGCATCTCCTCGATCACCCGCCGCGCGTCGATGTCCGGCGCCCCGAACAGCTCCAGCGGCCGCGTTGTGCCCCGCCCCTCCGACAGGGTCGTTCCCTCCAGCATCACCGTCCCGGCATAGGCCCGCGCCATCGACACATTGGGCGCATTGGGGCTGGGGTTGATCCACTCCCGCTCCAGCAGCGGCCAGCCGTAGCCGGGCCCCTCGTCGGGCTTCCAGCCCTCCATCCCGATGACGCGGTAGTCCACATCCAGCTTGAACCGGTCGATGAACCACAGCCCCAGCTCGCCCAGGGTCATGCCGTGCCGCATCGGCATCGGCCCGGCCCCGACGAAGCTTTCCCAGCCCGGCCGCAGCGTCAGCCCCTCGACCGGTCGCCCGGCCGGATTGGGCCGGTCCAGCACCCATACCGTCTTGCCGTGCTCCGCCGCCGCCTCGAGCACATAGAGCAGCGTCGTGATGAAGGTGTAGATGCGGCAGCCGAGGTCCTGCATGTCGACCAGCAGCACGTCGAACGTGCCCATCGCCTGCCCCGTCGGCCGCCGCACCTCGCCGTACAGGCTGAACACCGGAATGCCGTGGCGCGGATCGGTGAAGTCCGGCGACTCCATCATATTGTCCTGCAGGTCGCCGCGCATGCCGTGCTGCGGCCCGAAAGCGGCGGTCAGCTGGATGTCGGGACAGGCCGCGAGCGCGTCCAGCGAATGCGTCAGGTCCGCCGTCACCGAGGCCGGATGCCCCAGCACGGCCACGCGCTTGCCCTTCAGCGGGGCCCGCAGCGCGGAGTCGGACAGCAGGCGGTCGAGGCCGGTCTTCATGCGGGCTCCGGGGGCGGCAGGATCAGGGCGAACGAGTCGGGGTGGTGAAAGTCAGGCTTACCCGGCGGATGGGCCAGCGCCCAATAGGAGAGATTGCCGTCGACGTCCTCGATGACGGCGGACAGGCCGATGCGGACGCGCCCAGGCGGGGCCTCGACGAGGGCCTCCAGTGTGACCCAGGCCTCGGCCGCCTCCAAGTCTAGCAGCTGCGCCCGTTCGTCGGCCGGAGCCATCCCGGACCGATAGCCGTCGAACCGGTAGGACGCCCAGGCGCCGGAAGGCGACAGGTTGAACTCCCGGTATCCGTCATCCGTCGGCGCGAAAACCTCGAAGCAGGTGTGTCGCCACAGCCCGTCCGCCCTGTCGGGTTCGGCTGCCGCCGGCCAGCGCACCTGCCCGACGTCGCCGTAGACGGCATAGCGCAGCCAGACGCAGTCTTCCCGCCGCTCCACGTCGACCTCGATCCGGTCGACGGCGGGAGACGGTGTGTCCGGGTGCGGCGTCAGGGTGACCAGCATCCTCCTTCGATAGCGGTCGCTTGACGCCGGTCAATGGCCGGGACTACGCAAGCGCATGATCGCTGCCAACGCCCTTCCCGGCCTGTATTATCGCCCGCTGAAATAGCGAGCGGCTGCGATCCCCTGCGCCGCACCTCGCCGGCGCGCAATCTCCCATGACGCCCGCCGGCATCCCTGCTAACGGAGCCGCCATGAGCGACCAGGAATTCAAGTCCGCCTTCCTCCAGACCCTGCAGGCGCGCGGCTACATCCACCAGATCACCCACCCGGCCGAGCTCGACGCCGCGGCCTCCGAAGGCGTGATCACCGGCTACATCGGCTTCGACGCCACCGCCCCGTCGCTGCACGTCGGCAGCCTGATCCAGATCATGATGCTGCGCCGCCTCCAGCAGGCCGGTCACAAGCCCATCGTCCTGATGGGCGGCGGCACCACCAAGGTCGGCGATCCCACCGGCAAGGACGCCTCCCGGCCCCAGCTGACCGACGAGACCATCCAGTCGAACATCGCCTCGATCCGCACCGTGTTCGAAAAATTCCTCACCTTCGGCGACGGCCCGACCGACGCGGTCATGGTCGACAACGACGAGTGGCTGTCGACCTACGGCTACGTCGAATTCCTGCGCGAATACGGCACGCATTTCACGATCAACCGGATGCTGGCCTTCGACTCGGTCAAGCTGCGCCTCGAGCGCGAGCAGCCGATGACCTTCCTCGAGTTCAACTACATGCTGATGCAGTCGGTGGACTTCCTCGAACTGAACCGGGCCCGCAACTGCACCCTGCAGATGGGCGGCTCGGACCAGTGGGGCAACATCGTCTCCGGCGTCGACCTGGTCCGCCGCGTCGACCACAAGGCCGCCTTCGGCCTGACCACCCCCCTGCTGACCACGGCCTCGGGCGGCAAGATGGGCAAGACCGCCCAGGGCGCCGTCTGGCTCAACGCCGAACAGCTGTCGCCGTATGACTACTGGCAGTTCTGGCGCAACGTCGACGACGCCGATGTCGGCAAATTCCTGCGCCTGTTCACCGACCTGCCGCTGGACGAGATCGCCCGGCTGGAGGCGCTTCAGGACGCCGCCATCAACGACGCCAAGAAGGCCCTCGCCGACGCGGCCACGACCATGCTGCACGGCGCCGACGCCGCCGCCCACGCCCGCGGCGCCGCCGAGGCCGCCTTCGAACAGGGCAAACTGTCCGTCGACCTGCCAACCGTCGAACTGCCGAAGGGCGAGGTCATCGGCGCCATGATCGCCGCCGTGACAGCCAAGGCCGGCCTGACCGCCTCCAACGGCGAGGCCCGCCGCCTCGCCCAGGGCGGCGGCCTGCGTCTCAACGACGAGGCCATCCCCGACGGCGCCCGCCTGATCGAGGCCGCCGACGTCAACGCCGACGGCGTCCTGAAACTGGCCGCCGGCAAGAAGAAGATCGTGCTGGTGCGGCCCATCTGATCCGCCGTCACCCTCGGGCTTGACCCGAGGGCCAGACGGTCCGGTGCTGCGTCGAAGGTCGCCGGCCGACGGCCTGGGGGCCATCCATCGGGCGCACAGTCCGCCTCAACATCTGATCCTCGGGTCGAGCCCGAGGATGACGGGAGCAGAAAATGGATATCACCGAAGGCATGAAGGCCCCCGCCTTCGACATGGCTGCGAGCGGCGGCGGCCGCGTCTCCTCCGCCGCCCTCGGCGGCAAATCCTACGTCCTCTATTTCTACCCCAAGGCCGACACCCCCGGCTGCACCAGCGAGGGTCAGGACTTCTCCGCCCTGGCCGACGACTTCGCCGCCGCCGGCGCGACCGTCATCGGCGTCTCCCGTGACCCGGTGAAGAAGCTCGACCGCTTCAGGGACAAATACGACCTCAAGGTCGTCCTCGCCTCCGACGAGCCCGGCGACGTCACCGAAGCCTTCGGGGTCTGGGGCGAGAAGTCGATGTACGGCCGGGTCTACATGGGCATCGAGCGCGCCACCTTCCTGATCGACGGCGCCGGCGTCGTTCGCCGTGTCTGGCGCAAGGTCAAGGTCAGGGGCCATGCGGCGGAAGTGCTGGACGCCCTGCGATCGCTCTGAGGACGGACGAATCTACGCCCCGACAGATGTAACAGCGGTTTCACAGATTCGCGGATACGCCTGACAGGCGAAAATCAGGCCCGAATACCGTCGAAGTTCGCGCGAAAGCCCGCCAGGATGGTTAACAAGTCGTGAACAGACTTGTCCCCAGCGGCCAAGGTGGCGCATAACCCCCGCCGTGCGTGGGGGCGTAGCGTAATGACCGAACAGACGACTGAGCGAAGGTCTCTGATGGGTCGGTGGTTTCCGACCCGATATCTGTATCTGCGGGATGGCGACGAGGTCCGGGCCTGGGCCCTGACCCCGGGCCGGCAGGCGTTCGGCGCCGCGGCGGCCGTCCTGATCGGCGGCTGGTGCCTGGTCGCCTCGGGCGGCTTCGCCCTCGACCTTGTCATGCAGAGCCAGGCCGACCGCACCGTGGCCCGCGCCCGCGCCGCCTCGGAACGTGTCAACGCCGACCTGCAGGCCCGGCTCGACAGCGCCGTCGTGCGCATGACCGCGACCACCGGCTCGCTCGACGAGATGGCCCAGATGGTCGAGCGCCGGCACGCCGCCCTGACCCAGGTCATGGGCATGTTCCGCGGCGTCGATGGCGCCCAGGCCGCCCTGACCCCCGCCCCCTCGCTGGATCCCGACGAACACACCCCGGTCCAGCGGATGCTGGCGGTGCGGATGGATCAGGAGCGTCTGATCGACCGGGCCGAGTCCGTGGCCCATACCCGGGCCGAGCGGCTGCGTCTGGCCTTCCGCCTCGCGGGCCTGAACCCCTCCGCCTACGCGCCCCGCAACGGCGCCGGCCTCGGCGGGCCGCTGGTCGAGGCCCGCGACCCGCGCGCCCTCGCCGCCATCCTCGACGTCGACGAGGCCTTCGCCGTGCGCATCCGCAGCGCCGCCGACAATCTGTCCGACATGCGCCAGCTGGCCGACGCCGCCGAGGGCATGCCCTTCCACCGCCCGACCACGGCCCGGACCACCTCCGGCTTCGGGGTCCGTTTCGACCCGTTCAACAGCCGTCCCGCCCTGCATCAGGGCCAAGACTTCGCGGCGCCGCTGAACACCCCGATCCGCTCGCCCGCTCCCGGGATCGTGTCTTTCGTCGGCGTGCGTTCAGGGTATGGCAACACCGTCGAGATAGACCATGGCCGAGGTTTCAAGACGCGCTACGCCCATCTGAATTCCATGGCCGTCCGCCCCGGCCAGCGCGTCGCGCTGGGCCAGCGCATCGGGGCCATGGGCACGACCGGACGCTCCACCGGCGTTCACCTGCACTACGAAGTGTGGATGAACGGCCGTCCGCAAAACCCCGCCCGCTTCATGAGAGCCGGAGACCAACTTGTTCAACAAGACTAAATCCCCCGCCCCGCAGCCCCGCTCCGACACGGGCTCCGCCATTCCGCCGCTGCCGGATCTGCCGACCCCGGGCGCACCGGCCCCGACCGCGGCCCCGGCCGCGCGCGGCGGTCCCTCGCCCGTCTCGCAGCGCGGCCTGTCGACCCTGTCCTCGGACCTGCAGTTCGACGGCAACGTCTCGGGCGGCGGCGACCTCCAGATCGACGGCGCCATCAAGGGCGACGTGCGGGTCGGCCGGCTGATCGTCGGCGAGACCGGCGCGGTCGAGGGCGGCGTCTCGGCCGACTATGTCGAGGTCCGCGGCCGCATCGTCGGCAATGTCTCGGGCAAGCAGGTCAAGCTGATCGCCACCGCCTATGTTGACGGCGACATCACCGCCGAACAGCTGTCGATCGATATCGGCGCCTATTTCCAGGGCCGCGTCCTGCAGGGCCGCCGCGACGCCCCGCCGGCCAATGCGCCCAAGCCCGCCGCCCCGGCCCCGTCCGAGCCCGCGCCGCAGATCATCGACATGAAGCCCCCGGCGGCCTGACGCCGCCGGAGTGGCCAGTGGTTAGTGGTTAGTGATTGCAGCTTCACGGCTGCGGAAGGGCGTCGCCGCCAGTGCGGCTCCGCCGGCGTTGGCCAACCACTAACCACTAATCACTTGCCACTCACTCCACCGTACTGCCGCGGGTCTCGCCCACCCGGGCCGCCAGCGCCGCGCCCATGAAGGCGTCGAGATCGCCGTCCAGCACCCCCTGCGTATCCGAGGTCTCGACGTTGGTCCGCAGGTCCTTGACCATCTGATAGGGCTGCAGGACGTAGGACCGGATCTGGTGACCCCAGCCGATGTCGGTCTTGGCGTCGGCCAGCGCCTGGGCCGCCGCCTCGCGCTTCTGCAGCTCCAGCTCATACAGCCGCGCGCGCAGCATCTTCCACGCCTGCTCGCGGTTCTGGTGCTGCGACCGGCCGGCCTGACAGGCCACCACGGTGTTGGTCGGGACGTGCGTCAGCCGCACCGCCGAGTCGGTCTTGTTGATGTGCTGCCCGCCCGCGCCCGAGGCCCGGTAGGTGTCGGTGCGCACGTCGGCCGGATTGATGTCGATCTCGATGGCGTCGTCGACCACCGGCGAGACCCCGATCGAGGCGAACGAGGTATGCCGCTTGGCCGCCGCGTCATAGGGGCTGATCCGCACCAGCCGGTGCACCCCCGATTCCGACTTCAGCCAGCCATAGGCGTTAGGCCCCTTGATCAGGATGGTGGCGGACTTGATGCCGGCCTGTTCGCCGCCCTCCTCCGCCTCGACCTCGACCTCGTAGCCGTGGGCCCTGGCCCAGCGGCTGTACATCCGCAGCAGCATCCCGGCCCAGTCGTTGGACTCGGTGCCGCCGGCCCCGGAGTTGACCTCCAGATAGGCGTCGTTGCCGTCGGCCTCGCCGGACAGCAGGGCCTCCAGCTCGGCCCGGGCGGCGCGCTCCTTGATCGCTTTCAGCGAGGCGCGGGCCTCCTCGAGGGTGGCCTCGTCGCCCTCCTCGTCGGCCATGTCGGCCAGCATGACCCCGTCCTCGAGGCCCTGCTCCATCTCGCGGACGGTGTTGATCTGGGCCTCCAGCCGCGAGCGGTCGCGGCTCACGGCCTGGGCCTCGTCGGGGTTGTCCCACAGGGTCGGGTCCTCGACCCGGGCGTTCAGCTCATCGAGCTTTCGGACGGCGACATCCCAGTCAAAGACGCCTCCTGAGCAGAGCGACGCTCTGCTCGATGTCGGCCTTCATGGCCTCGACATCCGGTCTCATCGCATTCTCCGGCGATACAAAGGTGAGGCGCGGACATAGAGCGCGCCGGTGGAAGTGGCTAGTGGCTAGTGGCTAGTGGCTAGTGATTGCCGCATCGCTGCCTGCGGAAGGGCGTCGCCATCAGCGCGGACCCACAGGCGGCGGCCAGCCACTAGCCACTAGCCACCAACCACTCAGTACAGCCCGCTCAGATCCTCCGCCGGCTCTTTCTTGGGCGGCGGCGGCGTCGTGGGCGGCGGGGCGGTCGGCGTGGTGGTCGGCGGAATGCCCGCCGCCTCCTCCCGCTCGCGGCGGATCACGTCGTTGTAGTTCTGCGGCCCGGTCGGAACCTGCGGCCGCGGCGCCTCCTCCTCGCGCCGGCGCTCGGTGCCGGGGCGGAAGGCCTCCTCGATGCCGTTGACGGTGCGGAACACCGCGCCGCGGGGCCGCACGAACGGCCGCGCCGGCCGCTTCTTCAGCGCCGCCTGCATGAACTCGTTGAACACCGGCACCGGTCCGGTCGCCCCGGTCTCGCCCGAGCCCAGCGGCCGGTTGTCGTCGAAGCCGATGAACACCCCGACCACGATGTCCGACGAGAAGCCGACGAACCAGGCCGAGCGATATTCGTTGGTCGTGCCGGTCTTGCCCCCGACCCAGCGGCCGAGGCCGCGGGCGCTGGCGCCGGTGCCGCGCTGGATCACGCCTTCCAGCATCGAGCTGATCTGATAGGCGGTGATCGGGTCGATCACCTGGGTCCCGCGCGGCTCCAGCCGGGGCGATTCCTGACCGCTGAACGGCCGGTCGCAGCCGCGACAATCGCGCTCGTCGGCGCGGAAGATGGTCTCGCCGTTCCGGTCCTGCACGATCTCGATCAGATACGGGTCGATCTTGCGCCCGCCGTTGACGAAGGCGGCGTAGGCGGCGGTCAGCCGGTAGGGCGTGGTCTCTCCCGCCCCCAGCGACACCGACAGGTTCGGCTGCAGCTTGTCCGACACCCCCATCTTCCTCGACAGGTCGACGATGTTGTTCATGCCCACCGCCTGGGCCAGACGCACGGTCATGACGTTGCGCGACAGCTCCAGGCCGCGTCGCAGCGTCTGCGGCCCGTAGTATTCGCGGCTGTAGTTCTCCGGCGTCCAGCGTCCGCCATTGGCCCCGCCGGCGAAGCTGATCGGCGCGTCCAGCACGATCGAGGCCGGCGTATAGTCGCCCTCCAGCGCCGCCGCATAGACGAACGGCTTGAACGCCGAGCCCGGCTGGCGCTCCGCCTGTGTCGCCCGGTTGAAGCTGGACAGGGCGTAGGAATAGCCCCCGACCATGGCCAGCACCCGCCCGGAGTGCGGCTCGATCGCCACCAGCGCCCCGTTCACCGCCGGCACCTGCTTCAGGGCGAACTGGCCCCCGCTGCGCTCGACGAAGATCATGTCGCCGCGCTTCAGCGGCCGGTTGGCGTTGGCCCAGGCGGCGTCGGCGCTCAGCAGCGTCCCGGTCGAGCCGTCCGCGGCCAGGCGCACCCGCACCGTATTGCCCGAGACGCTCTCCACCGCCGCCGCGCGCCAGGCCCGACGCTCCGGCGGCCGGGTCTGCTCCAGCGCCTTCTCCTGCCAGCCCTCGGCGAAGTCGGTCGTGCCCCACGGCCCGCGCCAGCCGTGGCGCCGGTCATACCGCTCCAATCCCTCCATCAGGGCGTTGCGCGCCGCCGACTGCAGCTCGGGGTCCAGGGTGGTGCGCATATAGTAGCCGCCGCGATTGACCTCCTCCTCGCCGAACCGGCGCAGCGCCTGGCGCCGCGCCTCCTCGACGAAGAAGTCGGCGTCCGCGTACTGGGCCCGCCGCGGCGCGTCCTGGGTCACCAGCGGCCGCGCCCGGGCGGCGACCAGCTGTTCCTCGGTGATGAAGCCGCTCTGCTCCATCTCGCCCAGAACCCAGTCGCGCCGGCCCTTGGCCGCCTCGGGGAAACGCTTCGGATGATAGTTGTTCGGCCCCTTGGGCAGGGCCGCCAGATAGGCCGCCTCGTCCGGCGTCAGCTGCTCCAGCGACTTGCCGAAATAGTTGTAGGCCGCCGCCGCCACCCCGTACGAGCGATAGCCCAGGTAGATCTCGTTCAGATACAGTTCGAGGATCTGCGGCTTGGTCAGGGTCGCTTCCAGCCGGTTGGCCAGGATGGCTTCCTTGACCTTGCGGTTGACGCTGGTCTCGTTGGTCAGCAGCACGTTCTTGGCGACCTGCTGGGTGATGGTCGAGCCGCCCTCCAGCCGCCGCCCGGTCGCGGCGTTGAACACGTTCTTGAACATCGCCCGGCCCAGGCCCGAGACGTCGACCCCGCCGTGCTTGAAGAAATTGCGGTCCTCGGCGGCGAGGAAGGCCTCGACCACCGGCCGCGGGATCTGCTCGTACGAGACATAGATGCGGCGCTCGTCCGAGAATTCGCCGATCAGCGTCCCGTCGCCGGCATAGACGCGGGTCGCCGTCGCCGGGCGATAATCGGCCAGGTCCGAGGCGTCGGGCAGGGCGTGGAACAGCCAGGCGGCGTAGATCGCCACGATCATGCCCACCAGCGCGATCGCGGCCAGCAGGCCGACGCCCGCCATCACGAACCAGCGTTCGGCTATCTTCACCATCTACTCCGAATGACGCGCCCGGCCGGCAGGTTTAGCCCGCGTCGGCGCCCGCCGCCAGTGTCCCCGTCCCACCCGCGTCACGACGCGTCAATTCCTGTCGCGCCGCGGCCACGACGTCGGCGTCCATATCCCCCTGCCCGGCCATCCAGCGCAGATAGTCGTCCGGCGCCTCGGCCCAGGCCCGGCCCCGATGCTTGCCGAACGGGATCCGCTCCAGCCGCCTCGGCTCGCGCGTCCATTCCAGCATCTGCTCGACGCTGGCCTCCTTGAGCAGGTCGATCAGCAGATGCGCCGTCACCCAGGCGTCCGGCCCGGCCCGGTGCGCCGGATTCGCTAGGGCTGGGTCCAGCCTCAGCCCGCGCCAGTAGCGCAGCACCTGGTTCGAATGCCCCGGCGCCTGCGGCCACACCTGTTTCGCGGCCCGCACCGTGCAGATCCACGGCAGCCCCCCGGTCGCCGTATCGGCGATGAACCCCCGCTCGAACCGCGCGCTGTGCGCCACCATCACATCCGCCGGCCCGATCTCCGGCCCGGCCATCAGCATCTCGCGCAGCCGGTATTCGTCGCAGTGCGGGTCCTCGTCGCAGAAGTCGTCCGGCGTCAGATGATGCACCGCCATGGCGTGGAAGGAGATCGGCCCCTTGGGCCGGAACAGCTTCGCCACCGGCGGCGAGGCGACCCAGCCCCCGGCCCCGTCTGGCGTCACATCCACCACCCCGACCTCGATGATCTCCGAGGCCCGGTCCCCGCCGGTGGTTTCAAGATCGACGACACGAAGGCGCATGGGCGGGAGATAGGGGGTGCGGGAGGGAAGCGGGAGGGGGCCTTCGGCCGCACCTTGAGGGTCCTTGGCGCACCGTCCTGGGAGACCAATCCCTGCTACCTTTTCCGCGCCAGCCATCAAACTTTCCGGGCCTACGATGTTGATCTCCCTCGCTTCACCCTCTTCGTCAGCGTCCTGAACCCGCCTGGGGGCGAACCCGTGGGACAATCGGTCCGTCCCGTCGCGGGGGAGGCGCAAAGGCCTTGCGTCCTTTGGCGGCGGGATGTGGAGAAGCGGGGGCCCGGTTCCCGGCGGTCAAAGCAAGATCGCCAACGCCCGGGGTCTGATCGAGGAGATCGGACGTCAGGGGCGAGGGGGATACTCGCCCGGTCCGGGGACTGGTCACGCAAGACCAGCCCGCCCGCCGGAGGCGCTGCGGTAAGGCGTTAAGAGCG